>Ga0335082_10002399_pt1 | contig 20144 bp, 23 predicted proteins | sample Lox_Sample_41_FD_206718 | JGI IMG/M metagenome (GOLD analysis project Ga0335082, IMG submission 206718) | Soil microbial communities from Loxahatchee National Wildlife Refuge, Florida, United States - Lox_Sample_4.1 | ecosystem: Environmental > Terrestrial > Soil > Wetlands | place: USA...
CCTTCGCTTGCCATTCAGCAGAAGCAGGAATCTTATTTAGTTTACGGCCCCAAATCTTTTGGGCCATATCAAGAGTCTTTTCAGCAAGCGTACCGGGATGCCGAACGACTCCTTCTTCATCTATAATAGCTTTACCCTTACTTGCATATACTTTGCGAGTAGGAGTACGGCCAATCAGTTCTCGTAACCCCTTAATCTTATCCGCAAGAGTCTTTCCATTAGCATCTCTTTCGGAAAGCAATTGACGAGTAGCTTCTTTCTTAGCCTCATCTTGCAGTTCTTCTTCGCCAATTTCCTGAAGGCGTCCGGGGTTGTTTTCAATATAACTGGTTGCGAGTTCAGCCAAGCGGCGTTTGCCATAGGCTTGTAGTTCAGCGAGTTCCTTTTTAGCCTTATCAACAACGGCTTGTCTATCCGCGTCAAGTCCTGCATCGGGGTCAATACCCTGTTCACGCAGCTTCGCTCGCTGGTTAATAGCAACTTCATCAAAGGTTTCTTTGCTGACATCACCCAAAGACTCATGTAGCGCAACACGAATATCTCCATGAACGCTATTGGCAATCATGGTGCCGCCAGCGGGAGACTTTACAGGGGTTCCGGCAGCCAGTTCTTCTCGAATGGCTTGAGCAATAGGATGTTGTTTAATGATGCGTTCGACTTCAGTAGCTTGAGCATCAAGCTTATCAGCTTTGGCACTCTGAGCATCCCGAAATGCAGCAGCATCGGTTTTACCTAGTTTGCCAACAAACTTAAGTATACCGTCTTGAACATCGCGCTTTAGCTTATCGAGATTGCCGAGGGCAGTCTTACGCTCAGGAGAAAGTTCATTTGTCAAACCCGCAAGACGCCGAACCTCAGGCAAACGAGCCATCTGGTTCTGTAGCCAAGTAGGAAGTTCAGGGGCTTTAACGGGACCCGATGGGGTGGAAGGTTGTTCCACCGGTTTCGGCTCAGGCTTTGGTTCAGGCTTTGGCTCTGCGGGAACTTCAGATTCCTTGGGGGCAGCTTCCTCAACCGGAGGCTTCGGTTCAAATTCGCGCAGCTTTTCCGCCATGCGATTCTGAATGCCTTCAACGGTCAGGTCCTCTTTAGGAACCGTGACAGAAACCCAGTTCTTTCCATAGTCAGGAATAGACTGGACCCCTTCAGTCATAGACCGAGGGAGCGTGACTTCTACACGTCCATCCTCAAAGCTACCGCGATAAATACCACCGGCTTGCTGAACGATATCGGCATGAGTTGGGTCAGTGAGCTTCTCACCCACCTTCATCGCAGCTTTCTTCGCTGTATCCTTGGCAAGAGCCTGATTGATGATATCGTTTTGTTCTTGGGAGAGATTAGCGACTTCAACCTTGGGCTGAAGAACTTCAGTCGGCTTGACCGGCTCGGGTGCTATAGCCGCTTGAGCAACCTTCTCGGGAATCGGTTCGGTTGGAGATTTATCAAACCGCAACGCCAATTGCCCCGACTCAATGTGCGGGGTGGTTGCCTCAGGAAGTGGACCTGAGAAGTTAAGTTGTAGTTGGTCCGTGGCAGGAGCAGTAGCTTCCGACATAGGCGGACCATAAAGAATCTTTGAAACTTTGCCTTTTACGGGGATAGGTTGTTGGTTGGCCGCATAGGGGCTAGGCTCAGCACTTGCGGCTTCAGTTGCAAGATGGCTACCAAGGGCACCAGAGATTACACCTTTAGCAAGGAAATACCGGGCCTTATCCTCATCTCCCGCATCAATAGCTTGCTTAAAGGGAGCATACTGTTCGTATGCCGACTTAAGCATATCATAGGAAAACTTACTTTGAATAAGCTTAGTGATTAAACTAGGTATGCCAAGTTCAGCAGCAGCGGCTCCACCAGTTGCCGCAATAAGCGCAATGTTCTCAGGAGTCGTGAAAGATGAGCCAATTTCTGTGGCTGCCCGTGCTTCAGGACCCATTGTATTAAGAAGCTTTTCGCTTGGTTGAAAAAGCGGACGGTCCTCTACCGGAGTGGCATAGGTTGTCTTAGGCGGTGGACTGGCCTTAACGCCAACGATTCCAAGCAAACCTCCACCAGTGAATCTGGGCTTTTCAATATCCCAAACGGTAGCAAGGTCGCCTTTCTTAATCGCATTCCATTCCGCTTCACGCGCAGTCAAAGGCGATTGAGTAGGACCTTCTGTGACAGGAGCGGCTTTAGGAGCAGTTCCTTGAGTCGGAAGATTCTTAAAACCCTTCCAACGCATATCATATAGAGTTTGCTTTGAGGCATCGTCTATATCGAGGGAATTGAGAGACTTGACAAATGCACCTTGGTCCCCATCCACATGATAGGCATTCCAAATTTTTTGCCGCTGGTCATCCGTGATATTCGAACGACGTAGCGTATCCAGCAGAACATCCGAACCCGGAATTGTCTGTTGAGGAGTATCGTTGGGCATTAGATAGCCTTATTATTGAGGAGTCCAGTTAGAGCCAGAGTTAGAAGGAGTTGAGGGTTCTTCGGCAGTAGAAACTGAAGGGGCGGCTACTCCGTGATTTCGTTGAGTGGCCATCCAGTCTGTAAAAGAAGTTCCCTTCTTGGATGCGCCAGAAGAGATATAAGAATCAACCCACTGTTGCTGGTTGGCGAGTTGCTGATTTGCGGCAGCGCGGTCAGAGGCATATAGCTTATTAGCATCTTCAAGAGAAGTGGTAAAACCACCCTTCAAATACTCCATTGGGTTATTAGCGCGGGGTTTATTAATACCTTTTCCAATGGTTGCCCGAGCAGCCTGTTCAAGTTCCTGCGCTGTGGCCTGAGGATGTGGAGCACTTTGCTCCGCACCGGTTCTTGCACCAGCGGAAGAAGCAGCATACCCTGTCATAATCTTCAAAGCCGCATCTGCACGCGCTTTAGGGTCAGTAATACCCGCAGTTTCTTCTGCAATAATTCGCCCCATGACACCACCGCCATATTCTTGAGCAGCGCGGTCAAGCTTACCAACAAATTGTGGCGGATTATTCGGGTCTGCCTTTTGATGCGTAATAGGATTCCAGAGTTCAACAGTTCCCCCGCTAGTAGTACGCGGAACCCACATCTGGCCCTTAGTGTCAATCTGCGGAGGCTGAATATGGCCCTGCTCCATCAAGCCTTCATATCGGTCAGCTTGAGCAAGCGCCCTTTGTTCCATCGCATGTCTATAGGGAATCTCAGATTCTCTAGCCCCAATTTCAGACATCAAATTTTGAGCCTGTAGTTGAGGCATCATCAACTGATAGGGCAACATAGCTGACTCAAGCGCCTTCTGACGAGTGAGTTGCTGTGCTCCCAATAGACCTTGGAAAGTGCGGCTGATACCTTCGCCCACCCCCTCGGGTCCCCTCGGTCCCGGAGTCAATGCAGCGACGGTGGAAATACGGTCTATTAGACCCGCAATTCCGGGGTGGTTTTGAGCAAGCCAGCTATTCTGACTCATCGTGTTATACGGCGAGATGAGTTTATTAGCTAGCTCTTTATATTGGTCAAACTGTGCCGAAAGATTAGGCGACCCCATGAACGTTCGGATAGGCGTAACGTTAGAGTCTAGATTAATCTTATCCGTTGTCGGTGCCGTAAGTTCTCCACCAATCGGAGACATTACAGTTTCCGGCGGAGCAAACGGACCATAGTTTTCGAACGCCATTTGAGTTCCTTAGTATGAGGAAAGGTTATACTGGGGTGCTTGTGGAAGGTTGTTGGAAAGTAAAGCATTCATTTGAGGAGAAGCGCCTGTAGCTCCAAATTTAGAGCCGGCTCCTGCCATTCCGAGTAGACTACCACCCATACCACCACCCATACCCATAGTTGCAGCACCAATACCCGCACCTACAAGTTGTGGCAGCCAAGTTCCAAGCCCACTCTGACTCTGCGTTTGAGTTCCAGTCATACCAGTCTGAAGTGGACGATACGAACCTGCCATTCCAAGAGCCTGTTGACGAAATTGACCAGCTTGAAGTAAAAGATTGTTATACAGGTTAGACTGATTCGACATACCCTGTCGCTGCAATCCAAGAAGTTGCTGAGCCATTAGCGGAGAATTCGAGCCGAAACCAAGCGCCCTAGAACGCTGCAAGAGCGCACTATTAGCGGAAGCCTGTTGCTGCGCAATAGCTTGACGGCCCATGCCCAATTGTTTATTGAAAAACATATTGGTATATGGGTCACTGATTTCAGACTGAATAGTATTACCGAACGTAGGCTGCAAGGAGTTGTATTGACTCATCGCTGCCGGGTTGTATTGATACTGTTGGCTTGTACTAGTTGTAGTCTTTGTAGACATTAGAGAACTTTCTTAAACCGAAATTCTGGCTCCGTACTTACCTTTTCCGCTCCCCACTTCTTTAGAAAAGCAAGCCACTCATCGTTCCCTTCAGCTTGCACATTAAAGTAATACGACAAAACTCCCTGACTCCAAAGATGCGTTTCAAGGTCCCGATAAAACAGAATCTTAGACCGAGGTTCCCAATCATTCGGAGTAATAACGGGGTCTAGCTCCGTTGCAAACCTACGAACTGCGAACGCTGTCCCTTTGGTTGTATCAAGTGCCAATACCGAACAAGTCGAATCTAAATCTGACGTATCCTGAATTGACTTGACTTCTTCTTCTGTTGCCAATCTAATGCGATTCATACCCACTCCCTTAGTGTTTGAATAAATGAGATAAGGCTGGAAACTGAGTCACAGCCCATCCTATAATTGCTCCAATAACAGACGCACCACCCGCACTAGTCCAAACATTCTTCTCAACATCTCTTACTCGTTTTTCTAAATCAGAATGTTGGGCCGAGAGGAATGGAAGTGCTTTGTCTATACGTTCGGATAAATCTAGAAGTGCTTGCTCTGTTCTAGACTGTCCTTTGATGAGTTCTAAAACATTATCTTCGCTGAGTTGCATAGTTTCTCTTATAAGGCTTCTACTCTTATCCGTAGGCTATAGACCATAGAAGTCGCGCCAGATGAAGCATATGCAGTAGAGTCCCCGGTTTGGTATTTCACAGCCTGTGAACCCGAAGCGTAAATCGGGAAACTAAAGTCTACTGAAGTAGTCAATGTATTTCCTGAAGGACTACTTGCTACAAAAGACTTAGACTGTGTAGTTGTATTGTCTGCATCTTGCCATTGAAACTGAATATCCGGTAAAGTCGAGGATATAGTTCCAACGGTTTTTACAATCATGCGCCCGGAAATCTTATATAACCCTGACGCTGATGGTGTGAAAATAGTCGTTAAGCCTACATTAGCAGATAGATTGTTGCTATCTACTAAGCCTTGCTCTGTAACAAGTCCTTGGCTAACGAGAGTGACTCCATTGTATTTGGCAGCGAGATTTCCGCTACCACCCGCTATATCGTTGTAATCTAACTTACCAACTGTAATAGCTGCGCCAACAGAGGATTGTTTTAGGACTTGACTTGCTCCGCCAGTAGCGGATAAATCAGCATGAGTGCCGCCATTCGACAAGGGGACTTTTCCGAATATGCCGCCCTCCGCATTAATCGGAGGAATCATGCTAGTAACTAGAGTGGAGAAAAGTGGAGTATTACCGCCAGTATCTACCGCACTAATTTCGATAAGAGTAAGGTTCCCATTTATACCACCACTGATAGTTCCATTGAGAGCAAAGGTAACAGTGGTTGCACCGCTAGCCGCATTGGATGCCATGTAGACGGTCTGTGTAACATACACAGGAGATGTGCTATGTCCACCAATAGCCTGAGTGCCAGATACTAAAGAGTAGTTATTCCCATTAGTATCCGTAATTCCAGAAACTACAACGGGATTGCTTACGTTAAAAGTTTGTCCGATAACAAGAAGTGTGCTACCTGCACTCACACTAGAAGTAAAGGCTGACGTTCCACTTGCGCTAACCGATGAAGTCTTACTCTGAATAACGCTAGGTGTTCCGCCACTATTCTTGAATGCTAATAGAGCTTGAATCACACCCGAGTTAACAGTTCCAAGAAGAGGACTTCCACCTTGGAAAGTTTGAGTGGCAGAGCTAGAACTTCCACCGGTTGTTGCTTTATAAGCAACGGTTCCAACAGTAGAACCGCTGTAAGTCATGTTCTTGATGAGGGTCCAACCCGAAGGGGTGGTACTCGCACTTGTGATACACGACCCAGTAGCTATGTAGAGAGCGAATCCATCATCGCCACCGGCAATAGCTCTAGAGATTGTCTGAGCTATAGTTGAGTTAATGGTGGTAGGATTAAGAGCGTTCCCAACCAAATCGGGTGAACCCGCCGGGGGAACCATGAACACCGAACCGGGACTTTCATCAGTCCAGCTTAATTCAATGTCCTGCTCAGTAGAAGAGGGAGAAGTAGTAGTGACGGTGATTTCCGGCGGTGCGGTAAGCACAACCGAAGTTAGACCGCCACTCCCACTAGAAACAACCGGATTATTAGCAGTCTTATTCGTAGCCGCAACTTTAGCCTGTGTCTTTTTAAGTTGCAGTTCAATCCAATCTGCCCACTTGTTAAGAACAGCTACTTGAGTGCTTGGATTTGTAATCTTAAGAGGCATTAGACTCGATTAAGCGGATAGAATACGACGCTAAAGTAATCCAAAATATTGTCAGTAACTTTACTAGTCACTGCATCGGAAGTTGAAGAGAAGGTTATACGGAAGAAGCGAGCTAGCGTATTAGAAGTCACGCACATAGCTTTCATCTGACCGAAGATGTCCGTGGTGAATGGAACGTCATCCAAAAGCACAGTCGGATTATCAAAGTCAGCTTGGGTTTGCGCCGCTTCAAGTGTAACGGTGATGTCGGGGTCTGAGGAGAGAACTTCGATACTATTGAGAAGCTTTCTCATACTCGGGTCGCCGAAATGAAGCCAGCTAGTCTGAAGAGTAACTGTGATATCAGTGGCATCATCTTCGCTCTGTTTGTCCACAACAAGAGTTGGGTCAACATAGCGGCAAGTGCCATCATCAGAAAACAGTAACCACCGAGGAATGCCGCCGAGATTGAAATAGAAAATATCGGTCAGCATCTTATCGGCAAACTTCCAAACGTACCATCTGTTCGTGTGTAGGTCAAAGACAAATGCCGTGTCGCAATTTGTATTCGAACCTGTGGGGCACATAATCACATAGAAGTTATATGGCCCGTATCCGACGAAGGTGCCGAAGGATTTGGTTGCAGCATCCGGGTTAACGGTGTTTAGGAGAGCCTGAATCGGAGTTCCGACATCTTCATAGGTATTGAAATCGCTGAAGATAATGCGGAAATCCGGCGTCATCCAGATACATCCAACCGGCGTACCTTCACGGAACACGATGTTCCAAGTGCTTTGATTGAGCAAACCGGTTTCAGAAAAGATAACGTTCGGCGGGGAGAAGTTGGTTGGGTCGTCCCCAAGCACTCTGCGAATATGGCGTTCAGTCCCGATATAGAGGGTATTGCCATCCGAGAGCATTCCACGCACAATTTCGGAACCGGGGGCGATATCTAGGGCGTTCGACGCTGGCCAGCATTCTTCGTACCGTCCGGCGACTATTCCGGTTGACGTTAATACGTCCGATAGCCCCTTGGAGAAATAAACGTATTGACCGAGGGCGAGCCATAGTCTACCTTTGTGGAGCGTAGGAAAGAACCCGTTCGGGGGTGGGGTATTATTATAGACCCCAATTTCGTTCCCGTAGGTATCGGATTCCTGCCAGATATTCTTGTTCAGCAACGCACTCTCATCGAGAGAGTCAATGAACTGAGTGGTCGTGGAGGGGAAGGTTCCGACTTCATAAAGAGTGGTTGGGTCGCCGCCATCAGCCGTTGCAAGTAGGATATAGGTGTCTACTTGGCTGTCGGGGGAGGCTTGAAAGTTGGTTAGCTCAACCTGCCCACCCGTTAAGGGTCCTGTGGATGCGCTAATTGGGGAAACGTCACTATAGCTGGAATCAACGGAGTTCCCATAGACTAGATAATAATTCCGTCCAACTTGAAGTGTGATTTGGCCCGAGCCGGGAATCGAAGCTTGGATGTTGATGGAGTAAATCTTTTGGTACATATCATCATGGGCATCCAAGAATGCCATGACGCGAATGTTACCAAAGTCCTGTCCATCAGGCAGCGGAATAATATCCCACTGCTTATTGCGTTGCGGTACATCGTAGATTTGAGTCCACGAACTCCCTGCATCAAGCGAATACCAAATGCCGGCAGACCGTTGATTTACGGATTGCCCATCAGTTCCATCGAGAGGAACTTCGCTAAGAATATTTAGAACAGCATTCGCCGGAGGAGAACCCGCCGTAGAGAACTTCCAGACACAACCATAGTAAGTATGAGTGTGTTGACCACTTGCGTAAGCATAGGTGCTATCATCTCCGTCAGCCACGTTGCCCGGATTGGTATAAGCAGAAACAGAGCCGCCAAGACCAAAGCTATAGCCCTGAGCTACTCCACCTTCATACGAACCGACATGCTGGTTGGCGCTCCATCCGTTTGTATCGGTTGACGGATAGTAGGCATTGAGAGTAGTGACAGTTGCATCTTCCGTTGCCGATGTACCACTTGGGTTATTGACTGTTAGAGTGGTGGAAGTGGAAGAGACTACAGTAAAGATGCCATTGTTATTGGCCGCAGTAAAACCAAAGATAGTTACAGTCGTACCCGAGATAATAGCATCGAGTCCGCTAGTAGCATTGTAAACGGTATTTCCGCCCGAAGCATTATTTACTGAAGTGAGTGCAACAGAGAGGGAACCACCAAGAGTATTTGGTGAGACAAGAACGGGTTGAGTAGGAGCCGCGATACCCGCTTTGGTCAGCGAAGTATTTATGTTCCACTTATACAAATCCGCCGCTACGCCATCTTCGAAGAAAGCATAGTCTCTCGAATAAGCCATGCGCGGATTGCTTGCACCTGCACTCGGAGTAAAGATGGATTGTGGGTCCCCTGAACCGTCCCAATAAAGTACATTATTGGTAAGACTTTGAACACCTGTCCCATCAGCCGCAACTGCAATTAGGGTGCGAGAGTTATTCGCAATATTCTGATAGAGAAAGGCGTTGCTAGCTTTTAGTGTGGGATTCCCCATTAAGCTTCGTCTCCACTGCCTGTGTCAAGTTGTGGATAAAAGGTACGATAGCCCCATCGCCGTTGAAACACTCCCGTCAAAGGTGAGAGAGTATTCTCAATCTGCATTAGCGAAGATTCGCTTTGGGCTGGCGGTTGAGTGAAGATATCAATCCCCGCTTCGCGCCAGTTCGCTATCGTATAGCGAGATAGTGTATGTTCAGAGACTTCGTAAGGTGAGATAATTCCAGCCATTTAATCACTATTTTCCATTGTAAACGATTGATTCTAAAGGTATTAAAAAAATGGGGGCAGATACCCTAGAATTTGCTGGTTGACGTAACTTCCACTATCAGGACGAATAAACTCCACGCCTTCAGGAAACAGATTCTTGTCAACGACCATCTGACGGTATCCGTCAGTATACTTCTGAAAGAACGTTAAAGCTTTGTTAGTATCTCCGATAAGTTCCCATGCAAGTGCGCTAACACCGTTAATCAGGATATCCCGATACTTCTCCGGGACCAAAGGAACATCATCCACTGTGATTAGATTCTTGCGGGTGCGGAAATAGGTGAAGCCGATTACATATCCGCCAATCGGTTGAATAGAGCTATCGGCTGGCCACATAGCGCCAGTTGTGATAAGGCCGGTATCCGGTTCAACCCAATCTGTCCCAATCGGAATTGGACTGGCATTCTGAAGTGTTTCGGTCTGCGGGTCAGTGCTAGATGCGGTAAAGTCAGAAGCTTCCACAGCATACACATTGTAGCTAGCGTACTTGACTCCATTGGAAGCAGCCGGGAAATAAAGTTTCGGTGAACGCACAACGGCTACAGAGTTAGCCGGCACATAGAGATTGGCATTGGTAGTGCAACGAGCACTTTCCCCGCCCAGTTCATCAACCAAAGTGATTCCGATATAATAAACCCGTGCAGACAACGCTCCACTTACTTGCGTGTCACACACGGGGGTAGAAGGCACAGGTTGATAGGTATTCAAGTTCTGCGGGGCAGGATAGATGGAAATAACATTTGGATTGTTATAGACATCCTGAATCCACACGGACGGCTGTCCGGGACGAGATTGCCCAGTAGATTGCGTAAGCACTGGACCCACAGGCTGTTGACGGAACCATTTGAGTTCGCGGAAGTTCGACATATCATAGACGCTATCCTTACGGATTTTGTCCATGTCAGAGATATTAAGATTTGTCTGAACAGTGCCGGGAGTACGGTCAGGAACCGGACCAAGCCAATAATCAGTTGCACCTTGAATAGTTAGAAAGAACTTGGGAATAGACTCAATAAAAGGCCAGTTAGACCACCGCAAAACTTCTTTGTGAATGCGGTCTGTGTAGTCAATAAGAGCCGTCTGCGCTGCACCAACTGTCTTAGAAGCGAGTTGATTACGGCAATCTTGAGACACTGAATCAATGATAGATTGGACGTTGTACGCCATTAATTGCTGTCCTTAAAATGTTCTTCAATCGCTTCTTTGGCACTATGCGCGAAGATTAATGTTTGCAACGCTGTAATAAGATGAACGTAAGAATCAGTTAAACGTCCAGTAAGAGCTAGATAGAAGCCACTTCCAGTAAAGAAAATTGCGAAGAAAGTATGGCGTCCTTGGAAGAATCCAAAAGTAGCTCGGCTTAGATTCCTAAAACCGTTCTCGTCAGTAATCCAGCGACGTACCCTATCCCAAACCACTTTAGTTTACTCTTTCTATTGTCGGCCTTAAGTTGAGAGATAGTCTTTGTATCGGCATCAATCTGGGCTTTCAGAGCCTTTACATCGCCATCATGTGATTGCTTCTCAAGGACGATTTGCTTGCTCAAGTCATCTGCAACCTGAGTCTCTTGCTGAAACTGAGATTCCAAATCCTTCTTGTCTTGCTGTAGCAGAGGAACTAACTGAATATCAGTTAAGATAGTTTGTGCAGTCGGTAGGTCGAGAATGATAGAGGACCCGGAAGGGGTGGCGCTACCATTTGTCGCCGCTGCAATCTTATCCGCCGTCTGCGTTACATCCAACTTGGCATTTACCTTGGGCAGATTCGTTTCAGATATTGCTCTCTGAGTTAGAGCCTGAGCCAGCTTGGAATTCAAATCTTCGAGTGCTTGTCTATCGGCATCAAGCTGTGTTTGCTGCGCTTGAATCATGGATTGCAAAGTTTTATTCTGTGCAATCTCTTGGTCGGCTAGTATCTGATACTGAGCCGCAATCTTGGCATCATGCTTGTCAATCAGGGAAAGCGTCCCTTCGACTCCGCCAAACACCAGTCCAGCGGTGATGCCCACTAAAATCAAATGGGTCTTAACCCATGTATAGTCCCCGGTTAAACTCACGGTTTATCCTCCACGATTATTGAAAGTTCTTCCCCCGCTGCAACCGCCGCGTCAATCTTCCCTTTCAATTCGGTATAAGCATCTCTGCTTTGTCCGATAAAATCCTTAGAGTGACTGTGGCCAACCAATATACAACCTTCAGTATCTTTGGCTGTGTTGCCCCAATGTATTAAGATATACTGCCTGTTTGGTACATCTACTAAATGACAAATACTTTTTCCCTGCTGTCTTTCCCATGCATCAGAAGAATTCTGGAACTTAGGAGATGGAGCAAGGACTATCTTATACGTTCCTGCTTTAATGCAGGACCCCGGATTCCCATCTTTAAATGGTTCTTCTAGAGTCCAGCACTCAAGCGAGTTATCTACAAATAGTTGGCCGCATGTAGAATTAGCGGTGAGAACTAATCTTTGTAGAGCGAGATTCATATTAAGCAATCGGATAAGGAGCGTCTGAGGAAGTCGGGTAGGGATTGAAAAGTCTATCGTTCCCAACCACATTTTCCTGAACCGTAGTTCCCGCCGTAGTAACCGGACGCCCAACGCGAGCCATGATTTCGACCATCTTGCTATCCTGAGTGGGACGCAAAATTCGCATATCCGCTTTGTATCGAGCCGCGAGAATCTGAGTTAGAGCCTCTCCGATATCGGGACGAACGAAATGTTTGCCCGGACCGTATTCAATTAAGTTAAGGGAGATATTGCCGAAAGGCTTGTCAAACAAGTCCTTGCTTGGCACCTGCACCGTGACCCAATTGCTCTGGTCCTCACAAAACTCTTCGTGCGCTTCCCAAATCTTTTGATGGCGCTCGTTTCGAATCTTTTTGTTCTGAGCTACTCGCTGAGAGTAGGTCTGTTCTTTCTTAACGCTGTTGTCAGCCATTGCGATACCTTTATCCTTGTGGGATTTAAATTAATGGAGTAGGGTGGGTGGTAGTTACCCACCCCATCCAGTTTTTGGTTACAAACTCAGGCGAAACCAAAGTGAAGTACCTGAGTCCGAAATTGATTAAGCGTTGTTAACCGAGTTCTGACCAGCAGACACAATGCGGTAAATCCAGCTTTGATTGGTGATGATTGCCTTGAAAGCAAACTTGTAACCAATCTTACGGGACTGTTGCAAGGTGTCAGTCTGACCACCGGGGGCCGCAGCATACACGCGGAGGTTCTGCAAATCAGAAATCTGATAAGCATTCCGCGCGATACCGAACGAGTTATACGTCTTGTTGGCATAGCCAGAAGTGGCAGACGTATTCGGAGCAAAACCGGGGGCGTTGCTCTTGACCACGCGCCAACCCGCAAGTTCATCAACCTCACCGCGCCAAATCCGCTCGGGCTTGCCGAACTGGTTTGAAGCCTTGAAGTCAGGGTCGTTCTGAAGGACAGCGTGTACCTGAGGAGCGAGAACGAGGACATAATCCCCATCTTCGAACATCTGTGCGCCGGCATCCATCAACGACGCATGGACCTGCGTCATATCCGTATAACCGAAAGTGTCGCTCGCGGTCAGCGTAGAAACCGTCTTGCTGTTGGGGCAATAGACGTTAGAAGCCGCATTCAACACGTTGAAAACAAGAATGTCATACGTTTCAGCCGCGTGCAGACCGAGCATATAGAGTGCTCGACCCACAACGTCATGCTTCGACGTGAGTTCCGCAAGGTCGGACAGACGGAGCAACTTACCGTACTGTTCCGCAATTGCTTGAAACTGAGACATTTGGAGTCCATCGGCATCCGGCTGCACGCCTTCAGACAACTGCACCGGAGAAAGAGTCGTAGACAGCTTCTCCATACGGTTGAACTGAATCGTTTTGCTGGAATTGGAAGGAATCGGTTCTTTATCGCCGAACTGGTCGAGCACGGTTTTCAGAACCGCAACTTCGAGCAGCTTCGCGCTAAAGTAAGTCTGTTGGTCGCTCGCAAGCGAACCAGCAGGACCGGGGGTGCCAGTAGCACCAGTGATGACCGTAATAACATCATCACCAAGACCAAAGACAAGCCCGATAAGACCAAAAATAAGCTTACTAAACATGGAATATCCTAATCTTCTTAGAAGTCCAGTTTTGCTCCCGAAGCCTCATGCTGAGCAATAATCGCTCGGATGCCATCAATCGTACCAAATGAAGGCTTGGCTGCTCCTGTGACAGGCGTCAGCGTTGGGGTGGTAGGGGTAGCAGTGGGAACTGGCCTAGAAGGGGTTTGGGTTTGAGACAGTTGAGTAGCCGCCGCAACAGCTTGTGGTAGTGACAACCCTTTGCCGATAAGGTAGGCAGCTTTATAAAGCCCCGGCAACTGACCACTGAACTGAGTATCAGATTCAGCAGTAGCGATAGCGTTCTTAAGCTCGGGCACAACTTCCAAAGCCTTCTGATAGCCTTGACTACCGTAGAAGGTATTGAAATCCTGAATCTCAGAAGCCACAGTCTTAATCGCCTGATTTCGAACAACATCCGTCGAAGCGGCAATTACACTTGGCCCGAGAGAATCGAGCAAGAACTTTTTCTGAACGGCAGCATATTGCTCAGGACTCGCTTGCGCGGCCTTATACAAATCTTCAATATACTGCTTGGGGTTCTGCGCGTAGTTCACAACCTGAGGCTGTGGCTGAACTCCATTCGTTCCAACAGGCTGACCGGAAATCGGGTCAACACCCGTCGCCAATACATATCGCTGGCGTAACGTATCAATGAGTTGGTCTTTTTGGTTAAGACCCTCAACAGCCGCATCCTTCGTCTTATACACAGACCTCTCGCCCTTGATGAACGTGTCATCCGCTTGCGGGACAACTGGCGTATCTTGGGTCTGCTGCGCTTGTGGTGCAACAGTCTGTGGAGTTGGGGTTTGGGAAACGGGTGTTCTCGTTTCAACCTGTTGTGCAGGTTTAGATGGGGTTCCGTCCGCAGAGAACAGCGCGTCGAAAGCATCATCGGTAAAGCCACCGGGCATATCGTTCAACTGGACGATTCCACCGGGAGCTACTTGGTCTACAGTCGTATCTTCTGGCATTACTTACCTCGGTCCTTGTGGGACTTCAGATTTAACTACAACCCTTGTGGGGTTAAACTTGTTCATTGCCGATGAAATTGTAGGTAGCTTCAATCTGCTTGATAGCTTCCACATCTTCCATCTCAGCGTCACGCTTCGCAATAGCGACTCGATTAGTAGCGGCGTCAACTTGCTGCTTCAACCAATTGCACCAGAAAATGCCGCTTTGAAGAAACTCGACATCCCTAATATTCGCATGACGTTCATAATTAAGCTTCTGTTTGAGATTAGCCGCTTGTAAAGCCAATCTATCACACAGAGCTACGAACCCCGGATGGGCACTCAGAGTCGTAACGGTTTCCCGCATCTCTCTGTTCCACCCCGATTGGGTCCTTAGATTCGGGACTTCAACAACTTGATATTTAACTACTTCCCGAACCTCTGGCTTAATATCTAATACTCGAATTACCCACTCCCTAAAAGACATATCCTCTCCTTATTTCTTTGCGTCGTCTGCGTCCCCATCTTTGATATTATCCATAATCTGTTTCTTGTACCAATCGGGGGCACGCATATCTTCAGAGTATGGATTGTAGCAAACGCCATCGGGAATCACACCGCTCTTAGCAGAGCCGGCGGCATCGAAACCATTAGGACGCGCCATATCAACAACGGGACAAGGAACCTCAGCGGAGACTGAAGTAGATTCAGAACCACCGCGTCCCTCATTCATAAACTGTGCAGCTAAACTTGCGCTATCGGGCATTGTTATTCACTTCCCGCAGTACCAAGGGCATTGCTTCCCATGTGCTGCGCAAAACTAGACATTTCGGTTCCACCCTCACCGCCGGGAATCTGTCCTTCATGTTGGCTTTGCGATGGTCTGCCGACGTGACGACCCGTTTCGGGTGGGTGAGGTGGAAAAATTGAATCCATTGTTTCAGCCAGATAATCCTCAACCACGCCCTGAACTTTCTGAGCACGTTGGGCAATCTGGTCGCCAGAGCCTTCTTTACCTGCTTGACCGAGGGCGGCTGGTAGAGCCTTGCCTTCAATCTTGAGCAACTCACGGATGAGTTCCTCTTGGTAGGCCATCTGTCGGGACTGAGCCGCTTCTGCCTGAACCTGTTGGTCGGGCTTGAGCAGTCGGTTCTGGTTCGGAATCTCCATGCAGCGAGCAATTTCCCGTAGGAATTCCCCCTGATTGGCGTATGGAGACTGCATGGCAATGTTGTAGAACGCCATCAAATTCCGCTGCTTGACAACTTTGCCAGTGGCGTAGTTAGCGCCAACAAAATCAAAACTATAGCTCCCGATTAAGGAAGATAGCGGGACACGTCCGTACTTGGGGATTCCGGGCGGTAGTCCTGTGATTTCATACTCCATCTCATCCGTGCCATATTGCTGAATGAGCGCCGCAACTATTTCGCAAAGCGGCTGTAGAATCTGTATTTCGAAATTTGAAATAAAGCGTTTGAAAGTGTATCCACTCTCATTGATGACTTGGCTGATGCCACTGGATGTACGGTTGCCTGTTGGTGAGCCTACACCTTTCGCATAGAAGTCGCTGACTCCTGAAGCCATCTCAATCATGCTCCGATAGACATCGAGAATCATGTAATCATTGGAATTAGGAGTAAAAGTTGGCAGAGGCATGATACCCTTTGAAGGGTCGCCTGTGACTGCCACTTTTCCACCGGGAACGTTGCCTTGGTCCAACTGTTCATGGTCAATATCCATCTCAGTGTTGTATGCAACACGACGATTGATACCCATGTTCCAGTTATCAGTAATCATGTTGGTGAAGACGTTGATGCCTTCATTCAAGTCACTGATGCGTTCAATCAGGCCATAACCAAAGGCATCACCGGGAACCTTGGTATAGGGCATGTGTAGAATCGGAATTCGTTTGTGAGCAAAGGGATTCGGGCCGTTATAGAGAATGATGGCAGGTCCATTATACAAATCTCTCTTGTATGCAGAGAGACTAGCATTGCGATATTGATACCTGCGGTCTTTCCAAGACAGAGCATCCCAATCATCCGGGCTGGTGATTAGAATAACTTCTTGCTTCGTCTTATCCCAAATCTCTGCGATGCGAATGAGAATACCATCTCGGCTCTCACTCTTGTACTTCATAATATTCTTCGTGATTTCTGCAACAGCTTCCGGGCGATACATCTTCGGATTCTGTTCAAACTCACGCATGAACTGCCCGTAGGGCTTCTCGACCAACATAGCGAGAATGTCTCCATCGGGGTCCATCAAAAAGTCATAAATATCAATAGGAATCAGCTTCGGGCAATTGCGAGGAACGCGCTTGGTGACAAGCTGAGTGCCAATTTGAATCGGCTGACCAGTGACTCCCGTAATGGGAATCATACTTGGCTGACCAGTGTTGGCATCTATAATCGGTTGACCTGTATTCGGGTCAAGTACCGGCTGCATTGCAAAAACCGGTTCGGGACCCATAACAGTCTCGTAATCCCAATCCCAATCTACCTTGAGTGCATAATGGCCATAGATAGCATCGCCGGTAAGGAATTCTTCCAGCTTAGTCATCCAGTCTGCACGCTTGAGGCAAGTCAGTAACACCCGCTGCATGTTCTCAGCAGCTTCGTCTGTTCCACCCCTAGAACGGGTTTCAATAGGCGGGTCAATGCTAAAGAACGCATCCCGAGTCCGAGATACAACCGCATCTACGTTAGACTGAGAATAAGGAACAAAAGTATTCGAACGCGGAGTCAGGTTATCAGGATAGAGTCTCCGGTCCCTTTGGCCAATGTATTGCCGATAGAAATAGCTTCTGCGCTGGTCGTAAGGCCGACGGAAGTTACGCAAACGGGAAAGAGTAGCTTTTGCCCAGTTAAGCTTTGCTGTCAATTCAACCGTTTTGTCAATGTCACTGACACCGGTACCGGCAGCAGGTTGTGGGTTTTGTGCCATTAGTTCTTCTCTACAGTAACTTCAGGTCTATGCAGAAATTCCATCTGTTGCAGTTCACCGCGCTTTTCAGCTTCAATCATGTGGTGAACAGAGTATTCTAACATCTCAATAACTTCGTCCCAACGTTCGCGGGGAAGATTACAAAGCAAGCCTACAAACTCTACCATCTGGCAATCATAACAACTAAAGACAGGCGGCTTGCCATCGCCATAAGCATGAAAGTGCTTACCACAAGTCAGAATAACTTTATTGTCTTTATCGAGAAAAGAAGCTGCGAACTTCTCCATCTCTCCCATCCGAAAGATGTCTGAACTCATTATCGCCCCTCAAGAAGCTGTACGTACACATTCGCACTGCTAGACCCATCAAGGTTATAGACCTTGAAATAAGAATTAGCGCCAGTGTCGAATGTAGTCTGTTGTCCTGCTGGAATCCGGTAGTTTGACGTTCCGGGGTCTGCAACACCGCTTCCACCGAAGTCAATTGTAATATCTTGGTCCGCATTAATAACCATAATGCGATGTTGTCCTGTGAACTTCGCAGCAGAAGCCGTGCTAGCGGAAACCGAAAAGACAATAGGACTGTCGCCAGCGAACGTTAAAATTTGTGCAAATCTAGCCATGGTTTATCCTTTACTTCACCAATTTATAATTTCGAATAGTCATATAAGTTTCAAGCGCCGCAATCGCTGCCGCATAAATAATCCCGGCAATCGGCTTCAATTTAAAAGCAAGAGTAGCAGTAGCGATGAATGCACTTATTGTTACGAATGCTGAAAGCGATACACCAAGCTTTTTCTGAAGGAATCTCGCGACAGGATTGCCTTCACCATAACCCTTAGCAAAACCTGTCTCAGTTGTATAAGTATCTCCGAGACAAGCAATGATAGCATAGGCTGTAAGAATAAAGAATATCAAAGAACTGGACATTATTTGGTTGCTCCAAAGACTAGACTTACCTTACCGACATGCTTGGTTCTGAAAGACCCGGGTTTGAATTCTTCAGGTGGACGTTGACGAAATCGAAAACTTGTAGAAGTTTCTCGATGAGTATGAAGCGTGCCGAATTTCTTTGCGATTTTCTTTGCAGCTTCGAGAGAGCTAGCTTCCGCTTTCGGAACAATTATAGTTTGGAGTTTTAAAGCCATTACGTGTGCACCAACTGATAAATCATCGCGGGGCCATCTTCAATAGCTGTAGTTGAGTTTCCAGAAGAAGAAGGAGTAGGATTTGAAACATTCCCTACGACTACTTGAGCCATTTGAACGTCATCTACCGAATCGTTGATAGCTAAATCAAATTCTCCGTTCGTGGTTCCACTTACATCAGAAACATCGCCAGTACTGAGTTGAACCCCATTTCGAAAAGCGTAGGCAGTATTTCCAATGACAGCAAGTGTATAAACATCATTAAGGTTAATTGTGCTATCTTGGGAATAGAATGATGTAAGACTACCACTTACCGATTTAGAGAAATCAATAGTAATTCCGCCAACATCATCTGCTTTACTTGTAATACCAAAAAGGATATAAGTTGTATCGTCTGCTAAATCTATCTTAAGATATACTGACGCCCCTAAATTGGTACTAGGGTCTGAGTTTTCCCATGTAGCTAGTTTAAATGAGATATAGCAATCAGAGTCTAAAGAAGGTGTTCCGCTATAGTAGTTTGTCCCATACATATCAGTGAGATTTGTTATCTCACCTACTCCACTAACAGCAGCTATAGTATCATCTGGGTAGTTTGGGTCCACTGTCCAATATGTAGGATTAAGTGGATTGGAATCTGGCGTGAAGTTTTCAGTGTAGACAGAAATGAATGCTAAAGCCATTTAAGTACCACAGCCCATCATCATAAGAGAATTTGGGACACCGCTCGCCGACGTTTTCACGCCGAACATGAAACCAACCCAGTCTCTTCCGCCGCTGGTATTAATACCACCGCTATCATTTCCTGTTCCAACTTTATCCGCAAACACACAAAACGCCCCGTTAATGCTAACAGTGGGACTAGCTTGCACAGTACACCCATTATTACCAGAAATGGTGTCGGACTTACCGTTAGGAGCATTGCAAGCCCAAATTACTTTAGAACCAGCCGCATTTCCTAGTCCACTTAAAACCTCTGAAGTTTGAGGAGAAGGTGCATGTCCTTGAACTGCTCCATCAGCAGAAAGAGAACCGGCCGCCGCACTGTTGGCCCATTCGCCTATCAACAAACCTAGGTTAAGATTTGTGTTTCCCGGCGTATATGTGAGTGTAACGGTATTAGCACCTGCTATAGCGTTATAACAAACAAAAATCGAGGCTTTGCTGATGACTCCCGTTTCCAATGTGCCTATCTGCACCCAAGTGTTACCTTGACTATCAGATACAGAAAAACTAGTGACAGATGTATTTCCTGTTCCAATTGCCACAAGCAAGTTTCCCGCAATATTTGAAGAAGTATATGCACAGGTGAAACTAGAAGCACCGCCCCCCGTAAAAGTCGCATTATTGGCTTGGCTAAAAGTCAGACTCATTGATATACCTTACGTGATGTTGGCTACCCAAGCAGTTCCGTTGTATCCGAAGTTCTGATATAAGCCGGGACCGATGCCGCCAATTTGAGTATTTCGGTTCGTCCAATATTGCAGCAAATAAGCTTCAATAACCGCCGCTGAAGTGCCGACAGGAAACTGGAAAGCATTAACCTCTTCCACTATATTGCCATTCTGAATCGCAGCATTCTCAGCCGTGCTAGCATTTGGCCATGCACTTACGCCAGAAGTTGCCTTCTGACCAGAAGTAATCGGATACCAGAGCACAACATTAACTGTCAGCATAACTGAATTGACAGTCGAGCCT
>Ga0335082_10002400_pt1 | contig 20142 bp, 18 predicted proteins | sample Lox_Sample_41_FD_206718 | JGI IMG/M metagenome (GOLD analysis project Ga0335082, IMG submission 206718) | Soil microbial communities from Loxahatchee National Wildlife Refuge, Florida, United States - Lox_Sample_4.1 | ecosystem: Environmental > Terrestrial > Soil > Wetlands | place: USA...
CACCAACGTGGTCGACGTGTGCGTGAACCGGGTGCGCCGCAAGCTCGAGGACGCCGGCATCTCCGAAGGCGTCCGCACGATTCGCGGCCAAGGCTATGCCGCCGGTTGAGGCCGTCCGGCGCAGCCTCGCGCGCACCGACGTCCGCGCGGCGCTGACGATCGCGAGCCTGGTGCTCGCGGCGCTGATCGTGCAGGGATTCGCGCTCTACACCTACGCCGCGAACGAGAACCTCGACGAGGCGGATCGCTGGATGGTGCACGCGCTGCGCCTGGTCGCGCTGCGCGCCGACCGCGGCGACCGGCTCGAGACCGCGGTGTCGGATCTGGCCGGCGCCTGGCCCGGCCGCTCGATCTCGGTGCGCGTCCGCGACGCGAGCGGCGCGATCGTCGAATCCTGGGGCCCGTGGCCGCGTCCGGACGCGCAGGTCGAGATGGGCCGCTCGAGCGCGCGCGCCGCCTTCCGCGGCTGGCACGTGCGCGAGCACCTGGTCGGGAACACGCCGCTGCGCGACGGCCGGAGCCTCGAGCTCGCGCTCCCGCTCTCCCACTTCCACGCCAAGGCGGCCGAGATGGCGCACCACGTCGCCGTCACGGGCACGCTGTCGGTGCTGGTCGCGCTGCTGACGGCCTGGATCGCGACCTTGCGCGCGTTCTCGCCGCTGCGGCGCGCGACCCACGCGCTGCGTGACCTCGACGCCGGCGAGCTCGACCGGCGCCTGCCGACGCGCGGCACGGGCGACCCGGTCGATCAGCACGCGGAGACGCTGAACCGCGTGCTCGCGCGCATCGACGCGGGCTTCGCGCGCCTGCGCGATTTCAGCAGCGACGTCTCGCACGAGCTGCGAACCCCGCTGAACCGCATCGCCAACGTGGCCGACGTCGCGATCCATGGCGACGAGCCGCGCGAGCAGCGCATCGCGCTCGAGACGATCCAGGAGACGACCGACGAGCTCGCGCGCATGGTGCAGTCGCTGCTGCTGCTCGCCGAGCTCGGCGACCGTCGCGCCGCGCTGCACGGCCCGCCGCTCGACGTCGACGCCTGGATCGCGCACACGGCGGACCTCTACGCGCCCTCGTTCGAAGAGAAGGGCGTGAAGCTCGCCTATCGAAGCGACGCGGGCACGATCGAGGGCGATCGCATGCTGCTCGACCGAATCCTGGTGAACCTGCTCGACAACGCGCTGGCGCAGGTCACGCCAGGCGGCTGCGTGGAGATCGAGGCGCGTCGTACACCCCAGGGCGTCACGCTCTGCGTGGACGACTCCGGGCCCGGTGTCCCCGTCTGGGAGCGCGAGCGCATCTTCGAGCGCTTCGCCCACGGCAGCACCAACACGCGGCGCTCCGGCCACGGCCTCGGCCTCGCGATCGCGCGGGCGGTGGCGCGGCTCCACGGCGGCGACATCGCAGTCGAGGCGTCGGGGCTCGGCGGCGCTCGCTTCCGCGTGGAGCTGCCCACGCGCGCTCCCGCCTCGCTCAGCGCTGGCAAGCCAGCTCGTTGATCCGGCGCGCGAGCTCGAGGTCGAGCTGCGTGACCCCGCCTGCGTCGTGCGTGACGAGGGCGATCGCGACGCGCGCGTAGACGTTGCTCCACTCGGGATGGTGGTCCATCCGTTCGGCCACCAGCGCGACGCTCGACAGGAAGCCGAACGCCTCGACGAAGTCGCGGAAGCGGAGCTCGCGGTGGAGCTTGCCGCCCGCGTAGCTCCAGCCGGGCAGCGCCGTCAGCGCCTCGCGGATGGCGGAGTCGTCGAGCTTCTGCGGTCGCGCCATCAGCGGTCCTCCGCCCTTCGGTCGTCCGGTCCGATCGCGCCCTGCGCGCGCAGGCTCGCGAGCTCCGCGTCGCCGAGCCCGAGCGCCTCCCGCAGCACCGCGTCCGTGTGCTCGCCGAGGCGCGGCGAGGCGGACACGGGCCCCTCGCTGACCTGCGAGAGCTTCACGGGATTGCCCGCCACGAGCATCGGCCGCGCGCCGTCGGCGCGCGGCACCTCGATCAGCATGTCGCGGTTGCGCACGTGCGGGTCGTCGATCAGGTCCGTCGCCTCGTTGGAGGGGCCGGCCGGAATGCCCTCGGCGCAGAGCGCCGCCGCGGCCTCCTGCTTCGTGCGCTCGCGCGCCCAGCGCTCGAGCGCGGGGCGCACCACGCCCTCGCGGTGCAGGGCCCAGCCCTCGCGCGTCGCGAAGCGCGGGTCGCCGACCCATTCGGGATGGCCGACGAGCGCCGCCAGCCGCTCGAACTGATGGTCGCGCAGGACCGCCACCACGAAGTGTCCGTCGCGCGCCGCGAACGCGGCCACGAGCCCGGTGCGCCCGCCGGTAGCCGCGCTCGCCGGCTCGCCGAGCGACCACATGAACGGGACCATGTCGGTCATCGCGATCATCGCGTCGAACATCGCGACGTCGACGTGCTGCCCGATCCCGGTGCGGTCGCGCTGGCGCAGCGCGGCCAGCGTCCCGATCACCGCGTAGAGCGCGCTCGCGTTGTCGCCGAGCGCGCCGGCCACGACCACGGGAGGCGGCTCGCCCGGCTTTCTCAGCGGCTCGTAGAGGCCGGCCATCGCCTCGGCGACCGGCGCGTAGGCCGGGCGCGTCGCGTAGGGCGTCTCCGCCAGGTGTCCGAAGCCCGAGATCGAGACGTAGACGAGGCGCGGGCAGCGCGCCCCGAGCGAGGCGTAGTCGAGTCCCGCGCGCGCGAGCGCGCCCGGGCGGAAGTTCTCGGCCACGACATCGAAGTGGGGCACCAGGCGCAGCAGCAGATCGCGTCCGGCCGGGTGCTTCCAGTCGAGCGCGAGGCTCCGCTTCGAGAGGTTGTTGCGCAGATAGGTGGCGCCGACCGCGCGGCCGTCGGCGTCGCGGATCTGCGGCCGCGAGGCGCGGCCGGACTCGCCGTCGCGCGGGTGCTCGACCTTGACCACGTCCGCGCCGAGATGCGCGAAGAGCTGCGTCGCGAAGGGCAGGGCCTGCATCTGCTCGAGCGCGAGCACGCGCACGCCGTCGAGCGGCTTGCCGAAGCGCGCGCGCTCCGGATGGCGCACCTCTCCCGCGCGCATCGGACGCGGTCAGTCGGAGGCGCCGCCCTGCGCGGCGGCCTTCGCCTCGAGGCGCGCGCGCCGCGCCTCCGCGTTCTCCGCGGCGAGCGCGCAAAGCTCGGCGAAGGAGTCCTGGAGCGCCGCGACGAACTCGGGCAGGTCGGGCACGAGGTCGTAGTCGGCGTTGATGCCCCAGTGCAGGCGTCCCTCGCAGGAGAGCAGCGCGATGCCGAGGCCCATCTGGTCGACCAGCGGCACGTGCGGATAGGCCTCGCGCAACTTCGCGCCGAGCAGGTACATCGGGATGCGCGGGCCCGGCACGTTGGTGATCACGCTGTTGAAGGGCAGGAGCCGGCTCGAGTTGCGCGCGCCGAGCGAGAGCAGGGTGGTGGGCGTCCACTCGGCGACGCGCGTCAGCACCTCGGCGCCGACCGCGCGCTTCGATTCCTTCAAGGTCGCGGTGCGGCTGCTGATCGCGGCGAGCTGCGCGCGCGGGTCGCGGGTCTCGAGCGGCAGCGGGATCACCCAGGCCGACACGCGGTTGCCGAGCGCGCCGCGCTGGCTCTCGCTGCGGACGCTGACGGGCGCGAGCACGCGGAAGTCGAGCTGCGAGACGTCGACGCCGCGCTCGTGGAAGAAGCGCCGGAAGGCGCCGGTCGCGATCGCCAGCACCACGTCGTTCAGGCTGCCGCCGAGCGCGGCGCGGATGCGGGCGACCTCGGCGATGTCGATGGCGAACCAATCGAAGCGCCGGTGCGGCCCGATGCGCTCGTTGATCGGCGTCTCGGACGCGCGTCGCATGGTCTCGCCGAGCGTCTCGCGCACCGCGCGCGCTCGCACGCGCAGCTCGCGCCGGACGTCGTCGGCGTCGCGCAGGAAGGCCCGGAAGTCGCGCGCGGCGTCGAAGGGCAGGCGCAGGCGGCGCGCCAGCTCGTCCCGCAGTAGCTGAAGTCCCGACGGCACCGGGCGCGGGATCCAGGTGGGCGGCGGCTCGGGCTTCGCCTGCGGATCGGGCGAGAGCAGGATCTGGAGCAGATCGACGCCGGAGACGCCGTCGATCATGCAGTGGTGGACCTTCGTGACGAGGGCGAAGCGGTCGCCCTCGAGCCCCTCGACGACCCAGGTCTCCCACAGCGGGCGATCGCGGTCGAGGTGCTGCTGCATGATGCGCGCCGAGAGGCGCTTCAGCTGCGCGTCGGTGCCCGGCCTCGGCAGGCTCGTGTGGCGCAGGTGGTAGTCGAGGTCGAAGTGGTGATCGTCGACCCAGACGGGATGGCTCTCGAAGGGGACGAAGCGCAGCACCTGGCGGTAGCGCGGGATCCGGTGGAGCACGGCCGCGTGCGCCTTGCGGATCGCCTCGAAATCGATGCCGCCGTCCTCGGTGCGCAGGGGGCCCGCCTCGAAGATCTGCGTCGAGGCGACGTGCATGTAGCTGTTCGGCTTCTCGAGCACGAGGAACGAGGTGTCGAGCGCCGTGAGCCGGTCGTAGCTGTAATGGGGCATGGGGGCTCTTCGGGCGGGCTTCAGCCGCCGGGAAGCCAAGTTACACTAAGCGCCCTCTTTTCAACCCGAGACAGGAGGACCCCCCATGGCGATCAAGGTCGGCGACAAGATTCCGAGCGTGAAGCTCAAGACGATGAAGGACGGGAAGATGTCCGACGTTTCCACCGACGAGATCTTCCGCGGCAAGAAGGTCGTGCTCTTCGCGGTGCCGGGCGCCTTCACCCCGACGTGCTCGATGCAGCACCTGCCGGGCTTCGTCGAGAAGGCCGGCGCGATCCGTGCGAAGGGCGTCGACACGATCGCCTGCATCTCCGTGAACGACGCCTTCGTGATGGGCGCGTGGGGCAAGGACAAGGGCGCCGAGGGCAAGGTGCTGATGCTCGCCGACGGCAACGGCGAGTTCGCGAAGGCGGTCGGCCTCGAATTCGACGGCTCGGGCATCGGTTTCGGGCTGCGCTCGCAGCGCTATGCCCTCGTCGTGCAGGACGGCGTCGTGAAGCACGTCGCGGTCGAGCAGCCGATGAAGTTCGAGGTCAGCAGCGCCGACGCGATCCTCGCGAAGCTCTAGGCGGCGATGAGTCGCCTCGCCGGTCGCGTCGCGTTCGTCACGGGGGCGGCGTCGGGCATCGGGTTCGCCTGCGCGCTGCGCTTCGCGCGCGAGGGCGCGGCGGTGGTCGGCCTCGACCTGCGCGAGCCGCTCGAGTGGAAGGAGGTCGAGGCGGCGGCGCGTGCGTCGCTCTTCTGCGTCGCGGACGTGCGCGACGAGGCGGCGCAGCGCGACGCCGCCGCCGAGGCGCGCACGCGCTGCGGCCCGGTCGACGTACTCGTGACCGCGGCGGGCGTCGCCTCGGGCGGCCCGGTCCACCTGCTGCCGCTCGAGGAGTGGCAGCGCGTCCAGGACGTGAATCTCAAGGGGACGTTCCTCTCGGCCAAGGCAGTGCTCCCGCAGATGATCCAGCGGCGCGCCGGCAGCATCGTGACGATCGCGAGCGTGGAAGGGCTCGAGGGGGCGGAGGGCGGCAGCACCTACAACGCCTCGAAGGGCGGCGTGATCCTGCTGACGAAGAACCTCGCGATGGACTACGGACGCCTCGGCATCCGCGCCAACTGCATCTGCCCGGGCTTCATCGACACGCCGCTCTTCCGCTCCGTGATCGGCGCCGACTTCTTCCCGGCCGAATGCCGCGAGCGCATCCGCGAGCAGCACGAGCTCGGCCGCTTCGGGCGCCCCGAGGAGGTGGCCGCCGCCGCGCTCTTCCTCGCCTCGGACGACGCGTCCTTCGTCTCGGGCGTCGCGCTGCCGGTGGACGGCGGCTTCACCGCCGGGCATCACGTCGGGCTCGTCGAGAAGATGGGGATCTCGTAGCGGACGCCCGCGCGCACCGCGGCTTCACGACCCGGGTCCTGACCTCTGGGCTTCGCTCGGCTGCGCCTCGCTGCGCGCCGGGCTATGCCCGGCTTGCCAGGACCCTTTCGATCGCCTCGACCACGCCCGACTCGGCGTTGCTCGCGACCACGCACTGCGCGGCCGCGCGCGCCTCGGACACCGCGTTGCCCATCGCGATGCCGAGCCCCGCGCGCGCGAGCATCTCGACGTCGTTCGTGTCGTCGCCGATCGCCGCGATCTCGGCGGGCTCGATGCCGGCCGACGCGGCGAGGCGCGCGAGCGCGCTCCACTTGCCCGACTCCGGCGACAGGAACTCGAGGATCTGGCCGCGATAGTTCTTGTTGATGAGCCGATGCGTGCGCACGCACGCGCCGAGCTCGCGCCCCGCGCGCTCGCAGAGCGCGCCGAGCGACGACTCGTCGCCCATCGTGCTCAGCATGATCACCTCGGAGGGACGCGCGGCGGCGAGGTCCTCCACCTCGCGCACGTGCTCTTCGTGGTCGTCGAGGTACTCGCGCTGGTACGGATGCGCGCGCGCGATGCCTTCCGTCAGGATGTCCGTGCCCTCGTGATAGCTGTCGACGTAGACGAGCGGCGGCCCCTGCGCGCGCACGAGCGCGAGCACGTCCGGGTAGAGCGGCGCCGGGAGATACGCGTGCTGGAGCGTCTTGGCGCTCGCGATGTCCTTCACCAGCGCGCCGTTGTGGACCACGATCGCGCCGCGAAGCCCGAGGCGCTCCACCACGGGGAGCGCGGTGCGGAAGCGGCGTCCGGTGCAGACGACCACGCGCAGCCCTGCGCGCGACAGCGCCGACACCGCGTCGCGCACGTCGTCGGCCAGCAGTCCGTTCGGATCCAGCAAGGTGCCATCGAGGTCCAGCGCCACCATCCGGATCCGCATGGAGTCGCAGTGTGGCGTGCGCGCGCGGGGGCGGCCAGTTGCCGGCAGGGTGCCGGTGGCTCAGGCGTCGCGCATGCGCGCCTCGAGCTCCTCCAAGGTGCGCGGCCAGTCCTTCTTGAGGAGCTGCGAGAGCGCGCGGTCGGCGAGCAGTCGGCCGCCGGTCTGACACGTCGGGCAGTAGTTGCTCTCGTTCTCCGCGTGGACGATGCGCTGGATCGGAGATCCGCACGCGGGACAGGGCTCGCGGTACCGGCCGTGTGCGGCCATGTCGGGGCGAAAGGCCGTCACCTTCTCCGGAAAGCCTTCGCCGACCTCCGCTCGGATCCGCTCGGTGAAGCGCGCGAGCGTCTCGCGAGAGGCGGCGAAGAGGCGCGCGATCTCGGTCTCGTCGAGGCGGTGCGTCAGCTTCACGGGCGAGAGCTTCGCCGCGTGGAGGATCTCGTCCGAGTAGGCGTTGCCGATGCCGGAGAGGATGCGGGGATCGGTCAGCGCGCGCTTGAGCGTGCGGTTCTCCAGGCGAAGCCGCGCGGAGAAGGCCGCGAGGTCGGCGTCGAAGACCTCGAGCCCGCCCGGGTCGTGCGCCGCGAGCGCCTCCTCTCCGCGCACGACGTGCAAGGTGGCGCGCTTCTTCGAGCTGGCCTCGGTCAGCAGCAAGGTGCCGCTCTCGAAGTCGAAGGCCGCGTGCCCGACCTTGCGCGGGATCGGCGCGCCGCTGGCGCGCCAGCGGAAGCGGCCGGCGATCATCAGGTGGAAGACGAGGAAGAGCTCATCGTCGAGCTCGAAGACGATGCGCTTGCCGAGCCGGCGCACGCCGCGCACCGTGCGCCCCTGCGCCGACTCGAGCGGCGGGTCGACGGTCCGCAGCAACACCGGACCTCCGAGCCGCGCGCGCAGCAGCCGTCGCCCGCTGCAGAGCGCAGAGAGGCGCTCCACGTAGACGGTGACGTCCGGCAGCTCGGGCACGTTGCGAGGGTCGTGTGCCAGGGCGCGTGACGCCACCGTATGATGAGCCCGCGTGCGCAACGGGTTCTGGAAGGGGCACGGGCTCGGCAACGACTACCTGGTCGTCGACCCGCGCGAGCTCGACTTCCGGCTGTCGCGGCGCGCAGTGCGCGCGCTCTGCGATCGGCACCGCGGGGTCGGCGCGGACGGCGTGCTCGCGCTCGCGCCGTCGCGCCGCGCCGACTTCGGCGTCCGCATCTTCAACCCCGACGGCAGCGAGGCGGAGAAGTCGGGCAACGGTCTCCGGATCTTCGCGCGCTTCCTCCACGACGCCGGCCGTACGCGCAGGCTCCGCTTCCGCGTCGAGACGCGCGGCGGTGTCGTCGCGATCGCGTTGACGCGGGATCGCCGTGGCGACGCGTCGCTCGCGCGAGTCGCGATGGGGCGCGCGAGCTTTCGAGCTGCCGCGCTGCCCTCCACGCTGCGGGGAGGCGAGCTCGTCGACCGGCCGATCCGCGTCGGGACGCAGCGCCTCCGCTTCACGGGCGTCTCCGTCGGGAATCCCCACTGCGTGCTGTTCCGCTCCGGGCGAGCGTGGACGCTCCGCGAGCTGCGCGAGCTCGGCCCGCGACTCGAGACGCATGTGGCGTTCCCGCGCCGCACGAACGTGCAGCTCGCGCGCGCTCTCGCGCCGCACCGCGTGGAGCTGCTCGTCTGGGAGCGCGGCGCGGGCGAGACGCAGGCGTCGGGCTCGTCCGCCTGCGCGGTGGCCTGTGCGGGCGTGCGGCTCGGCCTGCTGAGAAGCCCCGTGCGCGCCGTGATGCCGGGCGGCTCGCTCGATGTCGAGGTGAGCGATGACTACGACGTCACGCTCGCGGGCCCCGTCGATGCCATCGCGTCGGGCTGCTTCTCGACGGCCTTCGTGCGAAGCCTCTCCGACGGAGGCCGACGGCGCCGCTGGTAGAGACGGCCCTCGCCAGTTCGTGCGCAGCCTCGCCGAGAGGATCAGAGGGGATTCGGCGTGGACTTGTCGACACCCTCCGGTGACACACCCGGAGCTGGCACTTCGGGCGGTGGCACTGCGGCTGCATTCGTCGTTGGCTCCGCGGGCAGCGCGCCGGCGATCTGGATGGCCAGGCTCCCGATCACGTCGGCCCACACGACCCCCGGGTTGTCGTAGGGATTCTTCATGCTCGACGTGTAGATGTTCTCCACGTCGGTGCTGTCGAAGCCCTTGCGAAAGTTCCCGACAGTCTGGCCCGAGCGCAGGTCCTTCACGTCGACGGTCACGTCGAAGGCCACGGCCGTGATCGTGGTCGGTCCGGCCAGCCAGGTGTAGGCCGTGAAAGTGAAGAAGCTCAGAGCCGCGTGGACCGGGAAGAGGGTGGGAACATAGTTCTTGCGGAACCGGAAGTTCTGGATCTCGCCCGAGATCGCATAGCGGGCCCCCTGCACCGCCTCCGCGCTCTCTGCCGTCGACACCCTGGAGAAGATGTCGGTCTGGTCGAGGCTCTGCGCGAGAAACTCCTGCCAGCGGAGCAGGTCCTGCTCGCTCATGTCTCCTCGACGGCCTGGGTCACTCGGGGCGAAGCGGAATGGCAGCACCACCGCGCTTTCCTGGGTGGCGCGTCGTTGCTTCGCGAGGGGCGCCGGACCCTCCTGCTCCGACATGTGGAAGGTGGCGCATGCCGACGCGAGCAGAGCCAGCGCGGCGATCCAGGCGGTCCAGACGCCCGCGAGTGTCCGGGAACTGGGCATCTCTCCTCCGGTGTGTAGGGCGGGATTCTCGACGACGCGCGGCAGGAATGTCAAGTGCGCGGCGCTTCGAGCGCGACAGCGCGAGAGACGCCTAGCTCCACGCGAACACGGGCTGCTCGTAGTGCGCGACGCGCGTCGCGAGACCGCGCAGCGCGACCTCGCGCAGCTGATACAGGATGGCGGCGGTCGGCGCGTGGATGTGCGTGCCGAGCAGCGGGATCGAGATCACGGGCCGGTCGCTCTCCGGGATCTGGCGCAGATGCGGCACGTCCTCCCGCAGGAGCTCCGACAGGGGCACCCGATAGGCCGCCGCCACCTCGTCCGGATCCGGTGCGAGCGAGGCGTCGGCGCCGGCCCATACGACGACCGGTGTCACGACGTAGCCCGAGCGCGTCGGGTAGTCGTCGAGCAGGCCGAGGGCGGCGTCGCTCCCGAGTGACAGGCCCACCTCCTCGCCGAGCTCGCGGAGCGCCGCGTCGGCCGGCGTCTCGCCCGGGTCGAGGCGTCCGCCCGGCAGCGCCCACTGACCGGCATGCGCGCGCAGTCTCGGCGCGCGCCGGGTCAGGACGAACGACGCCGCGCCGTGCTCGTCGGGCAACAGCGCGAGCGCGACGGCGGCCGGGCGCAGTCCCGTGGCGTCATGGGTCGTGCGCTCGAAGACGCCGAGGTTCGCGGCGATGCGCGCGCGCAGGTCGTCGTCGTAGCCGAGTCGGAGCACGCGCACACGGTAGCGGCAATTGCGCTGGCAGTCGGCGCGCGCCGCCGTCAGACTCCGCGCCCGCCATGCTGGCGGACGTCACGAAGCGGAAGCTCACGCTCGCATCCGGGATCGAGATCGCGCTGCTCGACTGGGGTGGCAGCGGTCCGCTCGTGCTGCTGCATCACGCGAACGGATTCTGCGCCGGGCTCTGGGGGCTCGTGGCCGAGAGGCTCCGCGACCGCTTCCGGCTCGTCGCGATGGACGCGCGCGGGCACGGCGAGTCGTCGAAGCCGGACCCCGCGCAGCCGGGAAGCTACGACTGGAGCCGCTTCGGCGAGGACGCGGGCGAGGTGGCGCACCGCCTCGCGTCGCAGCACGGCGCGCCGCTCTACGGTGTCGGGCACTCGTTCGGCGGTACGGCGTTGATGCACGCCGCGGCCGACGATCCGCCGCTCTTCCGCCGGCTCGTGCTCGTCGACCCGGTGCTGCCGTCGCCGGCCTTCTTCGCCGGCGCAGCGCCGCGCGGCGAGAACCGCGACCTCGCGTCGTCCGCGCGCAAGCGCCGCCAGGTCTTCGCGAGCCGCGCCGAGGCGCGCGACACGTGGGCGGGTCGGGCGGTCTTCGCGGCCTGGCAGCCCCGCGCGCTCGATCTCTACGCCGAGTACGGATTGATCCCGCGCCGCGAGGGCGGGTTCGAGCTGGCCTGCCCGGGCGAGATCGAGGCGACGATCTTCGATCGGGCTCGCAGCTTCGATGCGTTCGCGCTCGCGGCGCGCGTGAAGACCCCGTCGCGAATCCTGTGCGCCGAGCGCGGCACCTTCGGCCGCGCGGTCTACGACCAGGTCGCCGCGCGCATGCCCGACGCGCGCGTCGTCGACGTGCCGACCGGGCATCTCGTGCCGATGGAGCGGCCGGACCTCGTCGCGGAGAACGTGCTGGAGTTCTTCCGGCCCGAGCGTCAGCGTTCGACGGGGTAACGGCGCTCCGTCCAGGCGGTCCAGCCGCCGGCCAGCGAGAGCACGTTGCGGAAGCCCATCTCCTGGAGCGCCTTCGCCGCCAGCACGCTGCGGTGTCCGCCGCCGCAGTAGAGGAGCAGCTTGCGGCCGCGGTCCTCGAACCAGGGGTCGCGCTTGTAGTGCAGGAGGTCGGCCTTCACCTCGAGGAAGCCGCGCGGCGAGCTCTACGCCGTCGGCACGTGGCCCGCGGCGTACTCGTCCGGCTCGCGCACGTCGACGAAGTGCCAGCCCTCGTGACCGGGGACGTCGAGCAGCCGGCGGGCCTCCTCGGGCGAGATCTCGCGCACGACGCGCTTCGCCTCGTCCACGAAGTCGTGGAGCGCGCGCGGGCGCGCCTCCTGCGGGACGTCGGCGCGGCCGCCTGCGGAGAGGAAGCGCAGGAGCGCGTCGGCGATGTGCGGCCCCGCGTCGCCGCGGCCGAAGGGGTTCGGGATGCGCGAGACGCCGCGGATCCAGGCGTCGTCGGCGTGGAGCGACTCGAGCTCGCGCTCGAAGCGAGCGGGGTCGCCACCGACCAGCCGCGCGACACCCGCGAGGATCGCCTCCGGCCGCTCGGTGTTCGCGCGCAGCACCAGCAGCGCCTTGCCGAGCGTCGGCGCCTCCTCCTGCACACCGCCCGAATCCGAGACGACGAGCCAGGCGCACGAGAGCAGATGGAGGAAGTCGCGGTAGCCGAGCGGGTTCAGCAGCAGGGTGCGCGGCGCGCCGGCGAGCACCGCCTCCGTCGGCCGGCGTACCTCGGGGTTCGGGTGCACCGGGAAGGCCAGCGACACGTCGCCGTGACACTCGACGAAGCGCCGCAGCACGCGCAGGTTCTCCTGCATCAGCGCGCCGAAGCTCTCGCGCCGGTGCGCGGTCAGCGCGACGAGCTTTGTACCCGCCAGCGGCCGCAGCGCCGAGACGAGCTCCTCTCCCGGCTTGCGGTTCTCGAGGATCTCGTGCAGCGCGTCGACCACCGGGTTGCCGGTCACGACGATTCGCGACTCCGCGACGCCTTCGGCGCGCAACGTGCGCGCGTTGTGCTCGGTCGGCGCGAAGTGCAGCGACGCGAGCCGCGTGATCAAGCGCCGGTTCATCTCCTCGGGAAAAGGGCTCGAGGCGTCGCCGGTGCGGAGCCCCGCCTCGACGTGGCCGACCGGGATGCCGCGCTGGAAGGCGGCGAGCGCGCCGGCCATCGCGGTCGTGGTGTCGCCCTGCACGAGCACGAAGTCGGGCCGCTCCGCGGCGAGCAGCGGATCCATCCCGGCGAGCACGCGCGCCGCCACCTCGGCCGGAGATTGCCCCGCCTGCATCACGCGCAGGTCGCGGTCGATCCTCACGCCGAGCTCGGCCGCGAAGGGATGCAAGAGCTCGACGTGCTGCGACGACGCGACGTGCAAGGTCGCGACCTCGTCGCGCGCCGCGAGCGCGCGCAGCACCGGAGCGAGCTTGATGATCTCGGGACGCGTCCCGAACAAGCACAGAACCCGGCGCATGGCCGGCTAGGATGCACCATCGCGACGGCACGCGGCGAAGTCGCGTGATAGGCTGTGACGGCGCTCTTGCACCCGACCTGCCGGTCGCTTTGGTGTTGAGCGCGCCGCGGCGCCTGCCGATCGATGTGTCCGCGCGGCCCGGGCCGACCGCTGCAGAGGTCTTCGATCCATGGCAGGTGAGCCCAGCCGTACGAGTTCCGAAGGCGACCCGTCGCAGCGCCTCGAGGAGGCGCTCTCGGGCTTCGGCGTGAACGCAGCGCTCGTCGAGGAGATCCGCCAGCGCTACGAGGTGGACCCGAGCTCCGTCCACGAGCGCTGGACCGAGCTCTTCGGGCGCAGCGCCGCCGAGGCGCCGGTGGTGGCTCCGCCCGCCGAGGGTGCCGGCGCCGCCGACGAGACCGCCGCGCTGCTCGATCTCGAGAAGCACGCGCGCGTGCTGCGGATGATCCACGCCTACCGAGCGCGCGGGCACCGCATCGCCGACGTCGACCCGCTGAGCTCCGGCACGACCTACTTCCCCGAGCTCGATCCGGCCCACTACGGCTTCGGCAACGACGACCTCGATCGCCCCTTCCTCGCCGGCGACCTGCCGGGCGGCCACGTGCAGACCCTGCGCCAGATCCTGGCGCGCCTGCGCGCCACCTACTGCCGCACGGTCGGCGTCGAGTTCACGCACATCCAGGATCCGGGCCGCAAGAGCTGGGTCCAGCGCCGCATCGAGGACTCGCAGAACCAGGCGCAGCTCACGCCGGACGACCGCCTGCGCATCCTGCAGAAGCTGTCCGCCGCCGAGCTCTTCGAGCGCTTCCTCCACACGAAGTTCCTCGGGCAGAAGCGCTTCTCGCTCGAGGGCGCCGAGACCTTGATCCCGGTGCTCGACACGATCGTCGAGGACGCGCCGGCGCACCGGATCCGCGAGATCGTGCTCGGCATGGCGCACCGCGGGCGCCTCAACGTGCTCTCGAACATCGTGGGCAAGTCGCTCGAGTCGATGTTCTCGGAGTTCGAGGACAGCCCGCTGATCGACAGCCCCTTCGGCTCGGGCGACGTGAAGTACCACAAGGGCTTCACCAGCGATCGCGTCACCCGCTCGGGCGCGACGGTGCACCTCTCGCTGACGGCGAATCCCTCGCACCTCGAGGCGGTCGATCCGGTGGTCGAGGGGCGCGCGCGCGGCAAGCAGACCAAGGCCGGCGACGTCGAGGGCGAGACGATCGTGCCCGTGCTGATCCACGGCGATGCCGCCTTCGCGGGGCAGGGCATCGTCGCCGAGACGCTGAATCTCTCGAAGCTCGCGGGCTACTCGACCGGCGGCACCTTGCACGTCGTGGTCAACAACCAGATCGGCTTCACCACGCCGCCCTCCGAGGCGCGCTCGACGCTCTATTGCACCGACGTCGCGAAGATGATCCAGGCGCCCATCTTTCACGTGAACGGCGACGATCCGGAGGCCGCTGTCCACTGCGTGAAGCTCGCGATGGAGTACCGCCAGCGTTTCCGCGGCGACGTCGTGATCGACCTGGTCTGCTACCGCCGCCACGGCCACAACGAGGGCGACGAGCCGAGCTTCACACAGCCGCTGCTCTACGAGCGCATTCGCCACAAGGAGTCGGTGCGCAAGCTCTACACCGAGCGGCTGCTGCAGAGCGGCATGCTGCGGCCCGAGGACCCGCCGCGCATCGACCAGGACCTCTCGGCGCAGCTCGAGCGCGCGCTCGCGCAGATCGAGACGCGCCCGCCGGGCCCCGACGAGCCCTACGACGCGCGCGGCCCGTGGGCCGGCTTCTCGCGCACGGCGCCCGAGGAGGAGCCCGACACCGGCGTGCCGCAGGCGGAGCTCGCGGCGCTCGCGGAGAAGATCGGCAGCGTGCCGCCGGGCTTCCAGCTGCACCGCAAGCTCGCCGCGCTGCTCGAGAAGCGCAGCAAGGCCATCGCCGACGGCGCGATCGACTGGGGCATGGCCGAGGCGCTGGCCTTCGGCTCGCTGCTGCTCGAGGGCTACGGCGTGCGCCTCTCGGGACAGGACAGCACGCGCGGCACCTTCAGCCACCGCCACGCCGCGCTCGTCGACCAGCAGACGGGCGTCGAGTACGCGCCGCTCGACCACCTGGCTCCCGGCCAGGGACGCTTCCAGGTGTACGACAGCTCGCTCTCCGAGGCCGCCGCGCTCGGCTTCGAGTACGGCTACAGCGTCGTGGAACCGCAGACCCTGACGCTCTGGGAGGCGCAGTTCGGTGACTTCGCCAACGGCGCACAGGTGATCATCGACCAGTTCATCACGTCGGCGCACGCGAAGTGGCAGCGCATGAGCGGCCTCGTGATGCTGCTGCCGCACGGCTACGAAGGGCAGGGCCCCGAGCACTCGAGCGCGCGCATCGAGCGCTTCCTCCAGGCGTGCGCCGAGGACAACATCCAGGTGGTGAACTGCAGCACCCCCGCGCAGTACTTCCACGTGCTGCGCCGGCAGATGTCCCGGCGCTACCGCGCTCCGCTCGTGATCTTCACGCCGAAGAGCCTGCTGCGTCTGCCGCGCGCGATGTCGCACCCCGATGATCTGTCGAGCGGCCGCTTCCGCACCGTCCTCGACGATGCGGGCGCGGCCGCGCGCCCGCAGGGCGTGCGCAGCGCCATTCTTTGCAGCGGCAAGGTCTACTACGACCTGCTGGAGGAGCGGCTGCGGCGGCAGGGCGACGGCGAGCTCAGCGCGGCGCTGCTGCGCGTCGAGCAGCTCTACCCGTGGCCCGGCGCGCGCATCGCGTCGCTGCTCGGGCGCTTCCCTTCCCTGGAGCGCGTCGTCTGGTGCCAGGAGGAGCCGCGCAACATGGGCGCTTGGACCTTCGTCCACGAGCGCCTGCCGGATCTCTTGCCGAGCGCGCTGCGACTCGTCTACGCGGGCCGCGCGCCCTCGGCGAGCATCGCGGCCGGCTCGCCGCGCATACACAAGCGCGAGCAGTCGACCTTGGTCGCGGAGGCGTTCGGGAAGTAGCGCGCGCGCCGCGCCGCCGGTGCGCGTCGCCGTGGGGCCCGATCCCAGGCGATCCCCTGCTACCCTGCCGCGCTTCACGCGGGGGCAGGCCATGGATCTCTCCTACGGACCCGAGTACGAGTCGTTTCGCGCCGAGGTGCGGGGCTTCCTCGAGGCGCACTGGCCGCCGAAGGGCGCCGACGCCGAGCGGTCGAAGTCCGAGCGCGCGCGCCGCTTCCGCGAGCAGGCGGTCGCCGCCGGCTACCTGCTGCGCTGGATTCCGAAGGCCTACGGCGGCTCCGAGCAGCCGAACGACGCGCTCAGGGCGAGCATCCTGCGCGAGGAGTTCACGCGCGTGCGCGCGCCGCAGGAGCCGCGCGGCATCGGGATGATGATGCTGGTGCCGACCCTGCTCGAGAAGGGCGCGGAGTGGCAGAAGCAGCGCTTCGTCCCGCCGACTGCGATGGACGAGATGCACTGGTGCCAGGGCTACAGCGAGCCCGGCTCGGGCAGCGACCTCGCGTCGCTGAAGACGCGCGCCGAGCTCGTCGGCGACGAGTGGGTGATCCACGGCCAGAAGATCTGGACGACGAACGCGCTCGAGGCCGACTACATGTTCTGCCTCTGCCGCACCGAGCCCGACGCGCCGAAGCACGCCGGCATCTCGTACCTGCTGGTGCCGATGAAGCAGCCCGGTGTCGAGGTGCGGCCGCTGCGTCAGATGAACGGCGGCGCCGACTTCAACGAAGTGTTCCTCTCCGGCGCGCGCACGCCGAAGGACCACATCGTGGGCAGCCGCGGCGAGGGCTGGCTGGTCTCGCGCGCGACCTTGAAGCACGAGCGGGCGGGCATCGGCAATGCCGAGGTCTCGCTGATGATGTTTGCGGGGGTCGTGCAGCTCGCGAAGACGAGTCAGCGGGGCGGACGCGCCGCGATCGAGGACCCGGAGATCCGCCAGCGCCTGGCCGCGCTCGAAGGCTATGTGCGCGCGCACGAGTACGCGGGCTACCGCGCGCTCTCGCGCGCCGCGCGCGGCAAGGACGTCGGTCCGGTCGGGCTGATGACGAAGCTCGTATCGACGAACATCGGGAGCGAGGTGGCGAAGCTCGCGCTCGACCTGCTCGGCGACGAGGGGCTCCAGGATCCGATGTCCCAGGTCGACTCGCAGCTCGGCCTCCCGGGCGTGTGGCGCTCCTGGGTGTCGCAGTACATGTACTCGCTCGGCGTCGCGACGGCGGGCGGCACCGCGAACATCCAGCGCAACGTGATCGGCGAGCGCGGCCTCGGGCTGCCGCGCGACCACTACGCGGACCGGAGCTCCGGACGATGAACTTCGACACCTCGGAAGAGCAGGAGCTGCTCCAGGACAGCCTGCGGACCTTCGCGGAGCGCGAGTGCGGGCCTGCGCGCGTACGCGAGCTCTTCGACGGGGAGGCGGCGCACGATCCGTCGCTGTGGCAGGGGCTCTGCGAGCTCGGTGTCGCGGGGCTGGTCGTGCCGGAGGCACACGGCGGTGCCGGCCTCGAGCTGATCGACCTCGCGCTCGCGGCCGAGACGCTCGGCTTCTACGGCGTGCCGGGCCCCTTCCTCGGTCATTCGCTCGCCTGTGTCGCGCTCGCCCACGGCGGCAGCCCCGAGCAGCAGCGCCGCTGGCTGCCGCGGCTCGCGTCGGGCGAGGCGCTCGGCACGGTCGCGCTCGGGGAGTCGGGCTCGCGCTGGCTGCCGGGCGAGTGGCAGCTCCGCGCCGACGGCGGCGCGCTGCGCGGCGCCAAGCGCTTCGTGCCGGGCGGCGAGGTCGCGGATCTCCTCGTGGTCGGCACGGCGGGCGGAGGCCTCGCGCTCGTCGAGAGCCGCGCGGCGGGCGTCGTCGCGAAGTCCTATCCCGGTGTCGACCGCGCGCGCCGCGTGGCGGACGTCGACTTCGAGGGCGCGGCCTGCGAGCCGCTCGCGCGCGGGGAGGAGGCGGCCGCGCGGGTGCGCGACGCCGCGCTCGTGCTGCTCGCCGCCGACGCATTCGCCGCGGCCTCGCGCCTCGTCGACATGGCGGTCTCCTACGCGAAGACGCGCGAGCAGTTCGGTGTCACCATCGGACACTTCCAGGCGTTGAAGCACCAGCTCGCCAACATGGCGGTCGAGATCGAGCCCGCGCGCGGCCTCTTCTGGTACGCGGCGCACGCCTTCGACCGCGTGCCGCGCGACGCCGAGCGCTTCGCCGCGCTGGCGAAGGCGCACATCACCGAGCGCGGCATGCAGGTCGCGCGCGACGTGGTCGAGGCGCACGGCGGCATCGGCTTCACCTGGGAGTGCGACGTGCAGATCTGGTTCAAGCGCGTGATGTTCGACCGCGCTTGGCTGGGGACGCCGTCCGTTCATCGCGCCCGCGCGGCGGATCTCGCGGGCTGGTAGGCATCGCGCTCGACCCGATCTGGAGGTCGATCGCGCGCTGAGAGGCGCCATCATGCCACCATGAAGCTCGGCATCGGTCTCTCCCGGCTGCACCCTCGTCACCATCTCGAGGCCACGCTCGAAGCGGAGCAGCTGGGCTTCGAGTCGGTGTGGATGGCGGACCACCTGGTCTTTCCGCTCGCGATGGCGGGCTCGCCCCACCCGGGCGAGGACACGCCGCCCGTGCCGCCGACGACACCGATCTATGACGCATTCGCATGGCTCTGCTTTCTCGCAGCGCGCACCTCGCGCATCCGGCTCGGCACCAACGTGTACCTGCTCGCGCTGCGCCATCCCTTCGTCGCCGCGCGCGCGGTGCAGACGCTCGATTGCGTGTCGGACGGGCGCGCCGAGATCGGCGTCGGCGCCGGCTGGCTGCGCGAGGAGTGGCGCGCCGCCGGCCTCGATCCGCGCACGCGCGGGCGGCGCCTCGACGAGGCGCTCGCGGTCTGCCAGCGCCTCTGGAGCGAGAGCGTGGTCGAGCACCGCGGCCGCTTCTACGACTTCGAGCCGGTGGCCTTCGAGCCGAAGCCCGTCCAGAAGCCGTGGCCGCCGATCCTCGTGGGCGGCGACTCCGACGCGGCGCTCGCGCGCGCCGCGCGTCACGACGGCTGGATCGGGCTCGCGGACTCGCCGGGAGAGGCCGCGGCACGGGTGGAGCGCTTGCACGCGCTGCGGCGCGAGTCGGGGCGCGCGTCGGAGCGCTTCGAGGTGACACTCGGCGGGAACGTGCGCGAGCCCGAATCGCTCGCGCCGTGGCGGGAGGCGGGCATCGATCGGCTCGTGATCGCGCCGTGGTCGCGCTCGTCCGAGTGGCAGGGCGCGCTGCGCCGCGCCGCCGATCGCCTGCTGCGCTGAGCCGTCGCCGTATTTTCGATGGCTGCCGAAGTCACACACCTGTGGTGCGCCGAGCGATATCCTGCCGACGGGTTCGAGCTCGGCGACGAACGTTCGAGGCCTTGCGTTGGATTCGCCTCAGCAGCACCCCCGATACGAGTGGCTCTCGTGGGAGGACGCGTCGTTCGTCCTGTTCGAACATCGGGCCACTCACATGCACGTGGCGGTGCTCGGGATCTTCGAGCTCGGCCCTCTGCGTTCGCCGACGCGCGGCGTCGACGCGGCGCGGCTCACCCGGTACGCCGAGTCGAGGCTCGGGAACCTCCCGCACTACCGCCAGAAGCTCGTGTTCGCGCCCCTCTCCGGGCGGCCGGTCTGGGTCGACGATCCGCACTTCGACCTCGACTACCACCTTCGCCACACCGCTCTGCCTGCGCCCGGGAGCGAAGAAGACCTGAAGCGCCTGGTCGGGCGCTTGCTGTCGCAGCCGCTCGATCGCGATCGGCCGCTGTGGGAGATGTGGCTCGTCGAAGGGCTCGAGAGGGAGCGCTTCGCGCTCTTGATCAAGGTGCACCATTGCATGATGGATGGGGTCTCGGGCGCGAACCTGATGACGGTGATGTTCCGGACCGAGCCCGATGCGTCGATTCCGCTGGCCGAGGGATGGTCTCCTCATGAGGCGCCGTCGCGACTGCGGCTGGCGTTCGACGAGGCGCTCGACACGGCGAGCAGGCCACTCGCCTTCGCGCGCGCCGCGGCGAGCGCGCTGCGCGCTCCCGAGCGGACGCTGCGCCGGGCACTCGAGCGCGCCGGCGCGGTGACCGAGGCGCTGCGCGACGGGTTCCACCGGCTCTCGCCGACTGCGCTGGAGCGCCCGATCGGTCCGCACCGCCGGGTCGAGTGGCGCACGTTCGATCTGGCCGAGTTCAAGGCGCTGAGCAAGCTGCTCGGCGGCACGGTGAACGACGTGGTCCTCGCGATCGTGGCCGCGGCGACGCGGCGCTTCCTCGAGCGCCGCGGCGAGCGGCTGGAGGAAATCGACTATCGGGTGGTGGTGCCGGTGAATGCGCGCTCGCCGTCGGGAGATCCGGGTGTGGCGAACCGCGTCTCGGCATTCTTCCTGTCGCTGCCGGTGGCGGAGTCGGATCCGCTGGTGCGTTTCGAGACGGTGCGCAGCGAGACGGCAC
>Ga0335082_10002402_pt1 | contig 20140 bp, 13 predicted proteins | sample Lox_Sample_41_FD_206718 | JGI IMG/M metagenome (GOLD analysis project Ga0335082, IMG submission 206718) | Soil microbial communities from Loxahatchee National Wildlife Refuge, Florida, United States - Lox_Sample_4.1 | ecosystem: Environmental > Terrestrial > Soil > Wetlands | place: USA...
GTAGGGGTTGTTGTAGCCGACGAGCCGCGCCGCCGTGTCCAGGATCGTCTGCGTGGAGCGGTAGTTCTCGACCAGGACGACCTCGCGGGCGCCCGGGTAGAGCCGGCGGAAGGCCAGGAGGTTGGCCGCGGCGGCCCCCCGCCAGCGGTAGATGGCCTGATCGTCGTCGCCGACCACGGTGAGGTTCGCGGCCCCGCCGGCCAGGAGCTGGAGCATCTCGAGCTGGGCGTGGTTCGTGTCCTGAAACTCGTCCACGAGGACGAAGCGGAACCGGCCGCGGAGGCGCGCCCGCACCGAAGGGTGCTCGCGCAGGAGGGCGAGGGGGCGGTGGATCTGGTCGCCGAAGTCGACGAGCCCGGCCTCCGCGAGCAGCCGCTGGTGGGCGTCGTAGAAGGCGGCGAGCTCGAGATGGCTCGCGGCCTCGTCTCGCTCCTCGTCCGTCGTGGCCGCCCTGCTCTTCGCCTCGGCCCACTCGCGGTACCGCCCGGGCGAGACGTCCTCGTCCTTGGCCCGGCTCACCAGCGCGGCCAGGGCGGCGAGGTGCCGCGTGGGGTCCCCGAGGGGACGGAAGCGGTCGAGGGGGAGGCGGAAGAGCCGCTCCCGGAGGAAGATCACCTGCTCGGGCGGCGAGAGCACGCGGAACTCCGGGTCGAGGCCGGCCTCGAGAGCGGACTCGCGCAGGACCCGGTCGCCGAAGGCGTGGAACGTGGAGATCGGCGTCTCCGCGTAACCCCAGGGGATGAGCTGGTCCACCCGCTCCGCCATCTCCGCCGCCGCCTTCTCGGTGAAGGTGAGGGCCAGGATCTCCTCCGGCCGCGCCCGCTTCGTGGCGATGAGGTGGGCGATCCTCCGGGTGAGGACGGTCGTCTTGCCGGTGCCGGCCCCGGCGATGATGAGGAGCGGGCCCTCCCCGTGCACGACCGCGGCGCGCTGGGCCTCGTTGAGGCCTTCGAGAATGCGCTCCTCGGCGGCGGAGGGGGCGGCCTCGATCCCGGTGCTCACCCCCGGATCATAACCGTCGCCCCGCCAAGCCGAGGTCCGGGCAGAGGCCTCGCGGCGCCCCTCAGCGGAGCGCGGCCTCGATCGCCCCCTCGAGCGCCTCCGGCCGGAAGGTCTCGGCGTCGAGGGCGCTCGCAAAGGTGACCGTGCCCCGCGAATCGATGACGAACACCCGGCTCGGGAAGGCGGAGAACGCGCCTTCGGCCTTTCCGTCGAGACCGTCGAGAGCGGCCTCGTAGGGGATCCCGAGCTTCTTCCGGCAGAAGGCCGCATGCTCGGCCCGCTCGGCCACGCTCCGGGCCTCGGGCAGCCCGATCCCCTCCCGCTCGTTGATCGTGCTCTGCCAGGCCTCGCCGTCCGGATGCGCTTCGCGGATGTAGGCCATCAGGAAGCGCGCCTCGTCCTTGTGGCGCTCGTACAGGCGGTTCACCTCGGGCGCGCCGTGCCGGAGCTGCGGGCAGGTGTAGCTGCCGAGGACCAGCACGAGGGGACGGCCCTGGAGCGACGACAGCCGGAACCGGCCGCCGTCGGGCCGGTGCAGCTCGACGTCGGGAGCCGGCCGGCCGACGAGGGGCGAGAGGTCCGGCGTGGCCTTGGCCGGCGAGTCGAGCGAGGCCAGCAGCTCCTTCGCCTCGGCGGACTGCGGGCGCAGCGCGACCGCCCGCTCCACGAAGGGCCGCGCGTCCTTCGGCCGGCCGCGGGTGGCGAAGATCGATCCCAGGAAGTAGCTCGCCTCGTAGTCGTTCGGGCTCGAGGCGAGCGCCTCCCGGAAGGCCTGCTCGGCCCCGTCCGCGTCGCCGGTGAAGAGGAGCGCGCGCCCGTAGTACGAGCGCAGGGAGGGCAGATTCGGGTCGAGCCCCAGCGCCCGCGAAAAGCGAAGGACGGCCTCCGGGTAGTCGCCGGCCATGAACGCGGCCGAACCGAGGAGGTACTGCGCTTCCGCCGAGTCGCCGTCGCGCAGGAGCGCCTCGACCAGCCGCTGGCCCTCCTGCACCTTTCCGCCCCGCACCAGGGCCATCCCGAGCAGGTACGTGACCGCGCGGTTCCCAGGCTGGGCGGCCGCGACCGGCCGCAGCAGCTCCTCGACCGCGGCTGGCTCGCCGAGCTGCAGACGGCAATCGGCGAGGAGGAGAGTCGCCCGCAGGTCGCCCGGCTCCTTCTCGTGAAGGGCCGCAAGCTCCGCGGCCGCTTGCGGCAGGTCCGCGGACTTGTAGTAGGCGAGGGCGAGGTTGTAGCGGATCCGCCCGTCCGAAGCCGTCAGGGCGAGGGCACCCCGGTAGGCTTCGATCGCCTCCTGGTACCGGCCGAGAGCGGCGAGCGCGGCCCCGAGGTTCGACCGGCCCTCGACGCTCGGCAGGAGGGCGAGGCTCTCCCGGTAGGCGGCCACGGCTCCTTCGAGGTCGCCCTTCTGGTGAAGAGCGAGCGCCCGGGCCATCGCGGCCCGCGCGTGTTCGGCCGCTCCGTCCTGGGCGAGAGCCAGGGAGCCGGTGAGGGCGAAGGCGAGGAGGGACAAGAGGCTCCGTCGCATCAGGAAGTCGGCTCTGCTCCCCAGAGGGTCGTCCCGGGATGCTGGCTGCGCCACGCGTACCAGAGCGCGGTCGTCACCACCAGCGTCTCGAGTCGCCGACCCTCGAGCGGTCCCGACAGGGCGCGGCCGGTGAGGGCGTCCCAGGTGCAGCCGGTCTCCGCGTCGTGCAGGCGGCCGCCTCCGGCCTCGAGGGTGAGCACGCGGCGGTCCAGCCGCCGCCGCATCACGCGCACGGTGACGGCGTCCGCGGCGAGGAACACCACGACCGGGTCGCCGCCGAAGACGTCGTTCAGGGCCTTCGACGGGCCCAGGGCCCGGAGCAGCCACGCGCGCGAGCCCCCTGCGCTCTCGACCCCCGCCACGAGGTCCTCGTTGCGGAGCGGGCCCTCCCCGGCGAGGGTCATGCGGGCGATCACCTCCTCGTTGAACGGGTGATGGTCGGGGAGGGCGGGATCGAAGTACACGGTCGTCTCCGGGTGCAGGAGGCGCCAGCCGCCCCACGTCGTGAGCGTGGACTCGCGCTTGACGAGCACCCGCCCGCGGAGGGGCCCGCGCGAGGCGATCCCGGAGACCTGGCTCCACCGGGAACGGGTCTGCCGATCGTAGAGCTTGAAGACCCCCTCCTCGAGCCCGAGGGCCCCCACGTCGAGCACGCGCCCGCGCACCCTTCTCTCGAACACGACCCCGCTGTGGGCGATCGGGCACCACGTGGCCGCGACCTCCACGCCTCCGAGCACGTCGTTGAGCGCCTCGTTCTCCGGTCCCCACATCAGGTTGACGGGATAGGCGCGGGCCTGCCCGTCGATGACCACGCCGATCACCAGGTCCCCGTCCGGGACCTTCGCCTGGCCGGCCGAGACGATGGTCGGTCCGGACTTGATCGGATAGCCTTCTTCGCGCAGCTCCGTGTAGCCGGACTGGTCGCGGTTCGTGCGCGTCTGCGCCGCCACCGGGGCGGAGACGAGCAGGCAGAGGGCCGCGATCGCCGGGCGAGCCATGGCTACAGGATACGGCACTCCCGGCGCTCGCCCCCGCAGAAGCGGGTCAGGGTCGCCGCGGTCGCGTCGAGCACTGCCTCCAGGCGCGGGATCGAGAATCCCGCCGGCGCGTACGCCACCACGAGGGCGTCGCGGGTCTCGAGGGTGATCGACGTGCGCAGGGAATCCGACGTCGGGTTGCCGAACGGCCCCTCGGCGTCGACGAGCACCGGCCGCCCCTCCACGTTCACCGGCCCCTTGCGGATGCCCTCGTAGGACTCCCCCGGCGCGCCCCTGCGCAGCGTGATCGGTGGCTCCACCCGCGCGAGGTCGTAGAGCCCGAAGGGCATCTGCTCGCGCAGCGAGACGAGGTTCAGCGCGTCGACCAGGGTGTTAATCCGGTAGAGCGACTCACCCTTCAGGGCGCGGCGGAGCAGCGCCTCGTTGGACGGGCGGGTCTTGGTGGGGTCGATCCCGAGGGCCTTGTAGAGGGTGCGGGCGTCGGCCGCGCCGGGCACCTCCGCGCTGCGCCCTCCGCCGTAGCGCTCGCGCAACGACGCCCCGACGCGGTCCACCTCGGCGTCGAGCCCGGGTTCGCGCTCCCGCACGCTGACTCCTTCGATGGTGAGCAGCCCGACCCGCACCCGGCCGGCCACGTCCCTTCCGATCTCGAACTCGATCACCGTCGCGTCCTCCTCGTTGTGCTTCAGCGGTCCTTGGGCGGCGACCCCGAGCCCTCGCGCAGCGTGGTGTAGCGGTCGACCACGGGAGAGGGGAAACGCTCGACGGGGCCGCTCGGCCACCGCACCTCGATGGCGTCGACGCGGGTCGTCTCGCCGAGGCCGAACAGCAGCCGTGGATCCGACGCGGTCAGGTAGCTCCCCCCGCCCAGCCGCGCGCGGGTTCGCGCGCGGCCGGCCGCGGTCAGGGTCACGCGCGCCCCGATCGCGTCGTGCCCGCTGCGGGTGCCGACGAGCTGCAGACCGACCCAGTGCCCGCCCGGGGCGGTGTCGTTGCGGAAGAGCCGCGGTGGCTCCCCCATGCACAGCATCAGGACGTCGGGGTCGCCGTCGTTGTCGAAGTCGCCCACGGCGACGCCCCGGCCGGCGTAGGAGCGGCGCAGGGCCTCCCCGGCCTCGGGAGCGACGTCGGTGAAGCGTGGGCCGTCGTTGTGGAAGAGGAACGGCGGATCGCTGAAGTGGACGCCCGGCCACACCTTCGAGACCGGGGCGAACGGGTGCCCCGACGCCATGAACAGGTCGACGAGGCCGTCGTTGTCGACGTCGAGGAAGCGGGCCCCGAAGACGCTGGTGTTGAAGGTGGGCATGGACAGGCCGAGCGCGCTGCCGCGGTCCACGAAGCGCATCCCGCCGGTGTTGCTGTGGAGGAAGGTGCCGTAGTGGTTGAAGTTCGTGACCAGGAGGTCGAGGCGCCCGTCCCCGTCCACGTCCTCCACGTCGGTGCCCATCGCTCCCGTCACCTGCCCCGAGGGATCGAACGCCACCTCGGCCTCGAGCCCGACCTCGCGGAAGCGGCCGCCGCCCAGGTTCCGGAACAGGAAGTTCGGCGTCGAGTCGTTCGTCTGGAAGAGGTCGATCCAGCCGTCGTCGTCGAGATCCGCGGCCACGACGGCCATGCCCTTCCCGACCAGGGCCGAGATGCCGGCGGCTGCGCTCGCGTCCTCGAAGGTCCCGTCGCCCTTGTTGCGGAAGAGCGTGCTCGGCTGGCCGACGAACTTCGCGATCGTGCAGAACGGGTAGTTGTCGTACATGCGGCAGGGCGAGCGGCCCGGGTTCTCGGGGTCGTACTCGAGGTAGTCCGAGACGAAGAGATCGAGCCGGCCGTCCCGGTCGTAGTCGAGGAAGGTGGCGCTGCAGCCCCACAGCCGTCCGCGAACGCCCGCCCGGTCGGTCACGTCGCGGAACCTCCGCCCGCCCTCGTTGTGGTAGAGGACGCTCGTGTCGTAGCCGCTCACGTAGAGGTCCGGCCACCCGTCGTCGTCGTAGTCGCCGACGGCGAGCCCCATCCCCCGCCGCCGGCCGTCGATGCCGGACTTCGCGGTGACGTCCGTGAACGTGCCGTCGTGGTTGTTGCGATAGAGTGCGTCCCCGACGGGCCGGCCGGTCCCGGGCTGCGGCTCCAGGGAGTAGGAGACGAGGTAGACGTCGAGCCACCCGTCGCCGTCGTAGTCGATGAACCCCCCGCCGCCGCCCATGGTCTCGACCAGGTTCCAGCCTCCCGCGGCGACGTTGCGGATTCCCCACTTCAAGCCGGCGGCCTCGGTGGCGTCGGTGAAGCGCACCCGGGGCACGGCGGCCCGCGACGGCGGCGGCAGCAGGGCGTGGGCCACGAGCGCCGATGCCGCGAGCGCGCCCAGCAGCCGCACCGCCGCGGTCAGGGCCGGACCTCTCCTGCGCCACCCGGCGTCGCGCCGCCGGCGGCTGTCCGTTCGCGGTCGAGGCGCGCGAATTCGCCCCGCTCCCGCGCCGCGTCCGGCTCGCGCCCGGCCCGGGCATAGGCTCGGGCCAGCGCGAAGTGCACCTCGGGGCTCTCCGGCGCGAGCCCCGCCGCCAGTTCGAGCTCGCGGATGCCACGGTCGACCTCGCCGGTCTCCACGAGGGCGCGTCCGAGCGCGGCATGCGTGGCGAAGAGCGTCGGGGAGATCTCCACCGCGCGCTCCGCGACCGTCCGCGCCTCCTCGTTCCGCTGCAGCTTGAGCAGCTCGAACGCGATGTCGAGGCAGGCGAGGACGTTGCCGGGGTTGACCCGGAGCTCGCTCTTGAGCGCCGCCACCGCGCGCTCGCTGTCGGTGCGGAGGAGGAAGGCGCCCTGGGCGTAGTGGACCCAGGGCTCGTCGGGGTAGGCGGCCACGAGGTCGGCGTACGCCTGCTCGGCGTCGCTGCCCCGCTCGCCGAGGTGGTAGGCCCCGGCCCGACCCGTCTTCAGCACGAGGTCCCGCTTCTCCGGGGGGATCTCCGACGGGAGGAGGGCCATCCGGAGGAGGGCGAGCCCGATCACGGTCCGCACCTCGGGGTTCTCGGGCGTGCCGCGGGCGAGGACGGTCAACGGCGGGAGCGCCGCCTCGAACTGGTACGTCTTCACGAGCGCCTGTGCGAGACGCAGGCGTCCGAGCGAGTCGAGCTCGGCGTTGCCGCCGAGCCCGAGCCGGAGCCCCCGGTCCAGCCGGTCGACCGAGGCCTTGAAGTCGCCCGTTTCGAACGCGCAGAACCCGCGCAGCACCCACGCCGCGCCGGTCTGCGGCTTGACCTGCAGGAAGCGGGCGAGCGCGGCATCGGCCTCCTCACGGCGGCCGGACTGATAGAGCAGCGTGCCCAGGTACCACAGGCCCTCGTCCCAGTCCGGACGCAGCGCGAGAGCCGACTGGTAGGCCGCGATCGCCTCCCCGTCCCGGGTCGCTTCGCGTGCGGCCTGGGCGCGGCGGGCGGCGGACTCGAACGTGTCCGGGGCCGTCACCTGGGGGGGCGCGACGGCAGCCGGGAGGGCCAGGAGGGCGAGCAGGGCGGGGAGCACGGCCATCGTCGTGGGGCTCGGCGGACGCTTCCGATTATAGCCCGGGCCTCACGGGGCCTCGGGCGGGGGCGGGGAGCCGCTGGACGGGCCGCGGCGAGCCGAGTCCAGCGCCCGGAAGGTGGCGTTCTCCCGGTCGGCATCGGCCTTGCGCTCAGCCTGCGCGTAGGCGCGGGCGAGAGCGAGGTGGATCGCCGGTATCTGCGGCTGCATCGCCGCCGCCGCTTCCAGCTCCGGGATGCCCCGGTCCAGGCGGCCGGTGGCGGCGAGGGCGCGACCGAGGACCAGGTGGGTGGCGAAGAGGCCGGGCGCGAGCCGGACCGCCTCCTCGGCGGGCGCGATCGCCTCCACCTCGCGTCCCCGGGCCACCAGCCCGAAGCCGAGCTCCACCCGGGCGAGGACCTCGTCCGGGAAGAGCTCGACCTCGCGCCGGTACTGGTCGAGCGAGTCCGCCGAGCCCCGCTGGGCGAGGGCGAGGCCGAGCGCGTAGTGCAGGTGTCGCTCCCGGGGACGCTTCGCGACGAGGGCCTCGAAGCGGCGGACCGCGTCGTCGGTGTGGCGGCCGAGGAGCGCACAGTAGGCGCCCCCTGCCTCCTGCACGAACGCGCGGTCGGGGGCCGGGATCTCCCCGGGCAGGGTCGGCCGGCGCAGGATCACCAGGCCGCACGCGGTCTCGACCTCCCGCGTCGCGGCCTGGAACTGCAGGATCGAGGTGAGGGGCGCGATCGCGAGATCGAACTTCGCCTCGCGGACGAGGAGCAGGGCGTGGTGGTAGAGGACCACCCGGCCGAGGGTCTCGCTCGGGGGCATGCCGAGCGAGAGCGCCTTCTCGACGTGCTCGTGCGCGGGCTCGAACGCGCGGAGGCGGAACTCGCACAGCCCGCGGAGCCCCCAGGCCGGCGCCATGGCGGGCTCGACGTCGCAGAGCCGGCGAAAGGCGTCACGGCACTCCGCGGCGAGGTCGCGATCGTAGGCGATCGTGCCCAGGGCCCAGAGGCCTTCGGCCCATCGCGGCCGGAGGGCGAGGCCCCGCTCATAGAGCGACTCCGCCTCGTCGAGCCGCCCGGCCTGGCGGGCCTCCTCGGCCCGTCGGGCGAGGTCCTCGAACGAGGCCGGCGCCGCCTCCGGCGCGGGTGCCTTGGCCTGCGCCCGCGCGGCGGCGGGGCCGCCCAGGAAGACGAGGGTGAGAGCGAGGAGGGCGCGGCGGGAAACCACGACCCTCGGATTATACGGGTATGATGGAATCCCATCGTCCGCATCAGGAGGAGTCCCTATGAAGCGCAGCCTCGCGATCGCCGTCGCCGTCGCACTCATCTTCGTCGTCGCCACGGGCGCACGGGCCCAGGAGATCATCACCGCCCTCGGCCGCGTCGTCGACGCCCAGGGCAACCCGATCCCGGACGTCCAGGTGCTCATGGACTACAAGGGGCACGTCGTCCAGAAGTACAGGACGAAGACGGACAAGAAGGGCGTCTTCACCCACGTGAGTGTCTACGCCGGGCTCTACCGGGTGACCCTCACCAAGGAGGGCGTCGGCGAGACCTCCTTCAACTACAACTTCCAGTCGCTCGACTCGCTCCAGAAGCCGCCCGAGTTCAAGCTGCTGCCGCGGCCGCAGGCGGCCGCGCCCGCGCCCGGCTCCGGCCTCGCCCCCGCCGCCGGCGCCGCGCCCGTGGACACGACGAAGCTGGCCGGCGACATCAACGCCGCCTCGGCGCTGGCGCGCGAGGGCAAGACCGACGAGGCCATCGCCGCCTACGAGGCGATCCTCGCCAGGACGCCGGGCGTCCCGCTCGTCCAGTACGGGCTGGGGAGCGCCTACAAGAAGAAGGGCGACCTCGCCAAGGCCGAGGCCGCGATGCGCCGGTCGTTCGAGCTCGACCCTCAGTACGTGGACGGCTACGTGGGCCTCGCCACCCTCCTCGCCGAGAGCGGCAAGAGGGACCAGGCGCTCGAGGTCGTCCAGCAGGGTGTTTCGAAGAACGAGCAGAGCGGACGGCTCCAGTACGCTCTCGGAGTCCTCGCCGAGGGCAATGGCGACCCTGCCAAGGCCCGGGGGGCGTTCCTCAAGACCGAGCAGCTCGACCCCCAGAACGTCCAGACGCAGTACCACCTCGCCACCGTGGCCCTCAACCAGAACGACAAGGCGGAGGCGATCGCCCGCCTCGAGAAGTTCCTCGCCGCGGCTCCGGCCGACACGCCGGAGATCGGGGTGGCGAAGTCGCTCCTCGCCGCGCTCCAGAAGAAATAGGGCGGAAAGCGGGCTGCATGGACCCACGACGGCGGGCAGCGGGCGCCATGGCCGGCCTGTTGGCCGGGGCGGCGCTCGCCCTGGCCCAGGAGCCGGCGCCGCCGAAGACGGGCTCCACCCCCGTCTTCGGCGCCGGCACCCAGGCGGTCGTCCTCGACGTCGTGGCGCACGACAAGAAGGGCCGCACGGTGCGGGACCTGCGGCCAGAGGACTTCGAGATCGTCGAGGAGGGCGCTCCAAAGACGATCACCCGCTTCCGGTTCGTGGAGAGCGCCGCCCCCCCGCCGCCGGCGGGAGCGGCCGCCCTCCCCGCCGCTCCTCTCCCCTCGGCGAGCCCGAACCCGGCTCTCGTCACGCTCGTCTTCGACTCCCTGGACGAGCAGGGCCGGCCCTTCGCCCGCAACGCGGCCCTCGAGCTGCTGAAGTCCGCGGACCGGCCGGACCTCCTGTTCTCGGTCTTCTCCATCGGCTACCGGCTGCACCTGCTGCAGCAGTTCACGCGCGACCGCGAGGCTGTCGCGCGGGCGGTGGACCGCGCGTGCAGCCTGCTCGCGCCAGGAGGGGCCCTGCCCGCGGCCGATCAGATGGATCGCGCGGCCGACACCGCGAACGCGGCCAACGACAAGGCCCAGGCCGCCGGCGACGCCGCGTCGGCCGGGGGCGGCGCTTCGGCCGGCCAGGCGTCGGGCCAGGCCGCGGTCGAGGCCAACTTCGCGAACGTCGAGCTCCGGGCGGTGGAGATGGCGGAGTCGATCGAACGGAGCCAGCGCGGGACGAGCTCCCTCTTCGGCCTCTTCGCCCTCGCCCGCCAGCAGCAGCGGCTCGCCGGCCGCAAGGCCATCGTCTATTTCTCCGAGGGACTGCAGGTTCCGAACCAGCTCGAGCCGCTCTACCGCTCGGTGGTGAGCGAGGCCAACCGGGCGAACCTCAGCATCTACTCGGTGGACGCCCGGGGCCTGCTGACCACGTCGGACAACGACCGGGCCCGGTCGGACCTCCGCAAGTCGGCGGAGAACGTGCGCCGCCAGGTCCAGTCGCGCGGAGGCCACGCGGTCACGCGCGAGGACGTCTACGCCGGAGAGGTGGCCGAGGACGCCATCACCTTCAACGTCCAGGGCATGCTCGGCGCCCTCTCCGAGAGCACGGGAGGACGGCTCATCGCCAACAGCAACGACGTGAGGACCGGCCTCGACCACGCGATGGCCGACCTGGCCGGCTACTACGAGATCGTCTACGACCCGCGCCTCGCGGCGTTCGACGGCGCCTTCCGGCGGATCAGCGTGAAGGTCAAGCGTCCGGGGGTCAGCGTCCAGACCCGCGAGGGCTACTTCGCCCTGCCCCCCGGCGAGGGTTCGGTGGACTTCCCGTGGGAGCTGCCCCTCCTGACCGCCCTCAAGGCGAGCCCGCCCCCCCGGGACTTCGAGGTGCGCGCGACCGCGTACCGCTTCGGGCCCGAGCACGGAGAGGTCCGGCACACCCTGGTGGCCGAAGTCCCGTTCGACGGTCTGACCGTCGAGGGCAAGGGCGGCACCCGCCGGGCCCACTTCTCGATCCTGGCCGTCGTCCGCGACCCGAAGGGCGTGGTGCGCGAGCACTTCAGCCAGGACTCGCCGATCGAGGTGCCCGAGAGGGACCTCGCGGCCCTCCGGCAGGGCAACGCCGTCTTCTCCCGCAGCTTCACGGTGCCCCCCGGCCGCTACGGCGTGGAGATCGTGGTCCTGGACCAGAACGGCAAGCGGGCCGCCGTCCGCAAGAGCGTGCTCGTCGTGCCGTCGGCGCGGCCGGAGCTCGGCCTGTCGAGCCTCGCCATCGTGAAGCGGACGGAGCCGGTCGTCGAGGGCAGCCTCGAGTCGCCGGATCCTCTGCGCAACGGCCAGAGCCGCGTGGTGCCCTTCGTCGGCGAGCCATCGTTCAAGGTCGGCGAGACGGTGTCTCTCTTCCTCGTCGCCTACCCCGGCCCCGGCTCCCTCCCCAAGCCCGGGCTCACGCTGGAGTTCTCCCGCGACGGCGTCGTGGTGGGCCGATCTTCGGCGGACCTGCCGGACGCAGACGCCTCCGGGCGGATCCCCTACGTGGCGAGCGTCCCCACCCGGAGCCTCGCCCCCGGCCGCTACGAGGTGGCGGCGATCGTGCGGCAGGGCGACGCGGCGGCCCGCGAGAGGGCGTTCTTCACCGTCACCGCGGACTGACAGGGGCCTTCCGGCGCCGCGCTATCCCGGCTTCACCGCGAAGGGCTCTCGCCTCTCGACCGTCCTTCCCGCCAGCTCGTCCCGGATGGTCAGGACGATCTCGTATTCGCCGGGGGGCGCCCCGCGGAGGGAGATACCGGAGAGGCGCAGCAGGGCGCCGACCGAGGTCGGGTTGATCGGAGTGGGCGCGCTCCGCTTGAACACCAGCCCGGAGGTCCGGCGGATCTCGTAGCCGGCCGTGACCCGGGGCATGAGCGATCCCTTCTCCTCGCGGGCCGCGCCGTAGACGCCGAACTGGCACCACAGGGTCGAGTCGGGGGCGAAGGAGCGCCGCACCTGGAGCACCGGCCGCCTCGAGCCGTCCGGCCCGGTCTCGACCGCGTCGGAGAGGACGGGCGTCGACACCCGGAGCTGCCCCGGAGCGGGGACGTCGAACTCGTGGACGAGCGACCCCACCCGGCTGGAGTTGAGGTCGCGGACCACGATCTTCGCCTGGTAGCCCCCGGGGGGCAGCGTGAACTCGCGGGTCACCGGGTACCAGCTCCCCTCCAGCTTCCGCCGCGTCTCGGGCAGGAGCGACATCTCGATCTGCTGGTCGTAGCGGTAGTACTCGCCCGTCTCCCGGTGCTGAGCCTCGATGAGGAAGGCGAGCGAGTCGTTCGCCCGGTCCGCCTCCTTCCGGAACCCGAGGCCCCGCACGTCGATCTCGACTGCGAGCTGGACGCTCATCTGGTTGAGGCTCACCTCGTCGAACACGAAGGTCGAGGCGCGGAGGGGGATGTCCGGGATGTCGAACGGCGAGTCGAGGGCGTGGCCGATGACGGGGTCCCGCTCCTCCTTCCGCGCCACCTCCCCTTCGAGGGGCGCGAAGTAGCCGCGCCGCGACCGCACGCTGAGCCCCTTCGCCTTCTCCGGCCGGATCTTCACCTCGATCTTCCGGAACTTGCCGTCCCGGCGCAGGTCCGTGGGGTTGTAGCCGAGCAGGTAGTAGACCCGCGACTCGTTCGAGACGCGGGTGATGCCGCCCGAGAGGTCGTTCGAGTTCTTGACCACGAAGCCGCCGGTGTCGAGGGCCAGGGCCTCCGTGCCCTCGGCCTCCCGGCTGAGGTCGGCGAGGACCGCCACCACGTCCTGGACCTCGATGGGCCGGCCGAACGCGGCGGTGAAGGCGTCCGGCAGCGCCTGCAGCCCGCGGGTGTCGATGAAGTAGACGGGGACGTTGTAGCGGCGGGAGGCGACCACCGCCTCCTTCATCGCCGCGAGCTGGACGTCGTAGACGAAGCCCTGCGAGACGAGGATCAGGGCCTTGCGTCCCCGGATGCCGGAGAGCGACTCCATGGCGCGGGCGAGGACCTCGAGAGTGATCTTGTCTCGCGAGCGCGCGAGCTCGTGCACCTCGCGGGCCCGCATGCGAACGACCTCCGGGATCATCCCCGGGGTGGAGCTGACGGCGTCGGCGGGACGGACGCCGCGGGCGTCCTTCTCCTGCCCCACCGCGCCGTAGGAGTCGAAGCGCCGCTGCACCTGATACGCCATCTGCTCGTCCTGGTACTCCTCGATCCGCATCGCCTCGAACTCGGTGATGCGGTCGGGCGAGGGGTCGGGGACGTAGCGGCCGTCGAGCCTCTTGAGGATGGCGATCAGCGCGTCGTGCCCCTCGGGCATGCGCTCGGTCCACCACGCGGTGCCCCCGCTGGCCACGAGGGTGACGACGTCTCCCTCGCCCACCCCGTCCTGGAGGAAGGCGGCCACCGCGCCGCGGGCGCGGGTCGCCTGCATCGGCGAGAGGTGGATGTCGTCGAAGACGACCACGAACGTGCGGCCGCGCCGCGTGCCGGTCCCCTCGTTCGTCGAGACCACGGTGCGCGGCGGGGCCGTCTCCGTCGTGGGCACGGGAGTGGGCACCACGACCGCCTCGAAGCTGGTCAGGATCTGGGGCGCGCCGTTCTCGCTGACCTGGAAGTCGTCCCGGGTGAGGCCGGGAACGGGCTGGCCCTTCCGGTCCAGCACCGCGACGTCGACCGTGACCAGCTCGACCTGGGCGGGGAAGGTCGGCTGGCCTGCGGGCGCCGGGGCCTGGGCGAGCGGCTGCGGGGTCGGGGCCGGCTGCGGCGTCGCAGGCGTCACGCCGAGGAGAGCGAGACCGAGGGCGAGGAGGAGGCGGCGGGAGGAGAGCATTCGGGATGCGCGGGCCATGCGTCTCACAGGTTATGTCCCGGCGGGGCCCGGGATCAAGACGAAGGGGACCCGGCCGCCGGCGACGAGGACGGCTCGACGACGCGGAACGAGCATCGTTCCCAGGCCCGGTTCGGTCCGCTCGTCAGCTCGGCCTGCACCTCGTAGCGCCCGGGGGCGAACTGCGTCGCGGGGACGCTCACCACGTAGGGGATGCGCCCCTCGGCGTCCGGCGGGGGGAGGGCGGGCTCCGAGCGGCCCACGACGCGGCCGTCGTGCAGGAACTCGAACGTGACCCGGGGGGCCTCGGCGGAGCCCGCGGGAACGTAGGCGACGAAGAAGAGGCCGAGGCTCCCGTCGGGGCGCACCTCCGCCTCGGCCACCCAGGGCACGATGCGAACCCCGCCGGCCCGGAACGGGTCGTCGGACGCCAGGGCCCCCTTGGGCACCTGCTCGGTCCGCTTCACGATCGCCAGGCTGCTCAGGCCGACCGGGGAGCTCGCCGCGGGCACGCTCAGCCGCGAGAGCTCGACCGAGGTGCGGCCGGTCTGCTGGTCCACGGCCGCCGTCTCCAGGCGGTAGCGACCCTCGGGCAGGGTGAACGACCGCATGAAGACCGCGTTGCCCTGCTTGAGCTCCCCGTGCCGGTTCCGCGGCAGCCACAACGGCGAGTCCTGGCTGAACTTCTCGGCCACCCCGCCCCAGGAGCTGCGCAGCACGCCCATGAAGGAGAAGTGCGCCCGCTCGAACGACGGGTCCTGGTCCTTCTCGAAGCGGACACCCTCGAGGGGCAGCTCGAGGACCAGGGTGTACCTCTGGCCTCCGGCCTCCCGCCCGAAGCGGAAGGTGCGCTCCCGCAGGGGCAGGTCGTGGGGAGGCTCGCCGGACCGCATGGCCTTGAGGAGCTGCACCTCGTACGGGAAGGTCGCGGTGCCCTCGCCGGGGGGCATCGCGAAGTAGCCGCTCCGGGTCTGGACGCTCACCCCGGGCCGGGTCACCTTCAGCTCGACCTTCCGGAAGCGGCCGTCGAACTCGCGGTTCGAGGGGGAGTAGGACACCTCGTAGTAGCCGCGCAGGTCGCCCACCGCGCGCGCGATCCCGGCGCGGACGTCGTTCGTGTGCGAGATGAGGACCCCGCCGGTGCTCTCGGCGAGCTGGCCCAGGGTGGCCACCGCGTCCATGCGCAGGCTGGACTCGGCGGTGTCCGCCATCTGCATCTCCTCGCGCGTGGCGGGGCGGAACCCCCGGAGCATCTGCTGGCGGATGCTCGTGTCCACCGCCTCCTTCAGCGTCTCGCGCGCGGCGGCGGTGTCGGAGGCGGTGCTGAGGCCCCGGGCATCGACGGCGTAGACGCTGACGTTCGCGCGGTTGGCCTCGCTGATCGCGGAGAGCAGGACGTGCTCGAGGGTGGGCGGGGCCTGGATGCCCTGGGAGAAGAAGAGGATCGTCTTGCGGCCGGCGAGGACCTGCTGCTTCTTGGCCAGGGCGAGGATCGCGAAGAGGGACGAGTGGCCCTGCTGCTCGCGCTGCAGGGTGTCGGTGAGGCGCAGGGCGTTCACCACCATGTTGGCCATGCTCACCTCCTGGCCGAGCTGGGCGCTGGACGCCGCGCCAGCGAGTCCCGCGGCCCCCGTCTGGGCCGCGTCCAGCTGGTCACGAAAGGCGTTGGCCCGGGCCGCGGCCTCGGCCAGCCGCTCGGTCGCCATGGTGTACTGGGTGTCGATCTGGCCGGTGGCCTGGAGGACGGCGTGCCGGGCGGCCTCGCGGTCGGTCGTGAACTGCTGCAGCAGGCGCAGGCTCTCCCCGACCTGGAAGACCGAGACGTAGACGTCCGGCCGGTCCTCGAGCTCCAGGAACGACAGGGCGGCCTTCCGCGCGATGGTGCGGCCGTCGGGTCCGAGCTGGTCGAAGAGGAGGGTGACGAGGTTGAGGTGGCGGCTCTCACCGGGCCGGGGCGTCTCGGCCGGGACCGTGGCTCCCGGCGCCGGAGCGGCGTCTTCCAGGGCCTCGCCGATGGAGCGCGAGTCGAGGAAGCGGAAGTTGCCGATCTCCTGCTTCACGCCGTCCTCGTAGACCTCGACCTCGCCGGGTGCGAGATCCCGCACCGCGCGCCCCTTCTTGTCGCGCACGATGACGTCGAGCAGGACGACCTCGGTCTGGACCCGGAAGACCTCGCGCCGCAGGTCGGAGGGCGGCTCCTGGGCCGGCGCCGGCCGGGCCGGGGCGACCGCGAGCAGCAGGAGGACGAAGAGAAGCGACGACGACGGCTCCCTCATGGCTTCTTCGCCTCCTCGGGGACGGTGTCCTCCCGGGCGAACCCGGGCAGGCGGTTCTTCTCCCGCTCCACCTGCAGCCGCCGGTAGGCGTCGCGCTCCTTCTCGGCGTCCTCGCGGCGCCCCGCCATCACGTACGCGCGGGCGAGGGCGGCGCGCATGTCGGGGCTGTCCGGGGCGAGCCGCACCGCCCGCTCCAGCTCGCTCACGCCGCGCGCGACCTGGCCGGTCTCGAGGAGGGCGCGCCCCAGCGCGTGGTGCGCGGCGAAGAGGCCGGGGGCGAGACGGGTCGCCTCCTCGGCGTAGGGCAGGGCCGCGGCGTGGTCGCCCTGCTTCATGAGCTCGAAGGCGATCTCGAGCCTCGGGTAGACGGCCTTCGGATCGACCGCGATCTCCTTCCGGAACGCGTCGAGCGCGGGGCCCGCGTTGTCCGCGCCCTGCTGCAGCAGGTAGCCTCCGTAGCCGTAGTGCAGGTTCGGGGTGTCGGGGTAGCGGGCCAGCAAATCCTCGAAACGCTGCCGCGCCTCCGGCCTTCCGCCCAGCACCGAGAACCCGGCGCGTCCCGCGGCCTGAACGAGCTCCTGCTTCTCCGCCGGCACGTCCTCGGGCAGCATCGCCATCCCCAGCAGGAACAGCCCGCACGCGGTCACCAGGGAAGGGGCCTCGCTCTTCGCGCGCGCGAGGGCCGCGAGCGGCTCCGACGCGAGGGGGAACTGCCCGGCCCGCAGGCGCAGGACCGCCATGTGGTAGTACACCGCGTCGCGGATCTCGGCGTTGCCGACGGAGCCGAGCGAGAGCCCGTGCGCCAGATGACGCATCGACGCGTCATAGTTCCGGCGGTCGAACTCGGCGAGGCCGCGAAGGGCCCACCCGGGGCCGGAGTCGGGCTTGAGGGCGACGAAGCGCGCGAAGGCCCGCGCCGCCGGGGCGCTGTCGTGCCGCTCGTAGGACAGCGCGCCGATGTACCACCAGCCTTCGTCCCACGCCGGCCGCAGCCGAACGCCTTCCCGATACCAGCGGATGGCCCCCGCGGCATCGCCCGCGTCGCGGGCGGCGGCGGCCCGCCGCGACACCTCCTCGAACGACACCGCGGGCGGGCGCGCCTCCGGCGCCGCACCGGCGAGAGCCGGGAGAAGGACCACGGAAACGAGGAGAGCCGGCACGGTGTTCACGGGGCGTCCTCATTCGATTATAGGGTCCGACCCCGCCGGAGGATTCGGCCTGAGTCGGGATGGGTGACCTCGTTGGGGGGGATCTGAGAAAAAGGAGACGGCGGGCGCCGCCCGGAGGCGACGCCCGCCGTTGTGAGTGGTTTCTAGCCCGTCTCTAGAACGTGAACCGGAGCGCGAGCTGCACGATCCGGCGGCCGTACTTGTTGTCCTCGTTGATCTTGCCGAAGTTGGTGTTCGTCTGCACGCCGTTCGTGTAGTTCAGCGTCAGGTTTGTCGGTTGGTCGGGGTACCAGGTCGGGTGGTTGAGCACGTTGTAGCCCGAGATGCGGAGCTGGATCTTCTGCCCCTTGCTGCCCACCGAGAAGTTCTTGAAGAGCGACATGTCGAGGTTCTGGTAGGCGTTGCCCTTCATGTACGGCATGACGTAGTTGCCGTTCTGCCCCACCGACGGCGCCGCGAAACAGCTCGGGTTGATCATGTAGCCGCTCGGGACGTTCTTGGTCGGGTCGCAGGTCAGCACCGGGAACGCGGCCATCTGCGGCGACCCCGTGATGTTGATCGGGTTGATCGTCACTCCCTGTGCGTTCGTCCCCTGGATGTTGAAGTTGACGCCGTTCGCGAGCTGCAGCGGCGCACCGCTCACGTAGGTGGCCACGCCGGCGAGCTGCCAGCCGCCGAGGAACGCGTTGAGCGTCGGGTCGTTCTTGAACTCGTGGAGGAGCCAGGAGAACGACACGCTCGCCACGTGCGTGCGGTCCTGACCCGACACGCCGTAGTAGTAGCCCTGGATCGGCACGATGTACTCCGAGCCCCAGGAGTTGCCCACCTCGCTCGTGCGGACGCCGAGAGACTTCGAGAACGTGTAGCTCGCCGTGAAGTTGAAGCTCCCGCGCTGGCGGCTCACCAGGGCCTGCAGCGCGTGGTAGTTGGCGTAGGCGTCGTGCTGGTACACGTTGAGGTCGCCGTAGGCCTGGAGCGGCCGGTAGAGCTGCTGGTTGCCGGTCGGGTTGCTGAGCATGGCGCCGAGCGGCACCGCGTTGTAGTTGGCGACCCCGTTGTTGAGCAGGTTCTCGTTCTTGTTGCCGACGTAGCCGACCTCGACGTTCATCGCCCAGGGCAGCTTCTGGTTCAGGGTCAGGCTCCAGGTGTAGGACAGCGGCATCTTGTTGTCGTTGATGGCGATCGTGTTGGACGCGCCGGGAAGCGCGCCGCCCCCGAGGCCTTCGACGGCACTCAGGTAGGTGTCACCCTGGCTGTAGGACCGCTGGCCTTGGCCCACGCCCAGCAGGCTGGAGTAGATCGACTGCGGCTCGTGGTAGCGGTACATGCCGACCCCGCCGCGGACGACGGTCTCACCGGTGCCCCGGGTGTCCCACGCGAAGCCGACGCGCGGGGTCACGTAGAACCAGCTCCCCTCGACGCCGGAGAGCGGCGTGCCCGGGTTGATCTTGTTGTAGGAGATGCCGGGGTACGAGACGCCGGCGGCCACGTCCGAGGCGTACTTCGTCGGGTCGAAGGCGGCCATGCCGATGCCGGCATTGTCCGTCCACGGTCCGAAGTACGAGGCGCGCAGGCCGTAGTCCACGGTCAGGCGGGGCTTGACCTTCCACGAATCCTGGATGTAGGCCTCGCCCAGGTTGTAGTGCATGTCGTTGACCGCGTTCTTCGACGACTCGCTGTAGTCGAGCGGGCCGCCTCTCAGGAGGTCGGCGAAGGTGTTGCCGGTGCTGCCGCCCTCCCAGGTGGCGAGCGCGAGGTAGCCGTTGGAGTTCGCGTTGTTGGGCTGGGCGTTCGAGACGTGCTCGAAGTAGCCGCCCAGCTTGACCGTGTGCAGGCCCCACACCTTCGTGAGGTTGTCCGACGCCGAGATCTGCCACTTCTTCGCGAACAGGATCGGGTCGAAGCCGCCGGGGTTGAAGATCAGGGGGCCGTTGGCGCCCCACCCGCCGGCGTCGACGGACGGGATCTGGTCGTTGCTCTCGCCGTAGACGCCCTGGTACGGGTAGCCGAGCGCCGAGCGCGAGATCGCCTGCTTGTTGTCCCACTCGTTCGGGAAGTTGATGTAGGTGACCGCGAAGATCGTCTCGTTGGTCAGCGTCGGGTCGAAGACGTGGGTCGGAGCGGTTCTTGCCGCTGATCGAGGACGGGTACGGGAGCTGGTACGTTCCGTTGCGCCACCAGAGGCCGATCACGAAGGGCTGGGTCTCGCGCTGGATGTTGTAGCGCACGAACAGCTTGGTGTTGTCGGAGATGTTGACGTCGACGCGCGCGAGGCCCTGCCAGCCGTTCTGGTCGACCAGCAGGTTGTTGATGTAGTTGTAGCCGCCGGTGACGGCCGGGTCGGCGTTCGGGAGGGGGTACAGGTTCATCAAAGACTGGCCGGCCGGAGTGATCTGGCCGGGGGGCACGATTCCGCCCGGGAGATTGATCGGGGTGTTGACGAAGCTGCCGGAGCCGACCGCCCCGGGGTTGGTGAAGTCGCCGCCCCGCATGGCTTGGGTGGGCACCCAGGACTTGACGTAGCCGGTGTCCAGCCGCTGGCCGAAGTACTCGAAGCCGGCGAAGAAGAAGACCTTGTCGCGGTTCTTGTTGAAGTCGGTGCCCGGGATCAGGAGCGGGCCGCTGATCGTGAAGCCGGGGTAGGTGAACTTGTTCTTGACCCGGTCCTGGTCCACCTTGTTCGCGTACCACTCGTTCGAGTTCAGGTGGTAGTCGCGGAAGTAGCCGAACACGGACCCGTGGAACTCGCGCCCGCCCGACTTGCTGATGACGCTCATGGCCACCGGGCCCTTGGCGTGCTCGGCCGAGAAGTTCGACTGCAGGACCTTGAACTCCTGCACCATCTCGGTGTTGGGGTTGACGGAGGTCGCGCAGTTGCAGCCGGGGTCGGCGCCGGGCGCGCCGTCGATCGTGATGTCGAGGGCCCACGTGCGGTTGCCGTTGGCGGCGTAGTTGCCGATGGCGGACTGGTTGTTGCCGCCGCCGCCCTGGTACTCGCCGTTGCCGTTGATGCCGTAGACCTCACCCGTGAAGTTCGGGCGGTTGGTG
>Ga0335082_10002403_pt1 | contig 20133 bp, 13 predicted proteins | sample Lox_Sample_41_FD_206718 | JGI IMG/M metagenome (GOLD analysis project Ga0335082, IMG submission 206718) | Soil microbial communities from Loxahatchee National Wildlife Refuge, Florida, United States - Lox_Sample_4.1 | ecosystem: Environmental > Terrestrial > Soil > Wetlands | place: USA...
CGGTCGGCGCCCGCGGGCCGCACCGCGACGGCCGCGCCGGCCGCTTCCGGCCGCGCGCTGCAGCCGGGCATGAAGGGCTCCGCGGTCAAGGCGCTGCAGCGGCGGCTGGCCGCGCTGAAGTACTACCCGGGCGCGATCGACGGCAGGTTCGGCACCAGCACGCTCGAGGCCGTGTGGGCGTTCTACGAGGTGCAGGGGCTGACGCCGCACAACTACGTGAGCAAGGCGATGAAGCGGGCGCTGGCCTACCCGCGGGCGCCGAAGAAACTGGTCAGGCACCCCGCCGCCAACCGGATCGAGATCAGCCTGTACCGCGAGGTCCTCGTCCTGTACCGCAACAACAAGGTCCAGCTGATCAGCCACGTGTCGACCGGCGGGCACTACCACTACTGCTCCCCCGGCGGCGGCTGCGGGTACGCGGTCACCCCGACCGGCAACTTCCGCACGGTCGTGTTCATGCGCGGCTGGGTGCACGTGCCGCTGGGCGAGATGTTCAACCCGGTGTTCTTCATCGGCACCGCGTTCGCGATCCACGGCGAAACCGACGTGCCGCTGGCCCCGGTCTCGCACGGCTGCGTACGGATCCCGATGGACATCGCGAACTTCTTCCACAAGCTGGTGAAGGTGCCGGGCGAGCCGGTCTACATCCGCTAGCGGGGCTGGGCTAGCCGGGGCTGGGCTAGCCGGGCTGGGCGACCACGGCGAGGACCGCGCCGGCGATCATGAACGGGCCGAACGGGATGGGCTGTTTCCTGCCCACGCGCCGGCTCACCAGGAGCGCCGCCGCGAACACCCCGCCGAGCAGGAAGCCGGCGAAGCCGCCGGGTTTACCCGGCTGATTCCGGCTGCTCGGGGGCGTGGACCAGGGCCAGCGAGCGGGACAGCTCGATGCAGCCGGCGGCTATCGCCAGGACCGCGACGATCTCGGCGGCGAGCAGCCACCCGCCGGTCTGCACGTCCTCGCCGAAGACGGTGACCCCGTAGCAGGCGCTGATCAGCGCGTCGCCCAGGGTGAGCGGCGGCTGGACGGCGATCAGCGAGCCGGCCTGCAGGGCGTTCTGCAGCATGAACAGCGCGCCGACCCCGGCGATGGCGGTCCCGTACAGCTCCCAGGTGCTGAAGAACGCGGCGACGCCCTGGTCCAGCGCGGCCACCGCGCTCTTCAGCAGCGTCGCGGTCAGCGCGTAGCCGCAGGCGGCGGACAGCCCGAACAGCGCGCCGCGGGCGTTGCCGCGGGCCCTGATGCCCGCCCCGATCACCACCACCTGGAAGGCGCCGGTGGCGATCAGGACCAGCACCCAGACACCGATGCTGGCGCGTGTCCCGCCGCCGGACGGCGCGGCGGCGGCCAGCCCGAGGCCGAGGGACACCGTGACCACGGCGACGGCGATCCAGGTCGTCCGCGGCAGCTTGCGCCGGGCCAGCCTGCTCGCCACCAGCAGGGTGAACGGCAGTTCGATGATGAAGATGGGCTGCACCAGGGCCACCGGCCCGGTGGCCAGCGCGATGGCCTGGCACACCGAGGCCAGCACGACCATGCCGATGCCGGCCAGCCACACCTTGTGCTTGAACAGGTAGGTGAACAGCGACAGGTGCAGTGTCTTGGCGGCAGGGGCGGTCGAGGCGGCCATCCGCTGCAGGACCGACGCCAAGCCGTTGGACAGCGCCGTAAGCAGCGCGAACAAAACCGACACCACCGCGGCATCCTAGCAGCGTGGCTGGCTGACGTAGCTTCCGCGCTTGGACACGGTGAAGATCAGGCCGCCCTCGCGGAGCAGCCCCAGCGCGTGCAGCACCGTGTCCCGGCCCACGGCGTAGTCCTGCTGCAGCGCCTGGATCAGGGTCGCCCGGATCTTCAGGCCGGCCCGGCAACGCGGAAGATGCGCAGCTGCATGGCCAGCGTCGCGTAGTAGCCGACCAGCGTGGACAGCTCGACCAGGGCCCGCTCGCCGAGCACCGCCACCGCGGTGTCGTACTCCTGGTCGTCCAGGTCGGCGCTCGCCGGGCCCGGGCCGGCCAGGGCCCGGACCACCGAGTAGGCGACCTGCTCCTGCTTGTCGGCGAAGCCGGGATCCGCACCGGCTCGCAGCGCCTCGATCTCCGCGCCGGTCAGCCCGGCGTCCCGCCCGAGCAGCTCGTGCGAGTCGCGCTCGTACGCGCTGTCCCAGGCCTGCGCCACCACCAGGATCGCCAGCTCCCTGATCCGGGGGGCCAGCTCGGTGCGGAACCTGATGGCCACGCCGAGTTCTTGCAGCGCGTGCCCGGCCGGCGGGGCGTAGAGCATCGCGTTGAACGGGCCGGCCAGGCCGCCGGCGCCGCTGGCGAGCAGGACCGCGCGCGGCCCCTGGCCGCGCGGACCGCCCAGGATCTCCCGGTACAAGGCCACCTGCTCCGAGGTCATCTCGTCCAGGGAAAGAAGGGGGAGGCGCATAGGAGGTATCTGCCCACCGTAGCCGGGGCATGCACCCGGCCCCCGTTCGGATTAAAGATCTCTTCGTTACGTTCGGGCCTGGCTACGGCGGGCGACCGTGTCGATGGTGACGGCCGCGAGCAGGACGACCGCGGTCCAGATGTACTGCGGTGACGCGCCGAGGCCGAGCAGCTGCAGGCCGTTGTAGATCACCGCGACGATGAGGCCGCCCAGGACCGCGCCGAGCATCTTGCCCCGGCCGCCGAACAGGCCGGCGCTCACCAGGCGGTCTGTCAGCCCGTGCAGCCGGGTGAGCTGGCGGCGGGCGGTGGAGTCGATCGTCTGCCCGGAGAGCAGCGCGACCACGTCGTCCGGGTGCGTGTCGGCCGGACGCAGGTCGGCGAGGATCCGGCCCTGGCGCAGCACCACGATGCGGTCGGCGAGCCGGAACATCTGGTCGATGTCGTGGCAGGCGAGCAGGATCGTGGTGCCCTGCTCGCGCAGGTTCAAGATCAGCTCTTCGACCTGAGCCGATTCCTTGACCCCCAGGCTGGCGGTCGGCTCGTCCAGGACCAGCAGCCGCGGGCGGCGGCCCATGGCCCGGGCCACCGCCACCAGCTGGCGCTGGCCGCCGGACAGCCAGCGCACGCTGCGGGTGGTGTCCCTCAGCGAGATGCGCAGCTCGGCCAGGAGCGACGCGGCGGCCGCGTGGAACCGGGCGTCGGACCGCATCAGCCGCCTCGACTCCTGGCCGAGCATGATGTTCGCCGCGATATCCAGGTTGTCGCACAGCGCCAGGTCCTGCCAGACCACGGCGAGCCCCTGCCGGACCGCGCCTCCCGGGTCCGGCGGCACCCGCTTGCCGCCGAGGTAGATCTCGCCGCTGGCCGGGACCACGTCGCCGGCGATGCAGCGCACCAGGGTGGTCTTGCCCGCGCCGTTCTCGCCCGCCAGCGCGACCAGCTCGCCGCTCTGCACGGTCAGGTTGATGTCGGACAGGGCGCGGAGCCTGCCGTAGCTGAGGTTGAGCCCCGACACGGTCAGCAGCGGCGCGGATCCGGATTCCGTGTCGGCCGGCGCCGCCGGGATCACCGGGTTCACCGGGTTCACCGGGGCGGAGTCCCGGCGGACGTCCCTGACGGCGTTCCTGGCCGCGTTCCGAGCCGCGTTCCTGGCCGCGACGAGAGAACCGGTCATGCCGTCATTGTGTGGCCTCAATCGTGCGCTTGGCCACAACGTTCGCTCACCATGCCGACCTGACCAGGGATTTTCACGGTTTTTTGATGGTATGCGCACTGCTCCGGTGGTTCGGCGCGGCGGGAGGGGGGGCCGGCGCCGCGGCGGCGCGGCGGGAGGGGGCCGGCGGGGCCGGTGCGGCAGGAGGGTGCCCGTGGATCCGCCGCCCGGCGGCCCGGCACCCGCCGGCCGGCAACTCACTCCGCAAGAGCCGCACCCACGCGGCATTCACGCCGTGTGCCCGGGGTGGCGGGCCGGCTCGGTAGCGTGGGGTGGTCTGACTAGGGAGAGGAGCGGGCTGTGCTCGTCGCGTTTTCCGTTACGCCGCTCGGCACCGGGGAGGCGGTCGGCGAGGTGGTGGCCGAGGCGGTCCGGGTGGTCCGGGAGAGCGGGCTGCCGAACCAGACCGACGCCATGTTCACGACGATCGAGGGCGACTGGGACGAGACGATGGCGGTGGTCAAGCGGGCGGTGGACGCCGTCGCGGCCCGGGCGCCGCGGGTCAGCCTGGTGCTCAAGGCGGACATCAGGCCCGGCGTGACCGGCGCGCTCACCGCCAAGGTCGAAGCCGTCGAGCGCTACCTGCAGGGGTGAGTCGAGCGCTACCCGGCGGGGTCAGCGGGGTCAGCTGACGCCGAGGACGCGGAGCAGGGCGGTGACCGCGGCGGCGGCCAGGACGACGACCAGGAAGGGGGCCTTGCGCCAGGCCAGGACGCCGGCGACCAGGACGCCGGCCGGCCGGGCGAAGCCGGAGAAGCCGTGTCCCTCGGTCAGCGCGGTGGTGGCGACCAGGGCGGCCAGCAGGATCACGGCGGCGGCCTCGAGCAGCTTGGCGGCCCGGGGCGGGAAGGTGATCCGGGCGCGCAGCAGCTGGCCGGACAGGCGCGCGGCGTAGGTCCCGGCGGCCAGGACGGCCAGGCCGGCCACGACCAGCGTGGTGGGCTCCTTCATGGCGTCAGCACCAGCGCGGCCAGGGCCAGCAGCACCGGCAGCCCGGGAGGCAGGAACGGGGTGGCGGCCAGCGCGATGGCCGCGCCGGCCAGCGCGGCGCGCCGCGTCCTGGCGTCCCGCAGGTCCTTGACGATCAGCGCCAGGATCACCGCGGGGAACATCGCGTCCAGGCCGAACGCGCTGGTGTCATGCAGCGCGGAGCCGATCAGCGCGCCGAGCACCGCGCCGCCGGGCCAGCAGGCCAGCACGCCGAGACCGCAGGCCCAGTAGGCGGCGCGCTTGCGCTCTGGTTCCGGCTGGGCCAGGGCGAAGACCACGCTCTCGTCGTTCATCACGTGGGTGCCGAGCAGCCGGCGCCAGCCACCGCCGGTCACGCCGGGCGGCAGGGCCAGGCCGTAGGGCAGGTGGCGGGAGTTCACCAGCAGGCCGGCCAGGGCCGCGGCGATCGGGCTGCCGCCCGCCGCGACGATCCCGATGAACAAGAACTCCGACGCGCCGGCCAGCACCAGCACGCTCAGCGCGGCCGGCACCCAGAGCGGGAACCCGGAGGCGACCGCGATGGCGCCGTAGGACAGGCCGATGAAGAACACGGCCAGGCAGGTCAGGCCGATGTCAGCCAGGCCGCGCCGGTTGAGGGTTCGCCATATCGAACGCATGAAGTATATTTTGAACACCTATACCGTTGTTCGTCAAACCGAACGGACCGACTTATATGACGAACACCCAGTCAGAGAAGGCACCGCTGGAGGTCATCGCGGCCTCGCTGCGCCGGGAGCGGCGCCGGACCGGGCTCTCGCTCACCGAGGTGGCCCGCCGGGCCGGGATCGCCAAGTCCACGCTGTCCCAATTGGAGTCGGGCACCGGCAATCCCAGCGTGGAGACGCTATGGGCGATCTGCGTCGCGCTGGACGTGCCGTTCTCCCGGCTGCTCGACCCGCCCCGGCCGCACACCCAGGTGATCCGGGCCCACGAGGGTCCGACGATCGCCGCGGCCGAAGCCGACTACCTGGCCACCCTGCTGGCCGCGTGCCCGCCGGGTGCGCGCCGCGACATCTACCGGATCCAGGCCGAGCCGAGACACCCGCGGGTGTCCGAGCCGCACAACGCCGGCGTGGTCGAGCACGTGGTGATCGGCACCGGCCGGGCCCTGGTCGGGGTGCGCGGAGAGCCGGTCGAGCTCGCACCGGGCGACTACATCAAGTACCCGGGCGACGTGGTGCACGTGTTCGAGGCGCTGGAACCGGGCACGCTGGCCGTCCTGCTCTCGGAGCACGTCTAGGCCCGGCTCTAGACCTCGATTGGGACCTGCTCGATCAGCGCGGCCAGGCCGGCCTCGTCGAGCAGGTCGGCCGGGCGGACGGTCTGGTCGTGGGCCACGTAGTAGAACGCGGCGCGGACGTCGGCTACCGCCACCCCGGTGAGCGCCGCCCAGGCCAGGCGGTAGGCGGCGAGCTGGACGGATACCGCGTGCCGTTCGGCCTCGGACCCTGGCGGACGGCCGGTCTTCCAGTCGACCACGTCGTAGCCGCCCCCGGGGGCGTCGGCGAAGACCGCGTCGATCCGGCCGCGGACCAGCCGGCCGCCGATCAGGGTCTCGAACGGCACCTCGACCGCCCGCGGCCAGCGCTCGGCCCACTCCCCCTGCTCGAACCTGGACCGGAGCGCGGCCAGGTCACCCGCTGCCGTCTCGTCCTCCTCCGAACCGTCCGCACCGAACAGCGCGTTGTCGTCGATGAGCAACTGCTGACCGTACCGCTGCTCCAGCCACTGGTGGAACGCCGTGCCGCGGCGGGCCTGGCGGGCGGGCGGCCGCGGCATCGGCCGGCGCACCTGCCGGGCCAGCTCGGCCGGGTCCCGGGCCAGCGTCACCAGCGACGACACCGACAGCCTGGCGGGCAGCGGCACCGGGGTCGCGCCGTCGCCGCGGCGCTGCGCCCGCTCGGCCAGCAGCAGGCCGGCGTCCAGGTCCCAGGCCTCGGTCAGTTCCCGGTCCCGGGGGTCCTTCGGAGGAGGCGGAGCGGGCTTGGCCACGGCTTCCTTCACCAGGGCGGCGGCCTCGCGGACCGCCTCGAAGCGCCGGCCCGCCGGGGTGACCGGCCAGTCGGCCGCGTCCACGCCGGCCAGCAGCGGGTTCTCCGCGCCGGGCTCCGGCGCATCGGCCCATGCCGGGACCTGGGCCACGCCGGACTTGCGCACCTCCTCCAGGAACGGTGAGGGTCCCAGCCGGCTGCTGCCGCCCTCGCCCCACCAGTAGCCCGAGCAGCCCAGCCAGAACGCGGCCCGGGTGGCGGCCACGTACATCAGCCGGCGTTCCTCGGACAGGTCCCTGGCCGCGCACGCTTCGCCGAAGGCCTCGAGCGAGGCGGCGTCGAGGCCGGGGAGCTCCGGCAGGTCTCCCGCGTCCCCGCGCAAGCCGAACGGGATCAGCCGCGGATTGTCGGTCCACCGGGTGGACACCCGCGGCCGGGCCGGGAACACCTGCGACCGCTCCCCCGTGGCCAGGCCGGGCACGAACACGGCGGGCCACTGCAGGCCCTTGGCCGCGTGCACGGTCAGCAGCTTGACCGAGTCCGACTCGCCGACCCGCCCGGTCTCCAGGCCGAACTCCTCCTGCTGGGCCGCTGTCAGGTAGGCCAGGAACGCGCCGAGGGTGGGCTTGGGGGAGGCAAGCTGAGCCGGCTCGGGCCCCTCGGTGAACGCGTCCGCCACGTCGGTGAAGGCGTCCAGGTCGGCGCGCGCCGCCACCGGGTCCACCCCGGGTCGCGCGGCGACCTCGATGTCCAGGCCGAGCACGCGCTCCGCCTCGGCGGTCAGGTCGGCGAGCGGGCGGCCGATGTGCGCGCGGAGCCGCCGCAGCTCGCCGGCCAGCGCGTGCATCCTGGTGTAGCCGGCTCGCGAATAGGCGGCGGGCTCGCCCAGGTCGTCCAGCGCCTCGACCAGGCTGCCGGTCTCCGCGGTCAGGTCGGTGACGGCCTCGGCCAGGGCGTCCTGGGCGTCCTGCTCCACGGCGGCGGCCCGGGCGACGGCCCGGCCGTCGCCCTCGCCGCTGGCCAGCGCGCGGGCGCGGCGGCCGAGCGCGACCAGGTCGCGCGGCCCGATCCGCAAGCGCGGCCCGGTGAGCAGCCGGGCCAGCGCGTCGGAGGCGCCCGCGTCGTGCAGCACCCGCAGCGTGCACACCACGTCCTGCACCTCGGGCACCGCGAGCAGCCCGCCCAGGCCCACCACCTCGACCGGGATGCCGCGGGCCTCCAGCGCGTGCCGCAGCGGCACGAACTGCGAGCGCTTGCGGCACAGCACCGCGATGTCCGACGGCCGCACCTTCGCGGCCAGACCCTCGGGCCACGGCTGCCCGTCGGGGGCTATGCCACGCCCGCCGGCCAGCAGCGCGGCGGCCTGGGCCGCCACCCACTCGGCCTCGTCGAGGATCGTGCCGAGCAGGGCGCAGGTCACCGCGCCCCGCTCGGCCCGGTCCGGCGCGGGGACCAGGCGGGGGACGTCGGGCGCCTCGTACCGCAGTTCGGTCTGGATGGCCGCTGCCGCGTCGAGCACCCGCGCGGAGTTGCGGAAGCTGGTGGACAGCTGGAGCACCGGGGCCGGACCCGAGGACGCCGAGGCGCCGAACGGCCGGACCCGCGCCACCACCGGGAAGTCGGCGGTGAACCGGCGCAGGTTGCCGGCGCTCGCGCCGCGCCAGCCGTAGATGGACTGGCACGGGTCGCCGACCGCGGTCACCGGGTGCCCGCCGCCGAACAGCGACCGCAGCAGCACCAGCTGGGCGTGGCTCGTGTCCTGGTACTCGTCGAGCAGGACCACCTGGTAGCGGGCGCGCTCGGCCGCGCCGACCTCGGGGTGCCTGCTGGCGATCCTGGCCGCCAGCGCCACCTGATCCCCGTGGTCCAGCACCTCGCGCGCGGCCTTGGCCGCCGCGTACCGGCTGACCAGCGGCAGAAGCTGCTCCCGGGCGCGCTGGGTGGCAATTATCTTCCGAACGGCCGCACTGATACGCCCCGGCAGAGCATCATGCCCGGCCGTGAGCCAGCGGCCGACCGCGGTGACGTCGCTCGTGTCGCGCAGGTGCTCGGCCAGGTCGCCGGCCAGCTCGAGCACGGCCGCGGTGACCGTCTGCGGCGTCCAGATGATCTCGTCCATCGGCCCGTCGTAGGCCGCCACGATCTGCGCCGCGAGCTGCCAGGACAGGGCGGGGGTGATCAGCCGCATGGACGGCTCGAGGCCCTCGCGCAGGGCGTTGTCGCTGACCAGCCGGCCCGCGTAGGCGTGATAGGTGCCGATCACCGGATCCCCGCCGAACGGGTCCTCGGTGTCGGCGGTACCCGGCTTCTCCGGGCCCGGCTTGTTCGTGCCCGGCAGCTCGGTACCCGCGCGGCGCAGCCGCTCCAGGCGGGAGCGCACCCGGTCGGCGAACTCGGCCGCGGCCTTCCTGGTGAAGGTCAGGCCGAGCACCCGGTCCGGGCGGACCATCCCGTTGGCGACCAGCCAGACCATCCGGGCCGCCATCGTCTCGCTCTTGCCCGAGCCCGCGCCCGCGACGACCGCCAGCGGGCCGAGCGGGGCGGAGATCACCGCCGCCTGCTCCGGCGTCGGCTCGGGCAGCCGGAGCAGGCGCGCCAGCTGAGCCGGTCCGAGCTGTGCCGGTCCAGGCGGCCAGGGTCCGAGCGGGGTGCTCACCCCCTCATTCCAGCAGACGTCACTGACATTCCGCGCCGGAACCTCCGCGCGGGGGGCGTCGTTTACCCGGGGGACGGATACGGGTGGAGGCGCCATGGAACGGGCCGGGCAGGCCATGGTGGAACGAGTCATCAACCACGAGATGCGGGAGCGCTTCAGCGCCGGGGCGGTGCGGCGCGCCGTGCTGCTGCAGCACGGCGACGACCCGGCGATCGAGCCGGGCCAGCTCCTGGTGCGGGTATTCGTCGAGGCGTCGGACGAGCCGGGCCTGATCGCGTGGCAGAGCGCTCACCAGGCAGGGATCGAGACGTTCCGGCGCGAGCTTTCGCTGCGGCTGCCCGCGGCCCGGCTGCTCGAGTTCACCATCGATTCTCCTGGCGACCAGCCCGGCGCGCCGCGGATCAGCGTGCCGGACGACGGGTCGCTGGCGGCCGAGCAGCCGTCCGGACGGGAGATCGTGACCAGGGCCCTGGAGCTGCTGCGGGCCAACTACGTGTTCCCCGAGCAGGCCGGGCAGGCCGCCGCCGCGATCGAGGTGCGGCTGGAGGCCGGCGAGTACGACGACCTGGACGAGATCACCCTGACCGAGCGGCTGACCAGGGACCTGCTTCAGATCACCGGGGACCGGCATCTGCGCGTGGTGCCCGGCGGCGGTCCAGGCCCCCGTAGCCAGCGAGTCCCCGAACCCGAGGAGCCGAAGGACCACGAGGCCAGGCGGCTGGCCATGCGGCGGATGGGGCGGCTGGACAACTTCGGCATCCGCCAGGTCGAGCGATTGGACGGCAACGTCGGCTACCTGGACGTGCGCCGGGTCGCCGTCCCGGCCAACGCGGGCCCGGCCATCGGCGCGGCCATGGAACTGGTCGCCGGGACCTACGCGCTCATCATCGACCTGCGGCACAACGGCGGCGGCGCGCCCGAGGGCGTGGTCTTCTGGTGCAGCTACCTGCTCGACGAGCGGCCCACCCACCTCAACGACATCTTCCACGCCGACACCGGCGAGACCAGGCAGTTCTGGGCGCTGCCCTATGTGCCGGGGACCCGCTACCCGGACCGCCCGGTCTTCGTGCTGACCAGCGGGCACACGTTCTCCGGGGGCGAGGATCTCGCCTACACGCTGCAGGCCCTGGGCCGGGCCACGGTGGTCGGCGAGACGACCGGCGGCGGCGCGCACCCGACCCGGGGCTTCCCGATCAGCGCCGCGGTCCACATCGGCATTCCGTTCGCGCGCTCGGTCAACCCGGTGACCGGCACGAACTGGCAGGGCACCGGGGTGGTACCGGACGTGCCCGCGGACGCGGAGCGGGCCTGTGACGTGGCGTACGCCCGGGCCCTGGAGCAGGTGCTGGCCATGGACGACGTGCCGCCGCCGATCGCGGACGAGGCGCGCGAGGCGCTCGCCGGGCTGCAGGCGGCGGGGGTGACCCGCTCACCTTCGCGGCTGACCGGGCCGGGGTAACCGCGCTTCGGTCACGCCCCGCGCTTCGCGGGCCGTGGCGACGTCGGGCATGGATGCCGCGGCGAGGCGCCGGTACGGCCGGGCCATCGGCCAGTGCCGGTCCTCGAGCACGGAACCGGCGTCGAACTGACCCATGCTCTGGATCAGCCGGGCCACCAGGCCGGTCCAGCCGGTCTGGTGGGAGGCACCCAGCCCGGCTCCGTTGTCGCCGTGGAAGTACTCGTAGAACAGGACGAGGTCACGCCAGTGCGGGTCGTCCTGGAAGAGCCGGGTCCCGCCGAAGACGGGGCGCTGCCCGTCACCGTCCCGCAGGAAGGTGCCGATCAGGCGGCGGGACAGCTCCTCGGCCACCTCGAACAGCGTCATCATCGTCCCGGAGCCGGTCGGGCATTCGACCCTCAGGTCGTCGCCGTAGTACCGGTAGTGCTGGATCAGGGCCCGGATCAGCAACAGGTTGACCGGGAACCAGACCGGCCCGCGCCAGTTGGAGTTGCCGCCGAACATGCCGGTGGTCGACTCGGCCGGCTCGTACCGGACCGAGTACTCGCCTCCGGCCACGTTGACCGTATAGGGATGTTCGAGGTGCCAGCGCGAGACGGAGCGGATGCCGTGCGGCCCCAGGAACCGCTCCTCATCCAGCATCCGGGCCAGGATGCGCCGCAGCTTGTCCTCGTTCACCAGGGACAGCAGCCGCCGTCCCTGGACGCCGGGCACGAACGGGTCGGCGATGTTGGCCAGCAGGTCCTGGTTGCGCCGGAGGAAGGTAGCCACGCGCTCGGCGATGTGGGGATAGCGGTCGATCACGTCGGCCTCGATCACCGTGGTGGCGCACAGCGGCAGCAACCCCACCAGGGACCGGACCTTCATGCGCGCCCCGGTGCCATCGGGCAGCCGGAGCACATCGTAGAAAAAGCCGTCCTCCTCGTCCCACATCTCGTCGGGGTTCTCACCGAGCGGGTCCACCGCGGCCGCGATCCAGAAGAAATGCTCCACGAACTTCAGCACGAACCCTTGGTAGGTCTCGTCGTGGTCCAGCAGCGTCAGGGCCAGTTCGAGCATGTTCTGGCTGAACATCGCCATCCAGGCCGTGCCGTCGGCCTGCTCAAGCCGCCCGCCGCCGGGCAGCACCGCGCTGCGGTCGAACACGCCGATGTTGTCCAGGCCGAGGAAGCCGCCCTCGAACACGTTACGGCCGGAAGGATCCTTGCGATTCACCCACCAGGTGAAGTTCAGCAGCAGCTTCGCGAAGCTCTCCTGCAGGAACGAGAGGTCCACCTTGCCCAGGTCGGCCTCCAGGTTCGCCAGGAACAGCGTGGCGAAGGCGTGGACCGGGGGGTTCACGTCCCCGAAGTTCCACTCGTACGCGGGCATCTGGCCGCTCGAGTGGAGGTAGCCCTCGGACAGCATCAGGTCGAGCTGGCTCTTGGCGAATTCAGGGTCGACCATGGCCAGCGGAACGCAGTGGAACGCCAGGTCCCAGGCGGCGTACCACGGGTACTCCCATTTATCGGGCATGGACACGACGTCGTGGTTGACCATGTGGAACCACGACTCGTTGCGGCTCCCCCGCCGGGTCGGCGCCCGCAGCGGGTGCACGTGGCGCTCCCGCAGCCAGCGGTCCACGTCGAAGTAATAGCACTGCTTGGACCACAACATCCCGGCCAGCGCCTGGCGCATGACCGCCTTCGCATCGTCGGTCACCGCCGGCGGCGTGATGGCGTCGTAGAACTCGTCCGCCTCGGCCCGCCGCCGGGCGATCAGCGCATCCGCGCCGGCCAGCGGCGCCGTGAGCGTCTCCGGCCCCTCACGAGTGAGCCGCACCAGCACCGCCGCCTGGCCGCCGGCCGGCACGGCCAGCCGGACCTGCGCCGCCACCTTGGTTCCCGTACCATCGGGATTGACGGTGCCGGCGCCATGCAGGAGATGGTCGCCGATGCCGTCCTTGGGAAAGCGCGTGGTCGGCTCGACTCCGGGGACCCGCGCCGCGTTCGTTTCGTTCTCGCAGAACAGCAGCGTCGCTTCCGGCTGGGCGTAGAGGTAGAAGACGCCGAGCTGGTGGTGTTCGGCGCGGACGACCGGATCCGCCGGCCCGGCCCCTGGGACCCGGGCGATCCGGGGCCTGGGGTCAGCATCTCCCCACGACCACGTGTTGCGGAACCAGAGCGTCGGCAGCACGTACAGCCCGGCGTCCTGCGGCGAGCGGTTGTGCACGGTGACGCGGCAGAGGATGTCTTCGGGACCGGCCTTGGCGTACTCCACCTCGACGTCGAAATAACGGCTGTCATCGAAGACACCCGTATCGATGAGCTCGTACTCGAAGTCATGCCGGGACCGGGCCCGGTTCTCCGCCACCAGCTTGTTGTAGGGGAACTCGGCCTGCGGGTACTTGTAGAGGTAGCGCTGGTAGCTGTGCGTCGGCAGGTTGTCGACGTAGAAGTAGTACTCCTTGACGTCCTCGCCGTGATTGCCTTCGGCATTGGTCAGGCCGAACAGGCGCTCCTTCACGATCGGGTCCCGTTCGTTCCACAGCGCCAGAGCCAGGCACAGCCGCTGCTTGTCGTCGCTGATCCCGGCGATGCCATCCTCCCCCCAGCGGTACGCGCGCGACCGCGCCTGATCATGACTGAAATACGACCAGGCGTCCTCGCTGTCGCTGTAGTCTTCCCGGACCGTCCCCCACTGGCGCTCACTGAGATAAGGCCCCCACGCACGCCACGGGACACCGGCCCGGGCATCCTGCAGCCGCCGCTCTTCCGCCGTCAGCGAGGCCGGGTCGGCCAGCGCCGGCGAGCCGGGCTCGTCAGGCATGTTTCTGTGTCCCTTCGTCGCTCACCGCAGCTTCGCGTCGGGTCCCCTCAGCTGCACTTCGAATTGGCAGGCTTGTGATCTCCGCGGCCGTGGATTCATTCTCATCGTGCATCGAGTGTTACCAGCGACACGAGGAAACGTCATCGCCCATCACGGGTGATTCACAATCAGGAAACAAACCGCGCAGGCCGGGATTCCGACCCTGAGATGAACTTACCAACAATTAGAGGTAAACGATGAGTGGCAAAAAGACGACATGAACCTGAATTCAAGCACACCGGGAATCGCGGGGACATGGGTCACAGCATGGCGAGCAGATGGCAGCCCCAGGGCGGCAGGGCGACGAACAGTCCCTGGTCAGCCAGCTCGTCGCCGCTCCGCTCGTATACCCGGTCATCGAGCAGGTCGGTGAGGTTCCAGCTGCGGCCGTGCAGATCGATCCAGCCGAGCCCGACCCGTCCATCGGCGGGCTCGCCGGAGAGGTTGACCACCACCACGTACCGGCCATGGCCGTGAGCCACGTCGTCAGCGGTCCAGGACCAGGCGAGGAGGTTACGACAGGAATCGTTGTCCGGCCAGCCGGCCACCTCGAGCAGCTGCCAGTCGCCCGCCCGTATCTGGCAGCTGGCCACGGTGGCCAGCAACCGCCGGTACCAGCTGGCCAGGGCGGGGTCGGACGGTTCGCCGGGCCGGCGCGACAGGAAGACCGGCGGGCGCACTCGCCGGCCCTCGAACTGTCCCTCGTGCCACAACGTGGCGCCCGGGAGGGTCGCGATGGCCACCGCCGCGGCCCGTTCGGCGTCGCCGGGGAGCAGACCCGCAATGCGGGGCTCGTCGTGGTTCTCCAGGAAGCGGACGAGCCGCGACTGGTAGGCCAGATCGGCGCGCAGGTGACCGCGGACGCCGGCCACGTCCCGGCCGACGATCCGGTCATACAGCCGCTTGTCGTAGCAGAAGTCGAAGCCCTGCTGCTGAAGTGTCCATTCCATATCCCAGTAGGCCTCGGCGACGAGCACGGTCTCCGGGTGCTGGCTGCGCAGGCCCGCGATGACGGTCGGCCAGAACTCCTCACCCGGCTCCTGGCCAGTACGGCCGCCCCAGGTCCTGGCGAAGACCTGATTGGTCATCAGCATGGCCATGTCGCAGCGGATCCCGTCGCACTGCCCGGCTATGTCCGACAGGGTCTGCACGGTCGCCGCGCGCAGGGCGGGCGAGAACGCGTCAAGCTGTACCACATCGGGCCACGGCGGGAAGTACGGGTCGCGGCCGTGGGCCAGGATGTGCCCGGCGGCCCGCACCCAGGCCGCCGGCTCCGCCTCGATGTCAGCCTCGTCGCCATTGACCAGCAACTCCGGGTGGGTCGTCACCCAGGGATGGTCGGGCGCGACATGGTTGGGCACATAGTCCAGGAGCAGCCGGACGCCACGGGCGGCCAGCTTGGCGCGCGCTTCGGCGAGGGCCCGGGGGCCGCCAAACGAGTCGTCGACGACGTACCGGCGTACGCAGTACGGCGATCCGATCACGTCGTCACGCCGTACGTCGGGCAGAGCGTCCCGGAACGAGGCCTGCAGTCCCGCGTTCGCGTTGGCCAGCTCGAGGCCGGCCGGGCTTCGTTCCCACACGCCCATCAGCCACACCGCGTCGGCGCCGGCAGGTGTGACATCGTCCCAGGCGGCGGCGGGCACGTCGGCCAGCGTCACCTGCCGCCCGGCGGCTCGCGACAAGTCGCCCAGCCAGATCGCGGTGTTGATCTCGTAGATCACCGGCTTGGCCGGCCACCCGGTCATCGGCGCACCCCGGTCGGCCGGCCCGGCCGGCCGCTGAGGCAGGATCCCCGGCGCCGCCAGGAAACGGCACGCATATCCTCATCCAGTTGCTGACGGTCTTCGATGACCATGTCATTCACCATTCGCTCGCTGCCGCCACGAGTCCGGTTGCCAGAATGGCGCGGGCAAACGCGGCGTGCGTCACCCGGATGGGATGATTTACGCGTCCCGGACCGGACGCAAACTGTCCATGAGCACATCATTACGCACCCAGAGACACTGGGTGGCTTTCGCGTTTGATAGTCGCCCAGGTTGACCTCGTGACGGGCGGGAGCTTCCCCCAGGTGCGGAGCTATCTCGGACCTGAAGACTGACCCGCGACCGGCGCGTCGAACGTGATGACGCTCTTGATGCCCGCCGGCCTGCCCAGGATCAGCTCAGGTGCCTGCTCTGGCGGATAACGGCCGGCGATGAGCGTTCGCACCACGGCCGGCCAGCGCCGCCGGAAGGCATCGAGATCTCGCAGCGCGGAGGCAAAAGCCTCGCGCCCGGCGTTGACCGTGCCCAGCAGCATCTGGTTCTTGAGCACCATCTCCCGCATGAGGCGAGCCGGATCTGCCTCGACGAAGGCCTGCAGGCCAGGCACGCCGGTCAGGACGAAGATGCCGTTGGTGCCCAGGACCCGCAACGCCTGCAGGGCGAAGTGGGAGTGCCCGACCGCCTCGTAGACCAGGTCGATGTTGCCTATCTGCGCGGCCAGGTCGGGGAACGTCGCCGTCTGGGAGGAGGCGTAGGTCGCGCCGATGGCGTTGACCAGGTCGATCCGTGGGCTGGGAGGCAGCTCGCGGGAGTAGACGTACGTGCTGAAGCCGGCCGTGGCCAGCGTCATCGCTCCCAGCAACCCGACGGGACCGATGCCGAGCACCAACGCGGAAAGCCCCCGGCCGCGCTCATGGCTCGGTGTCTGCGGGTCGAGCCAGGGCGGGCGATTCTGCATCATCCAGAAGATCTGCTCGAGCGCCTTCTCCGCGATGGTCAGCGGCTCGGCCAGCACCGCGATCTCCCGCAGGCCGGGCGGCACGACGTTCATGTACCGCTCGTGGTCGACGACGTATTCGGCCATGAAGCCGTGGGCTTTCTTGATGCCGCGCTCGGTGAACTCGCCGGTGTAGCAGTAATCCTGATGCCCGGAACGGCAGGCCAGGCAGCCGGGATGCGGGCAGGGGCGGCGTACCGAGGGCACGACGAGATCTCCCGCCTCGAAGCGCTCGACGGCCGAGCCGACCTGCACGATCTCGGCCAGCGACTCATGGCCGATCACCAGGTGGTCATCCCCGGGCGGCGGGGTGCCGTATTCAAAGGAACAGATCTCTTTGTCGGTGCCGCAGATGCCGACATCCAGCAAGCGCAACGCGACCTGGTCGGGCTTGGTGAGCCGGGGAACATCCTGCTCGATGATCTTGACCTGCTGAGATCCGGGAAAGACCGCGACGGCTCTCACATTCTCTCCAGGTGGCAGGGCTCAGTCATGGCAAGCAGCTGGGCTCCGCCATCGTCCCCCGCCTCGCCAACGGGCGGTATCACCCGCCGCGGATGAACCTCGCGCGGACCAGCACGCCGGAAGCCAGGTCATCGCGCAAGCTCAGGGCCCGACCCGCTCGCCTTCGGGGTTGACCGGGCAGCAGGCGGCCACCGGGCAGGTGCGGCAGCCGGGGTTCACCCGGGCCTCGAAGACGGGCCCGGCCATGCCGGCCGCGACGGTCTCCACCAGGTCCTTGGCCCAGCCGGGCTCGTCGTCCTCGGCCAGCGCGCCCTGCCGCTGCACCTTGGCCCGCAGCGTCACGCCGGCCGCCTTGCCCACCTGGACCAGCTCCGCCCCGCCCGGCTCGGCCAGGCCGAACCGCTCGAACGCGCCGAGCAGCACGGCCAGCTGGTAGACGCCGAGCTGCGGGTGCCGGCCAAGCTCGTCCTCGCGCGGCGCGCTGCCGCCGGTCTTCAGGTCGACGACGACGGCACGGCCCTCCTCGTCCGACTCGAGCCGGTCCACCCGGCCGGTGATCTCCACCTGGCCGACCCGCACCTTGAGCGCCTGCTCCACCGCGACAAGCTCGCGCGGGTTCTCCGCGTGCCAGTCCAGGAACCGCCGGACCATGCGCTCGGCCAGCGCGCGCTGCTTCGCGCTGTACCAGGCGCTCCCGAAGTCGAGATGGTGCCAGATTTCATCGATGCGATCAGCCACGGCCCGTTCGGCAGCTCCCTCGGCAGCCAGTACGGCGGCGGCGTGGATCACCGTGCCCAGGTGGCGCAGGACGTCCGTACGGCCCGCACCGACCGCCGCCTCGAGCAGCCAGCGGAGCCCGCACCGGGTGAACGACTCGACCTGGGACGGAGACAGCCGGACCGCCTCGCCGCCGGCCACGATCGGGCCGGAGTCGGACAGCTCGGTCAGCGCGTACCACTCGCGCGGGTGGGCCGCGCGGACCCCGGCGGCGGCCAGCCGGGCGAGCTGGGCCGCCGCGGCCTGCCGGACGGCGGCCGGGCGCGCGGTGTCGGCCGCGGCCCGGCGCAGGTCGGCGACCAGCGCGGGCATGGACAGCCAGCGGTGCTGGCTCTCGGCGACCCGTTCGATGCGGATGTCGTCGCCCGCCAGCTCGGTCAGGAACCGGGACGGCCGCTGGTCGGTGTCCTCGCCGCCGGCCGCGGTGACGACGAGCTTTCTTTTCGCGCGGGTGGCGGCCACGTAGAACAGCCGGCGCTCCTCGGCCAGCAGCTTGGCCGCCAGCAGGGCCGCGTCAACGTCCGCGCTGGCGTCCTGCCCGGGGCCGCTCGCGGCCTCGGCGAGCTCGTCGACGCCCAGCAGCGACCCGCGCATCCGCAGGTCGGGCCAGGTCTCCTCCTGGACGCCGGCCACCACCACGACGTCCCACTCCAGGCCCTTGGACCGGTGTGCGGTCAGGATGCGGACGCAGTCGTCCCTGACGGCCCGCTCGGCCAGGGTGTCGCCGGCGATCTCCTGGCTGGACAGGCTGTCGGCGAACAGCGCGGGCGCGCCGGGCGGCATGCTGTCGGTGAAGTGCGCGGCCTTGTCGAACAGCGCCAGCACCGCGTCCAGGTCCCGGTCTGCGGCGGCGCCCGCCGGGCCGCCCGCCGCGCTGGCCTGCTGCCACTGCGCGGCCAGGCCGGAGGCGGCCCAGATGGCCCAGAGGACGTCCTCGGCGCTGCCGCCCTTGGAGACGGCGTCCTTCGCGGTGGCGAGCAGCCGGGCGAGGCGCTGGGCCGGCGCCGCCACCCGGTCCGGCACCATGGCCAGGTCGCGGGGGTCGAGCAGGGCGTGGGCCAGCATGTCGCGCCCGGCTGAGCCCGGGGTGTGCTGGCCCTCGGGGTCGGCGTCGGCGAGCAGCTGCAGGGACCGGCGCAGGCGGCGCAGGCCGAGGGCGTCGGTGCCGCCCAGCGGGCCGCAGAGGAGCTCGGCCGCGGCAGTCTCGTCGAGGTGGGTCTGGTGCACGGCGCAGCGGAGCAGCATCAGCAGCGGGCGGGTGCCGGGCTCCTCGGCCAGCGGCAGGTCGTCCCCGGCCACCGCGACCGGCACGTTGGCCGCGGTCAGCGCCCGGCGCAGCAGCGGCACCTGCCGGGTGGCCGAGCGGACCAGGACGGCCATGTCCGGCCAGGGCACCCCGTCGGCCAGGTGGGCGCGGCGCAGGGTGTCGGCGACCAGCGCGGCCTCCTGGGTCGAGCTGTCCGCGATCAGGATGCGGATCTCGCCTGGCGGGCTTTCCGGCGTGGGCACCAGCAGCCGGTGCCGGGCCTGGGCGGCGCTTGCCCCGGGCGCGGCCGGGAGCCGGCGCGCCACCCGGCGGGACGCGGCCAGCAGGTCACGGCCGCTGCGGCGGCAGGTGCGCAGCGCCACGACCTGGGCCGGCTGGCCGTCCGCGCTGCGGAACCGGTCCGGGAACTCGGTGAGCGCCCTTACGTCGGCGCCGCGGAACGCGTAGATGGACTGGTCCGGGTCGCCGACCGCGATCAGCTCGCGGCCGTCCCCGGCCAGCGCCATCAGCAGCGACTCCTGCGCCGGGTCGCTGTCCTGGTACTCGTCGACCAGCACCACGTCGTAGGCGCCGCGCTCACGCTGCCTGGTCTCCTCGCGGCCGAGCAGGGCGGCGGCGATGCGGACGATCTCGGCGTAGTCGTAGGCCGGGACCGGCGCGAGGTCGAAGCGGGCCGCGTACCGGTCGAGGAACCCGGCCGCGGCAGCCCAGTCGTCACGGTCCTTGTGCTTGCCCAGCTGGCGCAGGCTGCGGCCGTCCAGGCCGCGCTCGGCCGCGCGCAGCAGCAGGTCGCGCACCTCCTCGGCGAAGCCGCGGGTGGCGAGCGCGGGTCTCAGCCGCTCCGGCCAGCGGGAGCCGCCGTCGCTCGCCTCGCCCTTCAGCATCCGGCGGATTTCCAGCAGCTGCTCCGGCGCGGAGAGCAGCCGCGGCGGCTCGTCGCCGGCCAGCACGAACTCGCGCCGGGCCAGCGCGTAGGCGTAGCTGTGGAAGGTGACGGCGAGGGGCTCGCGGGTGGTGCGCCCGAGCCGGGCGGTGATGCGCTCGCGCAGCTCGGCGGCGGCCTTGCGGCTGAACGTGAGGACCAGGATCCGCTCGGGCGCGATGCCGCGGTTCTCGATCCGGTCGGCCACCGCGGCCACGATCGTGGTGGTCTTGCCGGTGCCCGGCCCGGCCAGCACCAGCAGCGGCCCGCCCGAGTGGTCGACGACCTGCTGCTGCGCCTGATCCAGCCGGGGCGCTCCGGCGCCTGCCCCCGCGGCTGCTCCGGCGGTC
>Ga0335082_10002404_pt1 | contig 20133 bp, 21 predicted proteins | sample Lox_Sample_41_FD_206718 | JGI IMG/M metagenome (GOLD analysis project Ga0335082, IMG submission 206718) | Soil microbial communities from Loxahatchee National Wildlife Refuge, Florida, United States - Lox_Sample_4.1 | ecosystem: Environmental > Terrestrial > Soil > Wetlands | place: USA...
ACCTGGGCGACCAACGCGAAGACCACGGGCGCGGACTTCAGGCGCGTCCCGATCTCCTCGGAGAGGTAGGTCGCGCTCCTCTTCGCCAGCGCCGCGGCATCCAGGAGCTTCTCGCCGGCGCCCGGAACCAGGCGCAGGCGTACGGCGGTGCGCTGCCCGCGCGCGTCGACGAAGCGCAGGGTGTTGACGCCGAAATAGGTGAGGGTCGCCCAGCTCTCCGGCGCGGGTTTTTGGGTGGTGAGGAACGCCACGGCGGCCGGGTGCTTGGCGAGAAAGCGGTCGAGCGGCGTCGGCTTGGCGGCCGTCGGCCCGCTGGCGCCGATGGCGGTCAACAGCTCGACGAACTCCTCCGCGGTCGCGGCCGGGAAGCCGTTGAAGCTGTGCGCGGGGACGTCGAGCTGCGAGCCGTCCGGAGCGCGGAGCTTCACCCCCAGGCCGCGCGGGTTGGCGTTCGGATCGGTGTCGGGGATGTTCGGGATGCCGGTGGAGTCGGAGAACCGCGCGACGACCGGGACCTCGCTCGCGGCGAACACCGCGGCGCGGCACAGTTGGCGCGCCGCCGGGGTGGGGACGAAGCGCCCTTCCAGCACGACACCTCTGGCGTGCGCCGCGCGCGCGTGGTGTGTTCCGAAGACGCCGCGCAGGGCGTCGATCAGCCGCTGCGCAAGATCCTGCTCCGCCATTTCCCTTCCCTCCTGTGCGCCGGTGGCTGCGCACGGTGGCGGCAGGACCAGCTCAGCTGAACTCGCCGCGGATGTACTCCTGCGTACGGCGCTGCGTCGGCGCTTCGAAGATGACTTCGGTGCGGTCGTGCTCGACCAGGTACCCGGTGCGACCGCCTTCCGAGGTGTCGACGAAGAAGAACCCGGTCATGTCGGCGACGCGCTTCGCCTGCTGGAGATTGTGCGTGACGATGGCGATGGTGAACCGCTTCTTCAGCTCCTGCATGAGCTCCTCGATCCGCCGCGTGGCGATCGGATCGAGCGCCGAGCAGGGCTCGTCCATGAGCAGCACGTCGGGCTCGGTGGCGATCGCCCGGGCGATGCAGAGGCGCTGCTGTTGGCCGCCGGAGAGCGACAGCCCGCTCGTGTGCAGCTTGTCCTTGACCTCCTCCCACAGGGAGGCGCCGCGCAGGGCGTTCTCGACCTTCTCTTCCACGTTCCCCTTGTACCGGTTGAGTCGGAGCCCGAAGGCGACGTTGCGGAAGATGCTCATCGCGAACGGGTTGGGCTGCTGGAAGACCATGCCGATGCGCCGGCGCACGCTGACCGGATCGATGCGTGGGGCATAGATGTCCTGTCCGCGTAGTCGGACGTGTCCCTTGAACCGGAACCCGCGAATGAGGTCGTTCATGCGGTTCAAGCAGCGCAAGACGGTGCTCTTGCCGCATCCCGACGGGCCGATGAAGGCGGTGATCGTCCCGCCGCGGATCGGCACGTGCACGTCGCGCACCGCCTTGAAGCGGCCGTAGTGGAGCTCGCTGATGTGACAGTCGATGACGAAGCCGTTGGCGACCGCATGCCCGTTACCAGCGACCGGACCTTTTTCACTCACGACGCGAGCCGACATACATCGCTCCTATGCTCGGATGGCGCGGCGCGACAGCGCGCGACCGAGGAGATTGACGACCAGGACGAGACCGACGAGGACCAGCGCTGCCGCCCACGCGAGCTCGATCTGGTTGTCGAACGGCGAGCTGGAGAAGTTGAAGATCAACACGGCGAGGGATGGCGTGGGCTGCATGAGGTCCGACACGGATTTGGGCAAGAAGAGCGGATTGGTCCGGCTGATCCAATAGTCGCTGAACAGGGCGGTGAAGAGCAATGGCGCCGTTTCCCCGGCCGCGCGGGCCACGGCGAGCATGACGCCGGTCAGCATGCCCGGTAGCGCGGTGGGGAGCAAGATTCGGCAAATGACCTGGGTCGGGGTCGCCCCCATGCCGATGGCGGCCTCGCGCATCTTGGCCGGAACGCTCTTGATGGCGTCCTCGGCGGTCAGCAGGATCGTCGGGAGCATCAGCAGCGCGAGCGCAACGCCGCCGGCCGGCGCCGAAAAGCCGCCGGTGACCACGACCACGGCCGCGTAGGCGAAAACGCCGGCAAGAATGGACGGCAATCCGGTCAGGATCTTGGCGGCAAAAAGGACGATCCTGGTCGTCCGCGTCTCGGGCCCGATCTCGGCGGTGTACACGGCCGCCATGATCCCGAACGGGACGCTGATCGCCGTGGCGATGGCCACGACCAGAAGCGTGCCGATGAGGGCGTTGCCGAAGCCACCGCCGGCCACCATGGCGGCGGGCGGCAAGGACGTGAACAGGGAGAGACTCAACAGGCGGCCGCCGCGGACGATCAGGAGGTACAACACCGAAAAAAGGGGAAACAGCGCGCCGAGGGTGAGCAATCCAGTCAGCGTGCTCAGCAGCAAATCGAGGAAAGTCCGTGGGTTGCGTAGGGAGCGCTCGAGCTCGGGCAGGTCGATATGCTCCGGGTCGGCGAACGGGCCGCGCGGCTTCATTACTGCAACCCCTTCAGCCCAGCGTCGGCCCGTCTCAGGATGGCGGCCCCAACCATGTTCACCAGCAGCGTGATCGCCAGGAGAATGAGGGCCGCGTACATGAGCGCCCCCACCTCGATCGGGCCGGCCTCGGGAAAGTTGTTGGCCAGCAGGGCCGCGAGGGTGCTGCACGGCGAGAACACCGACCAGCTGATGACGTTGGCGTTGCCGGCGAGCATCGCGAGCGCGACGGTCTCGCCGAGCGCGCGGCCGAAGCCGAGGATGACGGAGCCCCAGATGCCGGTGGCCGCGGCGGGCACGATGACCGCGATGATCGCCTCCCAGCGCGTCGCGCCGAGGCCGAGCGCGGCTTCGCGAAGCCGTGGCGGCACCGCGACGAGCGCGTCGCGCGAGATGGCCGAGATGGTGGGCAGCACCATGATGGCCAGCACCAGCGACGCCGGCAGGATCCCGGGTCCGCTGAGCGCCGTGCTGAACCAGGGCAGCCAGCCCAGGTGGGTGTGGAACCAGTCGGCCCACGGCCGCACCAGCGGGATGACGACGAAGATGCCCCACAGGCCGTAGACGACGCTCGGAATCGCCGCCAGCAGCTCGACGGTGGTCTGGAGGACGCCCTCGACCCGCACCGGGAGCTGGCTGAAAAAGGGCCGGTCCGCTTGGCCCGTTGCCCTCAGGACCGCGTCGACCGCCGAAGCCAGAAAGCCCTCGCTCAGGAAGATGGCGATGGCCACCCCGAAAACCGTCCCGACCGTGAGCCCGAGGATCGACGTGTACAGCGTGCCCCAGATCTGCGGCAGGATGCCGAACGACTTTCGGTTCGGATCCCAGACCGTTTGGGTGAGGAACTGCGTCCCGTACTCGTGAATCGCGGGCAGCGCCTTCTGTCCGATCTCGCCCACCACCAGGACGACCACCAAGACGGCGCCCCAGGCGAGACCGAACGCGAGGTTGCGGAAGAGGCGATCGACCGCGATGTCGTAGGCCGACGGCGGCTGCGAGATCGGTTCGTCGCTCGGCGCTGCGAGGGTGCTTCCTAGCGGTACGTCACCCATATCGATGCGGTGTGGCCCCGCGCGATCATACCGGCTCGCTCACGGTTGGATCTGTGCGGCGGCCGCGGTGACCTTCGTCACGACCTCGGCGGGCAGCGGGATGTAGCCGAGCTCGTTGCTGACTTTCTGCCCCTCGGTCAGCCCGTAGTCGATGACCGCCTTGAGGGTCTTGGACACCTCGGGCTTCGAGTACTGCTTGGAGCACAGCAGCCAGGTGTAGGTGACGATGGGGTACGCGTCGGCGCCCGGAGGATCGGGGACCCAGGCACGCAGATTGGGCGGCATCTCCACTCCGGCCAGCGCTGCCTGTCCACTGGCCAGGTCGGCTTTGATGTACTTGCCGCTCTTGTTCTCGAGCGTGACCATCGGCATGTTCGTCTGCTTCGCGTACCCGTACTCGACGTAGCCGATCGACCCCGGCGTCTGCTTGATCAACGCCGTCACACCGGCGTTGCCCTTTCCGCTCACGCCCGCCGGCCAATTGATCGTCGTGCCGGCTCCCGGCCCGCTCTTCCACGCCTCGCTGATCGCGCTCAGATGATTGGTGAAGACGAACGTGGTGCCGCTGCCGTCCGAGCGCGTGACCACGGTGATCGGCGTATCGGGCAGCTGGAGGCCCGGGTTCGACGCCGCGATCTTCGGGTCCTTCCACGACTTGATCGTGCCCAGAAACATCCCGGTATAGGCCTCGCGCGACAGCTTCAGGTCACCGCTGAGCCCCGGCAGGTTGTACGCGAGGACGACGCTGCCGGCGGTCATCGGGAGGAGGACCACGCCGGTCTTCACCTGCGCGATATCCTCGTCGGTCATCGCGGCGTCGCTCGCACCGAAGTCGACCAGGCCGCCCATGAACTGCTTGATGCCGGCTCCGCTGCCGAGGGCCTGGTAGTTGACCTGCACCTCCGGGTGCAGCTTGTTGTAGTCGCTGAACCAGCGTTGGTAGAGCGGCGCGGGGAAGGTCGCCCCCGCCCCTTGCAGGGTGATGGAGTCGGCCGCCGAAGCGGGACCGGCCCAGAGCACCGCGCTGCCGGCCAGCACGCCGGCGAAGACACATCCAAGAGCGGCGGAAAATCTCGACGCCCTCCCGACAATCCCGATCATCAGGGGCACCTCACTATTGGAGTCGAACCGGTTTTGCGAAGACGCCTGTACTCGGGCTGGCCGAGGTAGGACTTCGCGGGCACTATCGCAGGGCTATGTTACGGCAGTGTGACAGGACGGTGAAAGATTGTTACGGGGCGCCGCCCGCGAGGCGTCGCCGCGGCGCATATCCCTGTCGTCGCGGAACTTTCAATCGCGCGTCACGGAGCCGTCATCATGCGCGAGGTGCCGGTTTGATAGACACCAGGCCGTGAGGCCTGCGGATCCGAGCGAGCGTTTCGCCCTAGACAGCCTGGCGAACGTGCCGTCGCACTTCCCCTCGATCGGCGTGAAGTCGCAGTTCCCCTCGATCGGTGTGAAACAGTTGATGACCGCCATCCTGAAGGAATCCATCCGCGCCTACCACGGCGGGGTCGCTCGCCACCGTCAGGAAGCCGCCCGCTGGATGGCCGACGAGAAGAGCGAGTGGGTGTTCTCGTTCGCGGTGATCTGCGAGACCCTCGGCCTCGATCCCGCCGCCGTGCGCTGTCAGGTGGTCCGCGGATCCTTCGCGGACGCCGATTCGGGAAGGACGCCTTCCCCGACTCTGTAGTGGAGACCGCCGTCTCGGCCGCCGGGCGGGCCGCCCGCCGCTACTTAGATCGATGGCCAGTCGCGGGGGACCGCGAGCGCCCAACGGGCGGGGCGGCGTTCGAGGAATGCCATCACCCCCTCGAGGGCGTCGGGCCGGCCCATGACGACGTGGTGATACGCGGTCTCGCGGTCACCGACCTCCTCTCGGGTCAGCCCGCGGCTCTCCCAGAGGAGTCGCTTCGACAGGGCGACCGAGAGCGGCGCGCAATGCACGGCGATGTCGCGCGCGATCTCTCGCGCCGCGCCGAGCACTTCGGCGGCGGGCAGTGCCCGGCTGGCGAGCCCGATCGCCGCCGCCTCCTCGCCGCTGACGTGGCGTCCAGTCAGAAAGAGCTCGGCGGTGCGGGCGAACCCGATCGCTCTCGGCACCGTCCAGTGGGAGTGGGCGTCGGGGAGCACGCCGCGGCGGACGTGCGCGAAGGCGAGCTTGGCGTCCGACGCCACCAGGCGGATGTCGCACTGCATGGCGAGGGTGAGCCCGATCCCGACCGCATGGCCGTTGATCGCGGCAATGACGGGTTTCCTCACCTCCCAGGCCGGAAACGCCAGGGGGTCGGCGCTGAACTCGGGCTCGTCGCGGCGCGCGAACGTGTCGGCGCCGGCGCCGAGGTCCGCGCCGACGCAGAACGCGGTCCCCGCGCCGGTGACGATCACGGCGCGCACATCGTCGCGCGCATCGCATTCGCGATAGGCGCTGGCGAGCGACGCCGCCATCGGACCCGAGAAGGCGTTGCGCTCGCCGGGACGATCGAGGGTCAGCTCGGCGATGCCGTCGGCGATCGCCACCCGCAGGTGCTCGTAGGCCATCGGTCAGGCCTCCTTGAAGGCGCGGACGAGATCCGCGACCGCGTCCGGCGCCGTCTCGTTGTAGAGGACGAGGCTGGTGCGCTCCGCCCATGCGTTGCGCGCGCGCAGGCGGCGGCCGACCTCGGCCGGGCGCCCCGCGACCCCGACCGCATCGAGCATGTCATCGGTCACCAGCGCGATCATCTCGTGCCACTGTCCGAGCTTCGACAACCGGTTCAGCTCGGGCTGCAGGTGGCCCCACCCGTGATGGTCGAGCATGATCCGATACGCGGGCGTCGACCCATAGAAGGCGATCTGTCCCTTGGCCTTCATGCGGGCGGTGGCGATCTCGGCGTCGGTGCAGCCGATCATCGCGATCGTCTGGCAGGCGATCTGCACCTCGCCGCGCTGCCGACCCGCACGGGCGAGTCCGCGCGCCAACGCCGGCAATCCGACTGCCTCCACATAGGCCGGTGAGTTGAGCGGATGGACGATCCACTCGTCCGCGACCTCACCCGCGACCGCGATCATGGCCGGCCCGAAGCCCGCCAGCCCGATCGGTGGCCACCCGTGCGGATTCGGACCCGGGCTGAAGAACGGCGTCATCAGGGTGTGGGTGTAGAACGCGCCGCGGAACTCGAGCCGCTCGCCGCTCTCCCAGGCGCGCCAGATCGCGCGGATCGCCCGCACGAACTCGCGCATGCGGGCGTTCGGCCTCGACCACGGCTGCCCGAATCGCTTCTCGATGTGCGGGCGGATCTGGGTGCCGAGGCCGAGGACGAAACGGCCGCTCGACAGCAACTGCATATCGTTGGCGAGGTACGCGCACACCATCGGATTACGCGCGAACGCGATGGCGATGGCGGTGGTCAGACGGACCCGGGTCGTGTGCGCGGCCGCCACCGCCAGCGGCAGGAAGGCGTCGTGCGCGCCCTCGAAGGAGAGCAGCCCGTCGAAGCCCTGAGCCTCCATTGCGCGGGCCGCCGCCCCCGTATCGCGGAGGTCGGCCGCGAGCAGCGCGCCGTCGATCTGCACAGGTGGGCTCCTACCCGATCGCCCGGCGTCGCGCGAGCGCCGCGGTGCAGAATGCAGAAGCGCCTCGCCCGTGCTTCGACAGGCTCAGCACGAACGGAGTTCCGTTCGCCCTGAGCTAGTCGAAGGGCGCCGATGTCTCCGTCGCGATCCGTTTCCCAGCCCCGCCGTGGCGCCTCACTGCACCGAAAACGTCGCGGTGATGACGTTGCTCTTGTTGCCCTTGGCGTCGGACGCCTGCACGGCCGCCTGATAGGTGCCGAACTGCAGGACGCTCGCCGCGGTCGGGGACGTGGTCAGGGTGGTGTTGAGGAGATGGTTGGTCGGCACGAATTGCGCGCACGACGTCTCCGGCTCCAGCCCCGGGTACGTAAGCTGGATGCAGATGAGGGTGATGTCCCCCTCGAGATCGGAGATGCCGAACTGAAAGGCGATGGTACCCGAGCGCGAGACGGGGTTGGGAATCACGGTGAGATTGCACACGGCCGGCAGCGAGGACACCAGCCCGCCGCAGACGCTGACCGGAATGGTGGGTGTCGGGGTTTGGGTCCGGGTGCTGGTCGCCGAGCGCGTGCGGGTCCCGGTCGCAGTCGAGCTTCCCGTGGGGGTGGCGGGGTGGGTGTTGGTGGGCTCGGGCGTGTCGGATGGGGTCGTCGTCGGCGTCGCGGTCGGCGTCGAACGCAGGGTCGGCGGGGCGACACCGCAGCCGTAGAGCAGGTTGTTCACGCCCGCGACCAGGTCGCTGATCGTCACCACGCCGTCGTGGCTGCGGTCGAACGAGGGACAGGCCGTGACCGGGGCGCTGCCGAGGACGATGTTGACGCCGACGACCAGCTCGTTCACACGGACGACGCCGTCGCCGTTGCAGTCGCCCACGCACGCCGTCGGGTTCACCGTCGCGGTCGGCGTCGGGGTGTCGGTCGGCAGCGGCGCGGCACCGGCGAGCGCGCGTTCCGCCGCGAACAGGACCGAGAGACAGACGGCCACAGCCCCGAAACCGCCGAGACCCCGCATGATCATCCTCCTCCGCAACCCAACTCCGCGAGCCCTGTGAGCGCCTCCGTCAAGCGCCGCTCAGAGACCGGGCATGCGTGAACGATACGTTGTCCGGAGCCCTGGATCAAAGCCGAAGAATGGTCGAGAAAGGTCAGGGTAGCTGGCGTGGTTGAGGTTTTCGCGGGCGCAGCGCCAGACGGCGAGCGATGGGGGTAGCATGAGCGACGACGACTCGCGGCGGGCGGAGCGGGACTACGTCCCGGCGGCGCCGCAGCTCTGGCTCTACGATTTCCTCGTCGTGGTGCTGGCGCGCGCACCGCGCTGGCGGAAGGCGCTGCTGGCGCAGATCGCCCCGCGCGACACCGACACCATCGCCGACGTCGGGTGCGGCACCGGATCGCTGCTGGCGATGATCGGCAAGACGACGCGGCCGGCGGCGCTGATCGGAGTGGATCCCGATGCCGCGATCCTCGCGCGGGCGCGGCGCAAGACCACCGCGGCGGGGGCGAAGGTGGAACTCGTGCGCGGCTACGCGCGCAATTTGGCGGCGCTGCTCGAGGGACGCGGTGTCAACAAGATCGTTTCGAGCCTGGTATTTCACCAGGTGCCGATGGCCGAGAAGCGGGCCGGGTTGGCGGCCATGCGCGCCGCGCTGGTGCCGAACGGCGAGCTGCACGTGGCCGACTACGGCCTGCAGCGCACCGCGCTGATGCGACGGCTCTTCCGCATCGTGCAGCAGGGCGACGGCTACGAGAACACCGAGCCCAACGCGCGCGGCGTGCTCCCCGAGCTGATGCACGAGGTCGGGTTCCATCAGGTCGAGGAAACCAGTGTGATTGCGACACCGACCGGCTCGATTTCGCTGTACAGAGCCGAGCGGGGATGACCCGCTGGCGGCGGCGCCGCGCGGAACCGGACGATCCAGTCTGAGGTCGATCCGTCCTACCTTGCGCGGTCGTTTCGCGATCTGCTACTGCCGAGGCACCTGGCTCCTGCGTCCCCAGATACTTCACAGGGCAGCCAGCGCGTCGTGAGGGGCGCCCAGCGCCTCGCAGGACCGCGGGCGCCCCAGCAACAGCGCGTGTCTGAAAGGAGGTCGTGACGATGTCTGACCAGCCGGCCAACGCTGCCGTAGCCGCCCCGATCATCATCAACCTCGGGAAGCGGCGGCGAAAGCGAATCAAGGAGCTCAAACGCAGCCGCGGCGTGCTGCTCGACGAGGTGCTGGAGACCGTCGCGCAGGTGAACGGCCAGCTGGGCGCCGACGCCGCCGGCAAGGTCCTCGTGCCCGTCGTACTGATCTATCGCGAGAAGCCGCGCAACCCGTTCGGTTTCTGAAGCGCGCGCCGCCGCGCTCGCAGACCAACACCGACAAGGAGCTGACATGCACGGCGAACCACACGACCAGACCGCGGCGCCGAGCGCCGAGCCCACGACGGCGAGCGAGGCGGCCTCCTCCGCCTCGGCCACCGCTCCGCTCGCGGCTCGACCCAAGAAGCGCAAGTACTCGAAGGGGTTGAAGGAGATCCAGCAGGTCGAGCGCTCCATCAGCCGAGCGTCGACGCGGGTCGCGCGCGCGGTGGCGAAGGGCATGCAGACCTACCGCAAGCGCAGCGCCAAATCGGCGCTCACGAAGCGCGACGGCGCCCTACGCGACTTCCCGGTCAATCTGGCCGAGGGGTTGGGAAAGACGATGCGCGTGCTCAGCGGCATCCCGGCCGACCTCGCCAAGGCGATGAACACGCCGCGCGCGCGCCAGCGCGTACGCCGGCAGTTGCGCGTCACCTCGCGCGTGCTGCGCCCGCGCTAGACGGGCCTGATGCCCGACCTCCGTCCCGCGCGGCGGGCGCCGCACGAGCGCATCCAGCGCGCGGTCGACAAGGGACTGAGCCGCTGGCCCGGCTTGGCCGCCGACGCGGGCGCGCGCGGTACGGTGCGCCCGGCCGCGCCGTCGGGAGGAAACGGACGCGGGAACGGATCGGCCCTGTCCATGGACCCGGTCGCCGACCTGCGAATCGAATCGCGGCGCAGCGAGCCCGCGGTGCGGCCGCGTGGCGACGTCCTCGAGCGCGCCGCGCGCCGCGCTGAGGAGCGGCCGGTCGGCCGGATGGAGGCGCTGTCGCGCCGCCCGATGTTCCGGCCCGGAGCCGACGCCGAGTTCGCGCCACCTCCCATGCGCCAAGCGGAGGTCTTCGAGGCCAGCGTCTTCGCGGCGCTCGGCCGTCTGGCGGTCTGGCTGATCGCGCTCGGGCGCTTCGTCAGCGCGACCGCGCGCGACCGCCTGCGCGGTTGCGATACGGTCGCACGCCGCGCCGCCCGCCTGCGCGAGACCCTCGAGCGCACCGGCGGCACGTTCATCAAGTTCGGCCAGCAGCTCTCGGTGCGCGCCGACGTCCTGCCCTACGACTACTGTCGCGAGCTGATCAAGATGCTCGACCGCGTCCCGCCGTTTCCCACCGAGCAGGCGATCGCGACGATCGAGCGCACCACCGGCAAGCGCGTGACCGAGCTGTTCGCGGTGTTCGATCCGGAGCCGATCGGGTCCGCGTCGCTGGCGTGCGTCTACCAGGCGGAGCTGTTCAGCGGTGAGCGCGTTGCGGTCAAGGTGCGGCGGCCCGGCATCGGCCAGCGCTTCGCCGCCGATCTGCGGGCGCTCGATTGGCTGCTGCTGCTGTCGGAATGGCTGACGCTCGTCCGCCCGGGCTTTACCGCCAACCTCCGCCACGATCTGCGGCAGACGCTCTTCGAGGAGCTCGATTTCCGTAAGGAGGCCCGCTACCAGGACCTCTTCCGCCGGCGCGCCAGAAAAGCGACCCGGCGCTTCTTCTCCGCCCCGCGCGTCAAGTTCGACCTGTCCAACGAGGACGTGATCGTTCAGGAGTTCGCCTCCGGACTGTGGCTGTGGGAGCTGCTCGAGATCGTCGACCGTCAGGACGAGGCCGGCCTCGCCGCGCTGCGGCGGATGGACATCGACCCGAAGGTGATCGCCCGGCGGCTGCACTGGGTGGCGCAGTGGGGTATGTTCAGCGATCTCTTCTTTCACGCCGACCCACACCCGGCGAACGTCATCATCCGTCCGCACAATCACCTGATGTTCATCGACTTCGGCTCCTGTGGCTCGTACGACCACGCGCGCCGCGCCGCCATGCAACAGATGCTGTACCACCAGCAACGCGACGACATCGCGGGCATGGTGCAGGCGTCGCTGCACCTGCTCGAGCCGCTGCCCCCGATCGACGTCGGCGAGTTCGCCCGCGAGCTGCAGCAGGTCTTCCGCCAGCAGCAGTACGGCATCCGGAGCAAGCAAGCGCAGTGGTACGAGCGCTGCACGTCCGGCGTCTTCATCGAGATGATCGGGCTGTCGCGCAAGTACAGCATCCCGATGAACGCCGACGTGCTGCGCATCGCGCGTGCCAACCTGCTGTACGACACGCTGGCGTCGCGCCTCGACGGCACCGTCACCTCCGAAAAGGTGTACAAGCGCTTTGCCGTCGACATGGGCCGGCAGGCCCGCAAGCGAGTCCGGCGCGCCCTGCACCGCCGCCTGGCGGGCGGCCTCGCGCCCGGCGACTACCTGGCGCTGGAACGCACCGTCGACACCGGTGAGCGGCTCATGTATCGCCTGCAACGCTTCCTCCAGACCCCCGGCTTGAAGCTGCCGTACCTGGTCGAGAAATGGGTGTACGCCGCGAGCAGCGCGATTCGCCTGGTGCTGGTGGTGGCGCTCCTGGCCGGCGGCCTCGCCGCGGGGTGGTCGGCGTGGGCCGCGCTCGCCGGGCACGACCTGCCGCTCGCTGCGGCCGGCCGCCACGTGCTCGCCAATCACTGGTTCCAGGCGTTCGCCGGCCTGTTGGTGGTCCTCACGCTGCGCAAGATCCTGTTCCGGATGAGCGACAAGGGCGCGTCGGAGTCGTGAACCCGAGTCTTTTCTGAAGGCGCGCACAGTGAGATAGGTACGGCGTGCGGCGCATCGGGCGGATTCTGCTCGCGTTGGTCGCGGCGATCGTGATCGTCGGGATCGCGGCGTGGGGCGGCCTGGCGATCTACTACCGCGCCCCGTTCGGCGAGACCGCGCGCCAGGCGGCGGGCATCGCCTTCGGCCTGCTCGGCGCGGCGGCGATCATCGGCGTGTTTGCGCGGCGCGTGCGCCGGGCGACCATCGCATTCGCCGTCGCCTTCGTGCTGCTGCTGGTGTGGTGGTCGACCATCACGCCCCGCAACGACCGCGACTGGCAAACCGATGTCGCCGTCCTTCCGTACGCCGACGTCCAGGGCGACCTGGTGACGATGCACAACGTCCGCAACTTCGATTACCGCACCGAGACCGATTACACGCCGCAGTACTACGACAAGACCTACGACCTGAACGCGCTCGACAGCGTCGATCTGATCACCTCGTACTGGATGGGCGATGCCATCGCGCACGTGATGCTCAGCTTCGGCTTCGGCGGCCGCGACTACCTCGCCATGTCGATCGAGACCCGCAAGGAGCGCAGCGAGAGCTATTCGACGCTGGCCGGCTTCTTCCGCGAGTACGAGCTGTACTACGTCGTCGCCGACGAGCGCGACGTCATCCGCGTGCGCACCGACTATCGCAAGGACCCACCCGAGGACGTCTACGTCTACCGCGTCAAGACATCCCCGGAGGCGATCCGCCGGCTGTTCCTCAGCTACATCGACTCGATCAACTCGCTGAAGGTCGACCCCGAATTCTACAACACGTTGACCACCAACTGTACGACCACGATCTGGATGCACACCAAGGTCAACGAAGAGAGCATGCCCTTCAATTGGAAGATTCTGGTGAGCGGCTACGTCCCACAGCTCGTCTACGAGCGCGGCCGGCTCGACACCGCGCTGCCGTTCGACGAGCTGCGCCGGCGCGCGCACGTCAACGACGCGGCGCGCGCCGCCGACACCGCGCCGGACTTCTCCCAGCGCATTCGCGCCGGCATCCCGATGCCCCCGCGCTGAGCGCTCCCGCGCCGATCGCGGCACGCCCCGTCCGTCCGCCTCCCCTTCGCCGGCGACCGGTGCTACACAGCGGGCTCATGCCCGAGTACAGCGAGCGTTTCTTCCGCAGCGGCACGCTGCGCATCCACTTCCGCGACTGGGGCGACCCCGGGGCGCCGCCGCTGATCATCGTGCACGGGCTGCGCGACCACTCGCACTCGTTCGACGATCTGGCGCGCGGCCTGCTCGACCGCTTCCGCGTCTACGCGCTCGACCTGCGCGGACACGGCGACAGCGAGACGACGCCGTACTACAGCTTCGGGCACTTCGTCCTCGATCTGCACAACCTGGTGCGGGCGCTGCGCATCGAGAGGCCGGTCATCATCGGCCATTCGATGGGCGGGGAAGTGGCGGCGCAGTACTGCGGCAGCTTTCCCGCCGTGCCCGCCCGGCTGGTCGTCATCGAGGGCCTGGGACCGCCACCGGTGGACATGAGCGAGGAGCGACAGTGGACGGTCGACGGCTTCGCCCGCATCGACCGTGCCCTGGCCGGGCACCCGGGCCTCAAGGACCTCGACGCCGCCTACCGCCGCCTGCGGGAGCGCAACCCGCGGCTGACCGAGAGCAAGGCGCGCGAGCTGGCGCTGCTCGGCACCCGGGCCCGGGAGGACGGCACCTTGGAGTGGAAGTTCGACGCCATGCTCACCACGATGGCGATCACCGGGCCGTTCACCCTCGAGTACGCCATGACCTTCTGGCGCCAGATCGCGGCGCCGACCCTGATCGTCCACGGCGCCGAGTCGGGCGAGTTCTGGCGCTCGAAGCCGGGTGCGATCTACCTCGAGCCCGACGATCTCGCCCGCCGCCTCGCCTGTTTCCGCGACCACCGCTTCGTCGAGCTCCCCGGCGCCGGCCACATGGTCCACTTCGACCGCCCACGCGAGCTGGTAACGGCCATCCGGGATTTCCTCTCCACGGCACCGCGCTAGCCCTTGGCTCGCGTCCGGCCCGGGGATATGAGGCTCACGTACGAATCGTAGGTTCACACCGTCCTGCTCCAAGGAGGAGTCCATCGATGAAGAGATCAGTGGCAGCGATTCTGCTCTGTAGCCTCGCCCTCGGGGTGACGGCGCGAACGGCGCACGCCCAAGCGGCGGGATCGGTGACCCTCGGCATTGCCGGCGACGAGCTGAAGATCGTCGCGCTCGGCTGGAGCGCCAAACGGCAGATCCTCGGCAAGTCGGTCCACAACGACGACGGCAAGAAGATCGGCTCGATCGACGATCTGATCGTCGCGCCGGATCGATCGATCTCCTACGCGATCATCGGCGTCGGTGGGTTCCTCGGCCTGCGCAAGCACGACGTGGCCATCCCGGTTTCCCAACTCAAGCGCGACGGGCACAAGCTGGTGCTGCCGGGAGCGACCAAGGACGCGCTCAAAGCGCTGCCGGAGTTCCACTACGCCAAGCCCGCCTGAGCGCTCGCGCACCATCGACGCGAGACGGCGCGAAGGAATATCGACGCGACATGGCCGACGAGCTGGTGAAACGGGAGGCGCGCGGGCACGTGCAGGTGCTCACGATGTACCGCCCGGAGAAGAAGAACGCCTTCAACAACGCGATGTACCTGGCGATGGCGCGGGCCCTGACCGACGCGCAGGCCGACGCGAACGTGCGCGTGCTGCTGATCACCGGGACCGGCAACGCGTTCTGCGCCGGGCAGGACTTCAGCGAGATGTCGGTCGAGGCCGGCCCCGAGCACGGGTTCCCCGCCTTCCTGCAGGCGCTGGTGGAATGCGACAAGCCGATCGTCACGGCGGTCAACGGCGTCGGCATCGGCCTCGGCCTGACCATGCTGCTCCACACCGACATCAACTACATCGCCGCCGGCGCACGGCTGCGGGCGCCGTTCGTCACCCTCGGGGTGGTGCCCGAGGCGGCGTCGAGCTACCTGCTGTCGATCGTCGTCGGCCAGCAGCGAGCCGCCGAGATCCTCTTCACGGCGCGCTGGATCGACGCCGAAGAGAGCGTGGCGCTCGGGCTGACGTTCGCCGTCGTGCCGCCGGAAGAGCTGTTCGACACGGCGCTCGCCAAAGCGGCGGCGATCGCCACCAACCCGCCGCAAGCGGTGCGGCACACCAAACGGCTCATGCGCGTCTGGCGCCGCGAGGCGATCGCCGAGGCGCGCCAACGCGAGGACGAGGCGTTCCAGGAGCGCCTCGGCACTCCCGAGAACAGCGAGGCCATCGCCGCGTTCTTCGAGCGGCGCGAGCCCAATTTCGACAAGATTCCGTCGCCGTGACGCGCGGGCGTGTCGCGTGCGCCCACGGCGACCACACCCCCGCGCGGGCGGGGACAACTCGCTTCGGCGAGCACAGGAGGGAGGAGTCATGACCAAGAGGATGCAGCTGGTTTTCGTGGGGGCTTGTGCGTTCGCGCTGGTGGCGTGCGCCGCCAAGGAAAAGGCGCCGGCCGAGATGAACGCCGCCCAGGGCGCGCCGCCGGCAGCGGCCGCGCCGACCCCGGTGGTGAGCGGCACGATTGCGGAGAACACGGTGACCGTCACCGCCAAGGTGACGGCGGTCAACCAGAAGACCCGGATGGTCACGTTGAAGGGCGCGGATGGGAAGAGCGTGACCTTCCACGTCGACGACAGCGTGAAGAACCTCCCCCAGGTGCGGAAGGGCGATCTGGTGACGGCGACGTACTACGAGTCGCTCGCGTACAGCGTGATGCGGGCCGGCGACGCGACGCGCGGCGTCGCGGTGGCGCAGGACCTGGCCACCGCCAAGCCCGGGGAGCGGCCCGGCGCGATCGGCGCGCAGGCCGTCACCGTGACGGCAAAGATCAAGGCCATCGACAAAAAGAACAATACGGTCACGCTGAAGGGCCCGAAGGGCAACCTGAAGACGGTCAAGGTCAAGGACCCGAGCAACCTCGACAAGGTCAAGGTCGGCGACCTGGTGCAGATCACCTACACCGAAGCGCTGGCCATTGGCGTCGAGGAAGCGCCGAAGAAGAAGTGACCTGCGCCTTCCCCCGTGGCCAGCACCGGCCACGGGGGGGAAGGTTGCTTCCAGTGACCACCGTCGCACACGGGGCAGGGGGCGTGCCCCGGTCGGCGCTTCTCAGGGCTGCGAATCCACGCGTTCTCCGAGGCCATCCAGTCGCGGACATGAGAACGTCGCCTCTTCGGGCAGGGACGGGCACTGCCGATTGTCGCGCGCCGGACGTCGCGGTGCACGGCTTGCTAATCCCTCGATCGATACCGGCGCGCGCGGAGCGCGACGGCTGAGCGAGAAAGGAATCTGCCGTGATCTCGATCTCGGAACGAGTCGTATGGAGAAGCGCAGTGCTCGCGGCGCTGGCCGTCGTGGCGGTGTCGCGCCTGGCGGCTGCCGCCGAGCAGATCCCGCCGGCGGCGATGCAGGAGGCGCAGGAGATCTACAAGAGCCGGTGCACGATGTGCCACGGAGCGTCCGGCAAAGGGGACGGCCCGGCGGGCGCGGCGCTCAACCCGAAGCCGCGCGACCTCGGCGACGCGGCGTGGCAGAAGTCGGTCACCGACGAGCACATCGAAAAGATCATCCAAGGCGGGGGCCCGGCGGTGGGAAAGAGCCCGCTCATGCCGGCCAACCCCGACCTCAATCCCAAGCCGGACGTCATCAAGGCCCTGCGCGTCATCGTGCGGAACTTCGGCGCACAGAAATAACTCCGGCCGGCACGCCGGCGGCGGTTGCCGGCGTACCGCGCCCGCGGCAACTGCGAACTGCGATACCTCAGGAAGCGCCGCCCAGCGCGATGCGGCGGAAGGGATACGTCCATGGCAGCTCCACGCCCAGACATCGAGCCGTTCGTGCCGACCGGAGCGATCGCCTTCTTTGCCGCACTGATCGTCTTCTACGCGGCGTTCTGGCTGGCGATGTACGCACTGCTCGTGCAGCGCGGCTGACCCACCGGCCATGGTCCGCACCGAACGCATCGCGCTGATCGTCGCCGGCGCCCTGATGGCCGGCTTCTTCGCGGCGCTCGTCTACGCCGCCAGCGGGCTCGGCATCGTGGTGCCGACCTGCGTGGGTGACGTGGCGCCGTTCAGCCACGGGGCCGTGATCGACAAGGGCGGCAACCACTACGAGGTCCACGTGGTGGCGAAGATGTGGGCCTTCGACCCGCCCGAGGTGCACCTGCCGCCCGGTGCGGACGTCGACCTTTATCTCAGCTCACCGGACGTGACGCATGGGCTGTACGTCGAGCGCACCGCGGTGAACCTGATGGCGGTGCCTGGCGTGGTCAACGCCGCGCGACTGCGGTTTCCCACTCCCGGCACCTACGCGATGATCTGCCACGAGTACTGCGGCGTCGGGCATCAGCAGATGGCGGGTCGGTTCGTGATCGGCGCGCTGCCGCCCAGCGCACCGGCGCCCGCTGCGGCCGGCGCGGATGCCGGAGCCGCCGCCGGCGCGCAGCTCTTCGCGCAGAAGGGCTGCGTCGCGTGCCACACGATCGACGGTACCCCCGGCGTCGGGCCGACGCTCAAGGGCGTGCTCGGCCGGCGCGAGGAACTGGCCGACGGCGGAACCGTCACCGTCGATGAGCAGTTCATCGAGCATCAGATCCGCGCGCCGAACAGCGCGGTGATGAAGGGCTTCCAGCCGATCATGCCGCAGCTCCCGCTCACCGACGCGGAGGTGCAGGCGCTGGTCGACTACGTCAAGTCGCTATGACTCATCAGGGGTCGGGGGTCAGGGATCGGGGGGCGCGCCGGCTCCCGCTGCCTGACCCACGGCCCCGGGAAGTTCAACGTGGGGAGATCAACCATGGGCACGGCTTCTGACGATGCGATCGAACTCGACGCCGCCACCCGGCAGGTCATCCTGCTGCTGCTCATCATCCCCACGATCCTGCTGATCCTCGGCATCTACCACGGGTTGCTGCAGACGCTGTACCGGGCCGGCATCATCCAGTCCTCGTCGGTCCTCGGCCTCGACTACTACCAGGGGCTCACGCTGCACGGGGTGGTGAACGCGCTGGTCTTCACCACGTACTTCGAAGTGGCGTTCGGCTACGCCGTCATGGCGTACTTCCTCAGATGCCGGATGCACGCCGGCGTGACCTGGCTCGCGTTCGCGTTGATGCTGATCGGCACGCTGCTGGCCGCCGGCGCGATTCTGTCGGGCGCGGCCTCGGTGCTCTACACGTTCTATCCGCCGCTGCGGGCCAGCCCGGTCTTCTACATCGGCGCGACGCTGCTGGTGGTGGGCTCGTGGATCCCCTTCCTGCAGTGGATCGCCGCCTACCTCGCGTGGCGACGCGCCCACGCCGGCGAGCCGACGCCGCTGGCGGTGGTCGGCATGCTCGCCACGTTCACCGTCTGGCTCATGGCGACGCTGCCGCTCGCCTACGAAGTGATCGTGCTGCTCATTCCATGGTCGCTCGGCCTGACCAGCACCGTCGACGTCGTCCTCGCGCGCACCTTGTTCTGGTTCTTCGGGCATCCGCTCGTCTACTTCTGGCTGTTGCCGGCCTACGTGATGTTCTACGTCATGCTGCCCAAGCTGGCCGGCGGCAAGCTCTACTCCGACGCCGCGGGCCGCCTGGCGTTCATGCTGTTCATCGTCTTGTCGTGTCCGGTCGGCTTGCACCACCAGTTCGCCGATCCGGGGCTGAGCGCCGGGTACAAGTGGCTGCACGGCGGGCTCACGTTCCTGGTCGCCATCCCGAGCTTCATGACCGCGTTCACGCTCGCAGCCTCGCTGGAGTACGCGGCGCGCCGGCGCGGCGGCGGCGGGTTGTTCGCCTGGTGGGCGAAGCTCCCGTGGTTCGATGCCGACCGCTACCTGTTCGCGTATTTCCTCGCTGGTCTGATCCTCTTTCTGTTCGGCGGCATCACCGGGATCATCAACGCGTCGGTCTCGATGAACAACCTCGTGCACAACACGTCGTGGATCCCGGGCCATTTCCACACCACCGTCGGCGGCCCGGTGTTTCTCAGCTTCATCGGCATGACGCTCTTCCTGATCACGCAGCTCACCGGCAAGCCCCTGCGCCTGCCGCGCCTCAACCTGTGGGTGCCGTACCTGTGGTTGTGCGGGGTGAGCGTGTTCTCGACCGGCCTCTCGGTCGCGGGCCTGCTCGGCGAGCCGCGGCGCACCAACCTCGGCCTGAGCTACGCCAACCCGGGCTCGCCGCTCTTCCAACCGGCGTGGCAGATCTGGGCGCACCTGGGCGCGGTCGGCGGCATCATCATGACCCTCGCCATGCTCGCCTTCTTCTGCGTCTTCTTCGCCACGCTGTTCGGAAGGCGCGTCGCCGCGCCGGCGCTGGCGTTGCCGGCGGCCGACGCCTACCGCGAGGAATCGCTCGCGCTGGTGCGCAACTTCACGCCGTGGGTGGTGACGGCGATCGTGCTGCTGGTGATCGCCTACGCGCCGCCGATCTACTCGGTGGTCACGGGACCGAGCCAACCCGTGCCCGCGTTCGAGCCGTCGAGCCCTGTTCCGGCCGGGTGAGGCGCACCTCGATGCTGACGGTGGCGGGGCTGCTCGTGGCCGCCGCGGTGCAAGCGGCGCTGCCCCTTGCGCCGGATCCTGCCGCGATCGGCCGCGTGATCCGCTTCGACGGGTTCGTCGACGAGCGCGGGCAGCCGTTCACGGCCGCGCCCGCCGACGCGCGGCCGTGGATCGTCAGCCCGATCTACACGCGCTGCCCGACGACCTGCAGCGCGATCACCGCCGGGCTGAAGGCCGCGGTGGAGCAGTCCGGGCTGCGGCCCGCCGAGTACCGCGTGCTGAGCTTCTCCTTCGACCCGGAGGAGACCGACGCCTCGCTCGCCGCGTTCCGCGCCCGCATGCAGCTCCCGCCCGACTGGATCACCCTGCGCGCCGGCGATCCGGCGGCGCTGGAGTCGACGCTGCGGCGCCTCGATTTTCGCACCGTCCGGCTCGACGGCGGCGTCCTCGAGCACCCCAACGTGATCGCCATACTGGCTCCCGACCGGCGTCTGGTCGCGTACCTCCCCGGCGTGGCGCTTCCCGCCGCGGAGCTCTCTGGCGCCGTCGCGCGCGCCC
>Ga0335082_10002405_pt1 | contig 20131 bp, 18 predicted proteins | sample Lox_Sample_41_FD_206718 | JGI IMG/M metagenome (GOLD analysis project Ga0335082, IMG submission 206718) | Soil microbial communities from Loxahatchee National Wildlife Refuge, Florida, United States - Lox_Sample_4.1 | ecosystem: Environmental > Terrestrial > Soil > Wetlands | place: USA...
GGGGATGAAACTCGACAAGCGCGTGATCGATTTGCCGGAGCCGATCAAGGCCCTCGGCATCTATACCGTCGATGTGAAGCTCCATGCCAATGTCGCCGGAAAGGTAAAGGTCTGGGTCGTCCGGGAATAGCATTCATTCCTCACGGTATGTTTCCGCCGGGAATTTGGTGCCGATGGAATTTGTTTCTTTAGATGGAAGGTCATAACTTGAAGGGTGATGGAATAATCGGGGATGTGAGATAGTGGAAAATGTCGGCATTCTGACAGCATTTGTGTTTGGACTCTTGTCGTTTGTGTCTCCCTGCGTCCTCCCCATCGTTCCGGGTTACCTTTCCTTCATTTCCGGCGTTTCGTTCGACGAAATGTCCAACGACGTAAATCGGTCCGCCGTCCGGAAAAAAATCCTGCTCAATTCGGTTTTCTTCATACTGGGATTTTCCATTGTTTTCATCTCTCTCGGCGCTTCGGCGACCTTCATCGGCAAATTTCTCCACGAGAAAATCAATATCATCAGCAAGATTGCCGGGGTGATCATTATTATCTTCGGGATTCACATGATCGGCATCTACCGGATTCCCTTCCTGAACTACGAGAAACGATTTCAAACGGAAGGGAAAAAGCTGGGACTGGTCGGTGCGATGATCGTCGGTCTCGCGTTTGCCTTCGGGTGGACTCCGTGCATCGGACCCATTCTTGCCGCAATCCTTGCGATTGCAAGCCAGCAGGATACCATCGGCAAAGGTGTGATTCTGCTTTCCTCGTATTCGCTCGGATTGGGAATACCGTTTCTTCTCGCGGGTCTCAGTCTTACTTTTTTCTTCGCCGCATTCAACAAATTCAAACGTCACCTCCACAAAGTGGAAATTGTCGGCGGCACGCTCCTCGTGATCGTCGGCCTTCTGATTGCAACAAATTCCCTTACGATTATTTCGGGATATTTCTCAAAATGGTTCCCGATCCTCAATGAACTTGGATAACTCACGGTTACCTAATCCGTAGAAGAGTGAAAACGTATGACGAAACTTGTAAAAAACCTTGATGATGTCACAATTCGATTTGCGGGCGATTCCGGCGACGGTATGCAGCTCACCGGGATGCAATTTACCACAACCACCGCCCTTCTCGGCAACGACCTGAGCACGTTGCCCGACTACCCGGCCGAGATTCGAGCTCCAGCGGGAACACTGTTCGGTGTCAGCGGCTTTCAGATCCATTTCGGATCAACAGAGATCAACACGCCGGGTGACAATTGCGACGTGCTCGTGGCAATGAACCCCGCCGCGCTCAAGGTCAATCTCCGCAGCTTGCGTATCGGCGGAACCATTATCGCCAACAGCGATGGATTCAATGATAAGAACCTCCGCCTGGCGAATTATGAGACAAATCCCCTCGCAGACGGCTCGCTGGAAAAATACCAGCTCCATGCCGTCGATATCACCAAGCTCACGCACAATGCACTCGAGGAGCTCGGCCTCACCAACAAGATCATCGATCGCAGCAAGAACTTTTTCGCACTCGGGATGATGTATTGGATGTTCTCCCGTCCGATGGAACCGACGATAAAATGGATTGAAGACAAATTCAAGAAGACGCCGGAAATCATCGAAGCGAATATCCGCGTGTTGAAGGCAGGATACGCGTTTGGGGAAACTACGGAGATCTTTGCCGCCCGCTATGAAGTAAAGCCGGCCGCCCTCAAGGCAGGCAGATACCGGAGCATCACCGGTAATGAAGCCATTGCGTGGGGATTGATCGCCGCTTCCGTGAAATCAGGGCTCGATCTCTTTCTTGGAAGCTATCCGATCACACCGGCCAGCGATATTCTCCACGAGTTATCGAAACACAAAAATTTTCGCGTGAAGACGTTCCAAGCAGAGGATGAAATTGCGGGAATCACTTCCGCTATCGGCGCCTCGTACGGCGGCTCCATCGGCGCAACGACAACCAGCGGCCCCGGAATGGCACTCAAGGGTGAAGCGATGGGACTCGCGGTCATGCTCGAACTTCCCCTCGTTATCATCGATGTGCAGCGAGGTGGACCGAGTACAGGTCTGCCGACCAAAACCGAGCAAGCCGACCTGATGCAGGCGGTTTTCGGAAGAAATAGCGAAGCACCGATTCCCGTCATTGCGGCCAGCACGCCGGCTGATTGCTTTATGGCCGCGTTCGAAGCCACCCGTATCGCCCTGAAATACATGACACCGATCATTTGCCTTTCAGACGGCTATCTCGCAAACGGTGCTGAGCCCTGGCTTCTTCCAAATGTGAACACCCTCCCGTCGATCGACGTGAAGTTTCGTACGGACCCGAACGGATTCTTCCCCTATCTGCGTGACGAGAAAACTCTTGCGAGACCATGGGCCATTCCCGGAACTCCGGGACTGGAGCATCGCATCGGAGGACTCGAAAAACAACATATCACCGGGAACGTCAGTTATGATGCGGAAAACCATGAGTTCATGGTGCGCATGCGGCAGTCGAAAGTGGACCGCATCGCCGATGATCTCCCCCCGGCGGTCGTGGAAGGCGATCCCAAGGGCGACCTGCTCGTCGTCGGTTGGGGTGGAACGTATGGAGCAATACGAACCGCTGTCGAGGCAAAACGGAAAGAAGGAAAATCGGTATCACACCTGCATCTCAAGTACCTCAATCCTTTCCAGAAGAACCTCGGAGAGGTTCTTTATAATTTCAAACAGGTTCTTGTTCCGGAATTGAATATGGGACAGCTTTCCAAACTACTCCGCATGAAATTTCTTATACCGGCAATCTCCCTGACAAAGATTCAGGGGCTGCCGTTCCGCTCGAATGAAATTGAAAAGAAAATTGATGAACTTTTAGCGAGATGATGACATGAACCTGGTAGAAGAAACTCTCAAAGACGCCCCGAAAGTTCCAGCTGCAAAATACAGCGCCAAGGATTTCCAGTCGGATCAGGATGTACGCTGGTGTCCCGGCTGCGGCGATTATTCGATCCTGGCGCAGGTCCAGCGCGTTCTGCCGGATCTGAACATTCCGAAACATAACATGGTATTCATTTCGGGCATCGGCTGCTCAAGCCGGTTCCCCTATTACATGGATACCTACGGGTTTCATGGAATACACGGCCGTGCTCCTGCAATTGCTACGGGTCTCAAAATTGCCCGGCCCGAACTCACCGTATGGGTGGCCACCGGCGATGGCGACGGACTGAGCATCGGCGGGAATCATCTTATCCACGCATGCCGGCGGAATATCGACCTCAAGATCCTTCTCTTCAACAATCAGATTTATGGTTTGACGAAGGGCCAGTATTCCCCGACGTCGGAGTTCGGGAAAGTGACGAAATCCACTCCGTACGGCTCCGTCGATCATCCCTTCAATCCTCTCCTTGTCGCACTTGGGGCGGAGGCCTCATTCGTTGCGCGGACGCTCGATCGCGATCCACGGCACATGCAAACCGTCATCCGGCGCGCGGCCGAGCATAAAGGAACCGCGTTCGTTGAAGTCTATCAGAATTGCAATGTGTTCAATGACGGTGCATTCTTCACGTTCACTGAAAAGGATACGAAGGACGAGCACGTCGTCGTCCTGGAACATGGCAAACCGATGGTCTTCGGCAAGGAGAAGGAGCACGGCCTCAAGCTGGACGGTTTCACGCCCACCGTGGTTTCACTGAAGGATGGAAAGCATTCCATCAACGATCTCATCGTTCATAACGAAAAAGATACGATGCTCTCGTTCATCCTGGCGCGGATGTCCAATATTCCCGAACTGCCGCGGCCGGTCGGAGTGATCTATGCCGTCAACAGACCCCTTTATGACGCGGAAATATCGCGACAGATTCAACAGGCCATACAGAAACAGGGGGAAGGAAATCTGGAGAAACTCCTGAATCACGGTGAAACCTGGGTTATTCAGTGATTTTCTTCTCATGGTTTAGAGTTCGTACCGGGCGAGAGAGCATTCTCGCCCTTTTTATATCTCGTTCGATATGAAATCGTCGTACCTGGAAATTATCGGGCTCCTGAAGAACCATCGGCGCATCGTCCTCACCACGCATGTCAACCCCGATGGCGATGCACTCGGATCGGAGATCGCTTTGTGCGCTGTACTCCGTCAGATGGGAAAAGACGTGGCGGTGCTTAACCACAGCGCCACACCTTCGAACTACCTCTGGCTCGATCCAGCAGGTATCATCACGACATTCGTTCCGGAACAACACCGGGACCTGCTACTTAATGCAGAACTCATCATAATTCTCGACACGAACCAGCCGGATCGTCTCCGGAGTCTGGAACCATTCGTTCGCGAGAGCAGAGCCGTCAAGATTGTCATCGACCACCACCTCGAGCCAAGCGACTTCGGCCAGCACTACCTTATTGATGAGGAATCCACATCAACGGGAGAGCTTATTTACAAACTTCTCCAGGCAATGGATGGAATAGAGTTCAGCGCCGAAATCGCTACTGCACTCTATACGGCAATCATGACCGATACGGGGTCGTTCCGGTTTCCGAGAACTGACGCAGAGACACACCGGATCACCGCACATCTCCTGGAAAGCGGAGCAGATCCAACACGGATTTATGTGAATGTCTATGAACAATGGAGCCCTAACCGCATGCGGCTTCTTGGAGAAGTGCTTGATTCCATGAAAACCGCATATGACGGAAAACTCGCCTATGTGGTCTGCACGCAGAAGATGTTTCGGGATACCGGGACCACGGAAGTTGAAACCGATAATTTCACAACCTACCCGATGAGCATTGCCGGTGTCGTCATCGGTATTCTCTTCAACGAATTGAAGAAAGGTGTGAAAATCAGTTTTCGCTCGAAAGGTACGATTCCGGTGAATCAGCTCGCAAAAGAGGTCGGCGGCAACGGGCATCTCAACGCTGCGGGCGCCAGATTGTTCGACGTCTCCCTGCAGGACGCCGTCAATGACGTTACTGCCAGGGCAGAAAAATATCTGGTACAACAACGGGCCGACAAAATCACACCACACCACCAATAAGGAATTCGAAAAATTATGAAACTCACTTCTCAACGGTCGACGCTCCGGCAGGTCAAGGCAGATGCGGTCGCGGTCTTGATACCTGAAAACAAATCGTCCTTCGAAAAGGAAATCGGAAATCTGCGAAAATACTTCAAGCGGCGGATCGACAAGATCATCGAAATGGAGCAATTCAAGGGTAAGAAGGCGGAGATCGTAGGGTTCTTTACAGACGGCGCGATCGCCACTCCGCGCATTCTGCTTGTCGGAATGGGAGAAGAGCAAAAGCTGACATTAGAGCAGTATCGCAGATCGGCTGCGGCTGCGGCGAAGATGGCGGCTGAATTCCATGCGAAATCGCTGGCAATTCTCTTGCCAGTGGGTACTGGAAAAGGGATTTCCGACTCCCAGCTGGGTATGGCCCTTGCGGAAGGCACCTGGCTCTCACAGTATGTGTTTGATAAGTATATCACCACGAAAGAGGACAAGAAAGACAAGGTCAAAGAGCTGATTATCATTACTGACGATGCCTCCAGAGAAAAAACTATGCGAAAAGTGCTGCACGAGACGCGGATTATCTGTGAAGCAGCATGTCTTGCCCGCGACCTTGCCAACGCACCACCAAACGAAATCTATCCCGAATCGCTTGCGGCCATTGCGCGCCGTTCTGCTGCAGCCTATGGCTACCGTGCACTCGTCTGGGACAAGCCCCGGATCGAGCAGATGAAGTTTGGGGGCCTTCTCGCAGTAAACGCCGGGAGTAATCGTCCTCCCCGATTCATCATCCTGGAGCATAACGCCGCACAGAAAAAGTTTAAGACTGTCGTGCTCGTCGGGAAGGGGGTTACATTCGATGCCGGAGGTATTTCGATCAAGGCGGCGGGGGGAATGTCGGAAATGAAGATGGATATGAGCGGTGCTGCCGCCGTCATTGGCACTATGGAGGCCGCGGCACGGCTTGAGCTGCCTGTTCATCTCGTCGGGCTCATTCCGGCCACGGAAAATCTTCTGGGTGGCTCGGCAATGAAGCCGGGCGACATCATTACACACTTTGGAGGAAAAACTTCTGAGGTGGACAATACCGATGCGGAAGGGCGATTGATACTTGCAGATGCCCTCGCCTATGCTTCGACGTTCAAGCCTGCAGCAGTGATCGATCTGGCGACGCTGACGGGCGCGTGTGTTGTCGCACTTGGTCAGCACGCTACCGGCATGATGGGTACCGGTGACACTGTCATGGCGGATCTGAAAGAGGCGGGTGAAAAGACGTTCGAACGCGTGTGGCAGCTTCCGTTGTTCGAAGAATATGAGAAACAAATCAAGAGCGATATCGCAGACGTAAAAAATGTTGGCGGTCGTTGGGCAGGTGCCATTACAGCGGCTCTTTTCCTGAAAAAATTCATCGGAGAGTATCCGTGGGTCCATCTCGACATCGCAGGTACCGCGATCCTCGAGGAATCCCAGCCGTATGCTCCCAAAGGAGGCTCAGGTGTCGGCGTGCGACTGCTCGTTGAATACCTGAAATCCGTCAAAGCAGAATGAATTTTTCCCACAAGAGGAGAGAATTCCGTCGGGTCTTCCGGATCATGCGCAGACCGCATCTCCTCGCGATCTTCTGGATCAGTGCAACACTCTGTTCGTTCGGCCAGCGCGGCAATCAGCCCTCGCGAACGTTCGGTCCCCCTGTGTTCCTTCAGGCACTCAATTTCAAATCATCCGTTCCATCGAAAGGGCGGCTCGACATCCTCTATCGGGTTCCCTACACATCGTTCATCTTCGTGAAAAATCAGGATCCTTCAGGACCGGCGTTCCGCGCCAGGGGCGAAATCATCGTTGATGTGTTTGACAAGAACGGTGCACCGGTGATGCATTCTTATTTCCACGAGGCACTCGAGGCCGCTGAGCCGCCGGCAGCATCGGATCCTTCTTCGGAATTTGTACAGGGGATGGCTTCCTATGACCTTTCTCCCGGAACATACAAAGTGACGATTGATGTCAGCGACCGCGAATCGAACAGAAACGAGCACAACGAAATCCCACACGTTCTGGTCAGCGATTTCGGATCGACGGTACCACAAATTTCAGATATTCTGCTTACGCGTTCACCCGCAGATACCTCCGGTGAAACGACTCCCGTCAACTACGGTAATGAAGTTCCGTTTGGAGATCGGTTCAACATGTACGCGGAAATCATGTCACGAGATCTCACCGATTCGGTGCACCTCCACTTGAAGATCTATTCCCTCAGTGACGAATCGCATTCCCGAAACCTGGTACTTGCCGAGAGTCTCTCATTTCTTCCCCAAACGTCTGGAAAGGTCTTGAGTATCGTTCATGAAAACGAACGAGTGTATTATAAATCGGAATTTCATGCTTCAGACGGACAACGATGCGGGATATGGATGAAGGTTCAGGCAGATACGCTTGAACAAGGATCGTACGAGGCGGAATTGAGAGCTTCGACAAAGGATAGTTCAGGGACACGCACTTCCCCCTTTCAGATTCGGTGGATTGATAAGCCGGTATCTCTCCGAATTCTCCGAAATGCCATCGATGCATTTTCGTATATTGCCGAGCCAGCAGAACTTGATGAGATAAAACATTCCGATGGAAAAGAACAGGAATCTCTTTTCAACTCGTTCTGGAAGAAACGTGACCCGACGCCTCAAACGGCTTACAACGAAGCAGAAGCGGAATATTACCGGAGGGTAGATCACGCAACAACGACATTTAGTACATTCGGTCAGCAGAACGGCATGAAGACCGACCGGGGAAAGGCTTACATTCTGTATGGCCCGCCGTCATCCACGTCCCGATCGCTCAATCCTTCTTCCCTTCCGACAGAAGTGTGGACATATCCGAACCTCCATCGCCGGCTGATCTTCATCGACAAGAGCAAGCAGGGAAACTACACCCTCGCTGCGGAGGAGAAACTCAACTGATGGCTCGTCATCATTTTCACTGGTCGCAACAACCCATAATCGCACTAACGATCGGCGACATAAATGGCATCGGCCCCGAGATCACTCTCAAAAGTATTGCAAAGCCGGCTGTTCGGAATATCTGTCTACCTCTCCTCATTGGGCCAATTGCCGCATTTCAGTATTACCGGAAAAGATATAAGATTCCTGTACAACTGGAGGAAATTACGGAGCTCCCGGGACCACCGGTGAAAGGAGTCATACCTGTCTGGAACCTTTCATCACGTTCCCATCCTCGTCCGGGGTACTCCACCGGATCAGCGGGCATGATGGCCGGCAAGGCACTCCTCCACGCAGCGCGTCTTTGCCTTGAAGGAAGTGTGCAAGGAATGGTGGCCGCGCCGGTTTCCAAAGATGCCATGGCAAGAGGCGGCTTCCACTACCCCGGACAAACAGAGATGCTCGCCGAGTTCTGCGGCCGGCCCAGAGTTGCAATGATGCTGGTCGCAAATTCATTCCGTGTCGCACTGGCAACCGTTCATCTTCCGCTCCGGGATGTCGGGCGGAAAATCTCGACCGACCGAATTCTGGAGAAACTCGCCGTCGTCCACCGATCGTTGAGAATCGATTTCAATATCCGATCGCCCAAGATTGCCGTTCTTGGGGTCAATCCGCATGCCGGAGAAAACGGACTTCTCGGGACGGAGGAAAAGAAGATTCTTATTCCCGCACTTCGGAAAGCACGGGGAGAAAAGATCGATGCGGCTGGTCCGTTTCCCGCGGACGGATTTTTTGGACGGCACGCATTTAAAGGATACGATGCTGTGCTCGCGATGTATCACGATCAGGGATTGATCCCTCTGAAGATGGCAGGATTTTCTCTCGGCGTGAATTACTCGGCTGGGCTTCCCATTGTCCGAACATCTCCGGACCACGGGACGGCATTTGATATTGCAGGGAAGGGTATTGCGGATCCTTCGAGTATGATCGCAGCAATCACACTCGCGGTTTCAATCATCCGGAACCGTAGGCGACGACTCTGAGAATCTGACACAAAACTGAACTTCTTTCGGGGGGCAGAACAGGAAGGAAGTCGCCTTCAGCGAGACCGGTTACTTTACCGCTTCGACACGCTTTACCTCAGCGGCAACATGCATGATCGCCCGTTCCAGCCCGGCTCTTAGGGTCAGAGGCGACATAGGACAGATCGCACACGTTCCCAGAAACCGCAATTCCACAATGCCATCCGATGAAATCTGCACCAGTTCAACATCCCCCTCATCCTTCTGCAGAAACGGCCTGCACGTTGTGAGCGCCATTACGACACGATCCTTCAGTGTACCCGATTGTTCGGGTGCCGGTTCCATAATCATGACTGCAGGGAGATCTGGATATCCGGGTTCGCTTTGGATGAAAATTGCTGAATGCTCACCTGGGCCGCCATCTGGCGGGCAATCTGCCTGATCATCGTGGCCTGTTCAGCCCGCGGCTCCATGACGACGATCGGCTTCCCGTTATCTCCCCCAACCCGGATAGGGGTATAGATCGGGATTTCACCAAGAAATGGAACGTGAAGCTCTTCGGCAGCCTTTTTTCCGCCGCCGGTCGCAAAAATATCTTCCCGCTGCCCGCAATGCCGGCAAATGTAGTAGCTCATATTTTCCACAATGCCAAGAACGGGCACATGCACTTTTTCGAACATCGCGAATGCTTTCCTCGCATCTGCAAGTGCTATATCCTGCGGCGTCGTCACGACGACGGCTCCCGTCAATGGTATCGTCTGCACAAGCGTTAAATGGATGTCCCCGGTTCCCGGCGGCAAATCAAATATTAAATAGTCGAGCTCTCCCCAATGCACATCCGACATGAACTGTTTCACGGCACCGCTGACCATCGGCCCTCTCCAGATCACCGCCTGCATTGGATCGACTAGAAATCCGATCGACATGACCTTCACACCATGGGCCTCAAGCGGAACGAGCTTCTGCTTGTCGAGCTGGGGGCGACCGTCGATTCCCATCATAAGCGGTATGCTGGGACCGTAAATGTCGGCGTCCAGCAATCCAACTCTGGCACCATCCAGTGCAAGCGAAACAGCGAGATTAACCGCTACAGTTGATTTTCCGACACCTCCCTTACCACTGGCGACAGCAATCGTGGTTCTTACGCCGGGAAGGAGTTCTGCTGCACGCTGTGGGGGATTCGAACGGACATTGGAGGTTAATGCGATGGACACATTCCGGACTCCATCGATGGAAGAGCGAATCGCCTGCTCGGCCTGATTCTTCAACTCATCGCGGACAGGGCAGGACGGTGTCGTAAGTTCTATGGTGAAATTCACCGAAGCGTCGGTGATCACGATATCTTTAACAAAATTCAGTGCAACGATATCCCGATGGAGATCGGGGTCCTTGACGTTTCGTAATGCTTCAAGAACATGTTCGGTAGTGAGGGATTTCTTCATAATGGTCTGATGTGAATAGAATGCTCTTCTATCTTAAGAAACTTTCGCAGGAAATTCAAATCAAATGATGTTCATTTTCCTTCCAACCTTCTGGAACGCCGACAACGCCCGGTCGATATCCTTCTTCGTCAAAGCAGCGGAAATTTGTGCACGAAGCCGAGCTTCTCCCTTCGGAACGACGGGGAACCAGAGGCCCTTGATATACACTCCTGCCTTCAAAAGCGCGATACTCATTTCCTCTGCAACGGATGCCTCGCCGAGCATGATCGGTACGATCGGATGATCGCCTTCCAGGATCTTGAATCCCAGGGCCGAGATCTCACGCCGAAAATATGTCGTATTTTCGTGGAGACGCCGGACGATCGATTTGTCCTTCATCAACAAGTCGAATGCAGCCATCGCTCCGAAGATGATTGAAGGTGGAAGGGAGTTTGAAAACGTATAGGGTCTTGACTTCTGCCGGAGAAATGCGATCATCTCGCTCTTTCCACTGATGTAACCTCCGGCTGCGCCGCCGATTGCTTTCCCGAGCGTGCCTGTAAGGACATCGACCTTTCCGAGAACACCCCTTGCCTCTGGCGTGCCACGTCCCGACTTGCCGCAGACTCCGATCGCATGGGAGTCATCAAGGAAAACCAGTGCATTGTAACGTCGCGCCAGAGCAACGATCGAATCCAGTTTTGCCAGATACCCTTCCATGCTGAAGACCCCGTCGGTCGCTATGATGCGGAACCGGAAGTCGGTGTTCTTATCTTCCTCGAGGAGTTTTTCGAGGTATGCCATATCTCCATGGTGGTATATCTTTTTGCTGGTGTACTCAGGTCGGCAGAGTCGCTGCCCGTCGATGATGCTGGCATGATTGAGAGAGTCTGAATAAATAACATCTCTATGATTGTTTACCCCAAGCCACTCGTTGGTGAGAGAGGCGAAGAATCCCTCATTCGCCGCGAAACAGGAGGAGAACAAGATAGAGTCTTCGGTCCCCACGAATTTTGAAATTTTCTTCTCGAGTTCGAGATGTATGTCTTGGGTTCCGCAAATGAAACGGACGGATGCCATGCCATTCCCATACTTGTTGATTCCCTCTATGGCAGCATTTTTGATCACAGGATGATTGGAGAAGCCGAGATAATTGTTCGACGCGAGCATGACCACCGATTTCCCTCCCACTTTCACTGTCCCATCCTGAGGGCCTTGAAGGGGGATCTCCGATTTGAATGTCTTCGATTCCTTAAGGTGCTTAAGTTCTTTTGATATAAGCTCTCTTGTATCCATACGTTGCATTCCTTCCAGTGAGTATAACTGACATTCCCTATGGCTTAATCGTGTTGATGCAAGCAGACGACTTTCACTTGATTCTTGCGCTGTCAATATACGCGGCAAAGGTACCGTCGCTCGTGGTTACGGTAGATCGTACGTAGACTGACGCCGGAAAGAGAATCGTGTCATGCGCGCTCTTGGCGGGCAACATCCATCCCGGGCGGGCCAAATCTCAGTTTCTTGCGTCCAATCCGATAGATGCAATGCGCAGCGATCGTTCGAAACTCATGTCTTCTTATCCCTGCGGGTATCACGGAGGTCCCACTTGGGCCTGGTACTGCGAGCGCAAGGCGTCTGACTTATTCCTCCCACGAGCTGCGCATCGATCGTCGGATCTTACATTATTGAATCAACCCTATCTCTTCAAGATAATTATTGGTATGAGTATGCCAAACAACTATTGTCCATACATCGCGATAATTTCATCTTTTTTCTTCCCAAGGATATTGTACTTCGCGCCCACTTTGGTGAACGCCGTGATCGCTTTGTCGAGATGCTCGATCTCGTGGTCTGCAGAGATCTGGGTCCGAATCCGAGCCTGACCCTGCGGGACAACAGGGAAAAAGAAACCGACCACATAAATGCCTTCCGCATAAAGATCGCGTGCAACATCCTGGGCAAGTTTGGCATTGTATAACATGACCGGAACGATGGGATGGATTCCTTCTTTGATATCCAGCCCCGCTTCCGTCATCTTCTTTCGGAAGTACAGGGTATTTCGCTCCAGCTTATCCCGGCGTTCGGTAGACTTTGATATCAGGTCAAGCACTTTCAGAGATGCAGCGATGACCACAGGAGGTACTGCATTGGAGAAAAGGTAGGGACGTGCCTGCTGCCGGCAAAGCTCGACAATTTCTTGTCTTCCGCTCACACAACCGCCTGCGGCACCTCCAAGTGCTTTTCCGAGCGTCGTCGTAATCGCGTCGATTCTGCCCATGACACCGCAGTGCTCGTGCGTTCCCCTTCCTGTTTTGCCGACAAACCCGCTGGCGTGCGAGTCGTCTACCATCACCATGGCATCATACTTGTCGGCAAGATCGCAGATCTCGTCAAGCTTGGCAATGTCTCCGTCCATCGAGAACACGCCGTCGGTAATGATCATGCGGAAGCGGCAGTTCTGAGTCTCCTGCAACTTCTCTTCCAGGTGTGCCATGTTCGAGTGCTTGTAATTATAAAGTTGCGCTTTGCACAATCTCATCCCGTCGACGATGGAAGCGTGAACGAGCCGGTCGGAGATCATCGCATCGTCTTTGTCGAGAAGCACTTCGAACATGCCAGCGTTCGCCTCCATGCACGAGGGAAACAGGATCGTATCCTCCGTGCCGAGGAATTCCGACAGTTTCTGCTCCAGCTCGCGATGAATGTCCTGGGTGCCGCAAATGAAACGGACAGACGACATCCCGTATCCGCGGTCATCAAGCCCCTCATGCGCCGCCTTCACAACGTCGGGATGGCTGGATAAACCCAGGTAATTGTTTGCGCACAGGTTGATCGTTTCTTTCTGGGGCGATCCAAAAGGGTATTCAACCTTAATCCTGGCAGACTGAGGTGATTCGATATACCGCTCTTCTTTGAACAAACCCGCACCCCGGATGCATTTGAGCTGATTATCATAAAACGTCTTTGCTTTCTCGTTGTAAGACATAGATCCCCCTTATTTCTTTACGTATTCGTTAAGGAGATTGATAATGTTGTTCACCGAGTCAAAAGCCTCCGGCGTGGCTTTTTCATCGGGAATCTTGATCTGGAACTTTTTCTCCAGGAACATCTTCAACGAAACCATTGAAAATGAATCGACAATTCCGCTTGAGATGAGTTTCGTGCTCTCAGTGATCTGCTGTGGTGAATCTTCCTCCAAATACTCCCGTTTCACGTAATCGATGATCAGTTTCTTCACATCTTCAGCCATTGCGTGGTCTCCTTCAGATGAGTGAGATGCTAAGGTTAATGTTACCGTATTAATCGTTTTCGAGCGTTGAAATGTCTCCGACCTCTTCGCCCCATTCTCGGGCGTGGAGCAGTCTCCGCATGATCTTACCGCTCCTTGTTTTTGGCAGAGAATCGACAAATTCGATTTCCTGAGGCATTGCGAGCGGGGATAGTTTCTTCCGGATGAAGTTTACAATCTCCAACTCCAGATCGTCGCTGGGTGAAAACCCCGGTCTGAGGGCAACGAAGGCTTTAACTACTTCCATGTTCACAGGATCCGGCTTGCCGATGGCGGCCGACTCGGCCACGGCTCGATGTTCCAAAAGCGCGGATTCAATTTCAAATGGTCCCACAAGATGCCCACCCGTATTGATGACGTCATCATCCCTCCCCACAAACCAGAAATATCCATCGCTATCAATGCTCGAGCGGTCCCCGCTGATGTACCAGCCATTCTTGAACTTGTTATCGTATGTTGCCTTATTGTTCCAGTACATCCGCATCATCGACGGCCACCCAGGTTTCAATGCGATCAAGCCGACGGTACCCGGAGTATGGATTGGTTCGTATGTTTTTGGATGGATGACGGTCGCGCAGATTCCTGGAAAAGGTTTGCCCATCGAACCTGGCTTTATCTTCATCCCCGGATAATTGGAGATCATGATTGCACCGGTTTCGGTTTGCCAGTATGTATCGAGGAACGGCTTTCCGAACGCCTTCTCAGACCAGATAACGGCTTCCGCATTCAATGGCTCTCCTACGCTGCACAGGTGCCGCAAGCAGGAGAGATCGTACTTCCTGACAAGATCTAGCCCTTCCTTCATCAAGAGGCGGATTGCGGTAGGCGCCGAGTACCAGTTTGTAACCTTGTGCCTCTGAATGAATGAATACCATTTTGGCGCACCAAAACCTGCATCAAGCACAACTTGAGTTACCCCGTTCACGCATGGTCCGATGATCCCGTATGATGTGCCGGTAACCCAGCCCGGATCCGCGTTGCACCAGAAGATATCGTCGGGTTGTATATCCAGCACCCATCGTGCTGTGATGTACTGTGCAATCACCGATGAGTGAACATGAAGCGCTCCTTTCGGCTTGCCCGTCGTTCCTGATGTGTAATGAAGGACGGATGGCGTTTCGCGGTCCACGTTGAAGATCTCAAACTTGTCGACGATGGGAGCCTTCTCCAAGGAAAAGTGGAACTCATCCTTTTCCGGAATTGCATCCCCTGCGTCGACGATAATAACTTTGGTGAGATCAGGGAGTTGCTGCCTGATCTTCCGGACCTTACCGACGTGTTTTTTTGTCGTGAGGATCGCACTCGTCTTCGCGTCATCGAGTCGCGTGAACAGCGATTCTTCCCCGAACGCGGAAAACAGCGGTTGAGCGATCCCGCCCATTTTCAAAATGCCCACGAAAGAAATATAGAGTTCCGGGATTCGATCCATAAAAATGCAGATACGGTCCCTGGGTCTTAGTCCCAGATCGAGAAGGAATCTCGCAATCGTATTGCTATGAATCCGGAGATCGTTATACGTGAACTTTTTTATGTTGCCCTCAAATCCCTCCCAGATCATCCCGAGTTTGTCTCCATATCCCAGCTCACAAATTCGATCTGTGCAATAATAGCCAATGTTAAAATTCCCGTCCTTCCCGTAACCGAGAAGGTCTTCTGCCTGTTTCCAATCGAATGTCTTGTATTTGTCTTCGTATGAACCGATATTGTTCATTTGGTCTCCTGTACGTTAATCTTCAAGAACTACCATTGCAGCACTGAAAAGATCTGAAAAGGAGTGTGAAACATGAATTCGGGATATTGATTTTTCCTCCGCCAGGCGGCGGAGGAATCCGCAAAGCTGAGGTGTATTATCTTCTGCGAGCTCGATGTCGCGCCAGTAAGAACCCATATGCAGGCCGCAGCCAAGCGCCTTCAAGATCGCCTCTTTGATTGCGAAAATCCTCGAGGCGGTTTTGGGTCTCTTCGAATTGTTCGGGAGAGCGGCGAGTTCGCGTTGAGAGAGAATTTGGCTCAGAAAATCGTCTAGATTTTTTTCATGCTGGAACCTGCTAATCTCGACCACGTCAACTCCAACACCTTTGATCACGGGCTCATGTCCTTGGATATTGCGAGGTAGTTAGTTTGATTATCGATAGCCCATTCAACAGTCCAGGCAGAAGGCGCTATAACATATCAAATCTCCATCAGAGATGAAAATTCATCAAGGTTCATGGCCTCAGCAGCACTTTCAGCGCGTCCCCATCCAGGATCGCCTTGAATCCTTTGTCGTAATCCTCCAGCGGGAACTGGTGCGTGACGAATCCCGCTTTCACGAAACGATCCGCAAGCCCGCTTTTCAGGAGGCCCGTCATCATCTCCCACGTCGACCACACCCTTCTCCCGATGACCCCGTGTATCGTCACGCCGGGAAAAATGATGTTCCTTGCGAAATCGATCTGCATGGTTCCGCTCGTCAATCCGAGGAGTGACATTTCGCCACCCATCCGCAGAACGCGAAAAGCATCCTCGTATGCATGATAACTTCCGGACATTTCCAGAACGGCATCGACTCCGGCACCGTGGTTCATCTGTTTGGCCTTCTTGTAAAATCTCTGTTTCTCTCTCGGCATGGAAACGTCAAAGCAACCATCCGCCCCGAGTAATTTTGCAACGCGAAATCGCCTCCGGACAAGCTTTTCATGCGTGTTTTCACCGTGGGAAGCATCGGTAACAAGAATGGTCCTGGCCCCTGCTCCTTTGGCGATCGCCACCGACATAAGTCCGATCACTCCGACACCGAGGATCGCCACAGCCTTCCCTTGTATGGAAGAGAGGGATTGTACTGTATGTGTGGCATTCCCGATTGCATCCATGAATGCCACAATTTCTTCCGGAATCTCACCATTTCTGAAGATGAGAACATTTTCCGATGGCAGGACGACAAATTCCGCAAACGCTCCATCGCCGTGGAGGCCGCGGATGACCGTATTCGTACAGACATGATATTCGCCGAGCTTGCATTGTGCACACCTGCCGCAGGTGATATGCATTTCTGCAGTTGCAATAAAATTCTCATGCAGGAACTCGAAAAACGATACGTCCTTTGCAAGTGCCGATGCGCTCCGCCCTTTCACAAACTTTTTCACCTCGGGATAGCTTCGCGATTTTTGGATCACGAGCTCTGCAAGCCGCAGGGCTGCCTTCGGACCAGCGTCGGTAATCCTGCCGCAGAATTCGTGGCCGATCGTGACATTCGGTGAGTGGAGCGAAGACATACTCTGCTTGAGAGAGTCCTTTGACTGGTAAATTCCGACATCGGTGCCGCATATTCCCCCGGCGAGCACCTTGATGCGGACGTCGTTTGGTTTCTGAATTTTTGGGATATCTTTGGAGACAAGATGCAGCCCTTTCGGCCATGCCTTGTAAATTTCGGGTTTTTCCTTGACAAGTGCATTCATGTTCAGTTTTCAGGATGTTGGAGACTTTATGAGGCGGGCCGCAAACGACCCGTCGATGTGATGGCGATGCGGAAAGGTCGCGATGTATCCGTCGGCCGTCACCACCGACTTGTTGACAAACCTGCCCGCATCATCAAGATGGAATTCAGGATGATGTTGAAGAAATGCGGAGACAATATTTTCGTTTTCTTCGGGTTCGGTCGTGCAGGTGCTATAGACCAGTACACCGCCGGGCTTCAGGAGACGAGCGGCATTTTCGAGGAGAAGGATCTGCTGTTTCGACAAACGCGTGATGTCCTCCGGTTCCCGGCGCCATTTGATATCCGGTTTCTTCCGGAGGACGCCGAATCCGGAACAGGGCGCATCGACCAGGATTCTCTCCGCCGGATCCGTTTGGAACTCTGTTCCATCCGCCACCACGACCTGAACATTCGTCAACCCCAGCCGCTCGCAGCTCTTGCGTATAAGATCAAGCTTGTGTTCATACTTATCTACAGCAAGAACCACTCCTCCATTCAGCATAATCTCGGCTATGAAGGTCGTCTTGCCTCCGGGTGCTGCACAGAGGTCTATCACGCGCTCGCCCGGTTTCGGGTCAAGGAGCAGAATTGGCAGTGCAGCGCTTTCATCCTGGATCGAAAAATACCCCGACTGAAAGATGTTGAGCTGTGAAATTCCCGATAACGACTTCACTTTCAGGAAGTGATCAATATACATCGAGCCGTGGTACTGGATCTTCTGCTGATCAAGCAGGGAAAGAAATTCCGCGGGGGGAATCTTCAGTTTGTTGATGCGAAGCGTCAGTTCGGGAACTTCATTATTGGCAGCAAGGAGTTTTTCAAGTTCGGATCGTTCAAAGCGCGGGAACCATCTTTTAACAAGCCACTGAGGATGAGAGTAGTATACGGCAAGATATTGGATGGGATCCTCGTCATCCTTCGGATAATGAATTCCATCCAGACTCCTGATAATGTTGCGCAAAACGGCATTCACGAGACTCGCGTACTTTTCCCCCCTCACCCGTTTGGCGAACTCGACCGCCTCATTGACGGCTGCATAGTGAGGAATGTGAGTAAGGAACAGGATCTGGTAGAGCGCAACGCGGAGGGTATTGCGGAGGTTTACCTCGGACTTACTGAAGTTTCCATGTGTGAATCCGTTTAGGATCCAATCGAGCCGTCCCTGCCAGCGGATAACTCCGTGCACGAGTTCGGCGAGAAGGCTCTTATCGACATCGGAAATGTCTTTCGAGCGGAGTTCCACATCGAGGAGTTTATCGAGATAGGCATCGGTCCGCTCGATGCGATTCAGAATCTTCACCGCGGTTCGGCGCGGACCCTGATACAACGCCGCCGCTTCAATCGTCTGGACTTCCGGAGTCATGCTACACCGGCAGCTTTTCGCTCCGCGAGAGTTGCCGCGAATACCTCACGGAACACTTTCTCGTATGCGGCACTCATGACGACATCCCTGCGTGCCATCACCCTTCGCGCAGTTTCAAGACATTTCTCGATTTGATGCTCCACAAACTTCCCCTCACTTCCCCACGAAAACGACGGGAGATACTTTGGCGGGATCTTCGCTCCGTAAACGTTACATGCCACGCCTACCACACTTCCGGTATCGAACATCACGTTGATGCCGGATTTCGAGTGGTCGCCAATGATCAATCCGACAAACTGTCGGCCAGAGTCCACCTGTTTCCCGTTTACCATGACGCGCACGGTTCCGTACGTGTTCTTCAGATCGCTGGTGTTGGTGTCGGCGCCAAGATTGACCCAGCTCCCCACGTACGAATGACCCAGGTATCCTTCATGCTGCTTGTTCGAGTAAGACTGGATCACCGACGCTTCCACCTCTCCCCCCACCTTACATCTCGGACCGATCGACGTTCCGTGATAGATCTTCGCCCCCACCTTAATGATGGAATTGTCGCCCACGAACGCGGGTCCTTCGATAAATGCATTTGACATGATCGTAACATCCGCGCCGATCACGATCGGACCGTGTTCCGCGTCCAGGACTGCGCCGGGCCTGATCACGCTTCCCCGCCCGAGTATGATGTCTCCCCTGTTGATCAAGTGCGCACCGCGAACAAGGGACTTGGACGTTTTCTTCCCCCGGTGTTTCATCCTCTTCAGCAGCCGAAAGTCGGCCGGAATCTCCTCTGCCGTACCGAGGACAAGATCCCACGGATACTGGACAAATGATGTCATTCCGGGGAATGGTTGAATCTTAAGATCAACCCCATTTCCATTCAAGGATTTTACCGCATCACGAACACGACCGCCCTTCACAAAGACCAGGCCAAGGTCGCGACCTGAACCGATTGCTGTATCCTCTCTGGGATGGGACTTCAGCATCGCGACAATTGCATTTGTCGGCAGAAGCCGGCCATTAATGAACCACGTATCCTCTTCCGCGAGGTCGCTCCCGTCCGCAAGTGAAGCCGTATTTTCCACAAAGGGTTGAAGCTGGGAACGGTAGAGAAGGTGAAGGCGAATACGAGAGAGGAGGGATTCGTATTTCTCACGAATCGTGAAAACTCCGCAGCGCAAATCAAATACAGGACGAAAGAATGTTAGCGGGAGAAAATTTGTGCAGGCGGTATCTTCAAATAGGCAATATTGCATGGGAATCAGGGAGCAAAAAACGGAATCCCGAGTTAACGAGATTCCGTTTCAATCGCGGTACACGGAACGCCCTCCGTCCTAAGCGGTTACAGGAGCGTCCGGAGACTTTTTCGAGTACTTCTTATTAAATCGCTCCACTCTTCCCGCGGAGTCGACAAGCTTTTGCTTACCGGTGAAAAAAGGATGGCACTTCGAGCAGATTTCGACCTTCAAATTGCCTGCTGTAGAGCGGGTTTCAAATGTATTCCCGCAGACGCAGGTGACAATTGAACGCTTATATGCCGGATGGATATCAGATTTCATAGAAAACTCCATTTCTTTCGAATAATCTCTAATATACGAATTTTCCGGCTGATTCGCAAAGGAAGACCTGACTGCCGGACAAGGGTGGGGTTACTCTATACGGCCGATCCAGTATCCGTATTCAAACGCCTCG
>Ga0335082_10002406_pt1 | contig 20129 bp, 12 predicted proteins | sample Lox_Sample_41_FD_206718 | JGI IMG/M metagenome (GOLD analysis project Ga0335082, IMG submission 206718) | Soil microbial communities from Loxahatchee National Wildlife Refuge, Florida, United States - Lox_Sample_4.1 | ecosystem: Environmental > Terrestrial > Soil > Wetlands | place: USA...
CCCCATGCCGCCCGTGCTCAGGTTCTTGCCTTGCGCGACAATTTCTTCGCCTTGCGTATTCCGGATGGTGACTGGGATCTCGACCCGCGCACGGAAGAACTTCTGCTGCTCATTGCTGATGAAACCGAGCGAGGCCATGGAATCTCCGGGCGCGAACGTGATGCTGTATTCCTTCAGCTTGCGGCTCAGAGTGCGCCGCGAAATGCCCAACTGCTCGGCGGCGAGAGTCCTCTGTCCGCCGGTGCGCTCAAGCGCCTTAATGATCATCTGCTCTTCCATGCTGTCGAGATTGCTGACCGGCATGGAAGCGGTCTGACGGAGTGAGGAAGGCTCGCCAGTCAGAGCCACGGTCAGCCGTGAGAAGTCGATTTCGGCAGCAGGAGACTCCATAGCCATACGGGCGACCAGGTTTCGCAGTTCCCGAATGTTGCCCGGCCAGGAGTGCGACAGCAGCGCAGAGATTGCCTGCTCCGAGAAGGTCTTCCTAGGCGCCTTCAGGCGGAGAAAATGCTCCGCCAGGGCGACAATGTCTTCCGGTCGTTCTCGCAATGGCGGAACCTGTAGTTGGAATTGTCCCAGACGGTGGAACAGATCCTGACGGAAACGTCCTGCTTTTACTGCGGCTTCGAGATCCTGGTTCGTGGCCGCTACGATACGAACGTCCACTTTGATCTTGCGATGTCCTCCCAGCCGATAGAAGGGCTGTCCGTCAAGGACACGCAGCAGTTTGACCTGCGTCTGCAATTGAAGTTCGCCGATTTCGTCGAGGAAAAGTATGCCGCGGTCCGCCAGTTCGAACAGGCCTGGCTTGGAGGAATCGGCGCCGCTGAAAGCACCTTTCTCGTATCCGAAGAGTTCACTCTCTACTAGATTTTCCGGCAGCGCAGCACAGTTGATGTCAACCCATGGACGGTTGCGCCGCAAAGAGGATTCATGAATTGTGCGCGCGATGAGTTCCTTGCCGGTGCCGGTTTCGCCCGTAATCAGAACGGTCTCCGTGTGGCTGGCGACGCGATCAACCAGGCCCATGAATTTGTGCATCCCGGGGCTGGCAAGAATGAATTCAGTACCGTCGATCGTGCGCGAGATGATGCCGCGCGGCGCACGCCCGTCAGCGGACGCGGCCTTGGCCGGCGCCTCGGCGACAGGAACTACGACGGCCAGCAAAGAAGCAGGCACAGACGCCGCATCGCGCAACAGAGTCGCTGATACGTGCACCGCAAAACTGCTGCCGGATTTCGGCTGCGCGAATAGACGGCACTCGTATTCCTCTTGTTTCGACGCGGCCGCCAGGATCTCTTTGCAGATCTGGTAAGAATCGTTGCGGCTGGCTTTCAGCGTCGGGGTAAACAGGGCAGACAAATCTCGTCCCAGCAGCTCCGGCGGGGCATACCCCAGAAGCTTGGTAAAGGCAGCGTTGCAGGCAACGAACTCGCCGCGCAGATTGGCGGAGAAAATAGCCAACGACGCTGACTGAGCCGCCCCCTTGGTGGGGCTCGTGTTTGCGGCTTGCTCGCTGTCGCTCCGGGGGAGAGTGAGCGACCGCTCGTCCGAACTGCTGTGCAGAATCGACATAAACGGTCGTCTGCCTCTGATGGTGACACATCGAAGGGCATCCTTCCGAGAACCGTCTGCGGTCTGCGTGTAACGAAAGTAATAGGTCGTAGGCACGCGCCACTGCGCGTAACAAACTGGCCCCCTATTGCAAATTGTTGAACGCAAGGCAATAGCACATCCGTGGTATTACCTCGGTAAGCTTCTTCGCGACTCATCCTTAACATACGATTCCAGCGGGCTCGACCTGGGAGAGATGTCTGCCACAAGGGCCGCGCGCGGGCCCTTTTTTAGAGTCCGCGCAACAAGTTCTATTTGTCTTCGCAAGGGAGGATGGCGAGGGCGTCGGCGGGAACGCGCTCAGGCCAGGCAAGGCCACTGTCGTCAAGGTGTGCATGAGCACGGAAGCGGACCGACTATCGATCCAGACGAAGGCATTCATCGGCATCACTGCGTCTATCGGCGTAGTGGCGCTGGCGTATTCGCTTGCTCATTGGCAGTCGCAGGATCCCATGCGCTTCGTGTGCTACCTCGTGGTGGCGGTGCTGGCCTCGGGATTGAAAGTACAGCTGCCCGGCATCGACGGCACCATGTCGGTCAATTTCCTGTTCATCCTGTTGGGTGTGCTGGAACTCAGTCTTCCCGAGACACTCGTCATCGGATGCACCGCCAGCCTTGCGCAGAGCGTGTGGCAGCTGCGCGGCCGCCTCGATCCCGTCAAAGTATTGTTTAACGTGGCGGGAATGATGGCCAACGCCACCTGCCTGACGTACCTTACCTACCATTCACTCTCCGGAAAGATGGCGTCCAGCAAGCCGATCCTTTTGATGGTTGCGGCGCTGGTCTTCTTCTTTGCTAATACGCTGCCCATTTCGGTCGTGATCGCTTTGACTGAAGGCAAGTCGAGCCGGAGGGTTTGGTCGGAGTGCTACTTCTGGTCGTTCCCTTACTACCTGGTCGGCGCGGCTGCGGTGGGACTGGTAGGAATCATCAACCGCAGCGCCGGGTGGCAAACATCGTTATTGGTTCTCCCGCTGATTTACTGGGTATACCGCTCCTACCGGCTGTATCTGGGCCGGTTGGAAGCCGAGAAAGAACGCGTCGAAATCGAGAAGCGCCACGTCGAGCAGATCGCGTCGCTGAACATGCGCACGATTGAGGCCCTGGCGCTGGCCATTGAAGCCAAGGACCACACCACGCACACTCACCTGCAGCGTGTGCGGACCTACGCCGTCGAAATGGCCAAGCAGTTGAAGCTCGGGGTGGAGCAGATCGAAGCTCTACGGGCGGCGGCCCTGTTGCACGACATCGGCAAGCTGGCCGTGCCCGAACAGATCATCAACAAGCCCGGCAAGCTGACGCCGGAAGAATTCGAAAAGATGAAAGTCCATCCGCTCGTGGGTGCCGAGATTCTCGAGCGGGTGGCGTTTCCCTATCCGGTTGCGCCCATCGTGCGATCCCATCACGAGCGCTGGGATGGTTCCGGCTACCCCGAGGGTCTGGCGGGAGAACAGATTCCGATTGGCGCCCGCATTCTTGCCGCCGTCGATTGTCTCGATGCGCTGGCATCGCACCGGCAGTACCGTCCCGCGCTGCCACTCTCCGAGGCCATGGCCAAAGTGAAAGAGAAATCCGGGACATGGTTCGACCCGCAAATCGTCGCCATCCTCGAGAGCCGCTACATCGAACTGGAGCGCATGGCGCAGATGTCCGACGACACGGCGGCTACGATGGGGCTCTCGAAAACAGTGCGCGTGGAACGCGGCTTGGCGCCGGCAGCGGGTTTTGAGCGTACGGAACCAACTCACGGCGCCAACGAAAATGCCGACTTCCTGACCTCGATTGCTTCCGCGCGACAGGAGGCTCAGACGATGTTCGAGCTGAGCCAGGATCTGGGCGTTTCGCTGAGCTTGAGCGAGACGCTTTCGGTGCTTTCGATGCGCTTGCGGAAAATGATTCCCTACGACTCGATTGCGGTATTCGTGAATCGCAACGGCTGGCTTTTGCCGGAGTTAGTCAGCGGAGAAAACTTCCGCGCGCTGTCTTCGCTGAAAGTCAGGGTCGGTGAAGGATTGTGCGGCTGGGTCGCAGAAAATTCCAAGCCGATCGTCAACGGCAATCCCCAGGTCGAAGCCGGATATGCCATGGACGCCGGCAAGCACACCACCCTGCTGCAATCGGCGCTGGTCGTGCCCCTCGAAGGGCTCAATGGGGTAGTTGGCGTGTTGGCCATGTATCACACGAATCGCGACGCCTTCACGCCGGATCACTTAAGGATTCTGCTGGCTGTGGGATCGAAAGTGGCACTGTCGGTCGAGAACGCTCTCAAGTATCAGCAGGCCGAGAGTTCTGCAACGACTGACTATCTTACCGGCCTGCCGAATGCGCGCTCCCTCTTCGTGCATCTCGCCCAGGAAGTGGCGCGCTGCCGCCGCATGAAGTCATCGCTGGCGGTGCTGGTTTGCGATATCGACGGATTCAAGCAGATCAACGATTCGTTCGGTCACCTCGAAGGCGACAAATTCCTGCGCGAGTTCACGACTCGGCTCAAAGACGTTTGCCGCGGATACGACTACGTCGCTCGCATGGGTGGCGACGAATTCGTGATCACCGCGCCGGGTCTGACGCCGGAAGCGGCCAAGGACAAAGCTGACCGGCTGAACCAGGCCGCGATCGAGTCCGGAGTTCACGTTTGCGGCCGCGAACTGATCACGCTCAGCGTCGGCATGGCGTTCTGTCCCGAAGATGGCTATGACGTCGAACGCCTGCTCGCCGAAGCGGACCGCCGTATGTACTCCATGAAGCAGATTCATCACGCGGAAGCGGCCGCTCGCGAAGGCAAGAAACTCGGCGCGTCCGCACACTAGGAGAAATGCAACCATGCTCGAGCGGAAAATTGCGCGACATGGATTCGCGCTGATCGCGACCGCTCTGTTGGGCGGGCTGTTTTCCGCCACGCTGGTAAGGCTTGCCCCGGGCTTCGACAGCGACGAAGCGCAGCTTGATCCACACTTGAATTCGCAGAGTATTCAGGCTCTGCAGCAGCGACGGGCCGAGCAGCACAACATTATTCGCTTCTACTTCGATTCCCTGCAGCGGGCTGTGAGTGGCGATCTCGGTACTTCCATTTCGTTGGGACAGCCCGTCAGCACTCTGCTGCGCGAACGGCTTCCTCTCACGCTGCGCATGGTGGGTCTTGCACTGCTGCTCAGTTGGGCCGCGGTACTGGCGTTGGCTCTGAGCGCAGCGTGGGCGAGAAACGGGGCGTACGATGCACTGGCAACGGTGATCAGCGGCACTCTGCTCTGCATCCCGGCCGCAGTGCTGGCGTTGTTGTCGGTGCTGTGGAACGTTCCCGGTGCTCTCGCCGTGGCGCTGATCATCTTCCCGCGGGATTACCGTTACGCCCGCAATCTTCTCGCGAAAGCGTACTCGTTGCCGCACATCATCACGGCCCGCGCCAAAGGTCTCAGCGAGTGGCGCATTCTGTTCTGGCATGTAATCCCGGTCGCTGGACCTCAACTCCTCGCGGTTGGTGGAGTCTCGGTCAGCCTCGCCGCGGGCGCGGCGATTCCAGTTGAGGCTCTGTGCGGCTTGGCGGGCGTTGGACAGCTCGCATGGCAAGCGGCGCTCGCCCGCGACTTGCCTCTGCTGATGAATATCACCGTCCTGGTGACGTTAGTAACCTTGCTGGCAAATTCCGGGGCCGATGTAATCGGACATATGTGGCGAGGCCAGCAGGCATGAGCTTCTGGCGCAGGGCCGCGTGTGCACTGTTGCTGCTCGTAGTCGTTGTGTCGCTGGCGGCAAATTGGCTCGCTCCAGCAGGTTACGCGAAGCAGTATCGCGAAGCCGCGGGCGCGCCTCCGTCGCACGAACACTGGCTCGGCACAGATGAAATCGGACGCGACCGTTTTGCGCGCGTGCTTTATGGAACGCGGGTCTCACTGCTGCTCGCACCGGCTGCAGCGCTGTTGTCGACGCTGTTGGCCGCGCTGATCGGGGGCTTGGCTGGATATCTGGGTGGGGCGTGGGCCAAGGGCGCAATGGCTGTGACGGATCTGTTCCTCTCGCTGCCGTGGCTTTTCTTGCTTATCACGGTACGGGCATTGATGCCGTTGAACGTTTCGCCCGTGGTCTCGGTAACGGTGACATTTCTGATGTTGGGGTTGTTGGGTTGGACCAGCGCGGCGCGCGTGTTGTGCTCGACCGCCGGATCGCTGCGAGACTCGGATTTCGTGCGGCAAGCACGCGCCTCGGGAATCCGCGGCGTTCGCCTGTTTTGGGTGCATGTGGTGCCGAACCTGAAGCCGGTGCTCTATGCCCAGTTCTGGATCTCGATTCCCGCGTTCATCTTGAGCGAGGCGAATCTCGGAATCCTTGGGCTCGGAGTGGCCGAGCCGTTGCCGTCGTGGGGAAGTTTGCTGAAGGAACTAGAAGGTTTGGTATCAATCGGCGAAGAGCCATGGAAGTTCATCCCCCTCCTGTTGCTTGTCGTCGTGGTGACGTCATTTCAACTCGTACTTTCAAAGCCGGATGAGGCGGCCGCGTAGCCGCTGGAGAGGTTGGCAGTTCATGGCAACGAAGTGGGGAAAAACCATCGCGATCTTTGTGCTTTCGCTTGGCATCCTGGCCGGCAACGCCGCCGCGCAGGGCCAACTGCATTTCTGCCTGCGGTCAGAGCCGAAGACTTTTGATCCGCTGAAGGTAGAAGACGACGCTTCCGTCGCGATCCGCTATCTGACAGCTGGTGTACTCGTCCGCATGAACCGGCAGACGCAAGCTCTTGAGTCGGAACTGGCGCAATCCTGGAAAGTCTCGAAAGACGGCAGGAACATCACCTTCAAGCTGCGCAGCGGAGTCTCCTTTTCCGACGGTACGCCCTTTTCCGCGGAAGACGTCGCCTACACCATGCAGCAACTCATGGATCCCGCGCTGCATTCTGCCACGGGGGATGCTTTCCGCTCGGGTCCTGGCAACGTCGACGCCAAGGTTCTTTCCCCCAACCAGATCTCGATCACCTTCCCTGCTCCCGTTGCCGGACTCGACCGTCAGTTTGATCAGGTCGCGATCATGTCCGCTCACTCGCCGAAGAAAGAAATGGCGGTACTCGGGCCCTTCATGGTTGCAGACTACAAACCGGGCGCAACCGTGCTCTTGAAGAGAAATCCGAATTACTGGAAGTCCGATGCGCAGGGACGCAAGCTGCCCTACCTCGACGCGATCCAGCTCGACATTCAACCGAATCGCGACGTAGAAATGCTCCGCTTCAAGCGCAACGAAATTGACCTGATCAACTCTCTCGACAGCGAGTACTTCGACAAGCTCGCTTCGACCTCGCCGCAACTTGTCCACGATGCGGGCGCCTCTCTCGACAGCGAGCAGATGTGGTTCAACGAAGTCGCGAAGTCTCCGCTCCCGAATTACAAGAAGGCGTGGTTCCGGTCGGCGGCTTTCCGGCAAGCAATTTCGGAAGCTATCAACCGCGCCGATATGGCGAAAATCGTGTTTCGCGGACATGCGCAGCCCGCCATTGGCCCGGTTTCTCCAGCCAACAAATTCTGGTTCAACGCCAAGCTGAAGCCCGAAACGTATTCTCCAGACGCTGCCCTGAAAGCCCTGCAGGCCCAGGGTTTTCGCATGGAGAACGGGGCGCTGAAGGACAAGGACGGGAACGCAGTGGTGTTCTCCATCATGACCAATGCGGGAAACAAGTCTCGTGAGCGCATGGCGACGATGATTCAGGAAGACCTGCAAAAGATCGGGATTCACGTCAATGTCGTGACGCTCGACTTCCCTTCCCTGATCGAGCGCATGACGCAGACCTTCGACTACGAGGCAATCCTGTTGGGTCTGACAAACGTCGGACTTGATCCGAATGAGCAGATGAATGTGTGGCTGAGTTCGTCGGAAAACCATCAGTGGAATCCATCGGAGAAGACGCCGGAAACCGCGTGGGAGGCGGAGATCGACAAGCTCATGCGGGCGCAGGCTTCGGCGGCCGACGCCAAGAAGCGCAAAGAGAGTTTCGATCGTGTACAGGAGATCGCGGTCGAGCAGGCTCCATTCATCTACCTGGTGAATCGAAATGCCTTGTCGGCGGTTTCGGCGAAGGTGCAGGGAGCCAGCCCCGTAATTCTCGTGCCGCAGACTTACTGGAACGTGGAGCGGCTCTCATTGAAGTAGGGCTTCCCTCAGAAGCCTTCACCACAGAGGGCACAGAGAAACATACAGAAAAGCTTGTTCGTGAATTCGATAGCCCAAACCGACACCCTTCTCGCCACTCGCATTTCGGTGCGCTACGGCGGCAGGCCTGTGCTCCAGAACATCGAACTGGACATTCGCCGCGGCGAGGTACTTGGACTGATCGGGCAGAGTGGCTCGGGGAAGAGCACGCTCGCGATGTCGATTCTTGGACTGCTGGACCGCAAGCGGGTACGGCCAGAGGGCATAATCCAGTTTGAAGACCGGAATCTGTTGTCCCTTCCCGAGCGCGAGTTACGCAGCCTTCGCGGGCGAAAGATCGCGCTGGTGCTACAGAGCCCGCTTTCTTCGCTGAATCCCGCGCTGAAGATCCGTACTCAACTGAAGGAAACCTGGCGCGCCCACGCATCCGGCCCCTCTGTCGATTGCGATCGCACAATCCGGCAGGCGCTGGAAAGCGTGAGCCTGCCTTCCAGTAGTGACTTCCTGGCCAAGTATCCATCGCAGATGAGCGTCGGCCAGGCTCAGCGTGTGCTGATCGCGATGGCGGTAATGCATCGTCCCGCGCTGCTGATCGCCGACGAGGCTACCAGCGCGCTCGACGTGATTACGCAATCCGAGATTCTCGCCCTATTCCGCGAGCTCAACCGGACTTTCCAAATGTCGATCCTCTACATTTCGCACGATCTGGCGTCGGTCGCGGGAATCTGCGATCGGGTCGCGATTCTTCACGAGGGCCAGATCGTGGAATTGGGAACAGCAGTCCAGGTGCTCACCAATCCTCAGCACTCCTACACGCAGCGCCTGATGGCCGCCATGCCGAAGATGCCCCAGTTGGCTGCGGCTGCCAGGGCCGCGTCTCGCTAACTTCTCGCGCGAAGTTGACTCTTTCCGGCTCAGCGTCCCGACGTCCAAACCCCTCAAGTGGTGATGCTGTGAACCCGGGGTTATACGAAAATGAGTAGAAAAAGAGTAACTGTTACTTTGGGACACATTGTCCCACGCCCACCCTGGTGGGACAGAGTGACCCAACCACGTCCCCGGCAAGCCGCGTTTTGCATTCATAATCAATAACTTAGCCCTGCACAAATGGCTCTCCCCGTGCAACAGAGACTGTGCGACAAAGCTCGATCTTTCCCCCGTTTTGAAAGAAAGGGTGAGATTTTATGGAGCACAAACACAAGTTTCGCAAGCCTCTGGGACGCGGCGAACGACATAGCGCCGCCTGGGGCAAGCGCTTGAGCATGGTGCTGGTGCTGGTTCTGTCTACGGGCATGGCATTCGGCCAGCGCTTGAACGGTGGTTTCGCGAACGAGACCGGGACTGGCCGCTTCAACCGCATCTCTCCGGAACTCTCCGGGATGCTCGCGAAAGCGAAGCAGGGAGCGGCGAATCGCCAGATGATCCGCGTCATCGTGCAGTACAAGCAGGTGCCGACATCGGCGCACTACTCCACGATGGCCGGCCGCGGTGCCCGCCTGCACTCCAAGCTGCACCTGATCAAGGGCGCGGCCTTCACGATTCCGGCCAGCGCACTGCCGGTGCTAGAAGCTGATCCCGAGATCGCCTCGGTGACGGTGGACCACGCGATGAACGTGATGGACGACCTGACCGACCAGGCGACCGGCGTTGCCTCCGCATGGAATGCCGGGTTAACCGGCACCGGCGTTGGCGTAGCCGTGATCGACAGCGGCATCAACGACAGCCACTCAGACCTCTGGGACTCCGCACACACCGCCTCTCGAGTCGTTTACCACGGAGACTTTACCAGTACCGCCAACACCAACTCCAACGGCGGCCATTATGATCTCTACGGTCACGGCACGCACGTCGCTGGCATCATCGGCGGCAACGGATCCCTGTCCGGCGGACGTTACGCCGGCGTCGCTCCGGGCGTGAACCTGATCGACTTGCGCGCTCTGGACGCGAACGGCGCCGGAACCGACAGCACAGTGATCGCCGCCATCCAGGCCGCGATCGCCCTGAAGAACACCTACAACATTCGCGTGATCAACCTGTCTCTTGGGCGCGGAATCGCCGTCAGCTACACGCAGGATCCTCTTTGCCAGGCCGTTGAATCAGCGTGGCAAAGCGGCATCGTGGTTGTAGTCGCGGCCGGAAACTATGGCCGCTTGAGCGTGAATGGAAGCAACGGCTTCGGAACCATCACGGCTCCGGGCAACGATCCTTATGTTCTGACCGTTGGCGCGACCAAGAGCAACGGCTCCGGTTCGCAGGCCGCCGAAACGAAGGCCAGCTACAGTTCCAAGGGCCCCACGACTTACGATCACGTCGTGAAGCCTGACATGGTGGCCCCTGGACACAACATCGTCTCCCTCTACGCTCCGGGAGCGACGCTGGAAGCCGCGTACCCGAGCGACGTAGTCGCCGGCACGGACGGCAACTCTGATTACTTCACCTTGAGCGGAACCAGCATGGCGACCCCCGCGGTTGCCGGCGCTGCCGCGATCCTGCTGCAGGAGCAGAGCACGCTCACGCCCGATCAAGTGAAGGCTCGTCTGATGAAGACCGCCTACAAGCTGGGTATAACGTCGACGTCAGCCTATGTACCGCACCTTCGCATGAATTTCGTCGACTGGTACGACCTGTTCTCCGTAGGGTCGGGCCTGCTCAACGTGCAATCAGCAGTCGCCAACTCTGACCTGGCTCCGGCCAATGTTGGGGCGGCGCTTTCACCTTACGTCGTCTACAGCACCTCGGACCGCATAATTTCGCTGGTCTATGGCAACTCCAGCGTGGGCAGCACCTCCGTGGTGTGGGGCTCGTCGGTGGTTTGGGGATCCTCGGTGGTCTGGGGCTCCTCGGTGGTCTGGGGCTCCTCGGTCGTCTGGGGTAGCTCGCTTCCCTACATGGACAACACGACCAGCGCGTTCAGCGTGGTCTGGGGCTCCAGCACGGGCACAGCCTCTGCCACCAGCGTGGTCTGGGGTGCCTCCGTGGGCGATGCCAATTCCGCGTTCTCCGATGGCGGAGACGATGAAGAGTAACCATGCCGTGTGAATCTACAGAAAGGAGACGACATTTATGAATAGCACACGGCAAATCAAAACCTTAATCGGCGCAATGCTGCTGGCCGCAGTTGGCGTCGCTGGGTATGCAGTAGTCGCGAATCACGCGCTGCACACCTACTTCGCCCTGGCGGTTCTGGCGCTCGCAGCAGCAACGTCGCGTATGAAAGTGAAGCTGCCCGGAATCAATGGCAACATGTCAGTGAACCTCCCGTTCCTGCTGACCGCCATTGTGAATCTGAGCACAGCCGAAGCCGTCCTGATCACGTGCGCTTCCACCGCCGTGCAGTGCTGGCCGCGGAAGAACGCGAAATTTAACCCGCAGCAGATGGTGTTCAACCTCAGTATGATGGCGTTTGCCAGTTCGGCGGCGAGCCTGATGTTCCACGCTAGCTCTCCGACGTGGCAAGCAAATCCCCTGGGACTGGTGCTGTCGACGGCTACCTTGTTCCTGGGACAGACGACGCCGGTGGCGGGCATCGTAGCGGTGAGCGAGGGCAAATCGCCTGCTCAGGTTTGGATGAGCCTGGCGCAACTCTCGTTCCCGTATTACGTGGTCAGCGCGGGAGTCACCTCCATGGTCCAGGCGATGAGTTCTCATCTGGGCTGGGGATTGGCACTCGCGGTATTCCCGGTCATGTACGGGATCCATCAGTCCTACAAGCTGTATTTCAATGGACTGGCGGAAAGCCTGAAGCCCGAAGTGCTGGTCAGATCGGCCAGCGCCGGGGCGTAAAGACTGTTCGAGTCGAACCACCCGAGTGCTCCGCGGCCGCAATCCGCGGAGCACTCTTTCCTTTCCTGCTCTTCTCAAATATTGTCCCCGGCGACGTTCAGGGTTTCCACTGGAAGGTGGCGAGCGCTCCGGCAGGCAGGCTGTAGCTGAACTCCTGGCCCTTCCAACTCACCGTAAAGTTCCCGCTGCCCCCTAAATTGAGCACGATCAGCACGATCGAGCCGTCAGGATTCAGAAAGGCTACATCTTCAGTACTGCCCGAACCGAAGCTATTGGAATCGATGCGGTACGCCCCAGGCATGACGAACTTCGCAGCGTGCCCCAGGACGTAGTACTCGACGTTGTTGGTGATGGTTGCCGGCGACGTGCTGGAATCAATCGTCACCACTCCGCGGCAATTCTGGCAGCCGCCATTCTTGGGTCCGGAGTTCTGATCCAGCGCCAGGTTCCACAACGAAACGCTGCGCGCCCAGTTCCGCGTGGCGCCGATCAACAGATTCTCAGCATCCCAAGACAGATCGCCACCGAAATTTGACCCAACCGTTCCTGAGCATTCGGTGAACCAGATGTCCTTGCCCGGATACGCGGTCTTCACCGTGGACTGAGCGCTCACGTTTCCCGCATAACAGTGAAACGCTGTGCCCGCAACATAACTCGACGCAGTGTTATCGGCGAGCAGCGTTTCCGGATATGTGGTGTTGTCCCAGTTGTGGTCGTAGCCGAAGATCTTTACGCTGCTCAGACTGGCCGCGTTCAACGCCGGTCCAAGGTTCGCGCCAATGAATGTCGCCTCATCGCCGGCCGCCAGATACGCAGTCGGATAACTGCTATTGGAATTCAGCGGCTCGTTCTGCGGCATGATCGCGTAGATCGGAATTCCCTGCTGCTGATACCCCTGCACGAACTTGACGAAATATTGCGCCAGGCTCGGAAAGTACGTGGTGTCAATGTTCCCGCCGCTCATGGTGCCGGTGGTCTTCATCCACGCGGGAGGACTCCACGGCACCGCCACAACCTTGATTGCAGGATTCGCCTCCAACGCCTGCTGCAACAGCGGCGTAATGTACGCCGTGTCGTGCACGATGGAGAAATTCGTCAGATTCGTATCGGTCTGTCCAGCGGGCATGTCGTCGTAACTGTAGTTCCCACTTGCCGAAAAATCCGATGCGCCCATCGGCTGGCGCAGAAAACTGATCCCGATGCCACTCGTCGGGCTGAATAAGCTCTGCCACAAGCTGGTCTGCTGCGCTGATGTCAGCTTCTTGGTTACGACCCACGCAGATGAATCCGTTAGAGACGCCCCGAATCCATCCATCTGTTGATATTTCGTCGCATCATTCACCGTGATCACAGGCCCCGAAGACGTTCCGCCGCTCGCAAACTTCACGTTCGGCTGCGACTTCAGCAACATCGCGCGGTCGCCGGTCGTCTCGACCACCTGCACGCTCGGCCCGGATGGTGTGATGGGATTGGTGAAGTTCTGGCCGCTGGAACAGGAATAACAGGCCAGAAGCGCAATGCAAATTAGCAGGGGACCAGTCATACGACGCATAAAGCCAGTGTGCATACCACTCCAGCAGTTACTGATGTCGAACCGAACAGGAGTGCTACGTCCAAATCCACGCCGCGATCGCGAATGCCGATGCTCCCGGCATGGCTGCAACAGAATGGTTTTGAAAACGAGAGACGGCGCTGAACCGGCCGTCTCCCCTGTTAGACATTCACCGTTGTCTGCCTAGAAATAAATCTTGGCGCCAAGTTGTACGACGCGGAATCCTCCCGGCGCTGTTCCAGGCGTGTCAGAGTTCGTACCCCAATTCGAATTCTTGCTGATGCTGAATGGGGTCCCGGGCTGCCACTCCCACGGTCCGTTCTCGGCAAAGCCAACGTTCTTGTCGATGAAGTTGGGATGGTTGAACACGTTGAACGCCTCCAGCCGAAGCTGGATGTAGCGCTGCTCGCCCGATCCCAGCGGCAGATTCTTGAAGAGTGACATGTCCCAGGTCTGCAATCCGCCGGTGCGAAGCACATCTCGCGATGGCCGAATCGGCGCCCCGATGGATGCCGGATAAATCGGATTCTGGCTTTGATCGAGGGTGTAATAGTAAGGAATGGCTCCCCACATATTTCCGCCGTTGATTGCTCCCGGCTCACCCTGCCACCCATTGCCCAAGTCAATCGGCGTCCCTGTCATGAAATTCGTGACGCCGCTGATCTGATAGTTGTCGGTAACATAGGAGAGCCACTTCGGTCCGTTGAAGTGTTTCGTCAGCCCGGGAATGTCGTATACATAGTTAGCCGCAAATACGTGTCTGCGGTCCCAACTTGCGGAACGGTAGTCGAGAAGACGCGGATTGAACGGGTCCTGCGTATCCTGATCCGCATTCGCAGTCGTTTGAGAGTGCGACCAGGTGTATACCGCTCCCGCAGTCAGGCCTTTGCTGAAGCGCCGCTGCAGAGACATCTGCAACGAGTTGTAGTTGGCTGTCCCGTCGAACTTCATATAGGACATCTGTCCGTAGCCCTTGTATGGCACCAGAGGAGCATCGGTGTAAGACCCGCGTCCCAATGCGCAGATGCCCGTAAAGCTGTAACCGGCAGCTTCGTACGGCGACCCCGCCAGATACGGATCCGTACCCACCGTGCCGGTCCAACCGCAGGCATTGGGGTCTTGCGCCGCAGCAGTGAATGCGTACCCGTAGGGAATGGCGTTCACGTCCCGTGAAGTCACCAGGTGCCGGGATTGCGTTCCCACGTACGCGACATCGAGCGTGGTTCCTCGTCCCAGTTCCTGCTGTACTCCCAGACTGAAGCTGTACACCGTCGGCACTTGTCCGGCCCTATCGGCTCCGACAATGTTGCCCAACACGCCAGTTCCGAAGTTGCCTCCGAGACTCGGCAGGTTGCTGATGTTGTTGGCCGCTACCTGGGCGGTCTGAACGATGGCCGGATTGTTGAACACCGGATTGAAGATCAGGTTGCCCTGAACCCGGTCATGCATCATGCCCGCGCCGCCCCGGATCACGGTCTTGTGGCTGTGGAACATGTCATAGGCAAACCCGAAACGGGGTTCGGGCATAATGCCACGATCATTCCACCCACCCTTGGGCAGAGTCCCGTCGCTGGCGTAGCGCATTCCCTCCAAGGGATTTCCGCTGTCCGGAACGATGTTGCCGCCGGTGTCGACGGTCACCGCGTCGGCTGCGACATAGGACGACGGATCGAACAACGCGATCTGGTTCTTCGCGTCATACTGAGGTGGAATCCACGCAAATCGCATGCCGTAGTCGAGCGTCAAGCGCGTCGTTACTTTCCATGTGTCTTGCGCGTAGAACTCGAGCTGGTTGTAACGGAACTGTCCAATCGGCCGCGCAGTCGACTGGTCAAAGCTGTTGAACTCTCCCAGCAGCGCGCTGGCATACGGATCTCCGCATTGCGTATCCGCAGCGCATGATTCGCTCGCCGTGGGCGCCGCGTTGAAGTTGAATTGACCATTCACATTGCCCCATGCGATCTGGTCCTTGCGGTTCCGCTGGTAGAACATCCCGAACTTTAATGTGTGTTTGTTCCTCTGCCATGTCACGTTGTCGTTCACGTTGATCGTGGTGTTGGCCTGGTGCCAGGGCATCGAACCCAGGTAGCTCCACCCGAAGTTCACGTTGTTCAAACCGCCAAAACCCATATCCGGCAGCGTGTCCGACGGATACAGCAGAGGCAGCGTGATCCCGTTCTTGGCCAGCGAGATGTTTCCATTCGCGCCGGTCACCAGTGATTTCGTGACGCTGGGCCCCACCGAAAATTCGTTCAACAGCGTTGGCGTGATCGTGCTCAACACGTTCAGCGAAAGATTCCACCCGGGATGGTCCTGGATGCAGCCGCCGGGGAAATTGATCGCCGCCAGGCAATCCACTGCTCCCAATCCGCCCGTGGAAAATGGCGCCTGCAAGTGATCGCTGTTGTGAATCCATCGCACGAACATGTGGTTGTCGCGATTGATCTGAAAGTCGCCGCGAAGAATGTCTTCGCGCCGCGGATTCGTATACGACAACGCCGTCGAATAGTTGTAACTCAACCCGTTCGTGCCAAACCCGGGCACGTTCGGCTCGGGATACAAGCTCAGCATCTTCGACACATTCGTAAAAATGGCCTGCTGCGCCGTACTCAGTTGTGTCGCATCAATCTTGTTTCCCGGAAATGGATTGCCTGTATTCGGATCGTAGATCACGATCGGAACGCCATTGCCGTCGACCGACTGTGAGAAATCGCCCTGACGTTCCAGGTCGGTAGGAGTGTAGAAGGTTGTCGTCCCGCCGATGGGAATCAGTTGCCGGTAGAACTCCTGGCTCCAAAATACGAACAGTCTGTCCTTCAGGATTGGTCCGCCAAACTGATAGCCGACGTAGTTATAGCGGTAAATGTAGGGCTCGTTCGGCTGTGTGTTCAGCAATTCGTTCTGCTTGTTGAACCACTCATTCGCATTCAGGCCGTCATTGCGATGAAAGAAGCGGCCATTCCCGTGCCAGGAATTTGTCCCGCCCTTCGTCGTGATGGCAATCTGTCCGCCCGCGGCCTTGCCGAACTCAGCCTGATAATTGGAGGTCAGGATCTTCACCTCGTCGATCGCATCCGGATTCAGGGTCACATGCGTGCCGCCGTTGTTCCCCGTATCCACGTTCGACGCGCCATCGATCGTGAACTCATGCTCGTTGGAGCGCGTGCCATTGATGTTGACCGAGTCAAGGCCTCCGGTCCCCGACACGTGGCCATCGACCATTCCTGACACGCCAGGCACCAGCTTCAGGTAATCCAGCACATTGCGGCCATTGAGGGCAACGTCGTTGAGTTGGCGGCTGGTCACGACGTCCGACCGCTCGCCGGAATTCGACTGCAACTGCAACTGTCCGGCGTCGGCGCTCACTGTTACCGAATCGGCGGTAGTTCCCACGGCCAGTTCGAATTCACCCGCGTTCAACTTGTCCGCGGCACTCAGCACCACGCCCGTGGTCTCCAGCTTCTTGAAGCCCTTCGCCTCAATCGTGATCGTATAGGTGTCGGGAGGCATGTTGGCTACGACGAACTCGCCGCTGCTATTCGTCGTGACCGTTCTTTGGGCGCCGGTCTCTGGGCTCTTCGCGGTCACAGCGGCGTCTGCGATGTAGGCGCCGCTCGCATCCTTCACGCGGCCAAAGATCGTACCTGTCGTTACTTGTGCGAACAGCATCGGCGCGAATCCCAGCCACAGGAACAACGCCAGCACGATCGCTGCGAGAATCTTTTCTGAGCGGTTATTCAAAACACAACTACCCATTTGCGGCCTCCGTTCTCCGGCAAGACACGCTTGCCTTCCCCAAAATTAGTTCTGTTGATCACTACGATCGGAAAAACGGATTATTCTAGAGCCGGAGTTCTAGAAAATCTGCTATGCAGAAGAGGGGGCGGGACACTCTACTTTCGTATAGGAAAACGATTGCGGAAACGTTAACGGGTCGGCAATGGAAATCAGTCGAGCGAAATGATGCCGCGCTTGAGCGCAGCGGTGGCGGCTTCCGTGCGGTCTTTCACATTCAACTTTTCGAGCACGTGGCTCACGTGAAGTTTGACCGTCACCTCGGCAATGCTGAGGGTGGCCGCGATTTCTTTGTTTCCCATCCCCTTCGCCACCATCCTCAGCACTTCGACCTCGCGGCTCGTCAGCGGGCGGTGCGTCAGATGTTCAGCCAATAAGGGCGCCACAACGGGATCGAGATAGCGTTTGCCCTCGCGCACTTTCCGGATCGCACGCAGCAACTCTTCGCGCATCGCGCTTTTCAGAATGTATCCGCGCGCTCCGGCCTGCAGGGATCGATGAATCTCTTCCTCGCCGGAGTGTGTCGAGAGCATCAGAATGCACGCATCCGGAAACTCGCGAGTGATCGATGCCACGGCCTCAGCACCGCTCATGCCCGGCAGGCGCACGTCCATCAGCACCATACTTGGGCGGTGCTTGCGATAAGCGGCGAAGGCATCTTCAGCGTTTCCCGCTTCGGCGATTACTTCCATATCTTCCTCGGCGTTCAATGAGGACGAGAGCCCCATGCGCACCATGAAGTGGTCGTCGACCACCAGGATTCGTATCGGCTTTTGTGCAGTGATCAATGCGTGGCCCGTTCTTTCACCGGAATTTCGACGAATACGGTAGTCCCGCGTTCCGGTTCGCTTTCGACTTGCAGGACACACCCCATCGACTGCGCGCGTTCCCGCATGTCGAGAAGGCCAAAATGGCCTGTGGGCGTGGCGTCTTGCGGATGGAATCCGCGGCCGTCATCGGTAACGGAAAGCCGAACTTTGCTCTCATCGAACTGCAGCCGCGCATTCACACGGCGGGCACGGCCGTGCTTTATCGCGTTGGCTACCGCTTCCTGCCCAATGCGAAGCAGGTTCATCTCCACTGCAGCAGGCAAGCGCACCGGATCGCCAGTAAGACTCACGTCGACCTTGACGTCGTCCCGCTGCGCGGGCGGTAGAACCGTCTGTCGCAAAGCGGAGACCAGATCTCCCTCTTCGAGCAGATGACAGCGCAGATCCCACACCGACCGTCGCGCATCGAGCATGCTATGGCGGCTCATGTTGCGAGCAGTCTCCAGAGCGTCTTTTGCCACTTTGGGCGCCTGCTGGAAGCAATCGACGGCGAGGTCCAGTTGCATCGTGATGCCCGCCAACTCTTGCTCGAGATTGTCATGGAGTTCGCGCGCAATGCGGTTCCGCTCCTGCAGCACCGCGCCGCTGCGAATCTTCTGGCGAATCAACTCCATCTGCTCCTGCAATCTTCTTCCCAGCACCACAATCCAGGCCATCACCAGCAACAGAACACCGACGGTGATGCCCAGCACCCACAAGGTGTGCCGCAAATTCCACCACGACGGAGCGTGCAGCACCACCAGATCCTGCGGAGAGCGCAGCAGCATGCGGAACGACTGCGGGACTGCCCAGAGTCCCCCGCTCCGCACCAGACAAATTCCGGTGACGCGAACCTGGCTATTCAGCGGAACCGAGAGCAGCGACTCTGCCGCTGACGCGGGCGAAAGGGTCGCATCAAACAGAATATGGTCCTGCTCCTTTTGCAGCAGTAAGCGAATCCCGTCCGGCTGCACATCACGACCCAGCAATGTGGTGTCCGTTTCGATGACCGCGCCGTCGTATCGCTCCCAAGGCACGCCAATGTCAAATTGGACTGGGTTCACTGCGGCCTGTGTTCCGACACGGTAGATCACGGCGTCCTTCAGCACAGGCGCGGACTCCCCCAGGGCAGGAAATCCCACTGCATCGACCACGTCGCCAATATTCAGCTTGATGTCTTCTTCGGTCAGGACGCGCAGACCCTGCCCTTCAGCCTGCAGGAATAGCGCCTTCCCCGGCTGCTGGTAGCCCACGACTCCGCGCACTCGCACTCTGTGCTCCTCTCCCGGTCCGGGAGCAAACGTAAGCAGCGAGGAAAGCGGCACCACGCGTGCGTGCGATGCCACGGTAATGAGGCTCAATCGTGGTACGTACAAAAGCACTGCCGTCAGCTGCCGTTGTGCATTGAACAGGCTTCCACACACGCCCTCAAGCTGTACTTCGGAATCGATCCATGACGAAAAATCTTGTTCATTGGGGATCGGTACGCGGACACTCAACTGCCCGCCGCCCGAAGCAACGCGCATCGCCAGAGTGGTTTCCCTCCATGACGTCCGATCGATGGAAACAGAACGCACGATCCCGCGAACTTTGATCCACTGGCTGTCCAATTGTCCGTCAGCAAGTTCGACAAACGAGAAGGTGCGCGACTGCGGCACGGCCCCCTTTCCCAACACGCGTGATTTGGTTTCTACAACTACGGGCGCAAACTTCCCCGGGCCGGTGATGCCTTCGACTTCAATTAGATCGCCGAATTGATGAGTGAACCTGGACGACTTGGCGCCCTCGACAAAGACTCCTGCGGTCGAATCCTGCACAAAAAAATCGGGCGCTGGCACGTCATCGGTAACCACGCCCCGCAGGCGCACTGTATATCCGAGTGCCGCCTGTTCGGGAGTGAGCCGGCGAATCTGGTCCGCATGCGTCAGGACGGGAAGAGAACGGTCCGAACTCGGAGCCCGCGCTGCCAGAGGGAGAACGGACGAGAGCACTGCGACCAAAACTAAAGCCGCTCCGCGATTTGCCTTTCGATGGGACGAAGAATGACGCATGACCGCTGGTTCCGGTGATTAGCCTATCCGAAATTAGCACGCCCGTAAAAGGTCGATTTGACGCCGATCTCGGCGTGGTCTGATTTGCTCACCCCAATTGTGCCCGTCCGGCGAATCACGATGATCAGCGGAAATGCTGCTTCCAGATCCTTTCGTCCGCTGGCAAAGTCGCCAGCGCGCACTTCCGCCAGCCCAAGCAGTCCTTGAATCTTGCCGAGACCCGGCTGCCGATCCACTGCGACTCTCATGTGCGGAATGGCCTCCGCCGGTTTGCCTTGAAAGTACAGCAGGACGCGAGGTTCCCCTGCACCTCAACGTTCCCGGGATCAATGTCGGCGGCCGCCTGCAATTCAGGGATGGCCAGATCCGGACGCTTCGCATCCAGTTGCTCTTTCGCCC
>Ga0335082_10002407_pt1 | contig 20127 bp, 20 predicted proteins | sample Lox_Sample_41_FD_206718 | JGI IMG/M metagenome (GOLD analysis project Ga0335082, IMG submission 206718) | Soil microbial communities from Loxahatchee National Wildlife Refuge, Florida, United States - Lox_Sample_4.1 | ecosystem: Environmental > Terrestrial > Soil > Wetlands | place: USA...
CCAGCGTCGCGACGATCCCGGGCGGCCGCCTGGCAGCAAGCGACGTTGATCCGCCAGCGTGGTGGTGGCCGCTGGCGTCGGCCTCCGGGCTGGTCGGGACGTTACCGGGCCGGGGAGGGTGCGCTTAGAGCGATCCTGTTTCCCGGGCGCGGCGTACCGCGTCGCGCCGGTCAGCTACCCCGAGCTTGCGGAAACTGTTCTTGAGATGCGACTTGACCGTATTGACCGAGATGAACAGCTTGGCGGCGATCTCGTCTGTGCTGAGCAGCTCTCCCGCCAGGCGCAGCACATCGCGCTCCCGCTCGGTGAGCTCCTCGACCACCACGGGGGTTGCTGGCAGTCAGGGGTCCGCGGGCTGGGGACCGTGCCCGCCGGGACGAGCCGGGGGCCAAGCACGTCTTGGTGGGTATAGGCGAGATCGGCGTGGCGTTCCAGCGCTGGTCTGAGCCAGTTTCGCTCCATGGCGAACGGGAGCCGGAGGTGCTGGGGCCCGGCGAGGCGCAAGGCGCGCTCCAGTGACTGGCGGCCGCGGCCTGGATCGCCGCTGCGGAAGCTCAGGTGGGCGTCGGTCAGCCATGCCTCGACCTGGACGCGTTCGGCCGTGTCACTTGTGTGCGTTCCGGTCATGCCGAGCGCGTCTTTGGCTGCGTTCAGGTCGGCGGCGGCAAGACAAGCATGGGCTAGCGCGACGGCCGCGTCCGGCGCACGTTCGGGGTCCGCCCGGCGGGCCGCGTCCATAGCCGCCCGTGTGTCGCCCGCCACGGCGCACACCCGCGACTGCGTGATCGTCAGCAGGTGGTCGAGCCATGGCGGCAGCGACCAGCCGCCGCGCGCGCGGGCGAGCATGTCCGGGGCGGCGGACTGGTGGCCGTCAGCTAGCCTGGCGCGTGCCACTGCCAGGCAGCCGATCGCGCTGACCAGCTTGTCGGGATGGGCGTGCAGGCTGGCGTCGGCCAGCTTCAGCCAGCTGTGCGCCTTGGTCAGCTCGTTGCGTTCGAGGTGAACGTGGGCGAGCGCGACGGCGGCCGGCGCGCAGGGCTGCGCCGCCCCGCTGTCATGGGGGACGACGGTTGCGGCAGCGGCGAGGTCGGCGGCCTGGCTCAGCTGCCCGCGCAGCGCGTGCAGCAGCGCGAGGTATCCGCGGCAGCTGGCGGCCTCGTAACTGGTGCACGGCGCGCCGGTGTCTTCCGTGTCGAAAAGCGATGCCGCCTTGTGCAGCAGGGAGGCGGCGTGGTCGAAATCGCCCGACCAGAACTCGACGGCCCCGCGCCCGGACAGCATCTGCGCACAGGCGTCCCCGTATCCCGCGTGTGCGCCCGCGGCGAGGTCTTCGAGCAGGTTCTCCGCTGCCGCTGCCGCTGCCGCGGCTGCCGTGAAGTCTCCGGTCCGGCGGGCCAGGGCCAGGGCGATCAGCGCCGCCGCCAGCCGCGACGGAACTTCTTGATCATCCCGGAGCTTCTCCAGGATCTGTTCTGCGGCGGACAGAGACGCCCTGGCCGCTTGGTCGCGGGCATCAGCCAGGGCGACCGCCGCGCTGGCCAGAAGCGGCTGCGGCTGGGCCGGGCCTTCCGGCACGCGCCGGAGGATCTCGACCGGCAGCTCGAGGCCCCCGGCTTCCATGAGGTGCCCGATGGCCAGCTCATCGACAACGATCCGGGCCGCGAGCTGCCCGTCGCCGGCCTGCCCGGCATGGCGGGCCGCCGCCGGGAGATCCCCGTGGCGCCGGTACCACTCGGCGGCTCGCCGATGCAGGTCGGCCACGCTGCCGGGCTGCTGGTGGCGCAGCTTGAGGCGCAGCACGTCCCGGAACAGCGCGTGGTACCGGTAGGTCCCCTGGCCGGTCGGCTGGACGAACCCGGTTTTCCGGGCGAGCTCGGAAAGAGAGCTCGCCGCGCTGTCATCACCCGCGAGATCTGCCGCGATATCGGCATTGACCGTGCCGAGGATGCTGGTGCGCAGCAGGAGGTCCCGGACCCGGCGAGGCTGGGCGTTGAGCACCTCCTCCACCAGGTAGCTGGTGACCGGGGCGTCGTCACTGACCAGATTCTGCACGAACCGCTCGGGGTCGGCATGGGCGCCCAGGGTGATCGCGGCCATGCGCAGGCCGGCCGGCCAGCCCTCGTTCCGCGCGTGGACGGACTCGAGCGCCGCCGCAGGCAAGGCGACGCCGTGTTGTTCCATCAGCACCGCGGCCTCGCCAACGCTGAAGGCCAGGTCACTGGCGCGGATCTCGGTCAGCTCCCCGGTCAGCCGGTACTGATGCAACGGCACGAGCGGATCCATCCGCGACGCCACCACCAGGCGCAGCCCCGATCGCGCATTCCTGAGCACATAGCCAAGGCCGGCCAGCGTCGGCGGGTCGGTCACCAGGTGCAGATCGTCCAAGACCAAGACCACGGGCGGGTGCTGCCCAGCCAGGGCAGCCGCGAGCCCCAGCAGAAACGCGTGCCCGGTCGCCTCCCCGTGCGCCAGCGCGGAGGCGGCCGCGGGAACGGCGACGCCTGCCCGCCGCAGCGCCGCCACAACGTAGGACCAGAAGATCCGCGGACGATTGTCATACTCATCCAACGTCACCCATGCGATCGGCCCGGCCCCTCCGCTGGCCGCCCACGACACGATCGCCATCGTCTTGCCCGCCCCCGGCGGACCGGTAACCACGGTCAGCGGGCCTTGCGCGCCCTCCACGAGCTGTTTGTCGATACGCGGACGTGACACCACCCAGCCGGGCAGCTCAGGAATGGTGATCTTCGATGCCAGGATCGGATCATTCAACCGGGCGCGATGCCGCCGCAGGCGAGTTCCCTCCTGTTCCGTGGCGCTGGTCACCATCGCTCTCCTCAACTCCGGCTATCACGCCGGTACTCGTCACACCCGCCGATCCCAGACATGCACCGCAGCCTCAGAGCGATTCCCATGACCTCAAGGATTTCCTCCATCCGGTGATCCGCCAAGGGGCCGTTCGGCACCTACCAGCAGGGACTTTCGGCCTCTGCCGCAACGGCAAACAGCTCACCTGCAGACGCTCACCCTCAGCCCGCCCGCAACGGGGTCAGGGCAGCCTTTCCGCTGGTCCCAGGCCGCGCCTGCCGCGGCGCCGAGCACAATGACCGCGCCGATGGCGATGAACCAGGTCAGCAGGGTGAACACGACGCCAATCGTGCCGTAGAGCCTGCTGTCGGAGATAATCGCCGCGGAGCCTCCTATCGCGCAATTCAAGGCTGTGCCCGGTCCGGCCGCCCCATCATTGACCGGAAGCCGCACGGCACGGGGAAGCTGTACGGCGGAAGGCGCTTTCCGCCCGCGACGGCACCTCCGCGCCAGCGAGCCTTCGGGGCAAGGCTGGCAGGTGCAGGCCAGACCCTGTATGCCCGGTCGGCCTCCCGGCACCCGGGCTGATCGGCCCCGAGGATCAGGACCTTTGCCCCTCAATGCGCGCTTCACCTGGCGAAATGCTGAAAGTAAGCCGCGTGCGTGCCCACGGCCCGATTGGCGTGGCTTGGTGTCGCGTGGGCCCGGCACGGAAGCGGTTACACATCCGGGCTACAGGGCCCGGGTGATGCCGAACAGGAGGTCATCATGACATCGGCAACAATGAGGCAGCACGGCGCGGCCGGGCGTCACGCGGAAGGCCGCGGCCTCGGCATGGTCGTCTTCGCGGGCACGCTGGTAGCGCTCATCGGCTTCTTCAACCTGCTCGACGGCATCGCCGCGATCGCTAAGTCGTCCTTCTTCATCGGCAGCGCGCGCTATGTGGTCGGCGATCTGCGGGCCTGGGGCTGGGTGATGACCATCTTCGGTGCCGTGCAGCTGCTGGCGGCGCTCGGGGTGTTCTTGGGTAACCAGCTGGCCCGCTGGTTCGCGGTGGCCGTGGTCGGGCTCAACGCCATCGGCCAGATGTTCTTCATCCCGGCCTACCCGTTCTGGTCCCTGCTGATCATCGCGGTGGACATCGTGGCGCTGTGGGGGCTGTGCGCCTACGGCAGCCGCGAGAACCTGGGCGCGGCCTAGCACCATGGCGCCGGGGCACGCCGTGGATGAGACGAAGCCCTTTGCCGGGTCCGGCGGAAGCCGGCAAAGAGCGGTACGCCTGAGTTGAGTAGGGAGTACGTCCGCAGTCCCGTGGGCCGGGCTTTCCCAAGTCCGGCCCACGGGAGATCGCCGCGTGCGGGTGCCGCTTCTGGTGGCGCGTCGGCAGGCGCGGGCGGTGGCTGTCTGACTTGTCAATGGCCCGTGGTCCGGTCGCGTGACGTGGCCGCAAAGCGTGGCAGGGCCTGCTCGATCGCGGCGGCCTGGCAGGCCTGGCGTTGGTGCATCAGGCCGTAGGTGAAGGTGTCTTCCCCGGCCGCCCGGGCCTTCCCGGCGAGATCGAGCAGCACTGCCCGGGCGACGACGCTGTCGTGGTGGTCGCCGAGCAGCTGCTGCAGTTCCTTGGCCTGCGCGGCCTGGCGGCCGGCCGCGCGGCCGAGCGCGGGCGCTGCCGCTTCTGCGGCGTACCGGGCTCGTTTGGTGGCCTTGCGGGCCTCATGGATCGCCGCGTCACGGTCCCCGGCGGCGGGCACGGCGGCCAGGGCACGCTGCAGCCGCCGGGCTGCCCGCCGGACCGGCTTGGCCAGCACCTTGCCTGCCTTGCGTTCCGCCCGTGGCGTCAGCGGCGGGTGGGACAGCAACGCGTCCAGGTCATCGAGCAGGCGCAGGTACCGCTGGCTGTCGAGGGCAGCCAGCGCGGTCTGGGCCGCCTGGGCGAGCTCGGCGGTGAAGTGGCCGGTGATGCGGGCCTCCGCTGGCCCCGCGACTAGGGCGGGGGGGATGGCGGCGAGGTCGGCGGTGAGCCGGGCCAGCATGACCTCGCCGTCGCGAGCCGCCCCGAGCGCGGCCGCGAGCCACTTCAGCTCCGCGCACAGCGGCCGGGTCGCGTCCCGCTCGATGATGGTGCCGAAGGCCTGCAGCGCGCTGCGGGCCCGGCGGGTGGCCACCCGCATCTGGTGCACCGCGTCCGGCGCATCACGGCGGACCAGCGGGTCATACCGCCAGATCGCGGCCACCTGGGCGCGCACGTAGGCGAGCACGACCTCGCCCGCGGGCGAGCCCCTGGTCAGCGGCGGCGGTTCCCGGGCGGCTCCGGCGGCAGGAAGCCGGCCGGCGAGCGCCCGCTGCAGTTTGGTCGCGGTGGCGGCGGGCCGGGCACCCGCCCGGCGCAGCTGTTTGCCGATCGCCGTCAGCAGTGCGGGTCCGCCGGTGACCAGCTCGGCCTCGATCTCGTCCCACGAGACAGTGGCGGATCCGTCGGCCGGCTGGGCCGATACGTGGTCGGCGGCGATCTCGGCGAGTGTCAGGCCGGTGACGTCGAGCAGCCGGAGCACGCGGCGGCTGGTCTGGATGCGCACCACCGGCGCCAGCGCCGTGCCCCGGGTATAAGCCCGGACCAAGGCCGCGAGCTCTTTCGGTACCGCGCCGCCCGCCGCGGCCAGGGGCAGGCGTATCTCGTCCCGGGTGTCCGCGCCCGCGGGCAGTTTCAGGTGCCAGCCCGCATCCTCGCCGCCGGTGCGCCGCCGCAGGGTGATGCCGGCACCGATCAGCCGCAGATCCGCGGTGTCGTAGTAGACGGCGTCCAGGAACTGCTCGCCTTGCTGCGATACGGCGGCGATCCCCGCCGTCCCGGTCATGGCTTTCACCGCATCCAGCGCGGCTGCCCGGCCTTCGGGATGGTCGTATTTCCGCTCGACCTCGCGCACCACGGTGGCCATATCTCTGCTCCCTCACGGTCGCACAACCACCCGGCCCGGCGGGCTTCACGGCTCGCACACGCCGTCCTTGTCTTACAGGTTTCCCGGCCGAGGCGAGACCGGCAAGGGCTGGATGTCCCTTGTGGCGGGACATCCGTCCCTCTCAGGAATTCCTCCCGGCCGCAGGGCTCCCCATCCGGCCTGGTGAGGAGCGGCTTCACATCGGAGTTGTGCCCTCGGCAGCTAAGCTGGCCCTCGGCTTGGGTCGTTTACCCCTGCCGGCCAGGATGTCGTATCCGGCCCGCGCCTCCTGCTGGGCGATGCATGACGCTCGGCGTCGCTCAGCGGCGACAGATCGCGGCCCGCCCCGCGATCGCGATCTTCGCGTTGCCCGCCATGACGTCCACCGTGCGCCCGGTCGCGCCGGGGAACACCCGCCAGCTGGCCCGGTCTCGCGTTCAGAGCCGAGGCTCGAAGCCGACGCGGACCGTAATACCCAGTCCGTTCGGGATATTGAGGTCTTCCGGCCCGAACGGGCAGGGTTCCGCGCCTCGGTCCAGCCGTCCCGCAGTTCTGGCGGCCATATCCCGGCCGCGTTTGCGCAGGCGACCCCTCGGTCGCCACCTTCACCGGCCGCTCTTGTTCGCCGGGCGGATCACCGCTGGCTGCGGTCACCGTGAAGATGAGCCCGCCCGGCCCGAGACGCATCCTGCTGACCGGGACCGCGTCATCGGTACCGGGCAGCACTGCGGCTGCGCCGATCTTGCTCGCGGCGGCCGTGACGGCGGCCCGGATGAATTCGGGTTCTTTCCTCTCTAGTCACCGGCCCAGCCGTCGGCGATCCGGACGTGGGCCCGTGCGCTCAGGTCAGCCCAGCGTCACCGCAGTCCCGGAGGCGCTGACCATCAGCATGTTGCTGCCCACGGTCTCGTAGTCGATATCAACCCCGACCACTGCGTCGGCGCCCAGCTTGGCCGCCTGCTTCTCCATCTCGGCCAGTGCGTCGCTGACCCCGGAGGCGAGTTCGTTCTCGTAGGACCTGGCCCGGCCGCCGAAGATGTTGCGCATGCCGGCGCTTACGTCCTTGAATGCGTTTACGCCGAGCACGCCCTGGGCGGTGACGATGCCGAGGTATCCGGTCACGGGGCGGCCTTCGATTCCAGGGGTGGTAGTGACGAGCATGTCCGTTCCTCCTTTACTTTCGCCTGCGAGCCTGCAGTTGGATTTGAAGGCCAGGACCAGTGAGATCCTTACCGATGGCCAGGTTGCCAGCAGAGCCGCACCGAGGCGGCGGTGACATGCGTTTCTTCATTTGCCGGGGAAGCCGTCGCGCGGCTCCGGGCGGTGACTGTCAGGAGCCAGGCAGCTGTCCCAGGGTCACTGGACAGTGGCGGTGCTGCCGTCGGCCTTGGTGACGCTGACCGGCACCTGCTGCCCGGGCCGCAACCCGGCCACGACGGCTGCCAGTGCCTCGGTGTCGAGTGTAGCCGTCCCGTTGATCGCGGTGATGACGTCACCGGGCTGCAGGCCGGCCTTGGCTGCCGGCCCGCCGGGCGCCACCGCGGCGATGCCGACGCCCGCGGGCTGCCCGCCGGGCCCGGTGACGGTCTGCACGCGCACGCCGAGGGCGGCGCGGTGCGAGTTGGTGACGTGGCCGGTCTTGATGATCTGCCCGGCGATATCGGTAACGATGTTGGACGGGATGGCAGCCGGGAACCGATCTCGGCAGGCTTCCGGAGCGGCGCGTCCCGGGACCGGTGCAGGTGCCGGCGGGCGGGCCCCGCCGTGACGGTCGCAGCTGAATCTGCTGCTTTCAGCGGAACGGCTTCACGGCAGTCACGTCGAAGACGACCGCGTTGACACCCTGGCCCTAGCTCGGCTAGGCGGCACCCAGGTTCTCCCGGCTGCCGTGGGCGCACAGCCCCCACAGCGCCACCACCTCCACCGCGATGACGGGCAGGGACCAGAGCGGGCAGGCGGGGATGAAGAACATCTGGCCGATGGCGCCGAGCCCGACCGCTGCCACGGCGAACCATCGGGCGAGCCGGTTGCCCGCCCAGACCCCGGCGGCCCCCAGCAGCTGCACGGCGCCGAGGATGGCCATGACCCAGCCCCAGGCGCGCAGGCCGCCGGACCCGTAGTGGGCGCTGGTGACGAGCAGGTGTGAGCCGGCGATCGCGGCGATGCCGCCGGCCAGGTTGGACAGGCCGATGACCAGCAGCAGGGCCAATGTAAGGGTAATAAGGCTGCGGCCTCCCGCGTGCCGCCCGCCCGTGCTGGCCTTTGTCATCCCGGCATCCTCGGCCCGGAGCTGCTCGTAGAGCTGGCGCTGCCGCGCGCTGAGCTGCCGCGGGATGTCGGGGATCACGGTGAGGTTCAGGCTGCCGCGGCCGTGCCCGCCATAACGCGGCAGGCCCTTGCCTGCGACGCGCAGCACGCTGCCGGGCTGGGTCCCGGGTGGCACCCGGACCCGCGCCTGCCCCCCGGGTACGGGCACGGCCGCGGTGACGCCGAGCGCGGCGTCCGGTGCCCCGATGTGCAGGTCGTACCGCAGATCGGCGCCGGCCCGGGTGAACCGGGGGTCGGCGCGGGTGCGGATGCTCAGGTAGGCGTCGCCCGCCGGGCCGCCGGGCACCGGACCCGGCATTCCGTGCCCGGCCAGCCGCAGCATGGCTCCCTCCGGGATGCCGGGCGGGATGCGGATCGTGACCGTCTCGTCCCGCACGGCCCTTCCGCTGGCCGCACAGGCCGGGCAGGGCTGACCGAAGACGCGTCCCCGGCCTCCGCACTGCGGGCACGGGCCCGGGCGGCGGATCACCACCGCGTGGTTCCCGCCGGTCAGCACCTCCTCCAGGGATATCTCCAGGTCCAGGCGCACGTCCTGGCCGCGCAGCGGGCCCGCCGCGGCCGGCCCGAACAGCCGTTCGAACAGGCCGCCGAATGCGGTCGCTCCCGACCCGAAGATATCGGCGAAGTCGATGCCGCCCCACAGGTCTTCCGCGGTGGCCCCGGCCAGGCCAGCGGACCCCTGCGCGTCGTAACTCGCTCGCCTGGCCGGGTCGGATAGCACGCCGTAGGCTTCGGCGATCTCCTTGAACCGCTGCTCCGCGTCCGGCTCGGAGCTGATGTCGGGATGGTAGCGGCGGGCCAGCTGGCGGAACGCGTCCCTGATCGCCTTGGCATCGGCATCACGCGCGACGCCGAGCACCTCGTAGTAGTCACCCGAGACGGTCATGGCCGACCCCCGCAGCGCCATGCAAGCCTGGCCCGCCCGGCAGCATGCCACCGCCTGGCCTGAGGCCAGCCCCAGCCGTACCGGCCGGCATTCCGGCGCGCCCGCAGCGGTCAGCCGTCCGTGCGGCGAACACCGGATGCATGCTGACTGCCGAGCCCATGTTCCGACCCTCGTAAGGGCTCCCGGCCCTGCGCTACAGCCAATCGGGCACCCGTATCAGGACTTTCGGCCTGGCCAGGTGCACCAACGGGCGTCCGGGCCAGCATGTCATGCGGACCGCAGCATGGCTGCACGGAGCCACCCCATCCGGGCTCAGGCGTACGATCTTGTAGCCCGCCAGCGCGGGTTCCGGGTCACCATCGGGCCGGGCGTACCGGCGGGTTAGTGAACGCGGGGCTGGCCGGCGCTGGTCCGGTTCGGAGGAGGGCGTCGATGGCAGATGAGCCGTTCCGGACGATCATCGAGCCGTTCCGGATTCACTCGGTGGAGCCGATGCGGCTGACCACCCGGGCGGAGCGGGTGGCCGCCCTGGCCGCTGCGGGGTACAACCTGTTCGAGTTGCGGGCCGAGGACGTGCTGATCGACCTGCTCACCGACTCCGGGACCGGCGCGATGTCGGCTGAGCAGTGGGCCGGCGTGCAGCGGGGTAATGAAGCGTATGCGGGATCTCCCTCGTTCGAGCGGTTCCGTGCGGCGGTGACCGGCCTGTTCCCGTTCCGTCATGTCCTGCCCACGCACCAGGGCCGGGCTGCGGAGAAGATCCTGTTTACCGTGACCGGCGGCCCGGGCCGGGTCATCCCGAACAACACCCACTTCGACACCACCCGGGCCAACATCGAGTTCACCGGGGCGCAGGCAGTCGACCTGCCCATCCCCGAAGGCCTGCAGCCGGCGCTGCGGTACCCGTTCAAGGGCAACATGGACGTGGCGGCACTGGACCGGCTGCTCGCCGAGCAGGCTGACGCGGTCCCGCTGGTGATGCTGACCGTGACGAACAATTCCGGCGGCGGCCAGCCGGTCAGCCTGGCCAACATCCGGGCCGTCCGCGAGGCCTGCGACCGGTACGGCAAGCCGCTGTTCCTGGATGCCTGCCGGTTCGCGGAGAACGCGTGGTTCATCAAGACCGGCGAGCCCGGCTACGCGGACGTCCCGGTCGCCGGGATCGTCCGGCAGATGGCGGCCCTGGCGGACGGGATGACGATGTCGGCGAAGAAGGACCCGCTGGCCAACATCGGCGGCTGGCTGGCGCTCAACGACGACAGCCTGGCCGCGCAGTGCCGCAACCTGGAGATCCTCACCGAGGGCTTCCCCACCTACGGCGGGCTGGCCGGCCGTGACCTGGAGGCGATCGCCCAGGGCCTGAGCGAGTGCATCGACGAGGGCTACCTGCGCTACCGGGTGCGCTCGATCGCCTACCTCGGCGAGGCGCTGGAGTCCGCGGGAGTGCCGGTCGTCGTCCCGTTCGGCGGCCACGCGGTCTTCATCGACGCCCGCTCGCTGGTGGCGCACCTGGACCCGTTGCAGTACCCGGGCCAGGCGCTGGCCTGCGCGCTGTACGCCGAAGGCGGAGTGCGGGCCTGCGAGATCGGGACCGTCATGTTCGGCCTGCGGCCCGACGGCACCGAGGTCCCGGCCGCGCTGGATCTGGTCCGCCTCGCCGTCCCGCGCCGCACCTACACCCAGAGCCACCTCGACTACGTGATCGAAGTGGTCACCCGGGTGGCCAGCCGGGCCGCCCGGTTGCCCGGCCTGCGCATCGTGTCTCAGCCCCGGCAGCTGCGGCACTTCACCGCACGGTTCGCGCCGCTGCACTGACTGAGCCAGAGCGGGTATCGACCCTGGCGGCGGCCGCGCGCGGCAGGCCGTGGTGAGGGTCTGGCTGTCGCTGCCGAGCGGGTCGCCGGGGCAGTGGCCGGGCCTACTGCCTGCGTGATTCCTTGGATCTCGTTACCGCGTCCGTCGGCGCGCGGTATCCACGCCACGCCGAACTCGCGCGTCAGCTCGCACTCCACCGTGGTGGCGGCGACCGCCTGCAGGGGCGCCGAGGACCGTGCGCAGGCTCGCGGTGTCGAGGGCGCGCCATTTACCGTCGCTGGTGGTGCGAGTGATCCGGGCTATCTGGTTGTGAATGTGATCCTGGGAGCGTCCGACTCCGGCAGGCTCGCGACAGGGCACCCTGGCTGCCGATCGCGCGCAACCATGGGAGCCCGGTACTGGCGAGCCTGGCAGCCGGAACCTGTATCGGGTTGTGCAGGAATGGGCATAAGTTCAGCAGGCATCGGGCAGCGTCCGCGCTGCTAGGAGGGGCAGACTGCGATGTGGCTCGTGTCACATACCTTCCGTCAGCAGTGGCGGGCCTGCCCGTCGTCCTCCGGGAGCGCAGATGACCAGACTGCTCATGATCGTATCCAGTGCGCGGACGATGACCTTGGCGGATGGCAGGGACCATCCGACCGGCTACTGGGCGGAAGAGGTTCTCGAACCCTATGAGAGGTTCGCGGCCGCAGGCGTGGATCTGCTGATCGCCACTCCTGACGGGAAGACACCGCAGCCTGACCCGTGGGGTCTGGAACCGTTCTTCCACTACCCCCAGGCGGACGAGGACTTCATGTTCTCGGTGTTCCGCAGCTTCGCGCCCGACGCCGAGGACATCCGGGTCACGTTCACGCACTTCAGTGAGCTGAACCTGGTGATGCTCCGGCGGGTCTATCTGGCCCTGGTGGACGCCGGCATGGAGCGCTCGGCCGCGCGGGAACTGGTCGAGTCCGCGGCCGGCACGGCCTGGCGCGGCGGCCGCGACCTTGTCGAGGTCCTCGGCGGGACCGGGGAGGTGACCGGCCGGCTTCCCCTGGAGCGCATCGAGGAGATCCGCGAGGAGGTGTGGCAGGCCAGCAGCGCGAATGCCCGGCAGGTAGCCGAAACTCTCGCCGCGGCCCCCGGCCTGCGGCATCCGCGCAGCCTGGCCGAGCTCACCGACGCGGAGATCCTGTCCTGCGACGGTGTGTTCATCCCGGGCGGGCACGGGCCGATGGTCGACCTGGCCGATAACGCGGACATGGGCCGCGTCCTTCGGCTGGCACACAGCGGCGGCAAGTCCATCGCGGCGTTGTGCCACGGCCCGGCCGCCCTGTTGTCCGCGCCCGACGAGGACGGGATCTGGCTGTTCGACGGGTACAAGATGACCGCTTTCACCGACGAGGAGGAGGACCAGACTCAGGCCGGGAAGGTCGGCATGCCGTGGTACCTCGAGGATGCGCTGAAGAACCGGGGCGCAGTCTTCGACGACGGCGACGCGGCCTGGGTGTCGCACGTGGTGGTCGACCGGAACCTGATCACGGCGCAGAACCCGGGATCCTCCGAGGCCGCCGCCGACGCCGTACTCAAGCGACTGGAGGTGTGATCCGATGAGCGCGCGCAGCGCGGCGCGAGAGTTCTTCGACCACATGGAGGCCGGGGAGGTGGACAAGCTCCTGGGCATGATGACGCCGGACGCCAGCGTGTCCCTGGTGCCGCTGGCGGTGCGGGGCCCGATGGCAGCCGGGGGCGCGGATTACCTGCGTGAGCTGGCCACGGCCTTCCCCGACCTGCTGATCCGCGTCCGGCGGCTGTTCGTGACCGCCGACAGCACCGCGGTGGCCGAGATCACCGTCGACGGCACCCAGGCCGGGGACTTCCTCGGGATCGTCAACACCGAAAAGCACTTCGACCTGGACCAGGCCTGGATGCTGGAGGTGACGCCGGACGACCGGATCAGCGCCGTCACCGCCTACTGGGACCAGAACCAGCTGTACCGCCGGCTCGGCGTCAAACGACTCGACAAGATCACGATCACGGCCCGGTGAGGTGACTATGAGTGCCGGTACCATGCCCGCCGATGCCAGCGCGGCATCATCCGAGACGATCGCCAAAGCCACGGTTAACGCATTCTTCGACGCCTACCGGGACCGTGACGTGGAGCGCATGGCCGAGCTGTGCTCAGACAACGCCGATTTCCGGTACGTGCCGTTTGAGGTATGGGCACGCCAGCGGGTCCTGCACGGCGACGGCAAGGTGGGTACCGTCGGCAAGGCCATCTGGACCGCCTTGATCGACGCGTTCCCCGACCTGACCAACGCGGTGACGACCATCCGCGCCGACGATCAGGGCAATGTCGCCGCGGAGGTCAGCATCGGCGGCACGCAGGCCAAGGACTTCGGCGTCATCGCCTGCACCGGCGGTCACTATGACCTGCCGCACCTGTTCTTGTTCCACGTTAACGACGACGGGCTGATCGACGACCTCGTCGCCTACTGGGACAACGTGCACTGGAAGAACCAGCTCGGCTGGCTCGAGGTCGACTGAAGCCGATCAGGCAGGAGGCAATGCCATGGCACGCATGGCCCGGGAACAGTGGTACGACATCGCGCGCGACCTGGACTGGGAGCTCTCCTACGTCGATTACGACGCGGTGTTCCCCGAGTGGATGTCCGGGCGCGGGAAGATCCCCCGCGAGGCGTGGGCGAAATGGGACGAGCCCTACAAGGTGACCTACCCCGACTACGTGGCAACGCAGCGGGAAAAGGAGACCGGTGCCTACTCGGTGAAGTCGGTGCTGAAGAAATCACGGGTCTTCGAGCAGCTGGATGAGGGCTGGAAGTCGGTGGCCAAGCAGCACTTCGGCGCGGTGGCGCTCATCGAGGACCTGGCCGTTTATGCCGAGCTGCGCATGGCGCGCTTCGGCCTGTCGCCGGCCTGGCGCAACATGGCGATCTACGGCGCCCTCGACGAGACCCGGCACACCCAGATCAGCCTCGCCTTCCCGCATGAGCTCGTCGGCAAGGACCCCCAGTACGACTGGGCGCACAAGGCATACCAGACGAACGAGTGGGGCATCATCGCCGCCCGGGCCACGTTCGACGGCATGATGATGAACCCGAACGTGGTCGACGTCGCGATCCAGCTGCCGTTCACGTTCGAGACCGGGTTCACCAACGTCCAGTTCGTCGCGCTGGCCGCGGACGCGCTGGAATCCGGGGACATCAACTTCGCCAACATGATCTCCTCGATCCAGACCGACGAGGCACGGCACTCCCAGCAGGGCGGCCCGACACTGGAGATCCTCGTCGAGCACGATCCGCGCCGCGCCCAGTGGATCATCGACAAGACGTTCTGGATATCCGCGCGGCTGTTCGCCATCCTGACCGGCCCCGCCATGGACTACTACACGCCGCTGGCCATGCGCAAGCAGTCATACAAGGAGTTCATGCAGGAGTGGATCGCCGAGCAGTTCATCAACCAGATCCGCGACTACGGGCTGAAGAAGCCCTGGTACTGGGACGAGTTCATGGCCGGGCTGGACACCTGGCACCATTCGCTGCACCTCGGCGTCTGGTACTGGCGCCCGACCGTGTGGTGGAAACCGCAGGGCGGGGTCTCTCCTGAGGAACGCGAGTGGCTGCGCGAGAAGTACCCGCGCTGGGAGGAGCAGTTCGGCCGGATCTGGGACGTGATCATCGACAACATCAACCACAACCGGATGGAGCTCACCCTCCCCGAGACCCTTCCGTGGCTGTGCAACCTGTGCAACCTGCCGATCGGCACCGCCGGGTCGCCGCACAACGAGAAATACCCCGTACGCAGCTACCCGCTCAAGCACAACGGCTACACCTACCACTTCTGTTCGCGGCCCTGCCGCCAGATCTGGTGGGAGGACCGGGACACCCTGCATAACCCGACGGTGATCGAGCGGCTGCTGCGGGGCAGCATCCAGCCGCCGACCGTCGAGGGAATCCTGACCTGGATGGGCCTCACCCCGGATGTCATGGGCGATGACGCCTACGGCTACCGGTGGGCCAAGCCCTATGCGCCGGAGCCGGCAGCCTGACCGGCTTGCGGAAGAGATGAGGTGAGGCAGTGACCGAGACGCAGGACACGGGCATGCAGGCGGAGGAGATCGCCGCCCCTCCGGACGAGGGTCAGCCCGTGCCGATCAACGCCATGTTCGAGGACGACTTCGTCACCCAGCTGGTGCTCGTGCTGGACACCGACACCATCGACGAGGCCGCCAGGAAGGTCGCCGCGCAGGTAGTAGGCAGGCGGGTGCCGCCGCGGGACGCCGGGCTCGTGGTCCGCTTCGACGGCAAGGTCATCCCCGGCGACACCACCGTCGCGCGGTCCGGCATCTCCCCGCTGGACATCGTGAATGTCGGCTGGGCCCAGAGGACCCCGAGGCCCCAGAGGACCCGAGTGCCAGATAACAGAGGAGGACGCCGGTGAGCAACTCCGTGGGACCGGTCCTGCGCATGTCGGACGACCTGGACGCCGTCGTCGCCGCCATCGTGGAGGACAACCCGGGCAAGCAGATCAGCGTGGTCGACCGGGGCGCCTATACCCGGGTCAGCGCAGATGGCGAGCTGCGGGTGACCCGCGCATCCATCGAGCGGAATCTCGGGCGTGCGTTCCAGATGCGGCAACTCGAGGGACTGATGTCCGCCTTCGCCGGCCGCATCGACATGACATCCGAAGAGGTGTGGTGGCGGCTCAAGAGCGCGGCTCCCGCCCAGGCATCAGTGGAGGAACCGGCATGACCGAGGCCAGCCCGCCGCGGCCCGCGCGGAAACTGAAGACCTGGAGCTCATTCGGCCAGCTCCGGCGCATCCCCAGCGAGTATGAGATCGTCACGCACAATCTCAACTACACCAATCGCCCCAACCGCACGTCGGCGCTGGAGTCCAACCCGACGACCCCCGTCAACATGTGGTATCTGACCTATCGCGACAAGTCGCCGCTGCAGGCCGGCGACTGGACCGGGTTCCGCGACCCCGACGAGATCACCTATCGCAAGTACGTCACGATGCAGGACCAGCAGGAGACGGTCGTCGAGGGAGTCCTGGACGAATACGGAGCCGGCGGGCACGACGCGTCGTTGTCCGAGGGGTGGGCGGGGTGCCTGGCCACGATGTTCACTCCTACCCGGTTCCCGGTGCACGCGCTGCAGATGTGCACCGCGTACCTGGGCCACATGGCGCCGGCGTCATACATTTCCAACTGTGCCGTGTTCGGGGCAGGCGACCTGCTGCGCCGGGTGTCGCTGGTGTCCTACCGGACCCGGCAGCTTGCCGACGCGGCCCGCTCGTCCATCGGCACCACCGAACGGCAGATCTGGGAACGGCACGAGGCCTGGCAGCCGGCCAGGGAGGCACTGGAAAAGCTGCTCATCGCCTACGACTGGGGGGAGTGCTTCACCGCGATGAACCTGGTGCTCCGTCCCACCCTGGACGAGATCCTCCTCCGGCAAGTCGCCAACGCGGCGCACGACGCGGGCGACGACCTCACCTGGTTGCTGCTCACCAACCTCGCCATCGACGCCGACCGCTGCGCGAGGTGGAGCGCCTCGCTCGCCCGGTACGCGATCGACCAGCGCGCCGGCAACCAGGGAGTGCTGCGGCACTGGGTCGACCGGTGGACTCCGCGTGCCGAGGCAGCCGCGGCCGGGCTCGGCCAGCTGTTCGAGCAGTTGCCCGATCGCGGCCGCTCGGCCGAGGATGTGGTGAATGCCGCCAGCTCGGCCCGGCGCCGGATGCTCAGCGAGGCGGGACTCGCGGGATAGGACGACATCATGCCCACGCGCGACCAGAAGGCCTACCAGTTCCTGCGCGATGACCTCGTGGCCGCGGGCGACCTGGCCGCCCTGGTCGGACGGTACGCCGAAGCGGAGGGCGCCAACCAGTACGTGTGGCCGGGCCTGACCTTCTACCGGTTCTCCAGGCCCGTTCCTGTCCACTGGGATGAGGTTGGCTCGCTGTCGTATTGCCTGATCGTGCAGGGCGCCAAGCGGGTGCGCATCGGGGCTGAGGAGCTCGTCTACGATCCGATGCGCTACCTGGTGCTGAACCGGCGGTCCCGCTTCGAGGTCGAGATCATCGAGGCGTCGCCGCACCGGCCGTTCCTGTCGTTCGTCCTGCAGATCGAGCCGGCGATCGTCTCCGACGTGCTGTCCACCATGCACCAGCCGATGGCGGCGCTGTACCAGCAGGACAAGCCGCGCCGTGACGCGCATGTGGCACCACTGGACGCGCGCCTGATCGGGGCCACCTACCGCTTTCTCACCACGGCGGAGTCGGACGCCGACCGTGCGGTACTGGGACCCATGTACCTGCGGGAGATCGTCTACCGGCTGCTGCAGTCCGAAGAGCGGCACCGGCTCATCGACGCGGCGCGGACAAACGCCGCGCGTAACCCGGTATCGGCCGCGATCGAGTACATGAAGAGCCATATGAACGAGCCGATCTCGGTCTCCGTGCTGGCCGAGGCGGTGTGCATGAGCGAGTCGGCGTTCGCCCACCTGTTCAAGCAGAGCGCGGGGACCTCTCCCTACCAGTTCCTGAAGCAGCTGCGGCTGGAACGGGCCCGCGATCTCCTGCTGAATCAGGACGTCAGCGTCAGCGAGGCTGCCGGGCAGGTGGGATACACCAGCCTGTCCCACTTCATCAGCGAGTTCAAAAGGTACTTCGGGGAGACCCCGCTGTCCTACCTGCAGCGTCTGCACGGGGTAGAGACGTTCAACCTGCACGCGAATTAACGCAGAAGGAGCACCGGCCCGTGACATGGCACCCGGTTATGCCGGCCGATGACCTCTGGGAAGGAGAGCTGGAGGGAGCCGAGGCAGGCGGCAAGAAGATCGTCCTGCTCAACGTCGACGGTGAGATCAGGGCCTACGAGGATCGCTGCCCCCATCTCGGCTCCCAGCTCAGCGAGGGTGACCTCGACGGGTGCACGCTGACATGCGCGGTGCACCTGTGGGAGTTCGACGCGCTGACCGGCAAGGGCACCAACCCGGGAAACAGCCAGCTCACCTGCCTCGATACCCGGGTGACGGATGGAAACATCGAGGTACTGATCCCTGACGGCAGATAGCAATGACGGACCAGGAGGTGCCATCGTGCGGATAGAGGTGCTGACGATTCCCGGGTGCCCGAACGGCCCGGTACTCACACAGCGGCTGGCGACCGTCCTGGGTGATGGCTCAGAAATACCCGTGGTCCAGCGGAGCGTGACTGATCCTGTGGAGGCAGCCCGGCGGGGAATGCACGGCTCGCCCACCCTGCTGATCGACGGCCGGGATCCGTTCGCCGCCCCCGATACTCCGCCCAGCCTGTCCTGTCGGCTGTACCGGGCGCCGGACGGGAGCCAGCAGGGCGCTCCCTCGGTAGAGGACCTACGGCGTGTGCTGCATGCCGCGAACCGCGACTGACCTTCTGCGACATGACCACCAGCCCCGATGTCGAGCACGTCCACGTCAACCATCGCCTCTAGCCGAGATTCACGACCGCTACGGCCCGGGCCACCTGGTCAGCCGTTTCATCAGCCGCGCCACCCCGCTCATCCTCGAAGCAATCGGCCATGTCCAGGCCAGAACCGCAACCACCTCATAGAGCAGTCGCGGCAGTACAGCTCGAAGCCCGAGAGTTCGGCATTGCTGAAGGCTGGTAGCGGGGCGGCCGGCGGTGAGTTCGCCGAACTGGGCCGGCTGCTGTGGCCCGTCGGCGTTGCCGGGCGGAGCAGGGGTCAGGTCAGCCGGCCAGGGCGCCGGCCTGGCGGGCGGTGACCAGGCCCCGTGCGGCCAGCCAGCGCACGGTGTCAGCCAGCGTCTCGCGCAGCTCACGGCGCTCGATGGCAAGCTCCTGGCGCGTCGCGGAGTCGTCCACGACGACATCGGCCGGGATGCTGAGGGGCAGTGCCACCTGTTCCGCGCTGACTGGCAGCCGCACCGGGAGCAGGCGCTGGGCGCGGTCGGCCAGGCGGCCGCCATGCTGCAGCACCCAGTCCGGGGCGGTCCGTTGCGGCAGCCGGCGGCCGGTGAGCTCGCCGAGCAATGCCGCTACCTCGGCGATCTGTACCGCCGGGCCGCCCAGCAGGTAGCGCCGCGCGCCGTGGCCCGGGCGGAGCACCGCGGCGTGGAGGGCGGCCACATCACGCACGTCGACGAAGCTCAGGCACCCCCGCGGCAGGACCGGCAGTCGCCCGCGCAGCAGGTCACGGACGAAACGGACCGAATCGCCGAGGTGGGGGTCGTGCGGCCCCTGGACAACAGCCGGGTAGGTGATCACCACCGGGTTGCCTGCCTGCTGGCAGCCGCGGGCCACCAGCTCGGCCGCGATCTTGGAGCGGGTGTAGGGACCGATCCCAGCTCCGAGCGGCGTCCCGGCGGTCAGCGTCGCGGTGGTGACCGGCACGAACACCCCCATGGTCGACACGTATACGATCGGGTCCAGCCCGTGGCGCTGCGCAGCTGCCAGGACCGTTTCGGCGGCGGCGGGATTGGCCTGCTGCATGACGGCGGCACGCCGCGGATCCAGCGAGAATACCGAGGCGGCGTGCATCACCGCGTCGCAGCCGAGCATCGCCTGCTCGACTGCCGCGGCGCTGGTTACGTCCCCGACCACGGCGTCGGCCCCGGCAGCACCCAGCGGATCAAGGGCGGGCGCGATCCGGTCCCGGGCCCGGACCAGCAGCCGGATCTGGTGGCCCTGTCCGGTCAGCGCGGCCGCCGTATGACAGCCGACATATCCGGTCCCGCCAGTGACCAGTACCCGCATCGACAGCTCTCCCGGTGGAAAGTGCCGAGCATACAGCGGTACGGCCGGGCGGCCAACGGGTGGTTCCCAGAGGGAGATTCCCGGCAACCCGGGACGGGTGCCTCTCGTTTCGGGATGTGGTCGTGCGGTGTGCTCGTCAGCAAGCCGCTACACCTCGAGGAGGGGACATGGCAACGATCAAGACGGTACGGACCGCGGCCGCGGTGCTGCTGGCCCTGGGAACCCTGAAGTACCTGGCGATCCTCATCGATGCCGGGTTCGACCTGTCACAGGCTCCGTTCGCCTTCCTGCTGGTCTTCGCGCTGCCGTTCGGGCTGGTGCTGCTGCTCCTGCCCCGGCTGCGGCGTACCGGTCTGGTGCTGATGCTGCTGATAGGTGTCCCGTTCGTGGCCTTCCTGGTCGGCAACGTCATCCAGAACGGGTTCACCAAGGAAGAATGGGCGGACTATCTGGTGGTGTATGCCGGCGGGCCGGTGGCGGCGGTCGGCGTGATCGCCGCGGCGCGCTGCCTGCTGGCCAGGCGCCAGCAGGTGGCCTCGTAGGACCCAGGTGGCCTGGGGCGTGGCCCCTGGCCGGCGGGCGCTATCTGCCT
>Ga0335082_10002408_pt1 | contig 20124 bp, 19 predicted proteins | sample Lox_Sample_41_FD_206718 | JGI IMG/M metagenome (GOLD analysis project Ga0335082, IMG submission 206718) | Soil microbial communities from Loxahatchee National Wildlife Refuge, Florida, United States - Lox_Sample_4.1 | ecosystem: Environmental > Terrestrial > Soil > Wetlands | place: USA...
CGTGCAGCCGCGAAGATTTCCCCGAGAGCTTTTGCTGTCGCCGTCGCGGGTTGCAAATTCAGCTTGTGCAAGGATGTGAAATTGACGTAAATGACGCGCGGGCGTTGGTTTGACAATGTACGCGAACGGTCAATAAACTCGATGTTTCAGCGCACTCTCGCGCCACATTCAGAGTGCTGGCACGATCATGCCGGATTTCTATTTTGCAAGATATCTGCCCCTTTTGATCCACGTAGCGATCGCGATGGTTGTAGCTGTCGCGATCGTCTCGCTCTCGCATTTCATCGGCCAGCACAAGTTCGACCCCTCCAAGATGTCGCAGTACGAATGCGGCATGCAGCCGGTGGGCGACGCCAGGCAGCGATTCTCGGTCAAGTTCTACCTGGTGGCCATGCTGTTCATCCTCTTCGACGTGGAAGCCATCTTTCTCTACCCCTGGGCCATCGTCGGCCGGTCTATGAAAGCCGACGGCCTGGGCCTCTTCTGGTTCCTCGAAATGCTGGTGTACATCCTCATCCTGCTGGCGGGCTTGTGGTATGTCTGGAAGAAGGGCGTGATTGATTGGAACAAGCAGGGCAAGGCGGAGAGGATTTGAGCATGGGGCTGGAGCCGGCCATCACAAATCTCGAACAACTCAAGGACCGTCCGGAAGTGGCGTGCCTGCTGGCGTGGAGTGCAAGCGCGGTCCCGGGCGTCAAGTTCGATCGCAACGAACTTACCATCTGGGTTGATCGCACCTCCCTGCGAGGGGCGTGCCACCAGCTTAGAGATGACCCACAGCTCCGGTACAACATGCTGTCGGACATTACTTGCGTGGACTGGTACCCCAACGAGCCGCGCTTCGAAGTTGTCTATCAGCTTTTTTCCATTCCGAACAAGAAATATCTGCGGCTGAAAGTGAAGCTCGCGGGTAGCGACGCCAGCCTGGATTCGTTGACGCCTATCTGGCCGGGGGCAAACTTCTTCGAGCGCGAGGTTTACGACCTGTTCGGCATCCGCTTTGACGAGCATCCGAACCTGACGCGCATCATGATGCCGGAAAACTGGGAAGGCCATCCAATGCGCAAGGATTATCCGGTGGAGGGCTACCGCTGATCCATGGCCCACATGACTCCAACTCCGGTGCTGGACTCGACTCAGGACAAGACCATGGTCCTGAACATGGGTCCGCAACACCCTTCGACCCATGGCGTCCTGCGGTTGCTAATGGAGATTGACGGCGAAACCATTGTGCGCCTCATGCCCGATATTGGGTACCTGCACACCGGCATCGAAAAGACGTGCGAGGCGAAGTTCTATCAGCAGGTGGTGCCGCTGACCGACCGCATCGACTATCTCTGCCCCATGACCAACAACCTGGCCTACTGCCTGGCGGTGGAGAAGCTTTTGGGGCTGGAGATTCCGCCACGCGCGCAGTGGATCCGAGTGATGCTGAACGAGTTGACGCGCATCAACTCGCACCTGGTGTGGCTGGGCACGCACGCGCTCGACATCGGCGCCATGTCGGTGTTTCTGTACTGCTTCCGTGAGCGCGAAGACGTGCTGCGCCTGTTCGAAGCAGTCTCCGGGCAGCGCATGATGACCTCGTACTTCCGCATCGGCGGACTGGCACTGGAGCCGCCCCTGGGCTTTTTCGAACGAGTGAAGGATTTTCTCGACCGCTTTCCTTCGAACATCGACGAATACGAGGACCTGCTGACCAACAATCCGATCTGGATAAGACGCACCAAGGGTGTGGCCCATATCTCGGCGGAAGATGCGGTGGCGCTGTGTGCGACGGGGCCGACGTTGCGCGGCAGCGGTGTCGATGTGGATTTGCGTCGTGACCGGCCCTACAGCGGATACGAGAACTTCAAGTTCAATGTGCCGATTTCCAGAGACGGTGACGTGTATGCGCGGTACGTCATCCGCGTGCAGGAGCTGCGAGAGTCGCAGAAGATCGCCAAGCAGGCGCTGGAAGGCGTACCCGAAGGCCGGGTAAAGGCGGATGCTCCCAAAGTTGTGCTGCCCGATCGCGAAAAGATGAAGACGCAGATGGAAGCGCTCATCTATCACTTCAAGATCGTGACGGAGGGATTCACCGTGCCGCCGGGCGAGGTGTACATGCCGATTGAATCGCCGCGCGGCGAGATGGGCTACTACGTGGTGAGCGACGGCACAGCCAAACCGTATCGCGTACATATGCGTTCGCCTTCGTTTGCGAACCTGCAGTCGCTGCGCAAGATGTGCGAGGGGAATCTTATTGCCGATCTCGTTGCAGCGATTGGAAGCATCGATATCGTATTGGGGGACTGCGATCGGTAAGTCGAAAGGATTGGCGTGACTGCAGCGGCACAAAGTGTTGCTTTGGACGAGAAGCGTCAGGCTTTGCGGCATGCCCTGGCAACGCTCGGTTACCGCGGAGGCAAGGCGCTGCGCGGGGCTCCCGCCGGCTTCGCAGAGTTTCGTGTTGCGGAGAAAACGCGTACTCCGGGAGAGATTCTGGCCCACATCGGAGACGTAATGGACTGGGCGCTTTCCATGGCCAAGGGCCAGGAAAAATGGAATGCATCGCCGCCGGTGGAGTGGGAGCGCGGAGTAAATCGCTTCCACGATGGGTTGCGGTCTTTGGAGGAATATCTGGCGTCGGGCCAGCCGCTGGGAACGAGTACGGAAGTGTTATTTCAGGGGCCTGTGGCCGACGCGCTGACGCACGTTGGCCAGATCGCAATGCTGCGGCGGATGGCAGGGTCTCCGGTAAAAGCGGAGAACTATAGCCGGGCTGAAATCGTTGCCGGCAGGGTTGGCCCGGAGCAGGCAACACCGGGGCGCGAGTTTGATTAGCGCGGCTTGACTACCAGTCGCTTGACGATGAAATTTTCTGACCAGCTCGAGCATCGCTTTGCCACCATGGTCACGCATTATCCGACCAAGCGCTCCGTACTGGTTCCGATGCTGCTGTACATCCAGGATGAAGTCGGCGCGCTGACCGATGATGTCATTCACGAGATGGCCCGGCGGACAGAGCTGACCGAGCTGGAGGTGCGCAATGTCATCAGCTACTACTCGATGATGCGGACGCATCCCATCGGCAAGTACAACATTCAGGTTTGCACCAATGTGAGTTGCCTGTTACGCGGCGCGGACGATCTGTTCGAGCATTGCAAGAAAAAGCTCGGCGTTGGACACAAGGAATCAACTCCCGACGGATTGTTTCATCTGGAGGAGGTGGAGTGCATTGGAGCGTGCTCCTGGGCCCCGGCACTGATGCTCAACTACGACTTCCACGAGAACCTGACAGTGGAAAAGATTGACGAGCTGATCGACGGGATTAAGAAGAAGGAGCAGCAGTAGATAGCCGCTTTTCGCTATTCGCTTTTCGCCGGAAGGTGGTCATGGTAGCGAACAGCAAGTGCAGGCGAAGAGCGAAAAGCGAAGAGCGAAGAGCGAATGGCGTATCTCGTTTCCCATCCCGATGAAGTAAAGGTCATCTCCAAGCGCTTCGGCTTGGGTGCAGCCAACCTCGACCGCTATCTGGAGCTGGACGGTTACCAGGCGTTGCGGAAAGCGCTGACGATGGCGCCGGACTCCATTATCAATGAGGTGAAGGCGTCGAACCTGCGTGGCCGGGGGGGCGCGGGATTCCCGACGGGCTTGAAGTGGTCGTTTGTACCAAAGGAATCGGCCAAACCGAAATACGTGCTGTGCAACGGAGACGAGAGCGAGCCCGGCACCTGCAAGGACCGGCTGATCTTCGAACATGACCCACATTCCGTTATCGAAGGCGTGATGATTGCCGCGCTCGCCGTGGGCGCAAAGACGGCCTACATCTATCTGCGCGGGGAGTACCGCTACCTGGTGGAGATCATGGAGAAAGCCGTGGCCGACGCCTACGCGCGCGGCTTCATCGGCAAGGACATCTTCAGCTCAGGCAAAGACGTTGACGTTTTCGTCCATTCCGGTGCGGGCGCCTATGAGGTCGGCGAAGAATCGGCGCTGATGGAGTCGCTTGAGGGCAAGCGCGGTGTACCGCGAATTCGTCCTCCCTTCCCGGCGGTTGTGGGCTTGTGGGGGGGGCCGACCGTCATTAACAACGCGGAGTCGCTGGCCAGCGTGCCGCACATCATTCTCGGCGGCGGCGAGTGGTTTGCCAACTTGGGGACGCCGCGCAATGGTGGCACGCGCCTGTTCTGCATGAGCGGCGAGCTGGAGCGTCCCGGGGTGTATGAGCTGCCGATGGGCTACAACCTGAAGAAGATGATCTACGACGTGGCGGGCGGCATGGTGAAGGGCAAGAGCCTGAAGGGCGTCGTGCCGGGCGGTTCGTCGGTACAGATTCTCACGCCGGACGAGATCGACGTGGCCATGGATTTCGACGCGGTCCTCAAGGTCGGGTCGATGCTGGGCTCGGGCGGCGTCATCGTGATCGACGATCAAATGTGCATCGTAAAGTTCGCGCTGCGGGTTACGCAGTTCTACCAGCACGAGAGCTGCGGCTGGTGCATTCCCTGCCGCGAGGGCACCGACTGGATGAAGAAGACGCTGACGCGCATGCATGCCGGGGGCGGCGTGGCCAAGGACATTGACAACCTGAAGTACCTGGCGGAGAACATGCTGGGACGCACGTTCTGTCCGCTGGGCGATGCGGCCGCGATGCCCATTATTTCGTACATTCAGAAGTATCGGAAGGAATTTGAAGACCACCTCGACGGGAAGCCGTGCCCGTACGAGAAGGTGGCGGAAGCGGTCGCAGTGTGAGCCACTGTGAGACCAACGGAACTACTGCGAATACTGGAAGGGGATGGCTGGTACAAGACAGGGCAGAAGGGCGGCCACATGCATTTGCGTCATCGAGCCAAACCCGGGCTCTTGGTTGTGCCCGTCCACGCCGGAAAAGAGATCGGCAAAGGGCTGCTTCACAGTATTCTGAAGAAGTGGATTGAAATGACGCGAGAATATCTAGTTGTTTACGAGAAAGGTGCAAGTAACTGGAGTGCGTTCTCCCCCGACATTCCCGGATGTGGCTCGCTTGGCGAGACATTAGACGACACCCGCACGAACATGAGCGGGGCAATGGAGTTGTACCTGGTCGAAACGGCAAAAGCTGGAGAACGCATACCAGATGCGAGCGTGACCAGTGTTGATTTCAGCGAATTTGATCCGGACCACCAGACGAAGCAATACGTGGTCGAGTGGCTGGCCGTGCCGCTACCGACTTCATCTACGAGACCGGCACACGCAGCGTAAGGGTGCGGGTTAGGGAAATGCTCAGAGAGACTACGCATGTTTTTTGATTCTTCTAATTGTGACGTTCATCGTTTCTGCGATCGTGTTGTGGATCGTTGCCCGAGTTTTGCGACGCCGATCGACGACATACTGCAGCGGGTCATTTCCGACCCAGTCAGCAAAGCATGGGTGAAATATCTGAACTTGAGTAGCTACGCATCATGCCCGATGTAAACCTTACTGTCGACGGCAAGAAGCTGACCGTTCCCGCGGGGACGCTGCTCATCGAGGCCTGCAAGAGCACGGGCATCGAGGTGCCGTCTTTCTGCTACTACCCGGGACTGTCCTTGCAAGGCGCATGCCGCATGTGCCTGGTGGAAATTGAGAGGATGCCCAAGCTGCAAACCGCCTGCACCACCCAGGTCACCGAAGGCATGGTGGTCACCACCGAGAGCGACAAGGTGAAGCAGGCGCGCAAGGCCATGCTGGAGCTGGTGCTCGCAAATCATCCGCTGGACTGCCCGGTGTGCGATGCCGGCGGCGAGTGCGAACTGCAAGACATGACCTTCACGTATGGCGCAGCAGAATCGAAGCTCATTGATCTCAAGAACCACCGCGAGGAGCAACAATGGTCGCCGGTGGTGTACTTCGACCGCCCGCGCTGCATTCTGTGCTACCGCTGCATTCGGGTCTGCGGCGAGGGTATGGACGTCTGGGCGCTGGGCGTTCAGCACCGCGGCTCAAGCTCGATCATTGCTCCCAACAAAGAAGATCACCTGGAGTGCGAAGAGTGCGGCATGTGCATTGACATCTGCCCGGTCGGCGCTCTCACCTCCGGCGCCTACCGCTACAAGACGCGGCCGTGGGAGATGAAGCACGTCGGCACCATCTGCACGCACTGCGGCGATGGCTGCAAAACCACGCTGGGCGTGCGGCGGGCGGATACCGGCATGCAGATTGTGCGCGGCGACAACCGCGATAAGAGCGGCATCAACGGCGATTTCTTGTGCATTAAAGGACGCTACGCGTTCGACTTCGCCCACAACGACGAGCGCATTCAGCAGCCGCTCATCAAGCGCGAGGGCAAGTTCGTGCCTGCGACGTGGGAGCAGGCCTTCGAGTTTATCGCTTCAAAATTCAAGGAGGCCCTGAACAACGGCGGCCCCGCTTCCATCGGCGTTATCGGCTCGAACCGCACCAGCAATGAAGAGAATTACCTGCTGCAAAAGTTCGCGCGACTGGTGCTGGGCACCAACAACATTGATCACCATCGCACCGCCGACTTTCCTGCGTTCGCGTCGGCACTGGCGGGTAAGCCGAATGCAACCGCCAGCATGCGCGATGTCGGTAATGCGCCTGCGATTCTGCTGATCGGCAATGACCCCACGCAACAGCACCCGCTGCTGGCGTGGCAGATTCGCACCAATTTCCGGCACCATCGCGCCAAACTATACATCGCGAATTCTTCGCAGATTAAGCTGCATCGCCAGGCTGCATCGTGTGCGCAGATCGCTGCCGGCGCGGAAGGCAGCTTGGTGCAGTTCCTGGCCGGAAATGATGGGGCGGCGGATGCGGTTGTTTCTCCCCAGCTCAGCAAAGAAGCGCTCGGTCAGATGCGTGATGCTCTGAAGAATGAGAAAGGGCTGGTCATCATTTTCGGCTCTGAATTGCGCGGTAAGGATGTCCAAACGCTCATCGACTTTGGACTCGCGCAGGGCGCGAAGTTCATTTGCCTCGGCGATTACGCCAACTCGCGCGGCGCTGCCGACATGGGCCTCTATCCCGACATGCTTCCCGGCTACGCGCCGGTGGCCAGTGCGACCCGCTTTCACGGGGAGTGGCTGGACGAAATCCCGAAAGCGGCGGGCCTGAACCTGCTGCAGATGATGGACGCTGCGAAGGACGGCAAGCTGAAAGCGCTTTATGTCGTCGGCTCCAATCCCATCGCGCGTTACAACGTTGATCCGTTCGTGCTCTCGAAGAGCTTCGTTGTGGTTCAGGACATGTTCCTCACCGAGACCGCGATGATTGCCGACGTGGTGTTGCCCATTGCCAATGCCTATGAAAAAGCCGGGAGTTACACGAATACATGTGGCGATGTGCAGGTGCTGAAGAAGGCCGGCGAGTTTGCCGGTGTTCGCACTGACCTGGAATGCATTGTGCGTATCACCGATCGCATGGGGTACGACATACACAAGCTGGTGCCTTTCGTCGGAGGCGGCGTGCGCGCCGACATGGGGCAAACGCGTGGGGCGCAGTCGGGCGAGGCTGACCGCCATGCAGTCTGGCTTGCCGAGCATAACCTGGAGTCGAAGATGAGTCCGTTCGACCCGATCGCGATGCTCGATGAGATCCAACGGCTGGTGCCGGGCTACGACATCTCGCGGCTGGGGTTGCTCTCCGGAAATGACGAGCACACGCAACTCGTCCAGATCACCGGCGCGACGGGGCTGGGACATCCGGAGCTTATTCTGCCGGCCAACGACACATTGTTTACGTCCGGAACCTTGGGCCGCTATTCGGCGACGCTGAGCACTGTGATGGAGCGGTACTCCGCGCCGCCCGACTTGGAGTTGGCGGCGGGTTACGATCCTTCCGAACGAATCGGGGGATAGCTTCACGGTCTGGGTTTTAGCTGTAAGGATCTTTCTTGAATGGGCATTGGGACCTTCATCCTCGTCTCGCTGGTCAAGATCGTAATTGCGATCCTTGTGCTGCTGACGGCCGTTGCCTACACCACCCTGCTGGAGCGCAAGGTCGTTGCCCACATACAGAACCGCTGGGGGCCGTCAAGAGTTGGGCCATTCGGAATCTGGCAGCCGCTCTGCGACGGCTTAAAGTTTATTTTTAAGGAAGACGTCACACCCCCTTTTGTCGACAGGACCTTATATTTGCTGGCTCCGGTGATTGCGCTGGTAACCGCACTGAGCTCGATGGCGGTCATTCCGATTGGTCCGTGGATCACAATAGGCTCCATCCACACACCGCTGCAAATCACCGACGTGAATATCGGGCTGCTGGTCATTCTCGGAATCACGTCCATCGGCGTGTATGGAGTGGCGCTGTCCGGCTGGTCATCGAACAGCAAGTATTCCATGCTGGGCGCGCTGCGCGCCTCGGCGCAGATGATGAGCTACGAATTGGCGCTGGGACTCTCGTTGATCGGAGTGCTCATTCTGACCGGCAGCTTCAGCCTGCGCGAGATCGTGGCCGCACAGTCGGGCACGTGGCTGGGGTTTATCCCCAAGTGGTTTCTCTTCAAAGGCCAGTTCGTTGCCTTCTTCATTTACATCATGGCGGCCTACGCCGAGACCAATCGCATACCCTTTGACCTTGCGGAAGCCGAGACGGAACTGGTTGCCGGCTATCACACCGAGTACAGCTCGATGAAGTTCGCCATGTTCTTCATGGCGGAGTACGCCAATATGTTCACGGTGGCTTGCCTGGCGTCGATCCTGTTTTTGGGCGGATGGTCGGGGCCGGTTTTCGGGCCGCCCATCGTGCAGTCGCTGGTACCGGTGTTCTGGTTCGCCGTACGGGTCTTCGCTTTCATTTTTATTTACATCTGGGTGCGCGGCACGTTGCCGCGTTTCCGCTATGACCAGCTCATGGCCTTCGGCTGGAAGTTTCTCCTGCCCCTGGCCATCGCGAATATCGTCGTCACCAGCCTGATCGTGGCGCTGAAGTAGCAGTGGAGCTTCCTAAGGTGGTAAGTGGCTAAGTAACGCCTGGCTGACAGACAATCATGTTGCACTTCGTGCTCTTCTTCATCTTCGCGGCAGTCTGTGTGGGCGGCGCCGTCAATCTGCTGGCGCAACGCCACCCGATCAACAGTGCGCTGTCCCTGATCGTGGTGATGGGATCGCTCGCGGTGATCTACCTGCTGCTGGGTGCGGAGTTCGTTGCCGCCGTTCAAGTGATTGTCTACGCGGGCGCGGTCATGGTCCTGTTTGTCTTCGTCATCATGCTGCTCAACGCGGGGGAAGAGGAGCGGATTCCCGGCGCCAGCAGGGTTGCCACCATGCTCGGCGTTCCCAGCCTGATTATTGGCGTGGGCATCGGTATTTGGGTGTTGAGCCGCCTGACCGGGCTCGACAAGATCGCCATTGGTGGCCCGACCGTGATGAACGGCAACGCGGCGTTTGGAAACCCGACGGCTGTGGGACACTTGTTGTTTCGCCAATTTCTGTTGCCGTTTGAAGTCACGTCGATATTGATTCTGATTGCCATCATGGGCGCCGTGGTTCTAGCGCGGAGGGAGGAATAGATGGTACCTCTCTCCTATTACCTGATCCTGAGCGGAATTCTGTTTGCCTGCGGTGTCACTGGATTCCTGATTAAACGCAACATCATCACCATCTTTCTTTCCATCGAGCTGATGCTGAATGGGGTGAATCTTTCGTTCGTGGCATTCGCCGCTCAACTGAAATCGCTGGACGGGCACATCTTTGTGTTCTTCGTGATGGTGGTCGCGGCGGCCGAAGCGGCGGTAGGTTTGGCCATCATCATCGCGGTATTCCGAACGCGCGAAACCCTGAATGTGGATCGCGTGAACTTGCTGAAGTTGTAGGGTTGTAGGAACGATCGAAGCCTTATGCACCTTTGGATCATTCCACTGCTGCCGCTGGCTGGAGCCGCGATCAATGGGCTCTTCGGCAAGCGCTTCTCCAAGGCGCTGGTCAACAGCATTGCGCTGGGTTCAACTGCGTTGGCGTTTGTCTACTCGCTGTGGGTGACGGCACAATTCGCTGGCCTGCCGCCCGAGCGGATCCCCTACGTAGAACACGGTGTCGCCTGGATCAGCGCCGGACCGTTCACGGCGGAAGTTGGCTTTTATCTCGATCAGCTCTCGCTGGTGATGCTGCTGGTGGTCACCGGCGTGGGCTTCGTCATCCATATCTTCTCCGTCGGCTACATGGCGCATGAGGACGGCTACTATCGCTATTTTGCCTACCTGAACATCTTCATGTTCTTTATGCTCACGCTGGTGCTGGCCGACAACTACCTGATGATGTTCGTCGGCTGGGAGGGCGTGGGGTTGGCGTCATATCTGCTGATCGGCTTCTGGTTCCTCAAGAAGTCGGCCGCCGACGCAGGCAAGAAAGCCTTCATAACGAACCGTGTCGGCGATTTCGGATTTCTGATCGCGCTCTTCCTGCTCATCAAGCACTTCGGAACGCTGCAATATGACAGCCTGTGGACACTGGTCAGCAAGTACCCTGTCGAGACTGGCGGCGCCGGGGTGCTGACCGCGATCGGCCTGCTGATGCTGGTGGGCGCGACCGGCAAGTCGGCGCAGATTCCGCTTTACGTTTGGCTACCCGACGCGATGGAAGGCCCCACACCCGTCTCAGCGCTCATTCACGCTGCAACCATGGTGACGGCCGGTGTGTACATGGTGGCGCGCTCCAATCCCATCTTCAACCGCGCGCCCGATGCGCTGATGGCCGTCGCCGTTATTGGCACGCTGACCGCCATCTTTGCGGCTTCCATAGGCATATTGCAGACCGATATCAAGAAGGTGCTGGCCTACTCCACCATCTCGCAGCTCGGCTACATGTTCATGGGTTGCGGAGTGGCGGCGTACGGAGCCGGCATCTTCCACTTGATGACGCATGCCTTCTTCAAAGCGCTGCTGTTTCTGTGCTCGGGATCAATCATCCACGAACTCGGCGGCGAACAGGACATGCGCCACATGGGCGGCTTGCGTAAATACCTGCCATGGACCTTCTGGTGCATGACGATTGCAACGTTTACCATTTCCGGCTTCCCGCCGCTGGGCGCTTTCTTCTCGAAGGACGAGATTCTCTGGCGGACATGGGCGAGCGGCAACCGCGTTCTGTGGCTGATCGGTGTTATCGCAGCGGCGATGACGGCGTTCTACATGTTCCGCTTGTGGTTTCTGACGTTTTTCGGCGAATATCGCGGAGTTGTCTCGGACGCAGGGGCCCAGGAACATGGGGCGCACGGAGGGGAGGAACATGGTCTGCCTCACGAGAGCCCCATGGTCATGGTGGTTCCGCTGGTCATCCTTGCGGTTCTTTGCGTGGTTGGCGGGTGGGTCGGGGTTCCCAAAGCCATGGGCGGGTCGAATCATTTCGAGCATTTTCTGGATCCTGTCTTCCAGTCAACCGGAGAGGCGATCCCAGCCGAAGCTGCGAGCGGACACGGAGAGGCCAGTACGGAGCTGATGTTCAGCGCGATCTCGGTTGCCGCCGCTACCATCGGATTCCTCGGCGCTTGGTTCCTGTACTTCAAGCGAACTGATCTGCCGGACAAGATGGCGGCGAGCGCCGGGGGGCTGTACCGCCTGATTCGTGACAAGTACCGCATTGACGAGCTGTACGGCGCTGTCTTCGTACAGCCGATCATTGCACTCTCGACCAATGTCTTCTGGAAGGGCATTGACCGCGACCTGATTGATGGCGCGGTGGACGGGGCTGCCGCGGGCGCGCAGGAAACTTCTGACAAAATGCGCCACATGCAATCGGGCAACATCCGGTCTTACGCGGGATGGGTGGCGGTCGGCGCTGCGGCCGTGATCGCGTTCATGGTTTGGCGGGGTGTGCGATGAACTTCGGCAACCTTCTGACCATATTGCTGCTGTTACCGCTGGTGGGTGCGCTGGCGCTTCTTCCGCTGCGGAACCGTGACCAGCACCGCTTGATACGCCAGATAAGCCTGGCCATTGGGCTGATTGAGTTCTTGCTCTCGTTCATCCCCGTCTATTACATTCCGCATGGTTCGAGTGGCTTCAAGCTGGAAGTGTTCATCCCGTGGATCTCCCAGCTGAACATCAACTATCACGTCGGTGTGGATGGCATCAGCATTTTCCTCATCCACCTCATTACACTGCTGACCCCGATCGGCGTCCTGGCATCGTGGAGCGAGATCAAGCACGACGTCAAGGAATTCCACATGATGCTCCTCCTGCTGGAGATGGGGGTGATTGGGGTCCTCATCTCGCTTGACCTATTCTTCTTCTTCTTCTGGTGGGAATTTGGACTCATTCCACTGGCGTTATTGATCGGCATTTGGGGGCATGGCCGTCGCATCTATGCTGCTGTTAAGTTCATGCTGTTCACGATGGGCGGCTCGATCTTCATGCTCGCAGCCATCATCTGGCTGCACGCCCACACCGGCAGCTTCGATATTCCAGTCATCCAAAAGATGATCGAGAGCGGGCAACTGGCGCTGAGTCCTCGCACGGAAATGTGGCTGTTCCTGGGTTTCTTTATCGCCTTCGCAGTAAAACTGCCCATGGTTCCGCTGCACACGTGGCTGCCCGATGCGCATACCGAGGCGCCTACCGCGGGATCAGCAGACCTGGCGGGCGTACTGCTGAAACTCGGCGCCTACGGCATCATCCGCGTTTGCCTGCCTCTGTTCCCGAATGCATCGCATACGGTGGCGCCGGTCGTTGGCGTGCTGTCGGTCATTGCCATCATCTATGGGGCGCTGGTGTCCATGGTGCAGCCGAACCTCAAGCGGCTGGTGGCCTATTCCTCCATCAGCCACATGGGATTCGTAACCCTGGGGCTCTTTTCGTTCTCCCTGATCGGCTTCCAGGGCGCTATCTACGTGCTGCTGGCGCACGGCCTTACCTCCAGCGCGCTGTTTTTGCTTTGCGGCATGCTTTATGAGCGCCGCCATACGTACGACATTTCCGAGTTCGGCGGCCTGGCAACCCCGATGCCGCGTTACTCGTCGCTGTTTTTGTTTACTACTTTCGCTTCGATCGGATTGCCTCTTCTGTGTGGCTTCGTGGGCGAATTCCTGGTCCTCAGTGGCACCTTCCAGACCCACCCACAACTGGCGGTTTGGGGCGCCACGGGCGTGATCTTCTCATCCTGTTATCTCTTGTGGGCCTACCAGCGTGTGTTCTACGGGGACATCACACATTCCCAGAACCGTGAACTGCCGGATATGAACCGGCGCGAGCAGTGGGTATTGGTGGGCATGTGTGCGCTAATGCTGTGGCTGGGCGTGCACACGAAGTTCTTCCTCCGCCGCTATGAGGCTTCCTGCCAGGCCATTCTTCAGCGCGCGTCTCCAAGCCTGAGGACGGAAGCCACTGGGATGAGACAATCGCAGCCCTTGAACCAGCCTTAGTCGGACGGTGGTGGGAATAGGAGAGCTGTTTGGAAATGACCGTTCATGGTGAAGCTGGTGGTCGAGACGGCGATGATCGGCGTCATTGTCGTGCTCGATTTGTTCCCACACGGACTGCGCCTTCGGCAAAACGTATTCCGCAAGCGCTTATCACGGTGTTTGGACGATGATCCCAACAGTTGACTACATTCGAATCCTCCCTGAGCTGGTGCTGACCCTCGTCGGCATTATGATTATGCTGGCCGAGCCGGTGCTCCCACAGGAAGGCGGCAGGAAGATACTGGGCTTTATCGCCCTTGCCGGCGTGGTGGCCGGGCTGATGGCGACCGTCATCCAGGCGCAGAACTACGGTGACGCATTCTCCAGCGCGGTTCGCGTCGATATGTTCAGCGTCTTCTTTCATTTTGTCGTGCTGCTGATCGCGCTGGTTGTCATTCTGATGTCATTCGAATATCTCGAAGTGCAGCACATCCGTTCGGGAGAATACTACGGCCTGATCCTGTTTGGCACTGTCGGCATGATACTGATGTCGTCCGCGGTCGAACTGGTCCTGGTTTTCATTGCACTGGAGATCTCGTCCATCTCCACTTATATCCTCGCCGGCATGCGCCGCCGCGTGGCCGAGAGCGCCGAGTCTTCGCTCAAGTATTTCCTGCTCGGATCTTTTGCGACCGCATTTTTCCTGTACGGCGTGGCAATGATTTACGGCACCACGGGGACCACCAATGTGTACGGGATCGCGCACTTCCTGCAGACGCAGCACTCCACACTAGCGTACCTCGCGGTGGCCCTCATGTTCGTCGGCCTGGGATTCAAGGTTGCGGCTGCGCCATTTCATGTCTGGACGCCGGATGTCTATGAAGGCTCGCCTGCGCCAGTGGTCGCGCTGATGTCAACTGGGCCAAAAGCGGCGGCGTTTGCGGTGCTTCTTCGGGTGCTCTTCGCGACGGATGCGCCGGGCTGGTTCTGGATGATCTGGACGACAGCCGTCCTTTCCATGACTCTCGGTAACATCGGTGCGTTGGTGCAGCAGAACGTAAAGCGCCTACTGGCTTATTCGTCGATCGCTCAGGCTGGATATATTCTGGTCGCGTTCGCCGCGGCCAAGGAGGTTGGAATCTCGGCGGCGATCTTCTATGCTGCCGCGTACGCGGCCATGAACGTGGGCGCGTTTGCGGTGGTCAGCCACCTCGCCTCGACTGGCGAAAAGTACGTCACTCTCGATGACTACGCCGGCCTGGGACACCGCTCGCCACTGTTGGCCGCAATCCTGACGATCTTCCTGCTTTCGCTCATCGGCATTCCTGTCACGGGCGGATTCTTCGCCAAGTTCTACGTCTTCTCCGCCGCGCTCCAGTCGAATCTCGTGGGCCTTGTGATCATCGGGGTCATCAACAGCTTCATTTCCGTGTATTACTATCTTCGCATCATCATCTACATGTACATGCGCGACGAGCGGGTTGAAGTTCAAGTAACACGCGTTCCTGCCAGTCTTGGGATAGGATTGGCGATGTGTCTGGTCGCGACCATCTATCTCGGCGTGCTGCCGGGGCGAGTTCTCAGCTACGCAATCGAAAGCGCACAGGCCTTGGTAAAGTAGTTGCTGGGTGACCCGCGAACCGCGGATCAGTTCTTGGAGCTTCAACCACCGCGGAAAGACTGAATCTCTTCGCCTTGTCGCCACAACGGAGCAGGCGTCTGCCGGCGATGCTCTGCCAGCTTCTGGTTGACCGTTTCGAGATCGGCCTTGGACCAGCCGACGGAAGACACTTCAATCTCGCCGTCGGGAGCAATGTAGAAGAGTGTGGGCACATTGGTAAGTCCATAAGCATTCGAGACCTCGTATCGCTTTGGATCATCGAGCGCCACGGGAAATGTGACCCCGTACTCGCGCACAAAGTCTCTAGTGTCGCGCAAATTGTTCTGAGAAATCCCGAGTATCGTCACATCCGCGCTCTGGTGGGCACGGTATAGGCGCTCGAAAAACGGAAAGGCGTACTGACAGACCGGACACGTTACCTTGAAGAAAGCCAGCACCACCGGTCCCTTCTGCCGGGCCTCATCAAGCGAGACCTGCTTTCCCTGAACTGTCGGCGCCGTGAAACCAGGAGCCCGAACACCCGCGCTCAATGTAACCATGCCCGAATTCTCCTCCGTCAATTGCGGTTAATTAGATTCGTTCGAGATCATGCCGGACTCAATCACCCAGCTAAGTACCTTGCGCGTCAACCCGGTGAGCGGGAGCTGTTCCCATCGCTTTTGCGAAAACCAGCGAGTGTTTCTCTCCCCGTTTCGCAGGCCGTCGGACGCCGCCGGGAAAATCAGGACTGTGTAGTCCGTGTCGGTGATGGAATGTCGCAATCTCGCTAATGGCTTGCAGCCGTTACGTTGAGCTTCCGGCAGGGCGGGCAATTCCCACATGGCAGCCATGAGCGAGGCATCCTCCGGACGCCGCGTGAGCAGAACGTTCCGACCCCTCCGTACGAGAGCGTAGCGAAGCTGCTTCTGCTTGCGAGCCCCCGCTGGTTTGAACGCCGTCGCGCCACGAGATTCACACCAGCGGTTCAATGGGCACAACAAGCATTTCGGTGAGCGTGGTGTGCAGATGGTTGCGCCTAGTTCCATCATTGCCTGATTGAAGTCACCGGGGCACTTGTGGTCGAGGAGAGCCTCCGCCCGCTGCCATGTGGTCAACCCGCCGTCGGCATGGCCAGAAAGGCGCGAGAGTACGCGCTTCAGGTTGCCGTCTACTGCTGCGGCGGGTTCGCCGAAAGCCATGCTCGCAATCGCCGCCGCAGTGTACCGTCCAATTCCGGGCAGCTTTCGCCACTCCTCCGCCGTCTGGGGAAACTTCCCACCGCGCCTACGCATAATCTCCTTCGCCGCCAGACGCATCCGCCGCGCGCGATGGTAATAGCCCAGGCCGCTCCACACGGCCAGCACCGACGATTCATGGGCAGCCGCCAACTTGCGAACTGTGGGAAATCGCTGCAGGAAGCGTGCGTAGTGGTCCAGCACTGCTGCCACGCGGGTTTGTTGCAGCATGATCTCGGAAACCCAAATGCGGTACGGATCGGCGTTGCGGCGCCACGGCAGATCACGCTTGTTCTGGTCGTACCAGCTCAGCAACGCGCGGCGGAGCCATTTCACGCTCACCGAGCTAAGATCACCCGCGCTTCCGCCCATCACGGAATTGTAAATGCCTGCTACTTCCGTGCGGCGGCGTGCCGGATGAAGAACTGTTCTTTGTCCACGCTTGCCGGTACAGCCACGTCAAAGAAGCCGACCATCATTTCTTCGTAGGTCTGACCGCCCCAGGTGACGGCTTTATTGGGGTCGGGATTGTGCGGGTTGTCATCGGAATTGTCGTACCACGCGACCGCCTGCAGCCGGGTTCCGGCCTTCAAGAACAATGGTTGTGCCAGGCGATAGCTCATTTGCCAGTGAAAGTGGTAATTGACTCGCAATAGTGTCGTGACCGTTCCGTCCGGGCGCACAAGGTTGTACTCGAAGCGCTTTCCACGCAGATGCATGTGGGGAAAGAAACTCAGCAGGGTCGCGTCGTTCGGCAGCGTTCCGGAGACTTCCACGCGATAGTCGTCGGTGCGAGGAGGAATGACAAAGGTATGGTTTGTAAGCTGCAACGTAAGCACGCGTTCCTTTGGAGGTTGCTTCGCAAATACCAGTCCAATGCTGGTCTGGTCAGCGGCGGCATGACCATTGGTCGTGTAGTGCATCTGGAATACGAGATCTGCTCCCGCCGGAATGAATTTCGCTACTCCGTCCGGCCAGCGGTCCGGTTCACTGCCTGGAGCGTAAACCAAAAGCATGTCGCTGATGGTCGCATGCGCTTCAGCACGTTCCTCGGCATCGGAGAAACTCGAGGGAGTGAACGTCTTGCCAATCGGCGCGTTCCGCAGCCAGGTCGAGTTCGGCGGACGAACATAGACCACGGCGTGATGGACATGCTCGCGGCTCGACGGGCGAATCTCGGACATTTGCACCCATTTGTCTTCCGTGAACCCGGTGGGCACGATCTCGTAGGTGTATTCGACATCGCCTGTCGCCGGCAAGCTCACGGGGTTAGGCATCTGCACAACCTTGTCCGGAGGAGGAATGTTCCAGCCTTTGGTCCAAGCGCGCGGCGGAGGCGCATCTTTGGGCGAGCCGGCCGGTGCGTCTGCATCAACCCACGCCGCAATCGTAGCGATCTGCTGCCGCGTGAGCGAGGGATCGTTGGAGAACCTTCCGTAGCGCGAGTCGGCGAACCATGGCGGCATCTGCTTCGACTGCACCGCTTGCTTGATGGCCGTCGCCCAGAGCTGCGTTTGTGCGTAGGTCACCAGCGGCATGGGCGCGATTTCGCCTTCCCGATGGCAGACCTGGCAGTGGTCCTGCAAGATGGGCAGAACATCCTTGTAGAAGGTAGGCGAGGCAGAAGGACTTTGGGCGCCGGAATCTCCTGCAGCACGTAACGCCGCAGTGGTAAAGACAAGAAGGAAACCGAGAGCGACTGTGATGACCGCCAAGGTAATCCGTCGATTTCGCGAAGATGGAACAGCCCGGCGAGTCAACTTCCTCGAGACCTACAAGCCGGGCTGGCCTAGTTCGAACGGTTCTTCGGGTGCAGCATGGCGCCGAAGGATTTGCGCCAGGTTTTGTGAAAACGCCGAGCGTGGCACCACCATGTCGCAGCCCGCTTCCTGAGCCTTCAGCTTCAGTTCGCCTTGGACGTGCGAGAGGAAGCCGATGATGTTCGTGTCCTTTTTCAGCTTCGACTTTAGCTTTGCTATGGTGCTCAACGGCTTGGCGGAGGTATTGTTCAGGTCGAAGATGATGAGTGAGGGCTTATCGTTGCCGTTTTCACCCATGCGATCCGTCAGGTCCTTCTCGGTTTTCACGAATTCGACCTTCACGTTCATCTTCCGGGCCGTTTCCTGAATCTTGGCAAGGAAAAACAAGTCATCTACAAACGCAAAGATGCGTGTCGGCTGTTCTTCCATGGCCGTGGGCAGCGGCTCCGGCTCAAGCGGCATAAACTGCTTGCCGAAGTTCTGCCCTCCGCGGCCGCGGCCCTGCTTCAGGTTGCCGTTGTTGTTGCCCTGGACGTTGCGATAGCTATGGTCCATGGGCGCGGTGTAAATGCCGCCGCCGGTCTGGGCCTGGCCTGACTGGCGCTGGCCGTGCTTACGGCCGTGGCGCTTGGGAGGTCCATGGCGATGTTGCTGTCCGGTGTTGTGTGGTGCGGTGTGTGATACCGGTCCACGGCGGCGTCTGCGTCTGCGCCCCTTCCCGCCGGGCTGTCCGGAGGGAGGATTCGATCCTTGATTCATGCTTCTCTCGTTGTAGTTCTAACCCGCAAGATGGCGGGCTCCCACATTTGTGTACCGCTTGCTTCTGACCGCGCACTCGCATGTTCGGGTGGTTGGCGAATCTGCGGTTGGATAGCTGCGCTGAAATCGAATCAGTTGCGTCCGTCTGGCGCGCCCAGAAAAACTCTGGCGCGAGGAACGCCGGCACGGGAAGTGCGGCGATTTGGAGGACGCTATTATCGTACCCATCCTTAGGTGCAAACGCAAGCCAGAAAGCTGCTTTTTGTCCTGTAATTTTGTAGCCGCCCGTTAATACCCGGTTTCCACCATGGTCCACGACAGCGGATAGTACTCACCATCGCACCGGCCTCCCCTACTTCCTCACCATCTGCCGTGCGATGAACAGCACGTTCGCCGGCCGCTCGGCCAGGCGCCGCATGAAGTACGGATACCACTCCGTGCCAAATGGAATATACACGCGCAGACCGTAGCCCTCGCGAACCAACTGCTGTTGCAGATCGCGGCGCACGCCGTACAGCATCTGGAATTCATACGCCGAAGCAGGAATCTTTTCCGCCGTGGCAAACCGCTTCAGTTGCTCGATGATTCGTTCGTCGTGGGTGGCCAGTCCGTGATATACACCACTCTTCATCAGGACCTTCGCCAGCTTGACGTAGTTGGCATCCACGTCAGCTTTCCTGGGGTAAGCAATCTCCGCCGGTTCCTTGTACGCTCCTTTGCACAGCCGAATGCGAATGCGCTCCGACAGCAGGTCATTCACGTCCTGCTCGCTGCGGTACAAGTACGACTGGATTACTGTGCCGACGCGGTCGGCGTGTCCCGGCAAACGGTGCAGTTGCCGCACGAAGTCGAGCGTCCGCTGCGTGTAAGGCGACCCTTCCATATCCACGCGCACAAAACTGTTGATACGCACGGCGTGCTGAACTATCTCGGTGACCAGTCCGGAGGCAAGTTCCTCGCTTACGTCGAGACCCATGTGCGTGAGCTTCAGGCTGACGTTGGCATTCAGCTTGCGCGTGCAGATGAGGTCCAGCAACCGGTGATACAGTTCGGCGCTGCGCTTCGATTCGTCGGCATTGGTGACGTTTTCGCCGAGGTTGTCGACGCTGACGCTCGCGCCCCAGCGGTTGACGGTCTCGGTGGCCTGGATGACGTCGTCCAGTTGCGTGCCTGCCACGAACCTGCCGGAGAAGCGCAATCCAAGGGGCGAGTTCTCGGCAAAATGGCGCAGGCCCTTATTTTCGGAAAGCCCAATGAAGAACGCCCTTAACATGCGGCCTCGTCGGGCCTTCTATTCGGGGCACCAGGCAAACGCCGCTCTTGCGCTAGTTGGGGCAGAGTTGCGGGCTGGATGATCTGCATCAAAAAATAAGCGTGCATAAGGTTAAGGTTTCATGTCTAAATCTATCGGATACCGCTCACCTGCAACTGCCGTAAACGCCCAGCGGCGTTCCGTGCTGTAGCCATCAGGAAT
>Ga0335082_10002409_pt1 | contig 20122 bp, 18 predicted proteins | sample Lox_Sample_41_FD_206718 | JGI IMG/M metagenome (GOLD analysis project Ga0335082, IMG submission 206718) | Soil microbial communities from Loxahatchee National Wildlife Refuge, Florida, United States - Lox_Sample_4.1 | ecosystem: Environmental > Terrestrial > Soil > Wetlands | place: USA...
TTTTCTCGCGCAGGGCGTGCTGATTGGCGTGGTAGGCACGTCGCTCGGGGCCACCCTTGGCTTCGTGCTCGGTGGCATGGTGAATCGCGGGCAATGGATTCACATTGATCCTTCGATCTATTTCATCGACCACCTGCCTGTGCGTACCCAGCCATTCGATGCGCTGCTGGTCATCGCCGCGAGCCTGCTCATCGCTGCGCTCGCTCCCCTCTACCCGGCGCTGCAGGCAGCCCGCCTTAACCCCGTGACCGCGATCCGGTACGAATGAGCGCGTTGATAGAGGCGCGGGGTTTGCGCAAGGTCTTTGCGGGGGGCGACGGGCAGCCGCTCGAGGTGCTTTCGGGGATCGACCTGGAAGTCCGTCGGGGGGAGGTCGTGGCGATCGTTGGAGCCTCCGGGGCGGGCAAAAGCACGCTGCTGCATCTGCTTGGCGCGCTGGATCGTCCCACGGGGGGGGATATCTGGCTCGACGGGTCGCGCTACGCCGACCTCGATGCGGTGGGGCTGGCCGAGATTCGCAACCGGAAACTTGGATTTGTGTTCCAGTTTCACCATCTTCTGCGCGAATTCTCGGCGCTGGAGAATGTCATGATGCCGCTGATGATCGCCGGAAAGCCGTCGCGCGAGGCTCGAGCCCGAGCCGAGGAGTTGCTGGCGCACGTTGGCCTGGCCGGGCGGATGTCACACCGTCCCGCCGAGCTGTCTGGTGGTGAACAGCAGCGCTGCGCCGTGGCGCGGGCGTTGGTGCACGACCCGGTGCTCGTCCTGGCTGACGAGCCGTCGGGCAACCTGGACCACGCCAATAGCGAGCGGTTGCACGACACGTTTTTCCGGCTGGCGCGGGAGTTCGAGACCGCGGTGGTGGTGGCGACCCACAACCGGCAGCTGGCCGCACGCGCCGACCGCCTCTTGTGGCTGGAGGACGGACGGCTCACGCAGGTCGAATCGGTGAATGCGATACCCTGATGCTGTGCGATAACTGCAAGGAACGGGAAGCGGTCATCAACCTGACCCAGGTGGAGCACGACTCGAAGCTCACGCTCCACCTCTGCGAGCAATGCGCCCACGAAAAAGGTGTGGAAACCGGGATGGCCGTTCTCAAATCGCCGCTCGGGGGGTTCATCACGGCCATGGGGAAGGGCACGACCAACGTGCTTCCCACGCCAGCCGATGGCCTGCGTTGTACGGCATGCGGGTCGACCCTCAAGGATTTCCGCGAAAGCGGTCGGCTCGGATGCGCGTTGTGTTACCAGGCATTCGAGGGTCATCTGAGGGATCTGTTGCGCCGGCTCCACGGCTCGAGCCAGCATGTGGGAGAGCGGTACGCGGTTCCCGGCAGCGGGGGTGCCGATCCGCGACGCGTGCTGCTCGACTTGCGCGAGCAGCTGCGACGTGCCGTCGAAAACGAGAACTTCGAGTTGGCTGCCGAGCTCCGGGATCGGCTGCGGGTATTGGAATGATCGATCTGTCGCTGCTTCCCGACGGGGGAATGAGCTGGCTCGATGCTTCCGGACCGGAGGGAAGTGTCGTGCTCTCGACGCGCATCCGGCTGGCCCGCAATCTCCAGGGATACGCGTTCAGCCAGCGCGCCCGGGACGTCGACCGCACGGCGGTCCTGACGCAGGTTCAGGCGGCGGCGGCGGCGAGCGATCGGCTGTCTGGAGCCGTCACGTTTCGTCTCGATCAGATGGATCGGACGGACCGCCAGCTGTTGCATGAACGCCACTTGGTCTCGAAAGAGCTGGCGGGCCTGGATCGGGAAACCCGCCCCCGGCCCGGGGCTGCGCTCCTCGTGCACGGGCCGGTCGGCGTGATGGTGAATGAAGAGGATCACCTGCGGATTCACGGCATGCGGTCGGGATTCGACCTCGAGGAGGCCTACGCGGCGCTCGAAGCGGCCGACGCCGAGCTGGGCGGGCTCCTGCCCTTCGCGTTTCACGGGGAGTTTGGCTATCTTACTTCCTGTCCGACCAATGCCGGAACTGGGTTGCGGGCGAGTGTACTTATCCACTTGCCGGGCTTGGTTTTGACGAAGGAAATCGGCAAAGTGCTCCAGGGCCTCTCGCAGGTGGGGCTCACCTTTCGGGGATTGTACGGGGAAGGGAGCGAGGTCGTCGGGAATTTCTTCCAACTCTCCAACCAAACAACCCTGGGCAAGTCGGAAGAGGAGCTCCTTGACCACCTCGGCAAGATTGTCCGCCAGGTGATCGAGTACGAAGAGCAGGCGCGGGAGATATTATTGCGTGAGGCCAATACGATCGTCGCCGACAAGGTGTGGCGGGCGTATGGAACTCTGCGTCACGCGCGAACGCTCACGTTTGAGGAGACGATGAATTTGTTGAGCGGCGTGCGGCTGGGCGCCGGACTGAATCTGATCCCTGGCTTGAGTGTATATACATTGAACAAGTTGTTGATCTTCACCCAGCCCGCGCACCTGGCGGCACTCGAGGGTCGCCCCACGGGCGACCCGGAGTTGCCGACGGTGCGCGCAACGTATGTGCGGCGCGTGCTGGACGCCGAAGCGGCGTAGGCGGGAGCGGGCATGAACGGATACAACTTCACGGATCGGGTGCGGAAAGTCCTCCAAATGGCGCGCGAAGAAGCCGCACGCCTGCACCACGAGTATGTGGGAACGGAACACATTCTCCTCGGCCTGATTCGAGAAGGCGAGGGTGTCGCCGCCGCCGTCCTCACCAATCTGAACGTCGACCTCGAGGAGATTCAGCAAAAAATCGAGGAAACGGTCAAGAAAGGGAAAGCGGCTGCTGCGGCCGGGCCCGATTTGCCCTATACCTCGAGGGCCAAGAAGGTGCTCGAGCTTGCGATGAGCGAAGCGCGCGAGCTGAATCATTCCTACGTCGGCACCGAGCATCTGCTCTTGGGCCTGTTGCGGGAAGAGAAGGGCATTGCCGCGCAGGTGCTCACGGATGCAGGGGTCAACCTCGAACAGGCCAGAGCCGAGACGCTGCGGCTTCTGGGCAGCGAGATGCCTTCTTCCCCCACGCCTGGCGGCTCGGGCTCGCAGCCTGCGGCGCCCAAGAGTGAGAAGAAGTCCAAGACCCCGGCGCTCGACCACTTCTGCCGCGACCTGACGCAGCTCGCGGCCGAAGGCCAGCTCGACCCCACGATCGGACGGCAGAAAGAGATCGAGCGGGTCATGGAGATTCTGTCGCGCCGCAAGAAGAACAATCCCGTGCTGATCGGCGAACCCGGTGTGGGCAAGACGGCGATTGTCGAGGGACTGGCCCAGCTGATCGCGAGCGGGCAGTGCCCCGACGCGCTCAAGGACCATCGGGTGCTCTCGCTCGACATGGCGGCGGTGATAGCGGGGACCAAGTATCGCGGCCAGTTCGAGGAACGGCTGAAGGCGATCATCAATGAAATCGCCCAGAACCGCAACATCATCCTCTTCATCGACGAGCTGCACACCCTGGTGGGTGCGGGCGCGGCGGAGGGGGCGGTGGACGCGTCGAACATGCTCAAACCCGCCCTGGCGCGTGGCGAGCTGCAGTGCGTGGGTGCGTCGACCCTGAACGAATACCGGAAGTACATCGAGAAAGACGGCGCACTCGAGCGGCGGTTCCAGACCGTCATCGTCGATCCGCCGAGCATCGAGGAGACGATCGAGATTCTGAAGGGGCTGCGCAAGCGGTACGAAGAGCACCATCGCGTGGTCATTCCCGACGATTCGCTGGCCTGCGCAGCCAAGCTGTCGGAGCGGTACATCACCGACCGGTTCCTGCCGGACAAGGCCATCGACGTGATCGATGAAGCCGGGGCGAGGGCGCGGCTGGCTACCCAGGTGCCGCCACCCGAAGTCGCGGCGCTGAAGGAAAAGCTCGAGCAAATCAATACCGAAAAGGAAGCCGCGGTCCGCGATCAGAACTTCGAGCGCGCGGCGGGATTGCGGGATCAGGAGCGCGAGCTGCAATCCGAAATTCGTCGCAAGCAGGAGCAATGGGAAAAGGAGCGGCAGACGCACCGTCCGACGATCAACGAAGAAGGGGTCGCCTTCATCGTGTCGCGGTGGACGGGGATCCCGGTCACGCGCCTCCAGGAAGCGGAAACCGCACGGCTGCTCCGCATGGAAGATGAGCTGCACCAGACCGTGGTGGGCCAGGAGGAGGCGATCACCGTCATTTCACGGGCGATTCGCCGCAGCCGCGCCGGGCTCAAGGATCCCAAGCGGCCGATCGGCTCGTTCATCTTTTCGGGGCCCACGGGTGTCGGCAAGACCGAGCTGGCGCGTGCGCTGGCCCGCTTCCTGTTCGCCGATCCCAACGCCCTGATCCGTGTGGATATGTCGGAATACATGGAGAAGTTCTCCGTGAGCCGGCTCATCGGCGCGCCTCCGGGGTATGTGGGCTACGAAGATTCGGGTACGCTGACCAAGGCCGTGCGGCGGAAACCCTATTCGGTGGTGTTGCTCGACGAGATCGAGAAAGCGCACGCCGACGTCTTCAACATTCTTCTCCAGGTGCTCGATGAGGGCCACCTGACCGACAACTACGGCCGCCTGATCGATTTCAAGAATACGGTCGTGATCATGACGTCGAACGTTGGCGCTCGGGACATGATCAAGAGCAAAGCCCTCGGGTTCTCGCAGCCCGACACGCGGGCCACATTCGAGAAAATGGCGGAGAAGGTGAAAGACGAAATCAACAAGACGTTCAATCCCGAGTTCTTGAATCGTCTCGACGACGTGATCGTCTTCCACCCACTATCCCGCGAGCACATCGCGCAGATCGTGTCGATCCTGCTGCGCGACGTGCAGAAGCGGCTTGGCGACGAGGAGTTGACGCTGCGCCTGACTCAGGCCGCGACCGATTTCCTGGTCGAACATGGATACGATGAGCACTACGGGGCACGGCCGCTCAAGCGCGCGATCCAGAAGTACGTCGAGGATCCGCTCTCCGAAAAGATTCTGGTCGGAGAGTTTGCACGGGGTGAGGAAATCGAAGTCGACGTAGCCCCGGATAAGGAACGACTGGCCTTCCGAGCGCTCTCCGGCTCGAAGGCGTGATCCGCCACAGCCATCTCGCAGTTGCCGCCGGAATCCTCCTCGCCGCCGCACGTCCCTGCGGCGCGCAGGAGGAACCCGGCGCGCACGTTCCCGATACTATCGTCGTCCAGGGCGCCCGGCGGCTCACGGCGGCCGAGGTTCTGCGGACCAGCGGCCTCGCCGCGCATCGCCAGCTCGGGTACCGCGACGTCCAGCACGCCATCCAGGCGCTCTATCAGACCGGACAATTCGCGGATGTCCAGCTGCTGGAAGACACCGATCAGGGCCGGCGCACCCTGTACCTGCGCGTGCGCGAGCAGCCGATCCTGGCCCGGTGGACGCTCAAAGGCGTGGTCCATCTTTCGGAGCACAGTGTTCGCGACAAGGTGGCGTTGACCGAAGGCCGACCCTACAATCCCGCCGCCGCGGTTCGGGCCGAGGGTCGCATCGACTCGCTGTATCGTGCGCAAGGGTACTATCTCGCCAAGGTCCGCACGCAGCGTTTCATGGACGCTGATTCCGTGCACATGCGGCTGGTGTTCGACATCAGCGAAGGCCGGCGCGTCGCCATCTCCGAAGTCGATTTCGAGGGCAACTCGAAGTTCTCCGATGTTCAGCTGGTGAGCGAGATGAAGACGCATCCCGAGGGGTTCTGGTGGTTCCGCTCGGGTCAGTACGAAGACGACAAACTGCGAGAGGATCTGTTCTCGCGGTTGCCCAAGTTCTACGGCGACCACGGCTACGTCGATTTCCAGGTGCTGCGGGACACGGTCTATGTGAACGACACGACGGGGAAGGCCAAACTCGTCGTATTCGTGAGCGAAGGCGATCCCCGGCACGTCGGGTCGTTCGAGATCGTCGGGAATCGGCGCTTCTCGACCGACGAGCTGCAGGCGTACTTCCCATTTTCGAACCAGACCCACACGGGCGTGCTCGGGATGGGAGGGACGAAGAACGAGGTGCCCTACTTCGATCAGGAAAAGTGGGAAGCCGCCACCCGCGCCGTGCAGATGCTGTACTACAACAACGGCTACATCTACATGAATCTCCGGCCGGACGTCGTGCGGCGGCTCGGGACCGATGGGAAGCCGGTGGTCGATCTGCGTTGGGTCATCAACGAGGCCCAGCCGGCGACGGTCAACAAGGTCGAGATCGTCGGCAATGACGTCACCCACGAACGGGTGATCCGCGACGCCATCACCATTCTCCCCGGGGACGTGTTCCGCCAGGACGCGCTCATCCGGTCATATCAGAATATCTCGAACCTGGGCTTCTTCGAGCAGCCGCTGCCGTTTCCGGATACGCGGCCCGCCAATGACCAGGGCGACGTCGACATCGTCTTCAAGGTCACCGAAAAGCATACGGGCAACATCAATTTCGGCGCCTCGCTGGGCCAGGGAACGGGCATCGGGGGATTCATCGGTCTGGACGAGCCCAACCTGTTCGGGCAAGGCAAGCGCGGCAAGTTCCAGTGGCAGTTCGGGCAAAACGTGAACGAGTTCCTGGTGTCGTATACCGACCCGGCGATTCGCCAAACGCGCGTTTCCGGAACGCTCGAAGTGCACGATTATCGGGTGCGGTACACGATCACCAACCTCGGCACGCTGACGACTCGCGGCTCGAGCCTGCAGTTCGGATTCCCGTTCGGCGACCGCTACACGCGCCTGTTCCTCAACTACGGCTTCGACGTGCAGACCTTCGCCGGAGCCAGCACGAACATCGCCTTCTCGACGGCGTTCAGCTGCAACGACTGCATCCGATCCAGCGTGGGCGCGTCGATCATGCGTGATACGCGCATCGACATGCCGTTCCCCACCGGCGGGACCATGCACCAGTTCGGGGTTTCCCAGAGCGGCGGAATCCTGGGGGGCACGGGCGACTTCCAGCGCATCGATCTCGAGGGGCACTGGTACGCGCCGTTGGGACAGAGCGGTTCGAGCCGGACCAAGGCGCCCATCAAGTACGTGATGGCACTGTCGGCCCGCTCGGGATTCGTGTTCGGGTACGCGCCGTTCTTCAATCAGCTGTTCACGATGGGCGGCACCCAGTTCGGCATTCCGCTGCGCGGCTACGACGAGTTCTCGATCACGCCCTTGGGCTACGATCCGCGCGCGCAGACCGGGTATGCGAGCCCGCTCGCGTTCGGAAAGGCGTTCCTGGCGCTGACGGGCGAAATTGGCGTGCGACTGTCTCAGATGTTCTACGTGGACCTCTTCACGGATGCCGGCAACGTGTGGGCACGCGCGTCGCAATTCGATCCGACGCGCCTGTTCCGCGGCTCGGGTATCGGCTTGAGCGTCGTTTCCCCGATCGGCCCCATCGGGATCGACTGGGCCTACGGCTTCGATAAGACAAACCTCGCGGGTCTCCCGGCGCCCGGATGGAAGCTCCACTTCCGGCTGGGCAGCCTGATGTTCCAGTAGACACCGAATGTCGAATGGTCCACTGTCCACTGTCCAATTCCCCGGTTGGACATTTGACAGTGGACATTGGACATTTGAGTCCCGATCTTCTTCCCCTCTTGCGGAGATCTGTTATGAAGCGTGTAGTCGTTGTGCTGATGTGCCTCGGAGTCCTGGTTGCGAGCAGCGGGATGGCGCAGCAGGCGGCGCCCGTACCGGGTGCACCCGTGCAGGCTGCGGCCGCACCGGTTCAGGGTCCGTCACTCAGAATCGGCTTCATCAACTCCCGCCAGATCCTGACGCAGACGCCCGGCTATCAGTCCGCGGAGTCGACGTTCAACCGCGAGCTCCAGGGGTACCGCGACGAAGTGCAGCGGCTGCAAAAGCAGCTCGATTCGTCGGTGCAGGCATTCGATCAGCAGTCGATCGCGCTGTCGCCGGCGGCGAAGCAGCAGCGCCAGAAAGAGCTGCAGAACATGCAGCAGCGGCTCGAGCAGCGCTCGAACGAGCTGCAGCAGAAGGCGCAGCAGCGCGAGCAGGAGCTGCTCCAGCCGATTCAGCAGCGCATCAACGCGGTGATTCAGGGGATTCGAGCCGAGGGCAATTACTCGATTATCTTCGATGCCGACACGCCGGGATCGAACATCGTGGCGGCGGATCAGTCCCTCGACATCACGAGCCGGGTGTTGGATCGGTTGCGTCGCTCCCAGTAGCCCGCGCGTGACGGGAGCGGGACGGGACGGAGTCACGGCGGGGGAGATCGCGCGGCTCGTGGGCGGCCGGCTGATCGGCCCGTCTGACGCGAGGGTTCGATCCATCGCTCCGCTCGATCGCGCCGGACCTGGCGACCTGTCGTTTCTCGCCGCGCGTCGCTATCTCGAGCCGTTTCAGCGTTCCCGCGCGTCCATCGCCCTCTGCTCCGCCGCATTCGCCGAAACGCCGGGCGGACCCAGCTGCCGGATCGTGGTCCCGGATCCTCACGGGGCCCTCGCGGCGGTCATTCCGGTCCTGTACCCGCCGGCACCCGCCCCCGAGGGAGTCCATTCCACGGCCGTGATCGGCCGGGGCACCGTCTGGCAGGATCCGGTCGCGATCGCGCCGCACGTGGTCCTGGGGCAGAACGTTCGCCTCGGCCGCAACGTCCGGCTTGGCGCCGGCTGCGTGCTCGGGGACGGCGTACTGATCGGTGACGACGTGCAGCTTTTCCCGCACGTGGTATGCTATTCCGGCACGGTCATCGGCAATCGGGTCATCCTCCACGCCGGCGCTCGGCTTGGAGCGGATGGATTCGGCTACGTGTCCGAGGCGGGGGCGGCGCCCCGCAAGATTCCGCAGATCGGCCGCTGCATCATCGGCGACGACGTCGAAGTCGGCGCCAATACCACGATCGATCGCGGGAGCATCGACGATACGGTCATCGGTCCCGGAACCAAGATCGACAACCTCGTCCAAATTGGACACAACGTTCACGTTGGCGCACGCTGTATCCTCGCGGGCCAGGTCGGCATCGCCGGCAGCACTCATATCGGCGACGATGTCTATATCGGTGGGCAGGCGGGCGTGTCGGGTCATGTGGAGGTGGGCAATGGCGCACGCGTGCTGGCGCAGGGTGGCGTGATCGGGGCGGTGGAGTCAGGGGCGACCGTCTCGGGTTATCCGGCCCGGGACCACCGCGAGTTCCTCCGCGCACAGGGCGTGCTGTACCGTCTGGCGCGCATCATCGATCGCCTCGAGCAGCTGGCCGCGGAATGAGTCCCGCCTCACCCTCCAACGGCGCCGCTGCATCGCGGCGCTCGATTACGCGGACATCCGCGGTCCAGGGCGTCGGTCTCCACACCGGTGCCACGACCACGGCGACGTTTCACCCGGCCAAGCCGGGCCAGGGCATCGTGTTCCGACGCGTCGATCTGCCGGGCGAGCCCGAGATCCCGGGGCGCCTGACGGAAGTCGAGGCGGTCGAGCGCCGCACCGCCATCGGGCACGGAGACAGCACCATCCATACCGTCGAACACGTGCTCGCCGGGATCGCGGCCCACGAGATCGATGACTTGACGATCGCCCTCACGGGCCCGGAGCCCCCCATCCTGGACGGCAGCGTGCTGCCGTACTTCGAGGCGCTGGCGAGGGCGGAGCCGGTGGCGGTGGGCGGCGAGCCGGTCGTCCTCACGGTACAGGCGCCGTTCACCGTTACCGAAGACGATTGTTCCTACATCGTGGCACCGGCGAAGGAGTTTCGCCTCACGGTCGCGATCGAGTGGCCGCACCCGCTCATCGGGCGCCAGGCGGGGAGTTACCGCATCACCGCCGACGCGTTCGCGCTCGAGCTGGCGCGCGCCCGCACCTTCGGGTTCACGAGTGAGATCGCCGACCTGCGCGCCAAGGGCCTCATCAAGGGCGCCTCAGAGGCGAACGTCATCATTCTCGACGAGCGCGCGATCGTGAACGGCGGCCAGCTGCGCTGGCCCGACGAGTTCGTCCGCCACAAGGCGGCGGACATCGTCGGCGACCTGGCGCTGACCGGCGCCCGGATTCGCGCGCATATCGTGGCGATTCGCCCGAGCCACAAGGGCAATATCGCGCTGGCGCGCGCCCTATCGCGGGCCGCCAAGCGCACCGGCGCACCGAAGCTCGATATCGGCCGGATCATGGATGTGCTGCCGCACCGCTATCCCTTCCTGCTCGTCGACCGGATCATCGAGATCGAAGGGCAGCAGCGGATCGTCGGCATCAAGAACGTGACCATCAACGAGCCGTTCTTTCAGGGGCACTTTCCCGGGCATCCCATCATGCCCGGGGTGCTCATCATCGAAGCGATGGCCCAGGTGGGCGGGATGCTCCTCATGAGCCACTTCGAGGGGCAGAATGTCGAGGACAAGGTGGTCTACTTCATGTCGCTCGACAACGTCAAATTTCGGCGACCGGTGGTGCCGGGCGACCAGATTCGCTTCGAGCTCGACATGATCCAGTTCAGGGGAAAGACCTGCCGGATGAAAGGCGCCGGGTACGTCGACGGCCAGATCGTGGCGGAGGCCGAGATGATGGCCATGGTGATGGACCGGTGATTCATCGCACCGCCCTGATCGATCCCACGGCGCATCTGGGCCGGGACGTGTCGGTCGGACCGTATACGATCATCGGCCCGCGCGTGACGGTCGGCGACAAGTGCACGGTGGCGGCCCACGCGGTGATCGAGCGGAACACGAAGATCGGCAGCGGGGTCCGGGTCGGGTATGGGACCGTGATCGGCAGCGATCCGCAGGACCTCAAGTATCAGGGCGAGGAAACCTGGGTCGAGATCGGCGATCTGACCGTGCTGCGCGAATACTGCACCGTGAATCGCGGCAGCGCGGCCACGGGAAAGACCACCGTCGGCCAGCGCTGCTTCCTGATGTCGTACGTGCACGTTGCCCACGACTGCGTCATCGGGAACGACGTGATCATCGCGAACTCGGTCCAGATGGCGGGGCATGTCCTGATCGAGGACCGCGCGATCATCTCGGGTCTCGTGCCGATTCATCAGTTCGTCCGCATCGGCACGTTTGCGTTCGTCGGCGGCGGATCACGGGTCAATCAGGACGTCCCGCCGTACACGAAGGCCGTCGGGAATCCCGTCCACCTGTACGGGCTCAACTCCGTCGGGCTGCAACGCGCCGCGTTCTCGCCCGAAGTGAAGCTCGCGCTCAAGCGGGCGTACCGCCTGCTATTCAACTCCGAGCTGACGGTCAGCCAGGGCATCACGCGGGCCCGCGCGGAGCTCGCGAGCTTCCCCGAAATCGAGCATTTCCTCCGGTTCATCGAGGGGTCGGAACGCGGAGTCCTCGTGTGACCACTCGGCCGGTCCGCGTCGGCGTCGTCGGGACCGGCGCGCTCGGTTATCATCACGCGAGATTGCTGCGTGGCCTGGCGTCTCCCGGCGGAGGAGGGGGAGACACCAGCGCCGAGTTCGTCGGGATCTACGACATCAATCCCGAGCGCGCGCAGCAGGTGGCGCGCGAGCTCGAGACGGTGGCGCACGCATCACTCGACGCGCTGCTCGAGCGTGCCGAGGCGGTCACGGTAGCGGTTCCGACCCCCGCGCACGTGGACGTGGGGCTCGCCGTGCTCGAGCGGGGCCGCGCGTTGCTGATGGAAAAGCCGCTGGCGGACTCACTCGAGGGCGCCCAGGCACTGGTGCGGCGGGCCGGCGAGCGGGGAGTGATCCTGCAGGTCGGCCACGTCGAGCGGTTCAATCGAGCGGTCCGCGCGGCCACACCCTACCTCGACGAGCCCCGCTTTCTTCAGGTGGAGCGGCTGGCGCCGTTCCAGCCCCGTGGCACCGATGTCGCCGTGATTCTCGACCTCATGATCCACGATCTCGATCTCGCGCTCGAGCTGGTCCGCTCGGATGTCGCGGACGTGCGAGCGTCGGGCGTGGCCATCCTGACGCCACACGTCGATATCGTGAACGCACGGGTCGAATTCGTGAACGGGGCCGTGGCCAATGTCACGGCGAGTCGCGTCTCGCGTGAGCGCACGCGCCGGCTGCGCATTTTCCAGCCCACCGGCTACTTCTCGCTCGATCTCGCGCAGGGTGGCGGGGATTTCTACCGCCTGAAGCCCGGCTGGCAGGGGCTGGGCGCCACCCGGCTCGAGTCCATTGTGGAGCACGTCCGTCTCGACGCACGCGAAGCCGAGCCGCTCAAGCTCGAGCTCGAGAGTTTTCTCCGAGCCGCGCGCGGGGAAGACGAGGTGGTCGTGTCCGGTGCTGCCGGGGCAGAAGCGCTGGCGTTGGCGCTGCGCGTGGCGCAGGCGGTGCAGGCTTCGCCACTCAGCGCAACCCGGGCGTGAAGCGGCGCCCGCGCATCTACGTCTCGGCCGGGGAGCCGTCGGGCGACGCCCATGCGGCGGCGGTCGTGGGTGCCCTGCGGCGGCGCGTCGATGCCGAGGTGGAAGCGCTGGGCGGTCCCTGTCTCGAGGCCGCCGGCGCCCGGGTACTGGACCGGATGGAACAGTATTCCGTCGTCGGGCTGTTCGAAGGCCTGACCAAGCTGCGGGCGCATTTCCGGCTGCTCGGTCGCGTCACACGGGCGTTTCACGATGGTCGCTACGACCTCGCCATCTTCGTGGATTATCCGGGATATCATCTGCGCGCGGCCGCCGCGGCCGCGAAAGCCGGTATCCCGGTGCTGTATTACATCGCCCCGCAGATGTGGGCATGGGCGCCGGGCCGGGTGCGCAGCCTGGCGGCCGTGCGGCGGCTCGCGGTCATTCTGCCGTTCGAAGAAGCCTTCTTCCGAGAGCGCGGCGTCGCGGCGACATTCGTCGGCCATCCGCTCCGCGACCGGCCGTGTCCGCCGGATCGGGCGGACGCCCGCCGCTCGCTGGGGCTCGATCCCGACCGGCCCGTGCTCGCGTTGTTGCCGGGGAGCCGCGCGCAGGAAGTGAAGCGACTCTGGCCGGTGTTTCGCGAGGCCGCCCGGCGCGTCGTGGCCAGGCATGCTGACGTGCAGGTGATCGTTGCGGCGACGACGCGCGGCCGCTATCCGGATCCGGGCCAGATCCGCCTCCACTACGGCGACCCCCTGCTGGTGTTTGCCGCAGCCGATGCGGGATTGTGCAAATCCGGCACGACCACGCTCGAGGCGGCGCTCGCGGATATGCCGCTCGTCATCGCGTACCGCTTGAACGCCTTCTCCTCGTACGTCGCGAGCAACGTCATCCGCGTGCGGCACGTCGGGCTGGTGAATCTCATCGCCGGCTACGAGGTCGCGCCGGAGTTCCTCCAGAACGCCGCGAAACCCGACGCCCTGGCGCGAGCGGTCGAGCCGCTGCTCGACCCGGCGAGCCCCGAGACCCGGCGGCAGCGTGAGGGGCTCGCGATGGTGCGCGAACGGCTGGGTCCCCCGGGAGCGGCGGAGCGGGTTGCCGACCTGGCGCTGGACCTCGTGGGGTGAGGCTCGCATGGGCGGAGCCGCTCCTCTCCCGAGCCGGAGCAGCTGTGGTTCGCGCGGTCGCCGCCACGTGGCGCTATCGAGTCCGTGGTTGGGAGCACGTGGAGCGCGCCCGCGCTACGCATCGTCCCATCATTTACGTCCTGTGGCACAGCCGCATGCTGCCGCTGATCCACAGTCGCCGTAACGAAGGGGTCGCCCTCTTGATCAGCAGGCACCGGGATGGCGGCTACCTCGCGCAGCTGTGCGAGCAGTGGGGCTATCGCACGGTGCGTGGGTCGAGCCAGCGCGGAGGGGCGGTGGGCCTGCTCGGACTGATCCGGCTGCTCCGGGCGGGCCAGGAAGTCGGAACGACCCCGGACGGCCCTCGCGGTCCGGCGGAACGGATGAAGGCGGGGGTCCTCGTGGCGGCACAGCATGCCGGCGCCGTGGTCATCGCCATGGGAGCGCGCACCAACTCCGCGTGGTGGTTTCGCTCTTGGGATCGCTTCTGCATTCCCAAGCCGTTTGCGACGATCGATGTCATGTATGCGGCACCCTACGAAGTCGGGCCCGGGAAGGAAGGCATCCGCGACGGCATCGCGTCGCTCGAGCGGGCACTCCACGAGGTGACATACGGTACATCGCCGGCGCTGAAGCACGACACGTGAACGCGTCCCGCGCCGCTCACTGGCTGTGGCATCCCGGGATCCTGTCCGGATTGGCGCGGGTACCGCTGTTGCCATTGTCCGCGGTGTACGCGGGGGCCATGCACGTCCGGAACACGCTGTATCGACACGGCCTCCGGGTGGTGGACCGCCTGGGGTTGCCGACGGTCGCGGTGGGCAATCTGTCGGTCGGAGGCACAGGAAAGACGCCGCTCGCGACGTGGATCGCGAGATTCTACGCGTCGCAAGGGATGCGCCCCGGGATTCTGCTGCGTGGCTATGGCGGCGACGAGACTCTGGTCCATCAGCGCCTCGTGCCGGAGGCCATCGTGGTGGCCGACCCCGACCGCGTCGCGGGGGCGCGCCACGCCGCCTCGCGAGGCGCCCACGTGCTGGTACTGGACGACGCCTTTCAGTTGTTACGCGTCGCGCGCGACCTGAATATTGTTGCTATGGCCGCGGAGCAGTCGGAGGGGCCCGTTCGGTGGGTCCTCCCGGCCGGCCCGTGGCGGGAAAGCATGGCTGCGCTGGCGCGGGCCGATGCAGTCGTCGTCACGCGCAAGGCGGCGCCTCGGTGCGCTGGCGACGCGCTGGTCGAGCGCCTGGAGCGATCCTATCCGCACATGCTCATCGCGAGCGCCGAGCTACGGTTGGCGCGGCTCGAGCGCATGCGGTCGGGCGCAATCGAGCCGCTCGAACGGCTCGAGGGGAGACGCGTGCTCGCGGTGGCGGGTATTGTCGATTCGAACGGGTTTGCGGCGCAGCTCGAGGCTGCCGGCGCGCGAGTGACCCTGCGTGCATTTTCCGATCATCACCGGTACGGCGCGCGCGACGTGGCGAGCCTGCTCAGGGCGGCGCGAGCAGTCGATGATATCATCGTGACCGAGAAGGACGCGGTGAAACTGCGCACACTCTGGCCAGAATCCGGCTCCGCGCCCGAGCCTGCCGTCGCGGTGCTCGACGTGCGGTGGGAGCACAATGGTGCCGCACTCGAAGCCGCCCTGTCCGCCGTACCCGCACGCATCCCGCAACCGATAGGCACGCATCCATGAGCGATTCAGCGATTCGATCCGAGCCGCACCGCCTCGAGATCCGCCCCGAGCGGGACACGTTCCTCGCGGACGAGAATCCGTTCGAGGCGATGATGGAGCGGTTCGATCATGCCGCGCACCTGTTGTCGCTCGATCGCGGGCTGTACAAGATTCTTCGTAATCCTCAAAAGCAGATCATCGTCTCGATCCCGATCATCAAGGACTCCGGGGAGCTCGAGGTCTACACGGGATACCGTGTGCTCTATAACACGTCGCGCGGGCCGGCGAAGGGCGGCATCCGCTTCGACCTGAATGTCACGCTCGAGGAGGTGAAGGCGCTCGCGGCCTGGATGACGTGGAAATGCGCGCTCGTGAACATCCCGTTCGGGGGGTCGAAGGGCGGGGTCGTATGCGATCCGGCGAATCTTTCGATGGGGGAGCTCGAACGGATCACGCGGCGCTACACAGCGAGCATCATCGAGATTCTGGGCCCCGACTCCGACGTGCCGGCCCCTGACGTGAACACCAACGAGCGGGTGATGGCGTGGATCATGGATACCTATTCCATGCACGTGCGGCACACGGTGACCGCCGTGGTCACCGGGAAGCCGGTTGCCATGGGAGGGTCGCTCGGTCGGCGAGAGGCGACCGGGCGCGGGTGCATGATCGTCACCCGCGAAGCGCTGGAGCGTCTGGGGAAGAAGCTCAGGGGCGCGCGAGTGGTGGTGCAGGGGTTCGGCAACGTCGGCTCGGTCACGGCCGATCTCATGGCCAGGGAAGGCGCCAGCATCGTCGGCATCGCGGACAAATCCAGCGCGTTCTACAACTCGAAGGGATTCGACATTCAGGATGTATTGAAGTGGTCTCGCGAGCATCGCCAGCTCGCCGGCTACCCGAAAGGCGACGCGATCGACGGAGACGAGCTCCTGACGCTCGACTGCGACGTGCTGGTCCCCGCCGCCACCGAAAACGTGATCACCCACAAGAATGCCGGGCAGATCAAGGCGAGGGTGATCTGCGAAGGCGCGAACGGCCCCACCTCGGCAGGCGCCGACGAGGTCCTCGAGAGCAAAGGGATCTTCGTGATCCCCGATATCCTCGCCAACGCGGGCGGGGTGACCGTGAGCTACTTCGAATGGGTGCAGGACCGCGGCGGCTACTTCTGGGATGAGGAGACGGTCAACTTGCGGCTGGCGCGGATCATGACGCGATCGTTCGAAGAAGTGATGGAGCTCGTCGATCGTCACAAGGTGTCGAGCCGGACGGCCTGCTACATGCTCGCGGTCGATCGCGTGGCCGCCATGCACCGGCTGCGCGGCATCTATGCCTGATGCAGTATCACGTGGTGGCGGTGGGGCGTCTGAAACAAGCAGCGCTCCGGGCGGCGTGTGACGACTACTTGAGCCGGCTGCGGCACTACGCGCGGGTGGAGGAGCGGGAAATCAAGGACGAGGCGCGGATCCTCCGAGCGGTGCCCGAGGACTCGCGCCTCGTTGCGCTGTCGCGCGAGGGTGAGCCCTGGACGTCGGTCGATCTGTCGCAGTGGACCGCCCGGTGGGAACTCGAAAGCCGGGACATCGCGTTCGCGATAGGCGGGGCGGAGGGGCTGCCGCGCGCGGTGCTCGAGCGCGCGGAGCGGATCTTCTCGCTCTCGCGGCTGACGTTTCCGCACGAGCTGGCACGGCTGCTCCTGTACGAGCAGCTGTATCGCGCCTACACGATCCGACGAGGGGAGCCGTATCACCGTGACGGCTGAGGGCAACGTTCGCATTGTCACGACGCCGATCGCGCCCCCGGCCGATGCGGCGCGGCTTCCGGCCCGTGCGCCGCAGGCGCTTGACCCCCGAGTGCTCGAAGCGGTCCTGCCGGGCCCCGGTCGCGACAAGCTCGCACACGGGCCGGTGCTCGCCGTCACGACCGGACAGCAGCCCGGTCTGTTCACCGGCCCCTTGTATACCATTTACAAGGCGTTGACGGCGATCGCGCTCGCGCAGCGACTCGAGCGGGCACGCCACACGCCGGTGGTGCCGGTGTTCTGGGTAGCCGGAGACGATCATGATTTCGCCGAGGGGAACCACGCCTGGGTGCTCGACACCCAGGGCGAGCCGCTCGAGATCCGCTTGCGTGAGCGCGCGCCCGGGGCGCCGCTCACACCGCTGTTTCGCGAGCGTGGTGGTCCGGAGATCACCGCCGCACTCGAGCGGCTGCGGTCGGCCACGCCGGAAACCGAATTCAAACCGCAGGTCCTCGGTTGGCTCGGCGATGCGTACCGGCCGGACACGACCCTGGCGGACGCGTTCGCGGCCGCGCTCCAGACGCTGCTGGGAGCGCGCGGCCTCGCCGTCTTCGCGTTCCACGCGCGGCCGGCGAAGCTTGCCGCCGCGCGCGTGATCCTTGCCGCGCTCTCGACGACACTCGACGATGGCTACACACCGGTGCTGGTCGAGGCGAGCCTCGGCCGCGACCGGCTACGCGCGGATGGGGACGCCTTTGTCACACGCCGGAGTGGTGAGCGGTTCACGCGTGACGCACTCGAGCGCCTCGCGCAAACAGAGCCTGAGCGGCTGTCGCCGAACGTGCTGCTGCGGCCGGTGGTCGAAGCCGCCCTCCTGCCGACGATCGCCTATGCGGGAGGCCCCACCGAGCTCGAGTACCTGCCGCGCGCGGCGCCGCTGTACGCCACGAGTCCCGGTATCGACCGGCAGGAACCGGTGCCCCGGTGGTCGGGCATGATCGTCGAGCCGAAGGTCCAGCGGCTGCTCGAGCGCCAGCATCTGAAGCTCGAGGACTTGAACGGCCGTCCAGGCGATCTCGAGTCGCGGCTGATGCGGGACAGCATCCCCCCCGAGGTTGCCGCCGGGGTTGCCGAGCTGCGCCGGGGCCTCACGGAGCAGTACGACCGGCTGGGGGAGGCGATCGCCAGAATCGACCCGACCCTCGCGCGTCCGGTGCAGACGGCTCGGAACAACGCCCTCGTCGCGACGCAGGAGATCGAGAAGAAGCTCGTCGCCAGCTTGAAGCGGGACAACGAGACGGTGCTGCGGCAGGCGGCGCGCGCTCGAGCCACGCTGTTCCCGGGAGGTGAGCCACAGGAGCGCGTGTTCACGCTGGCCTCGCTGCTCATTCGCTACGGGCCCGAGCTTCTGGCCATGGTGGAGCGGGAGGTGGCGCTCTGGAGCGAGGCTTCATAAAATCACCTCCATGTGGGTGATTGCGGCGATCCTGCTCGTGGCCTTGATGATCCCCATTGCGGCCATCCTGGTTGACTCCCCGCTCGGCCGTTCCATGGCGCGGCGCCTCGAGGGCCCACCGTTCCCGGCCGGGGGTCCGGAGGTGAAGGCGCTCGAGCGCCGCATCGAGCTGCTCGAGACCGAGCTCGAAGATCTGAGTCGGTCCCTGGCCGGCATGCACGACGAGCTGCAATTCGTGCAACGGCTCCTCGAAGACCCGAAGAAGAAGCAATCCTGACACCCGCCGAGCGCGCATCATCCGCCCAACGCTCCACGCCAGAGACGAATAGGGGCCACTCGGGACAGGGTGGTGGGGGTGGAGGGCGGCACGCCGCTCGCGTTGCCGCGGGGATTTTTCTCACCCGCGTGCTTGGCTACCTGCGCGAGCGGGTGTTCGCGTACTACTTCGGCAACTCGAGCGTTGCCGCCGATGCGTTCCGCGCGGCCCTGCGCATCCCCAACGCGCTGCGGAACCTGCTGGGCGAAGGGACGCTGTCAGCGTCCTTCATCCCCGTCTACGCCGCACTGCTGCACAAGGACAACAAAGCAGGGGCCCGCGCGGTCGCGGGCGCCGTGCTCGGCCTGTTGCTGCTCGCCACCGGCGTCCTGGCGCTGCTCGGCATCGGATTCGCGCCCGCGATTACGACGGTGATCGCGAAGGGCTTCGATGCTCCCCGCCGGGAGCTGACGATCACGCTGGTCCGCATTCTCTTTCCGATGACCGGGCTCATGGTCGTGTCGGCCTGGTGTCTGGGTGTGCTCAATACCCATCGCCGGTTTTTCCTGCCGTATGCGGCGCCGGCGCTCTGGAACGTGGCGGGCATCGTGGCGATGGTCGGAGCGGCGGCGTGGCTCGCCAATCGCGGGCTGTCGCAGGCGGAGCAAATGCATCGCCTCGCGCTCGCGTTGGCCTGGGGTACGGTGGCCGGAGCGGCGCTGCAGATCGCCGTGCAGCTTCCGGCGTGCTGGCGATTGCTGAACGGCATTCCGGTCAGCTTGCAGTTCCGCATACCGGGAGTGCGGGACGTGATCATCGCGTGGCTGCCGTTGCTCGTGGGAGCCGGCGTGGCGCAGCTCTCGGGATTCATCGACACCATCCTCGGATCCTATACGGGTCCGGGTGGCGTATCGGCGCTGGGGTACGCGCAGCTCGTTCAAGTACTGCCCATCAGTCTGTTCGGCGTTTCGGTCGCCGCCGCATCGCTGCCGGAGCTGGCGCGTGACGCGACCGAAGCCGCGGCTCAGGGCCAGCTCAGAAGCCGCATCGCGATCGCCTTTCGGCGGATTACGTTCTTCATCCTGCCGTCATCGTTTGCCTTTGCGGCGCTCGGGCCCGTGATCGTGAGCGGGCTGTTCCAGACCGGCCGGTTCGACGTCAACGACACCGCGGTCGTTGGTGGGGTGCTGTCGGCGTACGGCGTGGGGCTTCTGGGGCAAGCAACGGTCAAGCTGTTCGCGTCGGGATTCTACGCGTTGCGCGATACGCGCACCCCCGTGAAAATCGCCGCGTTTTCGCTTGCGCTCTCGACCGGGCTCGCGCTGCTGCTCATGCCGCGGTTCGGGACGGCGGGAATCGCTCTCGGGTCATCCCTCGGATCGACGGTGAACGTGGTGCTCCATCTCAAGGACCTGGACGCCCGCATTGGGGCGATTCTCGGGGTAGCGGAATGGCGCGCCGTGGGGGTCAGCCTTCTGGGGAGCGCGGTGGCGGCGCTCGCGGGCGTCGGCGCCGAGCACGTGGGGGCGTCAGCCGGCCCCGTGCCGCGGGCCCTTCTGGTGGTGGCTACTTTTGGAGTGACGTATGCCGGCCTAGTCCTCGCGCTCAAGCACCCCGACGCCGCACGCCTATGGAGCCGCCGAAGCAGATAGCCCGCGTCCTC
>Ga0335082_10002410_pt1 | contig 20107 bp, 16 predicted proteins | sample Lox_Sample_41_FD_206718 | JGI IMG/M metagenome (GOLD analysis project Ga0335082, IMG submission 206718) | Soil microbial communities from Loxahatchee National Wildlife Refuge, Florida, United States - Lox_Sample_4.1 | ecosystem: Environmental > Terrestrial > Soil > Wetlands | place: USA...
GCGCTGCCCGCGAAGGTGGAGGTGGACGGGCGCGAGGCGCGGCCGGAGGTGACGGGCTGGGGCGCGGGGCTCCGCTGCTCCGTGAGCCTCGCGGCCGCGGACGAGCACGAGGTGACATTCAGAATGAAGTGAAGAGAAGGTCGGTGAACGGGTCAGTTGCCGGACGGCAAGGAAGCGGTGGTTGCCAGACGTGAGTCATCGGGGGCCAGTCCAGGTGTCAGTACTGACATCTGGTCTGGCCCCCGACGGCTTGCCACTGGTCACCACTGACAACTTGCCGTCCGGCAACTGCCCTGATCACGACCTTCTGAGCATCTGCCTCACCGTGGCCAGCGTCCGGTCCACGTCCTCCGGCAGCGTGTAGATGTGGCAGCACTGGCGCACGCCCAGCGGGTCGCCCATCGAGCGGCAGCGGATCTTCGCCCGCTCCCACAGCCCGTCCATCAGGTCGGCGGCGGGCCAGCCCGCCAGGCTCCACACCGTGGTCCCGCTGGTGAGCTCCGGATGCACGGGCGAGTGGATGGTGACCTGCGGGATCTGCTGCAACCCGGCGCGCAGCCGGTTGGCGAGCGCCATGATGCGCGCCTCGACCCGCGCCGGCCCGATCCGGTTGTGGAACTCGATGGCCGCGGCGTAGCCCTTGAGCAGCGAACGGTTCCCGGTGCCGATCTGCATCAGGCGGTAGGCCCCGGCCTTGTAGTCGTCCCAGGTGGCCGACGCGAGCGTCGCCCACACGCCCGGCAGCTTCTCGGAGCTGACGTAGAGGAAGCCGCTGCCCGCCGGCGCCAGCAGCCACTTGTGCGGCGACGAGTAGTAGGCGTCGCAGCCGATCCGCTTCATGTCGAGCTGGAAGTGGCCGGAGCACTGGGCGCCGTCGATCACGGTGAAGATGCCCCGCTCCTTGGCGATGGCGCACATCCGCTCGACCGGGAAGCGGATCGCCTGGCCGCTGGTGAGGTGCGGGATGCTCCACACCCGCGTCTGCGGGGTGGTCGCGTTCACGTACAGGTCGATGAGCTGCTGCGGGTTCTCCGGCGGCACGGGCACCGCCACCTGCTTCACGTAGATGCCGTAGCGCTTCGACTTCAGCTCCCAGCCCATCCGTCCGCCGGGATGCTCCAGGTTGGTCAGGATGATCTCGTGGCCGGGCTCGAGCGGCAGTCCGTTGGCGACGTAGTTCATCCCCAGGGTCGCGTTCTGGGTGAGCGCCACCTCCCCGGGCGACGCCCCGATCAGGGTCGCGAGCGCGGTCCGGAGATCGGTCTCCGGGTTGTAGCCGGCGATGTAGTCGGGGGTGCCGGGCTTGTAGTTCCAGTGCGCGATGGTGCCGGCGACCTGGTTCAGGTCGTCGGCCACCGCCTGGATGACCGCGCGCGGCATGCTGCCGAGGGTGCCGGTGTTGAAGAAGGCCTCGTCGGCGGGGATGAGGAACTCGCGGCGCAGCGTGCGCCAGTAGCCCTCGTCGTCCTGGAAGACCGGCGGCGGCCATCCGGCCCCCGCGGCCGGAGCGGCGGCCGCGCGCGACATGCGGCCCGCGCGCGCGAGCAGGGCGACCGAGGCGATGGAACCGAGGAACGTGCGGCGGTCGGGCATGGGACGGGCTCTCGGGAGTGGATTCGGACGCGAATATGGGGCGTGCGCCGTCCGGCGGCCAGCCTGCTTGCCCGCGCCGGAGGGCCGGGTGACATTGCGGGATGCGGCGTGGCTTCGCCCTCGTGCCGGCCCTGGTGGGTGCGCTCTCCGTCGCTGCCTGCCGCGTGGAGCGCGCGTCCTCCGGCCGCCCCGGCACCGCGCCGGCCACGACCGGCGGCGACTCCGTCGCCTCGGCGGAGGTGTACGCCGCCCTGCGGCTCTACTACGCGCGGCTGACCTCCCGCGACTGGCGCGCGCTCGGCGAGAGCTTCTGGCCCCGGGCGACCATCACCACCATCATGCGCTCGTCGGAAGCCCCGGCCGACAGCGTCCACACCATCGCCATCGAGGACTTCGTCGCGCGCGCGACGAAGCAGGGCATCCGCGACTGTCCGGCGAGCTTCGCCGACGAGATCGCGCGGGCCAACGTCGTGACCTACGGGCCGCTCGCCGACGCGTGGGTGACCTACCGCGCCCACTGCGGCGTGACGCGGGACTCGGCGGCGGTCCACTACGGCATGGACGCCTTCCACCTGATGAAGCTGCGTGGCGAGTGGCGGGTGACGGGCCTCACGTTCACCATGGAGACGCCGGATCAGCCGCTGAGCCGGGCTCCCTGACCTCTCGCCCGGGCACGTCGGGCGGCGCGCCGGGTATTGAATGCATCTGACACGGGGTTCGCGTGAGACGACTGCTCTTGCTGCTGCTCCTGGTGCCGTCCGTGGCGCTGGCCCAGAAGGACTCGGGCGGGCCGCCGGACCGCGGTCCCCGCCACCGGCCAGGGTACTTCGACCAGGACTCGCTCGCGCCGCCGCCGCGGCGCGCCTACAGCATCGGCATCCTGGCCTACACCGGCGGCACGTGGCAGCCGTCCGGTTTCGAGCTCGCCGTGCTGTGGAGGCTCTCCCCGGGCGCGTCCACGGCGGTGGGCGCCGCCCTCTCGGCCGGGAGCTTCGTCCAGGACCAGGCCGTGCTGTTCAGCCAGTCGCAGGGCTTCTTCGTCACCCTGGGCGCCACCCTGCGGCGGCCGCTGATCAGCATCGCGGACGTGGGCTCGGATCGGAATCCGGCGACGCTCAGGCTCGAGGCCTCGCTGGACGTGGCGGGCACGGCCGACATCCACACGCCGCTCCCGCAGGGTCCCTGGGGCGCGCGAGCCGCGGCGCTGATCGGACTGGGCTTCGGCGGGACCGACGCGCTGAGCCAGTCGGTGGGCCTGTTCTACGGGCCCGCCGTGCTGTTCGGGCGCACGACCACCACCCACGGCGAGCTGGCGCTGCGATTCAAGATGCCGGTGCGGTAGGGTGCGCGGCGGGGGCGTCCGCCGCCACCTAGAACCGGATTTCCCACTCCACGGTTTCGGCCGGCGGCCGAGGCATCACCAGCCGCACGGCTCCGCCGGGCGCCTCCTGCACCGCGACGTCGGTCTCGGGCGTCGCGCTCGCGTCGGTCGCCGCGAAGCCCCGCGGCACCGCGACCGTGACCGCGTACGGCCGCGCGTCCAGCAGCAGCGACCGGGCCGACAGCACGCGCCGCCGCGCGTCCCAGCGCTCGTCTTCGATGTCGAGCAGGCCCTGGACGACGTGCCGCGTGGACCCCAGGACGAACGGTGAGCGACGGGGCCGCCGCAGCGACAGCACCGTGGCGGCGTGGGGCGCCAGCGTCAGCGCCAGGCGGCCGTGCACGTCGCCCCGGCGGGTGTCCTGCCACACGTCGTAGGCCGCGAGCGGACCCCGGATCCCGTGGTCGGCGAGGTCGAGCGTCACCGCCTGCGGCTCGTCGTCCCAGTTCACCGCCGCGACCATCCACCAGTCGTCCTGCACCTGGGCGAGGACCCAGGGCGGCGCGCCGCCGCCGGCCGCGCCGGTCCAGGCCCCGGCCGCGAGGCCGAGCGCCCGGCCGCGGACCGGAGCCGCCGGCATCACGCGGCGCAGGATGGCCAGCCGCTCCTCGGGCAGGGCCTCGAGCGGCTCCGAGGCCAGCGCCATGTCGCCGGCGAGCGCGACCACCGACGCCCACGCGCGCGCCTCGTCCGCGGTGAGCGCCTCGCCGACGAGCACCGCGTCGGCGTCGTTGATCCAGGCGGCGCCGTGGAGGTGCGAGCGCAGCAGGGCGCCGCGCGCCGCGTCCGCCAGGCTGACGAAGCTCGGCCCGACGTCCGGGGTCGCGCGCATGCCGTCCACCAGGCCCGCCGCGTGCTGCAGCGGCGCGCCGCTGGCGGCCACGAACGCGTGTCCCGCGCCCTCCCGCAGCGCCCGCAGCCCCGCCCGGTACGCCTCCGCCGCGCCGGTGCGGCGCCCCGGCCGGGTGCCCGCGACCCCGATGTGGAGCGCGCCCAGCTCGAGATGGTCGTAGCCCCACGCGGTCACCGCGTGGCGCGCCAGCTCGCGCAGGTAGTCGCGCACCGCCGCCAGCGCGCCGTCGAGTCCGTAGACCGTGCCGCCCCACTCGGCGCGCTCGGCGACGACCAGCGGCTGCCCGTCGGGTCCCCGGAGCAGCCATTCCGGGTGGGCGGCCGGAATGCCCGAGCGCTCGGCGACCGCGAACGGCGCGAGCCACAGGCCGGCCCGCAGCCCCGCGGCGTGGATCCGGTCGGTGAGCCAGCGGTGGCCGTGCGGGAAACGGCCGTTGGTGTCCCAGTCGCCGGCCGAGCGCTCGTAGCCGTCGTCGAGGCGCAGCAGGCGGAGCGCACCGGCGTCGAAGCGGTCCAGCGCCGCCTCGAGGCCGGCGAGGAACTCGACCTCGCTGGCCCCGGCGCCCAGCGCGTGGCCGGACGCCCAGCCGCTCGGTGCCGAGGGCACGTCCGGATCGACCGCCGCGAGCCGGCCCAGCTCGGCCAGCGGCTCGGTGCCCGGGACGATGGCGAGGCTCGCCGCCGCCGGCGCCAGCGCCATGCTGATGGGCCGTCCGCCGAACACCGCGGACGCGGCGAGGCCGCCCGAGGCGTCGAACCGGCCCTCGCCGGCGTCGTCGCTGCCGAACGACAGCGCCAGCCCGTCGGTGGCCGATCGCGCCGCGCCCGCGGGGAGCACCGCGGCCTGCCAGTGGCCCACGGCCTCCGTGGTGCCGTCGAGGGTGACCAGGCGGCAGTCGCTCGCGGACTGGTAGCCGTTGACGAGCAGGCGCGGCGGCGAGCCGCGGTGCGCCGTCTCCAGGGCGGCGAGCCGCGCGGTCCGCCGGTCGAAGAACCGGATCTCGTCGAGGGCCCGCTCCGCGGCGAGGCCGCGCACCGTCACGGTGATGCGCGGCGGCGGCCCGTCGAGCAGCAGGACCGACACCTCGGCGCCCGGGAGCCCGCCGATCACCTGCCAGCCCGCGCTCCCGCCTCCCGGCGGCATGAGGCGGAAGCGGCGCACGTCGTCCAGGGCGCCCAGCGGCGCCGGATCGCCATCCCGGAACCGCACCACGATCTCGGCGCCGGCGACCGCGGGCGTGCCGGCGCGCGAGACCAGGCTCCACTGCTGATCGCCGTCGAGCCGGAACGACCAGTCCGCGCGGCGGCGGGGGCGCGGGCGCAGGCCGAGCGCCGGCCACGCCAGCGCCCCGGCGGCGACGGCCTCGAGGAAGTCGCGGCGCTTCACGGGCGCCGGCGGAGCACGGGACGGCTACGCACGCTTGAAGTCTCCGCTATCGTGATCTAGGTTCGGCACTTATGGCGCAGTCTCCGTCGCAGGGTCCGAGCCTGGCGGGCCTCAACGCCGCGGTCCCCGCGCACCCCGGCCTCCGGCTCCTGGCCGAGGTCAGCGCGGCGCTCTCGGCGGGCGTGTTCTCCGAGGTGGTCATGAGCTCGGTGGTGGGCACGCTGCGCCGCGGCTTCGACGCGCGCCAGTGCCGCCTGTGGATCCGCGAGGAGGACGGCGTGTCGTTCCGCGCCATCGCCACCGCGGGCGACGAGCCGTCGGCCGAGGAAGCGGCGCGGGTGGCCGAGGCGATCCGCACCGGGTCGCTGGCGCCGGCGGACACCTGGGACGCGCTCGACCTCAGCGTGCCGCTGGTGCACCAGGAGGAGCGGCTCGGGCTGCTGCAGGTGCGGGTCCCGCGCGACGGGCGCGAGGCCATGGAGCGCGACGTGCTCACGGTGGTGGCGAGCGTGCTCTCCCCGCTGCTGGCCTCCAAGGAGCTGTCCCAGGACCTCGCGTTCGAGGTCGCCCGGCGCGCCCGCGAGATCGACGACCAGCGGCGCTTCACGGCCAAGGTGATCGACGCGCTCCCGGTCGGATTGTACGTGATCGACCGCGACTACCGCATCCAGGCCTGGAACCGCAAGCGCGAGACCGGCACCCAGGGCGTGCCGCGCGAGGAAGCCATCGGCCGGCCGATCTTCGAGGTCCTGAGCCGCCAGCCGCGCGACCTGCTGCAGCGCGAGTTCGACGAGGTGCTCGCGTCCGGCCGGATGCAGGTCCTCGAGCAGGAGTCGCACGCGTCGGGCGAGGTCCGCCACTACCGCATCAGCAAGATCCCCCTGCGGCTCAACGACGACGAGGTCACCCACGTCATCGCGACCGGGGAGGATATCACCGAGTGGAAGAACGTGCAGCGCCAGATCGCCCAGTCGGAGAAGCTGGCCGCCATCGGCCAGCTCGCCGCCGGCATCATGCACGAGATCAACAACCCGCTCGCCACCATCGGCGCCTGCTGCGAGGCGGTGAGCGCCGTGGCCGGCGACGCTCCCCAGTCGGTCCAGTCGGGCATCGCCGAGTACGTGAAGATCATGGAGACCGAGGTGCAGCGCTGCAAGCGGATCGTCGAGGGCCTGCTCGACGTGAGCCGCCCGCGCACCGGCTCCCGGGCCCTGACCGACGTCAACAAGGTCGTCGAAGACACCCTGTTCCTGCTCAAGCACCACGAGCGGTTCAAGCGCGTCGCCCTCAAGCGCGAGCTGGCCGACGGCCTGCCCCGGGTGCAGGCCAACAGCGAGCAGCTCATCCAGGTGTTCATGGCGCTGATGCTCAACGCCATGGACGCGATGGACGCCCGGGGGACCCTCACCATCCAGACCGGCTTCAACACCGAGCGGGCCGACGAGGTGGTCATCGCGTTCTCCGACACCGGCACCGGCATCCCCGGCCACGACATCCAGAAGATCTTCGAGCCGTTCTACACCACCAAGCCCCAGGGGCGCGGCACCGGCCTCGGCCTCTCGATCTGCTACGGCATCGTGGCCGACCACCGCGGGCGGATCGAGGTGGATTCGCAGCTCGGCCGCGGCTCCACGTTCCGCGTCATCCTGCCGACCGGTGAAGATCCTCGTCATTGAAGACGACCGGACCGTCGGGCAGTACGTGACCCGCGGCCTGGAGGAGCACCACTACGCGGCCGAGCTGGTGACCGACGGGCGCGCCGGCCTCGAGGCGGCGCGCGCCGGCCACTGGGACCTGATCGTGCTCGACCTGCGGCTGCCCGGCCTGCCGGGCCTCGAGGTGCTGCACAACCTGCGCGACGGCGGCATCGGCACGCCGATCCTGGTCCTGACCGCGCAGGACTCGGTCGAGGGCAAGGTGGACGCCCTGCGGGCGGGCGCCGACGATTACGTCACCAAGCCGTTCGCGATGGAGGAGCTGGTCGCGCGGGTCGAGGCCATCGGCCGGCGTCCCAAGGACCTCGCGCCGTCGGTGCTGCAGCTGGCCGACCTGGTGATCGACGCCGCGAGCCGCGAAGTGCGGCGCGGCGGCACCCGCATCGAGCTGACGCCCAAGGAATACGAGGTGCTGGTCTACCTGGTCGCGCACCCGGGCCGGGTGATGAGCCGGACGCTCATCACCGAGTACGTGTGGGACTACCACTTCGACCCGGGCACCAACATCGTCGACGTGGTGATCAACCGGCTGCGCAAGAAGATCGACCAGGGGCGGGAGCCGAAGCTGATCCACACGGTGCGCGGCGTGGGGTACGTCGCGAAGGCGTCGTGAGCAGCATCCGCTCGCAGCTCGCGGCGTGGTACACGGTCGCCCTCGTGGCGACCGTGCTCGCCTTCGGCGCCACCGCCGCGCTGGTGGACCGGCGCGCCCGCTACGCGGACCTCGACCGCCGGCTGACCACCGAGGCCGACCGCGCGGCGCGCCTGATGGGCCAGGCCCAGGCGTCCGGCGGCCCGATGCTCGACGTCGCGAGCTCGACCCTCGCCAGCCTGCGGCTCGGCCTCCAGGCGCCCCTCGACCTGGTGGCGGACTACCTGGTGCTGGTGGACTCGGCGTCCCGCGTCGTGTACGGCTCGGTCGAGACCCGCCGGTTCTCCCCCGCCGCCCTCGACACCCTGCGCTTCCGGGTCTTCGCCGTCAGCCACCAGCACGAGGCCTTCGACCTCAGCATGGACGGCGCCAACATGCGGTTCGAGGTCGTGCCGATCCTGCGGCCCGCCGCCGGCCCCGCCCCCCTGGTGGCCGTGGCCGTCGGCGCGCCCACCCGCGACCTCGACCTCGCGCCGCAGCGGATCCTGGCCTCGATGGCGTTCGTGGCCCCGCTCATCCTGCTGTTCTCGATCGCGGTCGGCTGGGTGCTGTCGGCACGGGCGCTGCGCCCCCTCGGCCGGATGATCGACGAGCTGGAGGCGATCACCGACGGCCGCAGCCTGCACCGCCGCCTCCCCGCGCCCGCCGAGGCCGGCGACGAGATGGACCGGCTCGGCCACACCCTCAACGCGATGCTGGCGCGCCTCGAGACCAGCTTCGCGGCCCTGCGCCGCTTCATCGCCGACGCCAGCCACGAGCTCAAGACGCCGCTCACCGTGATGCGGGTCGGCGTCGAGCACTCGCTCACCGACCCGCGCACCCGGCCCGAGACCATGCCGGCCCTCGACGAGACCCTCCAGGAGGTGCGGCGGATGACCGAGCTGGTCGACACGCTGCTCACCCTGGCGCGCGTGGACGAGGGCCGCATGGAGCTGCACACCGAGCCCGTGGAGCTCGGCGCGCTGGTGGCCGAGGCCCACGAGACCGCGCAGATGCTGGGCGAGGAGGCGCAGGTGGAAGTGTCGCTCGAGACGCCGCCCGAGCCGGTGCTGGTCCGGGCCGACCGCGCCCGGCTGTGGCAGCTGCTGCTCAACCTGCTGTCCAACGCGGTGAAGTACACGCCCGCCGGGGGGCACATCTGGCTCAGTTTGACAGCGCGGCCGGAGGCTGCCACGATATCCGTCCGCGATACCGGGATCGGGATCGCGCCCGGGGACGTGGACCGGGTGTTCGACCGGTTCTGGCGGGCCGACGCGGCGCGCTCCCGCACCGGGGAGCGGCCCGGCTTCGGGCTGGGCCTGTCGATCTGCCGGTGGGTGGCCGAAGCCCACGGCGGGTCGATCGCCGTCACCAGCCGGCCGGGCCGCGGCAGCACGTTCACGGTCACGCTGCCGCGGACGGCGGGGCAGGGAGAAGTGGTCAGGGTAGCCGAAGGCCGTTGAGCTGCAAGACGGCAAGCGAGCAGTGGTTGCAGGATGCAAGGGGCCGGACATCAGACCAGTTGCCAGTACTGTCCGCGGGACGGCTACCGCCTCGCTGGCAACGGATAACCACTTCCGGCTGGCAACCTGGCGTCCGGCAACCAGTCGTAATCGTCATCGAATCGTAATCCGGGGCTCATCGCGGTTTCATCCCGGCCGAGTATGGTATCAGTGGCAGTGGTCCCTGGAGGTCTCCGTGTTTGAGAATCTGATCGAGTCGAAGAAGACCAAGGCCGGCGGCGGCGTGAGCGGCGGCGCGTTCTCGATCTCCTTGCATGCGGTCGTGATCTCGCTGGCGGTGTACGCCACGATGCACGCGAAGGAAGTGGTGAAGCAGGTGCGCCATACCTTCGACGTGACGCTGCAGACGCAGGAGAAGAAGGCGGAGCCGCCGCCGCCCAAGCAGGAGCTGGCCACGGTCGTGGCCCCGCCCAAGGGCTTCCAGACGCTGTCGATGCCGACCAACATCCCGATCAACATTCCGCCGCCGTCGGCGAACACCAGCTTCAACGCGGCGGACTTCTCGGGCGTCGGCGTCGAGGGCGGGGTGGCGCGGGGCATCACGCAGACGGGCCCGGCGGTGCGCACCGACCAGCCGTACCTGGAGTCGGTGGTGGAGGAGCGGCCGGAGCTGATCAGCCACCCGCCGGTGCACTACCCGGAGATCCTCAAGCAGGCGGGGATCGAGGGGCACGTGGTGGTCGAGGCGATCATCGACACCACGGGGCACGCGGAGCACGGCTCGATCCGGATCCTGTCGAGTACCAACCCGCTGTTCGAGCAGCCGTCGAAGGAAGTGGTGGCGGCGTCGGTCTACCGCCCCGGCAAGATCTCGGGCCGCTCGGTGCGGGTGCGGGTGCAGGTTCCGCTGAACTTCACGGTGGTCAAGGGTGGGTTGGGTGGTCCATAACTTCACCGGCCGCGCTGCTGGGGCGTCGGTCACGTACACCGGTCTCGGAGGGCCAAGGTAATGCAGCACCTCTCGTTGCTCGAGCTGTGGAACTCGATGAGCTGGTTTCCCCGGGGCATCGTGTTCGTCATGGTGATCATGTCGGTGTGGTCGCTCGGCATCGCCATGAACAAGTGGTGGAGGATCCGGAAGGCGCAGAAGGAGACGCGGAAGTTCGCCCCCGAGTTCTCGCGCTTCCTGCAGGAAGAGCAGATGGACGGCGCGATCGCGCTGGCCGGCAAGTACAAGAAGAGCCACGTGGCGCGGACGCTGGTCGGCGCGCTGGAGGAGATCAAGCCGCTGCTGACCGACAACCAGATCACGGTGGCGGACATCAATTCGGCCGAGCGGGCGATCGAGCGCAACATGATGATCATCCAGGCCGAGCTGAAGCGCGGCCTGGGCATCCTGGCGACGGTGGGCGCCACGGCGCCGTTCGTGGGCCTGCTGGGCACCACGCTGGGCATCGTGAACGCGTTCACCGGCATGGCGGCCGGCGGCGGGTCGGGCGGGCTGGCGGCGGTGGCGGGCGGTATCGCCGAGGCGCTGATCACGACGGCGTTCGGTCTGATCGTCGCGATCCCGGCGGTGTGGCTGTTCAACTACTTCCAGACCAAGCTCGAGTTCCTCATCGTCGAAATGACCTACACCTCCAAGGAGCTGATCGACTACCTGATCAAGGGTGTGGGGCACGAGTTCGGCCGTTCGACCTTCACGAAGGACTTCCCGGCAAAGGTGACCCAGGGCAGTGGCCATATCAACAAGTAGCACCAAGGGCGGCGTCAACGCCGACATCAACGTCACGCCGATGGCCGACGTGATGCTGGTGCTGCTGATCATCTTCATGATCACGGCGCCCCTGATCGCCGCCGGCTTCTACGCCACCATGCCCAACGGCGTGAACCTCATCAAGTCCGAGGAAAAGCCCGACGACGTGGTGCTCGGCATCGATGTCAACGGCCACTACTTCGTCAACACGCATCCGCGCTCGCCGGCGGACGCGCAGACGGAGCTGACCAACATCTACGCCAACCGGACCAAGGACAAAATCCTGTTCCTCAAGGCCGACAAGAACCTGAAGATGTCGGTCATCCAGGACGCCATCACCATGGCGCGCAAGGCGGGGGTGGCCGTCGTCTCGGCCATCACCGACCAGACCCCCGGATCGGAGCCGCTGGTGTCGGCGGAGCGGCCCAAGGCGGGAGGGAGCTGACCATGGCCATGGCGGTCTCGAGCGGCAGCAGCATGAACTCCAACATCAACATCACGCCGCTGATCGACGTGCTGCTGGTGCTGCTGGTGATCTTCATGATCACGCTGCCCCTGGCGCGGAAGGCGCTGGACATCCAGGTGCCCCGCGAGGAGAAGACCAAGTCGCAGCCGAACGCCAACCAGATCATCCTGGAGATCAAGGCCGACGGCTCGATGGCGATCAACACCCAGCCGGTGGACTCCGCCGGTCTGGCGCAGCGGCTGTACGAGATCTACAACATCCGGCCCGACAAGCTGCTGTTCATCAAGGCGGACGACTCGCGGCCGTACGCGCAGGTGATCAACGTGATCGACGCCGCCCGCGGCGCGGGCGTGCAGGTGTTCGGTCTCGCGCCGGGCAACACCGCGGCGGTGCCGGCGGGAGGGTCCTGACCCGCCGCCGCCCCGGGCGGTGGAACAACGGCGCTCGTCGGGCGTAGGGACGCTCAAGCATGCCCAGCGAGCGCGGGACGGTGGAACCGTGGTAGGGGAGGATCGAGCGGACGGCGCGCACGGCGCGCCGGAGGCGGTTCAGCCCTCGTCGGGCGCGACGCGGCAGGTTCCGCTCGCCACACCATTCGGCCGGCTGGCTCACGAGCGCGGGGGGAAGCGCGGCGTGATCCTGTCGGCCGCGGTGCATCTGGGCGCGGCGGGCCTGCTGCTGTGGTCCGGCACCCGGCTGGTGATGGACGACCGGGCGCCGGGGCCGGGGCACGGCAAGGGCGGCGGCGGCGGCGGGGGCGGGAACCGCACCGTGGTGCTGTACGAGGTGGCGGCCGCCGCGCAGCCGGCCCCGCCGCCGCCCACCCCCGCCGTCGTCGTGCCGGTGGTTCCCGCGGTCGTGATCCCCGTCCCCCTGCCGGTGGACACGGCCCCGCACGCGCCGGCGCCCGCGCTCGCGGCCGCCGGAGCCGGGCCGGGCGAGGGCGCGGGGAAGGGTCCGGGCACGGGGCCGGGCGCCGGCGGGGGAACCGGCGGCGGCTCGGGGGGCGGCGTGGGCCCGGGCACCGGCCCGGACTCGGGGGGCGGGGGCCGCATGATCCCGCCGAACCTGCAGGGGATGATCCTCCCGCCGCCCGACCGGCCGTCATCGGTCCGCGGCACCACGATCAAGGTGGTGTTCGAGGTGTCGGCGACCGGGGAGGTGACGCACGTCGCCCTCGACCCGATGCCGAAGGACCGCCGCTTCGTCACCGAGTTCCTGGAGCGGCTGCGCCGGTTCACGTTTACCCCCGCGCACACCCGGGACGGACAGCCGGTCGCGGCGGTTACCTGGGTCAAGGTCACGTTGTAAATCGGACGGCCCGCCGCTACTTTTCGCGCCACTTGGCAGGTCCGAATCCGACACCCGCTGACTCCGGAACCCCATGATCATCGGTCTCGTGCTGGTCGTGAGCGTCGTGGCGCTCCTCGTCGCCCTCAGCCTCGCGCGCTGGGTGCTCAAGATGGACAACGGCACGCCGGAGATGCGCACCATCTCCGACGCCATCCAGGAGGGTGCCGAAGCGTTCCTCAAGCGCCAGTACCGCACCATCGCGCTGCTCTCGGTGCTGGTGGGCCTGGTGATCTTCGTCATCTACGAGTTCGTGCGCGCGCCGAGCCCCAACGATCCGCACGAGGTGTCGCGGCTGTGGCTCACGCTGGCGACCACGGCCTCGTTCTTCCTCGGCGCGCTGTGCTCGGGGATCGCGGGCTACGTCGGGATGTTCGTCTCGATCCGCGCCAACATCCGGGCGGCGAGCGCCGCCCGCACCAGCCTCAACCGCGCGCTCCAGGCCGCGCTCCGCGGCGGCGCGGTGTCCGGCCTGTTCGTGGTGGCGATGAGCCTGCTGGGCGTGGGCGGGCTGTACTTCCTGGTGCACAGCCTGACCAGCATCCCCGACACCAAGATCCCGCTGATCATCGTGGGCTACGGCTTCGGCGCGTCGTTCGTCGCGCTGTTCGCCCAGCTGGGCGGCGGCATCTACACCAAGGCGGCCGACGTGGGCGCCGACCTGGTGGGCAAGGTGGAGGCCGGCATCCCGGAGGACGACCCGCGCAACCCGGCGGTGGTGGCCGACCTGGTGGGCGACAACGTCGGCGACTGCGCCGGCCGCGGCGCCGACCTGTTCGAGTCCACGGCGGCCGAGAACATCGGCGCGATGATCCTCGGCGCGACGCTGGCGCTGCGGGTGCAGGCGGCCAATCCGGGCGCGGCGTTCTCGATCGTCGGCGTGATGCTGTTCCCGCTGGTGGTCCGCGCCTTCGGCCTCATCGCGTCCATCATCGGCATCGTGCTGGTGAAGGCGCGGGAGGACGAGGACCCGATGCGAGCCCTCAACCGCGGGTACTGGACCGCGGCCGTGCTCGCGGCGGTCGGCTTCGTCGCCGGCACCTACTGGCTGCTCCAGTTCCCGGGCAATCCCGACGCGTGGTGGCACTTCGGGATCGCGGGGGTGATCGGCATCGCCACGTCCATCGCGTTCGTGTACATCACCCAGTACTACACCGAGTACCGCTACCGGCCGGTCAAGACCATCGCCGCGGCCTCGGTGACGGGCCCGGCCACCAACATCATCTCCGGCTTCGCCGTGGCGCTGGAGTGCACGGCGCTGCCGGCGTTCGTCATCGGCCTGGCGATCATCGCCAGCTACCACCTCGGGAGCAGCGCCGTGCCGGGGGGCGGCCTGTTCGGCACGGCGGTCGCGACCATGGGCATGCTGGGCACCGCGGCCTACATCCTCGCGATGGACACCTTCGGCCCGATCACCGACAACGCCGGCGGCATCATCGAGATGTCGAAGCAGCCCGAGGAGATCCGCCGGAAGACGGACCGGCTCGACGCCGTCGGCAACACGACCAAGGCGCTGACCAAGGGCTACGCCGTGGGCTCCGCGGCTCTGGCGGCGTTCCTGCTGTTCTCGGCCTACATGGATGAGATCGGCTTCTACACCGGCAAGTCGTTCACGGTCGTGGACATCGCCAAGCCCGAGATCTTCGTGGCGGCGCTCCTCGGGGCCATGCTGATCTTCTGGTTCAGCTCCCTGGCGATCAACGCGGTGCAGAAGGCGGCGGTGAGCGTGATCAAGGAGGTGCGGCGCCAGTTCTCCGAGGACGCCGGCATCCTCAAGGGCACCTCGCGTCCGAACTACGCCCGCTGCGTGGACATCGTGACCGTGGGCGCCCTGAAGGAGATGGTCGCTCCCGGCCTGCTGGCGGTCGGCATGCCCATCGCGGTCGGGCTCCTGTTCCGGCTGCTCCACGTGGGCGCCGAGGCGGTGGCCGCGTTCCTGATGGTGGCCACCATCACCGGCATCCTCGTCGCCCTGATGCTCAACAACGGCGGCGGCGCGTGGGACAACGCCAAGAAGTTCATCGAGATGGGCGAGTACGGCGGCAAGGGCTCGTTCGCGCACAAGGCGGGCGTGGTCGGGGACACGGTGGGCGATCCGTTCAAGGACACCGCCGGTCCCTCGCTGCACGTGCTGATCAAGCTCTTGAGCACGGTGACCCTGGTGCTGGCGCCGCTGTTCATCTGAGCCGGGTCTGAGCCAGCTTCTCGCCCGGAAGACCGTCGACCAGTGCGTCGCCGACGGGGCCGTCGGCGGCGGGTTGAAGCGCAGCCTCGGTCCCGTGGCGCTCACCGCGCTCGGGATCGGGGCCATCATCGGGGCCGGCATCTTCGCGGCCATCGGCTCCGCCATCAGCGGCGACGCCGGCCACCTGGGCGCCGGCTCCGCCATCGTCCTCTCGATCGGCCTGGCGGGTGTCACCAGCGCGGTCGCCGCGCTCACCTACTCCGAGTTCGCCGCCCTCATCCCCATCGCCGGCAGCGCGTACACCTACGCGTACGCGACGCTGGGCGAGCTGGTGGCGTGGATCATCGGCTGGGACCTGTGCCTCGAGTACGCCGTCGGCAACGTGGCCGTCGCCGTCGGCTGGGCGGGCTACTTCGACTCGTTCCTGCGGAGCGTCGGCGTCACGCTGCCGCGGTGGCTGGTCACCGACACCATCACGGCGCTCGCCAACCCGGCCATCGTCGCCGCGGCTCCCCACCTGGGCCCCATCCCCATCGTCTTCTGCCTGCCGGCCCTGGCCATCGTGGGCCTGATCACGGTGGTGCTGGTGATCGGCGTGCAGGAGTCGTCGTGGGTGAATACGCTGATGGTGGGCATCAAGCTGGCGGTGATCCTGCTGTTCCTGGCCGTGGGTTTCGCCGCCATCCATCCGCACCAGTGGGTGACCCCGAGCTTCGCCCCGAACGGCTTCAAGGGCATCAGCGTCGGTGCGGCGCTCATCTTCTTCGCGTACATCGGATTCGACGCGGTGAGCACCGCCTCCGAGGAGGCGAAGAACCCGCAGCGCGACATCCCCATCGGGATCATCGCGTCGCTCGTCATCTGCACGGCGATCTACATCGCGATCGCGCTGGTGCTCACGGGCCTGATCCCGTGGAACCAGCTCGACGTCCCCGACCCGCTGGCCGTGGCGCTGCAGTACATCCATGCCAACTGGGCCGCCGGCATCCTGTCGCTGGGCGCGGTGGCCGCGATGACCTCGGTGCTGCTGGTCTTCCAGCTCGGCCAGGCGCGGATCTTCATGTCCATGGCCCGGGACGGCCTCCTGCCGCCGTGGGCCGCGAAGGTGCACCCGAAGTTCAAGACGCCGCACGTCACCACCATCGTGACCGGCGTGGTCGTCGCCCTCGGCGCCGCGTTCGCGCCCATCGGCGTGGTGCTCGAGCTGACCAACATCGGGACGCTGTTCGCGTTCGTCCTGGTGGCGCTGGGCATCATCGTCCTGCGGCGAACCGATCCGGACCGCCCGCGGCCCTTCCGGACGCCGTGGGTGCCGTTCCTGCCGCTCGTCTCGGTGGCGTTCTGCCTCTACCTGATGGTCAACCTGCCGCTGCTGACCTGGCTGCGGTTCGGGGCGTGGCTGCTGATCGGCGGGATCATCTACTTCACATATGGCATCCGACACAGCCGCGTCCGCCGATTGGGTGAGGAGAGGGCGGCGGCCGGACTCTAGTGGAGTTCCAAGACGGCAAGGGGGAAGTGGTTACCAGCTGGAAGCGGTCGGGGGCCAGTCAAGTTGCCAGTACTGGCCACTGGACTGGCCCCTGACGGCTTGAAGCTGGTAACCACTGCTCCCTTGCCGTCTGGCAACTGACCTGTCAACCGGCTTTCGCTGCGACTCCGAATTCCCCCTCCCACTTCGCCATCACGCACGCGGCCAGCCCGTTCCCGATGAGGTTGGTGCAGGTCCGGGCCATGTCCATCAGCTGGTCGACGCCGAACAGCACGGCCACCGCCTCGAGCGGGAGCCCGAAGGAGGCCACGCTCGCCGCCAGGATCACCACCGACGCCCGTGGCACGCCGGCCACGCCTTTGCTGGTGAGCATCAGGGTCAGCATCATCACCAGCTGCTGGCCGAGGCCGAGGTGGATGCCGGAGGCCTGCGCCACGAAGATGGAGCCCACCGCGAGGTAGAGGGTCGAGCCGTCGAGGTTGAACGAGTAGCCCACCGGCAGGACGAAGGAGACGATCCGGCGCGGGACCCCCATCTGTTCGATGCGCTCGAGCGCCAGGGGCAGCGCGGCCTCCGACGTGGACGTCGAAAAGGCGATCAGCGCCGGCTCCTTGATGGCGCGCACGAACGCGCGGAGCGGCACCCGCGTGAGCAGGATGATCGGCAGCAGGACGCCGAGCAGGAACACCACCAGCGCGGCGTACAGCGTGAGGATCACGGCGACCAGGCTGGCCAGCACCCGGACACCGCCGTGGCCGACGGTGAACGCGATGGCCGCGGCCACGCCCACCGGAGCGAACTTCATCACCAGGCCGGTGAACTTGAACATCACGTCGGCCAGCGCGGCGCAGAAGTCGACCATGAGATCGCGCGGCCGGCCGCGCACCTGGGTGAGGGCCATCCCGAACAGGATGGACCACACCACGACCTGCAGGACCTCGTTCTGGGCCGCCGCCTCGAAGAAGCTCTGCGGGACGATGTGCTGGAGCACGCCCGCCAGCGTGGTCTGCGGGCCCGGCTGCGGCGCCGCGGCCGCCGCGCCGAGGGCCACGCCCACACCCGGCCGCGCCAGGTTCACCGCCACCAGTCCCACCACCAGCGCGAGGGTCGTGACGATCTCGAAGTAGATGATCGCGCGCAGCGCGAGGCGGCCCACCTTCTTGAGGTCGGCCCCGTGCCCGGCGATCCCTCCCACCAGGGTCGCGAAGACCAGCGGCACGATGATCGACTTGATCGCCCGCAGGAACACCGTGGACAGCGGCTGCAGCTTGACGCCCAGGTCCGGCGCGAGCCAGCCGAGGACGGTGCCGGCCACCATGCCGGCGAGGATCCACTGCGTCAGCGTCCGCCGCTTCAGGAACGCCCACATGGCGCGTCTCGCGGTGCCGGGTTAGAGGGCGCGCGCCAGCTGGATGGCGCCCAGGACGGGATCGACGGGCTCGGGCCGGAGGGTCGCGACGGGCACGTCCGCCACGATCCTGGCGACGACGCGCTTGCGGTAGGCGTCGTTGCGGGCCAGCAGGCTCCCGCCCAGGGCGACGCCGACGGCCGCGCCGTGCGGGAAGCGATCGGCGAGCGCGCGCACGTGCGTCGCCAGGTCGTCGGCGCCGGCGTCCACCAGGGCGCTCGCCACGGCGTCGCCCTGCTCCGCGGCGGCCAGCACCTCGGGCGCCAGGGCCGCGACGCTCGGGGTGTCGGCCGTGGCCGCCCAGCGCACCAGCTCGCCGAGGCCGGTAAGCCGCAGCCGCGCCAGCAGCCGGCCCGACAGCGCGGTACGCCGGCCGCGTCCCTCGATGGCGAGTCCCGCCGCGCGCAGGGCGCCGCGCGCCAACTCGTAGCCCGAGCCCTGGTCGCCCACCACGGCGCCGAGCCCGCCGACGCGGGTCGCCTCGCCGCTCGGCAGCCGGGCCCACGCCACCGAGCCGGTGCCCGCCATCAGGACGATGCCCGCCGCGTCGCCGAACGCCGACTGGAGCGCGATCGCGCCGTCCACCGTCACCGCGACCCGCGGCGCGAGCCCGACGTCCTCCAGCGCGGCCTGGAGCGCCAGCCGTTCCTCCTCCCGGCCGACCCCCGCGGCGCCCACCACCAGCACGTCGCCCCGGACCTCGCGCTCGGCCTTGCGGAGCGCCTCGCGGCAGGTGTCGAGGATCCGCGCCGACACGGCGGCCGCTTCGCCCGGCCGCATCGCGCCCGGCGCGCCGTCGGCGCGCACCAGCACCGTCCCGTGCTCGTTGGCGACCGCGGCGGTCGAGTGCGACGCGCCCGCATCCACGCCGATCAGGATCCTCACGCGCCCGCCGCCCCCCCGCGGGCGGCGCCCTCCGCGCCGTGCCGCGACGCCGTGCCGCGCGAGGGGAGCAGCGACAGGCCGAGGCCCGCCGCCACCGTGAGGGCGGTGCCGAGCGGCACGTACCAGGGCCACGCCAGCCGGCTCATGCCGACCAACATACCCGGGCGTCCCAGCCACGACGCAAGCGGTCCGGCGAACACCACGACCGCCATCAGCACCGAGGCGGCCAGCAGCGCCACCACGGCATCCCGTTCCCGCACCCGCGCGAACCGCGCCAGCACGAACACGCCGAGCAGCGGGCCGTAGGTCAGCGAGGCGATCGACAGCGCCACCACCACCACCGGTGCCTCCCGCTGCCGGAACAGCAGCGCGCCCAGCACCAGCACCGTGCCCCACAGCAGCGTGACCAGCCGGCCCACCCGCAGCAGGTGGCGGTCGTCACCGCCGCGCCCCGTGAGCGGCGCGTAGTAGTCGTTGGTCGTCGCCGAGGCGAGGGAGTTGATGGCCGAGGCGTGGGTGCTCATCGCCGCCGCCAGCAGGCCCGCCACGGCGAGGCCCGCCGGCCCTCCGGTCAGGTGGGTGACGATGAACCGCGGGAACACCTCGTCCCCGCGCAGCGCGCGCGCCGCCGGAAACGCCGCCCACAGCGCCGCGCCCACCAGCAGGAACAGGGTGAACTGCGCGATCACGACCACCCCGCTCCCCACCAGCGCCCGCCGCGCGTCGCCCAGCGAGCGGGTGGCCAGCAGCCGCTGCACGATCAGCTGGTCGGTGCCGTGCGAGGCCGCCGAGAGCATCGCGCCGCCGATCACCGCGGTACCGAACGCGTACGGCGCCGTCAGCGAGATCCGCGGGTCCACCACCCGCAGCTTCCCGGCAGCGCCGGCGGCGGCGAGGGCGTCGGGGGCCAGGTGAAGCGCGACCCACAGCGCGGCGGCGCCGGCTGCGAGGTAGACCGCCAGCTGGACGACGTCCATCCACACCACGGCCCTGAGGCCGCCGGTGTACGTGTACAGCAGTGTGGCGGTGCCGAGCACGACGATGGACGCGGGGTACGACCAGCCGGTGATCACCGCCAGCGGGATGGCCGTGGCGAACAGGCGCACGCTGTCGGCCATCGCGCGCGTCACCATGAACACGGCCGACGACGTGCGCCGCGCCTGCGGACCCCAGCGCGTGCCGAGCACCTGGTAGGCCGTCACCAGCTCGCCCTTCGCGTAGGCCGGCAGCAGCAGCCACGCGATGCCGACCCGGCCCAGCAGGTACCCGAAGGCGAGCTGCAGGAAGGTCAGGTCGCCGGCGTAGCCGATGCCGGGGACGGAGATGACGGTGATCGCGGACGTCTCGGCCGCGACGATCGACAGCAGGATGGCCCACCACGGGAGACGGTGCCGGCCGAGGAAATAGTCGGAGGCACCGGCCTGCCGGCGCCCCAGCCACATGCCCGCCGCGACGACGCCCGCCAGGTACGCCGCCGCCACGACCCAGTCCACCGCGCGCATGGCCGCCAAAGAAAGGGGCCCGGAGAGGTTTTCTCCAGGCC
>Ga0335082_10002411_pt1 | contig 20098 bp, 13 predicted proteins | sample Lox_Sample_41_FD_206718 | JGI IMG/M metagenome (GOLD analysis project Ga0335082, IMG submission 206718) | Soil microbial communities from Loxahatchee National Wildlife Refuge, Florida, United States - Lox_Sample_4.1 | ecosystem: Environmental > Terrestrial > Soil > Wetlands | place: USA...
CCGATGGACTTCATCGGCCGGCACGAGCCCGCGACATTCTGCACCACCTCGCTATGTGTCTGAAAACCCTATCTGTGAAGATATCAATTGTGCGTTTACGGGGACGTTCAACGGGTAATCTCTAAGAGGGCCGGGGACCCGGCACTCCGGCGCGGGTGAGCCTTCGTCGAACAGCAGCATCCCCGCCGAATGTTGTGGAGCTGTTTCGCTCTTGGCTCTCCTACTTGAATCAGGAAACGGCTCTGCGGTGCCTCGATGAGGGTTGGGCTGCTGGGAATCAAGCAGGGCTCGCAAGTCCATAAGCGACCGCAATGTGACGGACATTGTTGATGATTATGCCATGAAGTGACACCTGCCGCGCGTATTATCTCGCTTTAAGGGCCCCACTCCTCTATTCAGATTCTGTCCGATGAAAGGTCATTCCATGTCGGTTCCAACATCAATGCACGATTACCTCCGCATGTTCGCGGGCGAACTGGGCGATCGGATCCTGCACAGTTATCCGGCGCTCCAGAAAGCGAATGATCCTCTGTCGCCGCGACTCGCCACCCTGCTTCGAAGGCCGTTCCCTGCCCAAGCCGTGGCCGCGATGGGTATCGCGAAGAAGTGGGAGACGGAACGTAGTGCTGCTGTGATTGCCGAATGCGGCACTGGAAAGACTTTGATATCGCTCGCGGCTCTGCACGTTCACAGCGACGGCCGGCCGTTCACAGCGATTGTTATGGCGCCGGGTCATATTACTCTGAAGTGGTGCAAAGAGGCGCTCGAGACGATTCCCCGACTGAGGGTATTTCTGATTGACGGCCTCCGGGACCGAGTTCGGGATAGTGGCGCGCCATGCGGTGTCAACGAGGTGAGGTTGCGCCGCGGCCAGATCGTTCGGGAGGGCCTCCACACGAGTCTAACCGATCTTCGCCTGCGCAAAAACCACAAAAGTGCACGCGCTCGCTGGCATCATGAGATCTGCTCAGGACCCGCGCTGTTCGTGGTCGGAAGGGACAAAGGAAAGCTGTCTCACTTTTGGCGGCACGCATACCAGGTGGCTCGCTCCGGCCGCTACCTCGGGAGTGTGGTCAACCCGGATACGGGGTCGCGAGTGGAGGTGGGCGACAGCTGGCTTACCACTGCCGACTTTCGGAAGGCACGTCTGAGCGAGGTGATCGGCGGTGCCGACGAGAAGGAAGAATGCGCCGATCTGAGACCCCGGCGACCGATCTATAGCCCGCTCTGGCAAGCCGACGGCAAGAGAATCCGCCGCGTAGCACCCCTGGATTTCATTGGGCGTTATATGGACCACTGGTTCGACTACGCCATATGCGATGAGGCGCACCAGTTAGCCAATGATACCGCGCAGGGGAACGGATTGGGAACGCTGGCCGCTTGCGCGAATCGCACTGTGATCCTCACCGGCACTCTGTTGGGCGGTTATGCGAGCGACGTTTACAATCTTCTCTTTCGGTTGGAGGCTGGGAGGATGGCCGCGCACGGATACGAGTGGGGCGAACCCGGGCTGCGGTCCTTCGCCGAAGCCTACGGCGTTCTGGAACGGGTCACCACGATTGAGCCGGCGGACAACAGTTGCTCGAAGGCGCGCGTCACCAAGCAGATCAAACGCAGGCCTGGTGCGTCGCCGTCGCTGTTCAGCGAGTTTCTGATGAGCCTGGCTGCGTTCGTTTCGCTGGAGGATATTTCAACCGAGCTGCCCCCGTATACCGAAGAAGTGATTGGTGTGCCCATGGACGCACCCCTGCAGGCCGCGTACAAAGGGCTGGAAGAGGATATCAAAAATGCCATGAAGCAACACCGGATGAACCATTCGGTGGTCAGCGTCGGATTGAACGCCCTGCTTCTCTACCCGGATCATGCTTGGGATATCGGTGATCTATATGGCTACGAGTACGATCCCGAGACGCAACGCCGGGAGCGGTTTGTGATCTCCAGGCCGGAGGATCTGGATCAGGGTTTTGTGTATGCCAAGGAAAGGCGGCTAATTGAGATCGTGAAGGCTGAGCTGCAAGCTGGCCGCCGTTGCTGCCATGTCTACGCGGTTTATACCCGCAAGCGCGACGTCACGCAGCGCCTGGCAACGATTCTTGCGCGAGAAGGAATCCGCGTCGCGGTGTTGACATCCGATGTTCCGCCGGAAAAGCGGGAAGCGTGGATCGCGCAAAGACTGCGAGAGGGAGTGCAGGTTACGATCAGCCATCCCAAAATTATCGAGACGGGGCTCGACCTTCTGGGCCACCCCAGCCTGATCTTTTTCGAGTCTGGTTACTCGCTGTACACCCTCCGCCAAGCCAGCAGACGATCTTGGAGGATTGGGCAACGCCAGCCGGTCCGCGTCTTCTATTTGCATTATGAGGAGACGATGCAATCGAGTTGCCTGCGCCTGATGGGTAGAAAACTGCTAGTTTCGCTTGCCATGGAAGGCAAGTTCAGCCGGGAAGGGTTGCAATCACTCGACGAAGACGAGGATATGCTGACCGCGATGGCGCGCGAACTCGTCACCGAGAATGGCGTTGGTGAGACAGCAGCAGCGGTCTGGCGACAGATTCAGGCTGAGAATAGCGCCACTCTCAATTCCGCCATTCCGCCTGAGCCTGCGGAGGCTGTCGAGGATGCAGGGCGGACCTCAGTGCTGGTGACCCCCGTTCGAACGGCCGACGCGCTTGTTAGTGCCTTGAAGTTCGGGACACCACTGCCATCGGCGCGCTCCATCCGTCGAAAAGAAGAATCGGCGACGGATCTCCAATTCTCGCTATTCTGAAACCTCGCAGACACCATCGCAGCGGTACCACCTCCTGCGCGCTGAATACGGAACCGAACGCCAACGCCACACTGGGCGTTCCCGAGAAGTACAGGTGATGGCAGGTGCCGATGATCCCGCCGGAGAGGAAAATGGTGGTCGAAAGCAGCGCCGACCTGGCCGCAAACGCCGGGCGGATCAGCCCCAGGCGGGTGAAGAAAAATGCGATGACGGTAGTCGCAAAAGACTTCAAAGAACCCTTCGACCCACAGGTGCACAACCCACCAGTGACAATATTCCACGATGGAAAGGTGCGTGTGCTGGCCCCAGGTCAGGCCGGCGCCATAGAGCGGAACGAGCACCGCAACCGCAACGCCTCCTCTGCCGCCTTAGTTTAGTTAAGTTGGCTAAACGCGGGCAGAGCGTTCGTCCAACATTTGGACCGCGCCCAGGCCGGGTGACTGGCGGATCCGATCTATCCGAACGGCGACTAACGAGGGCTCGCGCGAGGGGAGCACCACAGCTACACGTTTGTTGCTGTAAGCTAAAATCTAGCGCTGATCGTTTGGACCGGGCCGTCGAAGGTGCGCTGCGTCGAGGCCCCGGTCGCCGAAACATCGCCGCGCTTCAACGAAGCACGACGGCGGGTGCGATGTGTGTTGCGGCAGGAGAGAGTACGCGATACTCGAATGTCGAATTGATGCAAATTCGGTATGAACTCTTCAAAGGCGGCCGCGTCATGACTGCCACGTCCCAAGCCCCACCCGTGACTGGCGTCGAATTCCCAGCGACACGGAAGAGCACCGCCGCTCTCCCTCGCTCTATACACGCTCGATGGCTGCGATGGGTTTTGCTGATGATGATCGTGGCGGGCCAACTCACGAAGGCGGAACCCGGGATGGGGGCGAGTCAGCGGATCATCCACGAATCATGGAGCTTCAAAGATGGCGCACCCGAAGGCGTGGAAGCGTTGGCGCAGACGGCTGACGGTTATCTCTGGCTTGGAGGTGCGTCAGGACTGTTTCGTTTCGATGGCATGCGCTTCGAGGCTTTCCGGTCGCCGTTCGGCGATGAACTTCCGTCGACAAACGTTTCCGCACTCTTCGCTCCAGCAAACGGCGGGCTCTGGATCGGGTTTCGGTTCGCAGGCTTCAGCTTTCTCAAGGACGGCAAGCTTACAAATTTCAGTGATTCTCCAGGGCCTACGTCAACCGTCAATGGTTTCGCCCGAGATCGCAAGGGAATCGTATGGGCAGCTACAAACAGTGGCTTGTGGCGATTCAATGGCTCTTCGTGGGAGCAAAATCCCTATGCTTGGCCTCCTCAGTTGACACGAGTCGCTCAGGTCGGATTGGATCGGGAAGGCACCCTTTGGGTTCTAACGGAGAATCGGGGACTTGAATATGGAAGGCAACTGCTCTTTCTGTCCCCGGGTGAAATTAAGTTTCGTAAGGCTGCCGACAATCTGTTCGTACAAGGCTTTACATGGGACGCGAACTCCATGATCTTGACCACTCGCGAGCAGACGCGGCGCTCGCGGGAGCCCGGTCTCGAATTGGAACAGGGGCTACCTGCCTATCCGATCCTAAAGAAGAACTCCGAACAAATCCTTGACCTGGCGAATGGCATCTGGTTCCTCCCCGTCGATCCTTTCGTCTTGCGTCATCCCGCAGGCGAACCGCTCGGCGACATCATCAGCCGTGCTTCGCGGGCCGATTCCCAGGTGTACGACGTCAACCCGTATCGCTTCTCCCGGCTGGTGGATCGTGAGGGCAGCATCTGGATTGGCGACGCCAAAGGAGTTCACCGGTTCTCTTACAGTCCTCTTTCCCGGTTGACATTCCCAGCATCCGAGGTGAATCCGTATTTCGCGCTCGCACCCGATGCCGGCGGAGTCGTGTGGATCAATGCGGGGAACCAGAACGGAGCATCGAATTTTTATCGTGTTGCGGACGGCAGAGCCGAGTTGCAAAAGCGTCATCAGGGCATCGCCGGCTTCGCCTACCGGGCACTCGATGGATCGTTTTGGTTCGGAGGCGAAGGAGGACTTTGGCATATGGTCAATGGCCGCCTCACCAGAGTTGAGGTTCCTCCGGCGGTAGCGGACAAGGTCGCTTTTCTGCAGGCAATCACCCAGGATCGTCGAGGAGGGATATGGGTGTCGTTCGGTGGCTTGGGGTTGTATCGCCTCTTCGATGGTGTTTGGACTGCGAACGGAGGGCGCAAAGATCTGCGGAAGGCAAGCGTGACGAGTGCATTCACCGATGATTTAGGCCGCGTCTGGTTTGGATCGCGGACCCGCATATTAACCATGCTGGATGGGGACCGCGCCCGTGTGTTCGACAAAAACGACGGCCTCCAGGTCGGCGCGATTACCGCAATCTATGGACGGGGGCCAGAAATCTGGATCGGCGGGGAACTCGGACTGCAGCGGTTCGAGGATGGCCATTTCCGTGCCATACAAGCCGTCGACAGGGAATCTTTACGCGGAGTCTCGGGTATTGTCCAGGGTCAAAGTGGTGATCTTTGGCTAAATGGATTAGGTGGCATTTTTCATATCAGCCGGGCAGAGATCAACGAGGCGCTCAAAAACTCGGCTTACCTCGTCGGTGGCGAGCGTTTCGGAAGGAGGGATGGAGTACCAGGGCTTCCAGCGCAACTGCGGCCCATTCCGACCGCGGTTATGGGCACGGATGGGCGGCTGTGGTTCACGGTCAACAACGGTGTCGTGTGGCTCGACCCCGCGCGCGCGTCGAAACACGTCTTGCCACCTCCTGTAACTATCGAGTCGGTCACTGCCGACGACAAGGTGTATCCCCTGCAACGAGGAATGCGCTTTCCAGCACACAGCTCGAGCGTCCAGATCAGGTATGCCGTCGTAAGCCTTTCGAACCCGGAGGCAATCCGGTCACAGTATCAGCTGCAGGAAACGGATAAAGACTGGCACGAGGCGGGAGCCTCTAACGTCGTGAGCTACCGAAACCTCCCTCCCGGTTCGTACCACTTCATCGTCAGGGCCAGCGACACAAGTGGGATGTGGTCGGACAAGACCGCAACCGCGGAGTTCACCCTCCTGCCTGCCTTCTATCAGACAAACGCGTTTCGCGCTGCTGCTGCGGCAGCAATGCTGCTACTGCTCTGGGGCCTGTACAGGGTGCGGATGCATCAGATTTCACGCGAGTTCAAGGCTCAGTTAGCGGGCCGAGTTGATGAACGCCTGCGCGTCGCTCGGGAGTTGCACGACACCCTGTTACAAAGCTTTCAGGCGCCTTTGATTTTCTTCCAGGCCGCTCGGAACATGTGTCGCACGCGTCCAGAAGAGGCGGAACAAGTTCTCGATAAAGCCATAAACTTAGCGCAGGAGGCCGTCACCGAGGGTCGGGAGGCGATTCAGAGTATGCGTTCTTCTACTGAAGTCACGAACGAGCTCGCGGACGCTTTCCGACAGGCCGGAGAGGAGTTTGCGTCCGATAGCGTTGCGTTCCGTGTAGTGGTGGAAGGTTCGCCGAAGAACCTTCACCCGATAGTCAGAGACGAGGTTTACCGGATCGGCAATGAGGCAATTCGGAACGCCTTTCGCCACGGCGATCCTAAGACTGTGGAAGTCGAAATCACATATGCCGCGGAGTTGCGGCTCCGCGTACGAGACGATGGAAAAGGGATCGATGCGGTGTTTCTAAACGACAATCGCCCTGGGCACTATGGCATCTCGGGGATGCGGGAGAGGGCCAAACGAATCGGTGCGACGCTGAGCGTGCGCAGCACGGCGGGCGCGGGTACCGAAATCGACTTGTTCGTTCCCGGATCACGCGCCTTCGCGATCGCATTCAAGAGCCCCGTGGCGAGGGGTTTCGGACGACGGGAGAAATCGAAGCACACGGCTGCCGGTCGTGTCGACACCTAGTCCGCACGACATCTGCTCATTTCAAGGCGGTCGCTTTTGTAAGCGATCGCGGCGTTAAGCGTTGGTATTCGGCGCACTCTCCTTCATCATCGTAAGCAGCAGGAGCACCTCGGTCTTCGCTCTTATGCTGTGCTCCAAGTCAGCCGTCATATAAACGAAGCTGCCTTCGCCCGCCTCCTGCTCCTCCGACCCGAGCCGCACTACTGCCTGTCCCTTCAGGAACGTGAGGCTGACGGGAACCGGAGCTTTGTGCGTTTTCAGTTCTTGGCCCGGAGGAAATCGGAACAGCATCATTTTCGCGCGGTCATTGTTGTGCAGCGTCTGGCTCGCAATTCCCGCCTTCGCGGTCTGCGCCTGCTGCCGAAGATCACGTATAAAAACAAAGTCTTCTGCCATCTATTTTCTGCCTTTGTATCAGTGCCTCCGCGCTACCGATTAACTCGCGGGCCACAGGAGATCGCTTGCCAACGTTTCGTGTGCCGTTTACGTGCTCGACACGTCGGTCACATCCGCTACTATCATGCTGCGCGACTCAGGAGCTGGAGTTCGAACGATTCGATCAGTCCCGTGTTGAAGGCCATTCGCAAAGGCACCCGCTGGAGTTTTTGACGTGAGACATTTGTCGCGGCACAACGCTCGGCCCAGCCGTCGAGTTTGGCGGGAAAACGAAACCAGCCTTCGTCCGTCCAGACGAGCCAGTGGAACGGTTCGGCAGGACTACGGTACAGGCGCGGCAGTGTCGTTGCTTGCGACGCGCCTCGCGCGGGCGGCGAAGTGCGCCCGGATATGGGCTTAGCGAAGCGGCAATGGCCGATGCACCCTTTGTTCTTGCAGGTCAGGCATTGCCTTGTTTGACGCCTTTGTCCCAGGTCAGCTTCCCTCATAACAACAACCTTTCGTTCACAGTGGCCGAACGATGCTATTCGCGAGCCAAGCGGCATCCGTCGGGGAACGGATCAGTCGCCCGCCGGAACGCGGATTGCATCAGCAGGCTCCTGTGCTTCTGAGACGGCCCTCCGGCGACCAATGAATACGAAGGCCACCAGCACGAGCGCGGCGATGGCGAAGATCGTGTCGCCGGGAACCCGCATCCAGCGAAGAGTCTGCATGAAGGGCAGACCCAGAAATTCCGTGCTCCGGGCGTACCAGTATCCCTTCTCCACGGAAGCCCAGGTCTGAGCCAGCCCGACTGGCAATAGGCTGCCCACGCACATGATGAGCAACCCGGAGTTCATACCCCAGAAGGAGAACTTGAGCCAACTTTCTTTCCACTCCGCGCGTGTGTCCATGGCTCGCAGGCATACCAGCATGAGCCCGATTCCGAGCATGCCGTAAACCCCAAATAGCGCGGCATGGCCATGCAGAGGAGTCGTGTTCAAGCCTTGCATGTAGTAGAGCGCGATCGGCGGATTGATCATGAAGCCGAACAGCCCGGCTCCTACCATGTTCCAGAAGGCTACTGCGACGAAGTAGTAGATCGGCCACTTGTAACGCTGCACCCACGGCGCGAGTCGCCCGTTGCGTAGGTCGTCGATTGCGGAGTACGCCACCATCGTTAGCGGAACCACCTCCAGCGCGCTGAATACGGAGCCGAAGGCCAACGCCACTGCCGGCGTGCCCGAGAAGTACAGGTGATGACAGGTGCCGATGATCCCACCGGAGAGGAAAATCGTGGTCGAAAGCAGCGCCGACCTGGCCGCAAACGCCGGGCGGATCAGTCCCAGGCGAGTGAAGAAAAATGCGATGACAGTAGTCGCAAAGACTTCAAAGAATCCTTCGACCCAGAGGTGCACAACCCACCAGCGCCAATATTCCACGATGGAAAGATGCGTGTGCTGGCCCCAGGTCAGGCCGGCGCCGTAGAACAGGGCAATTGCTCCGGCGGCGAGTAGAAACAGGGACAGCAAACTGCGGTGCTCGCGCGCGACCTTTAGCGCCGGGCGGACAGCTCGTACTACCAGGAAGAGCCAGATCAGCAGGCCGACGAACAACAGGATCTGCCATGCCCGCCCCAGATCGACGTATTCGTAGCCCTGGTGCCCCCACAGGAACGCGTTTGCGTCGGAGAGTTTATGCTGGATGCTCATCCATTCTCCGGCTAACGAGCCAACCACGATTGCGAGCAGGGCGGCGAACAGAACGTGCACACCGAGCGCCTGAAACTTCGGTTCCTTGCCGCTGATCAGGGGGCCAATGAACAACCCGGCGGCAAGCCAGGCGGTGGCGATCCAAAAAAGGCCGATCTGCACGTGCCAGGTCCGGGTGACGGCATACGGAAGGATGTGCGAGATCTTGATGCCGTAGAATCCGTCGCCCTCAACACCATAGTGGGCCGTCACCATGCCCAGCAAAATCTGCGCCAGGATGAGCCCGGAAATCACGAAGAAGTACTTCAGGGTGGCTCGCTGCGATGGGGTTGCGGCCCAAGTGCCCAGGGGATCGGTGTGCGGAATCGGTCCTTCGGGCTCAGCCGCCTTTTGCGACGCGTACCACCACACCATCGCGCAAATGCCGGCGAGCAGCATGATGATGCTGACGCCCGTCCAGAGCACGCTGTCGCCGGTGGGCCGATTGCCGACCACCGGCTCATACGGCCAGTTGTTCGTGTACGAGACGGTCTGGCCGCGTCGTTCAGCCGCGGCCGACCACGCCGTCCAGAAGATGAACCCTGCGAACTGCCGCATGCGCGCCGGAGTCGAAACGCTGCCGGGCGGGATGGCATAGGCGCTATTCCCCTTGATGAAGATATCGGAGAAGTGCGCCAGGCACGATTCGAACGCCCGAGCGCGCACGGGTTCGATGGTGATGGTGTTGGTCGCGGCGTCGTAACCGTTGTGCCTGTACATCTGTTCCAGACGCCCGCGCAGCTTGCCCTGCTCTTCGGCATCGAGCTGTCCGTAAGGCTTGGAAAACTCTGCGTTCGCCCACTCGTCGAGAACGAAGGAAGATTCGCGATGCAGCCAATCCGCGGTCCAATCGGGCGCCACGTAGCTGCCGTGGCCCCAGATCGAGCCTACTTCCATACCGCCGAGGGCCTGCCAGACGTTCTGCCCGCGGCCGATGTCTCCATCGCCAACGACAACCGTACCGGTGGTATCGACGATACGGGCTGGAATCGGCGGCTTCTCTTCATAAATCCGGGTGCCGATCCAACCTAATACCAAAAACGAAGCGACTACGACAGCCGCAAAGCTAGCCCACAGCTTTTTCATGCCCCTCCCTTACTCCGAGGCGTTCGAGTGATCGGCGCCCCGTGCTGGACCTATGAGGCATACCAGTCACCAGTCTTCGCACAAAACTCGTCGGTAGACATGAAATTGTTGTGAGTACGAGAGTTGAACACAAGAGAGATGCTGACGCGGAGTCCTGACCGTCCGGGCACAGCCGGTCATCTGCCGATGTCTCTCGCTGAAAACTTCGGCTTGTGCCGAGTGACGAATCGCCAACCGACGGACGAGTTTTGCCGATTGGGCCTAGACCGTGACGAGGAGCGTTCCGATTCGGTCACCTGCTGGTAAGCCACTGCCAGCCGGTTCGTGATGCTGCCAGGCGACGAGTATTTTGGCAACTGCTGCGGCATGAGCCTGATGTGACTGATCGGTCACCGAGTAAGTCCTTTGGTTCAGAAAGGGCGTGCCGGGCATGATCGTGCACTCGGCTCCAATATGCGAAACAGATTATCGCCGCGCGCGCAGCTTGCCTCCAGATCACTTCATTCCACCCCGACAGGGATCATGCAGACTTTCAGTATTGTGGGCCTTATTATATGTGCCAGCGCAAATATGTTTGGGCAGCCGGCCAGGATCGTCGGCAACATCAATACGAGCCAGTGGGCCTCGCTGCCCGGCCATGTGCACGCCAATGCTCGAAGCGAATATGACCAGGGCAAAGCGCCAGACTCCGTACAGATACAGTTCGTGACCCTGGTGCTGAAACCCTCCGACACCCAGCAGTCGGCCCTGGATCGGTTGCTCCTCGATCAGCAGAATCCCAAGTCGTCGATGTATCATCGCTGGCTGACGCCCGAAGAGTATGCCGATCGCTTCGGCGCGAGCGTGAGCGATCTGGCCAAAATCGGCGATTGGGCCCGCAGTCAGGGCTTGACGGTAAACGGTACGGCACGCGGCCGCAATGCGCTGACGCTCTCGGGTTCGGCGACGCAAATTGGCGCCGCGTTCCACACCGAGATTCATCTTTACAAGGTGAACGGGGAGACTCACTATGCCAACTCCACCCAACCTTCGGTGCCGGCCGCATTCTGGAATATGATAGGAGCCGTCCGTGGGTTGCATGACTTCCGAATGAAGCCGAAGGTGCGGAAAGTCGTGCCGCTCGGTGACGCCGGACATTTAGCGCCGGCATATACCTCCTCCAAGGGCGATCACTATCTTGCTCCCGACGATTTCGCGACCATTTTCAATCTCACTTCCGTCTATAATTCCGGAATCAAAGGCGCTGGGCAGAAGATTGTAATTGTAGGCCAAAGTAAGATCGATACCTCGCACCTGTCCACGTTCACCAGTTATTTCGGAATGGATACGGTCAGCTTCCAAACCGTGCTCGTGCCGAACAAAAAGGTTCCCGGATATTCCGTCGTCGACGCCCAGGAATCTGATCTTGACCTGCAGTGGTCGGCTGCCGTGGCGCGCAGCGCGACTCTGCTCTTCGTCTATTCCTACGACGTGCTTGACGCGGTTCAATATGCGATCGATCAAGATCTGGCGCCGGTGATCAGCATGAGCTATGGAGAATGCGAGGAGTCGGACACCAAGTCGGATGCAGGCACGATGCAGAGTTGGGCGAAGCAGGCGAACGTGGAAGGACTTACCTGGGTGGCGGCTTCCGGGGATTCCGGGGCAGCGGGTTGTTACGAATCCTCCGGCGGACCCTTCGGCCCGCCCAATGATAGTTTGGCATTGGCTGTCGATCTGCCGGCCGGTGTCCCAGAGGTTACCGCCGTAGGCGGCACTACTTTCAGCGAAGGCAGCGGAACGTATTGGAACAGCGGAAACGGCAACACGAAGGCGTCAGCGAAGTCCTACATTCCTGAGGTGGCATGGAACGACAGCAAGGCGAACGGCAGCCCGGCGTCGACCGGAGGCGGCGCCAGCCAGTTCTTCTCCAAGCCCTCGTGGCAAACGGGCGCCGGCGTGCCCAGCGACGGCGCGCGCGATGTGCCCGACGTGGCATTTCCCGCTTCCGCCGACCATGATGGTTACCTGGTCTACACTTCTTCTACCGGCCTGGACGCCGGGTGGAGTGTGATCGGCGGCACGTCCGCTGCCGCACCAACCTTTTCGGGCGTATTGGCGCTTCTGAACCAATATCTGGTATCCAACGGATATCAATCCAGCAGCGGGTTGGGCAACGTCAACAGCCGCCTGTATCCGCTTGCGAGTTCCACGCCTAACGCCTTCCATGACATTACGTCCGGCGACAATGTAGTCGAATCGTGCATCGGTCCATTCTGCTCATCCTCAAAAGGGTATAGCGCCGGAACGGGCTACGATCAGACAACCGGGCTCGGCTCGGTCGATGGGTACAACTTCATTACCGCCTGGCACACCGGTAAGGTCAGCCCTCAGATGTCGGTGACGGACGCCCCTGACGCAGTCACAACAGGCGGGAGCACGATGATTACAGCGACGGTCCTGAATTCGAACGGGGATACTCCCTCCGGAAAGGTGACCTTTTCGGCCGGCTCAACTACGTTAGGAACAGCCACGCTCGACGGCTCCTCCGGAACGGCGCGCGCCACGCTGAAAATCAACGGCGGAGCAACCGGGCTGAGTTCCGGATCCAATACGATTACCGCGTCATACGGCGGCGATGACATCAACAACGCAGCTACCGCAACGACGGCCCTCAATGTGTTGAGCCAGTACGCCGCGCAACCGGCAATTAGCGGGCTGCTGGACGCCGCTTCTTACCGAGAGACTTATGCCCCTGGAACGGCGCTTGCGATCTTCGGCTCGAACCTGGCGCTGAGCACTCGATCTGCTTCGTCCACTCCGCTTCCGGCCGAGCTGGACAATGTCTACGTCACGATCAACGGCGTCGCCGCGCCGCTCTACTACATTTCACCCACTCAGCTCAACGTGCAGATTCCGTACGAAACGCCCACAAGCGGCAAAGCGACGGTTGTCGTTAGCGACAATGGACAGTCCGCATCCGCGACGATCACCATGTCGGCAGCGGCGCCTGGCATCTACACGGACGGCGGCGGCTACCTAACACCCAACTCGACGGCCTCAGCCGGTCAGACGTTGACCATGTACGTCAATGGCGCGGGCGCTTTGAACCCTTCCGTCGCTGACGGATCGGCGCCCTCGAGCGGCACTACGCCGGTCCCGAAAGGCACGACGCTGGTGACGGTAGGAGGTGTCGCCGCGCCAATGTCGTATATCGGAGAACCAGGCTGGTCGGTGGGCGTGTTGCAGATCAACTTCACCGTTCCTTCCGGCGTCGGGACAGGAACGCAGCCTGTGGTCGTCAGCGTTGGCGGTCTGGCAAGCAAGGCCGCAGACCTGACTGTGATCAAGTGAAGCGCAACGCGCCACAACTGGCCCTCGTGCATTTCCCGATGCACTCTAACCAATTTTGAAGGAGAACCCAAACGTGAAACCCATGAATCTCATAGCATTCCTGTGCCTGAGCGTCGCCGCCGTCGCCCAGGACGTTCAATTCGACTACGATCGGTCGGCAAACTTCAGCAGCTACAAGACGTACCAGTGGATCGACTATAAGCCGGTGCCGCCAGGTGACCAACTGCTCGATCAGGACATCAAGCGCGCCGTGGACGAGCAACTCGCCGGCAAAGGCCTGCGGCGCGTCGAGACCGGCGGTGATCTCGTTGTCGGCTATCAAGCGGGTATTTCACAGGAGAAGGAGTTTAATAGCCTCGGGGGAGGTGGCTGGGGTGGATGGGGTGGTCCGTTCGGGTGGGGCAACACCCGGGTGACGACGTCCACCATTGACATCGGTAAGCTGGTGATTGGTCTCTTCGATCCGTCCAACAAACAACTCGTGTGGCGCGGAACCGCTTCCAAAACGCTCAATATCAGCAAGGATCCCAACAAGAACTATCAGACCCTCGAAAAGGCAATGGCCAAGCTGTTCAGGAACTATCCCCCGGGGAGTGGCAAGAAATAACCGGGTTCTCTGAAATCCTATCAGCAGAACTGGCGGGCGATACCGAATTTCCGCATGCGCGACTGCAGTGTCGTCCGCTTCAAACCGAGGCGGGCAGCGGCCCCATCCGCTCCGCCGACCATCCCCTTCGTTTCCTTCAAGGCCTGCAGAATGCGCGCGCGCTCGGAAATGTCGGTCACATTCGAAGCGCGGACGTGCACCGCAACTGGGGCGGGCCTGCCATCGAACTCCGGCAAGGCAACGTGGAGTTCCGGCCCGTCGCTCAGGACCACGGACCGCTCGATCACGTTCTGCAGTTCCCGAATATTGCCCGGCCAGTCGTAGGTGGTGAGCGCATCCAACGCATACGCCGGAATGCTTTCAATGTTCCGGTCCATGCGCGCCGCGTGTTTCCGGACGAAATAGCGGGCGAGCAACGGAATGTCCTCGCGCCGCTCGCGCAGGGCAGGAACGTCCACTGGGAAGACCGCCAGCCGGTAATACAGGTCCGCCCGGAACCTGTTCTCCGCCACCATCGCCTTCAGGTCCCGATTGGTGGCCGCGACAATCCGCACGTCGACCTGGATGGTCCGGCTGCCGCCCACGCGCTCAAACTCCTGCTCCTGAACCGCGCGCAGTAACTTGGATTGAAGGTGCAGGGGCAATTCGCCGATTTCATCCAGGAAAAGCGTGCCGCCGTGCGCCGCCTCGAAGCGGCCGATGCGCTGCGCAATCGCTCCCGTGAACGAGCCTTTCTCGTGCCCGAAGAGCTCGCTTTCGAGCAGTTCCGCCGGGATGGACGCGCAGTTCACCTTGACGAACGGCCGCCGCCGGCGGTCGCTGTGCGTGTGGATGGCCCGCGCAATGAGTTCCTTGCCGGTACCGGTTTCGCCTCCAATGAGCACCGTGGCATCGGTGGCCGCGACCAGGCGAACTTGATCCAGGACGGCGCGCAACGCCGCACTTGACCCGACGATTCCCTCGAATCCGTTCGAATCCTGGTCGCACTCGGACGCCCTGAGCTCGCCCGGGCCGATCCGCGATACCAACACCGGCTGACCCGGCTCGCCACGAAAAGGGCTGGAAAAGGACCCGAAGTCGATCACTGCTGCGGTTGCCATCTGGTTTTTACCTCGATGTCTGATTCTGCCGCTTCTTCTCCCCGCCGAAAACCTCATTTAGTTGGGGACGGAAGTGGTTGGATGGTTCAACGCGCCAATACCACTTTCAGGGGAAAATGCGGCCCCACCGTACTAAAGCGGCGGAGGCGCGTAGTGCTTCCTGCCGTAGAGCCGGGCGTCAATAGACCATGCACCGGGTCCAATCAGCACCAGGGTCACGGCGAACACCGCCAACATGGCGCAATTCCACATATGGGCACGCAACGAGAAGGCAATCCACGCTTCGGCGCACCCGGCGACAACTCCGGCGACGGGCGTCCACAAACCGGCGATGAGAAGGACACCGGCCAGAGCTCCGATCACTTGCGGCGCTGCAGCCGTCCCACCGGAACTCGCAAGGCCGCAGTAAAGCAAAGCAGTGCCGACCAGCAGTCGCTGGATCAGGAGTCCGGCGCCCGGCGGACCCTCAGCGAACGTGGAGAAGAGCCGTTGCACATGTATCCCGATTTCAGCTTACGGGAGTGGCAACGGGTTTGAAACATCAGATAGCGCAGAGGCCGCACCCCACTTTTGGGGGATTTACAGCTCGATGATTCCGCGCTTGAGCGCGATGGTGACGGCGTGCGTGCGGTCGTTCGCGTCCAGCTTCTCGAGAATGTTGCCAACGTGGCTCTTCACGGTATCCTCTCGAATCGAAAGCTGGGCGGCGATCTCCTTGTTCGCGTTCCCCTTCGCGATGAGCTTGAGAATCTCCAGTTCGCGCTCGGTCAACTGGTCCTCGGCGGTATGCATGGCCAGCTCGGAGGCGACCTCGGGCGGGATCCGTTTGCGTCCGGCGTGCACCTCGCGGATCGTCTCCAGCAGATCCGTATGTACGTTCCCCTTCAGCAGGTAGCCGCGCGCGCCCGCTTTGAGCGCGCGCACCACACTGACGTCCCCGGCGTACGTAGTGAAAACGATGATCCGGGCATTGGGGAATTCGCCGCGGATGGCGATGATCGCCTCCATGCCGCTCATATCCGGCATCTGCAGATCCATGAGGGTGATGTCCGGCTGGTGCCGCCGGAACTGCTCGATCGCCTCGCGCCCCGTCGAGGCCTGCGCCACCAACTCCATGTCCGGTTCGATCTCGATCAGCGACGCGATGCCCTGGCGCAGAAGCGCATGGTCATCTGCGGCGAGAATTCGGATCGTCTTGGTTTCAGCGCTCATGGATCCACAGCTTTCTCCGGAGGAATGCAAAGCGGCCGCCATTGGGGCCGCCGTAAGCCACACCGCCCGGCACGGTCAGCACCGCTTCGGTGCCCGCCCCCGCTTCGCTCCAGAAGTCCAGTTTGCCGCCAAATCGATTGGCGCGTTCCCGCATCCCCGGGAGCCCGTAATGTCCGGCACGCCCGCCGGCCTTGAGGACTTCGGAGTCCATCCCTTTTCCGTCGTCGCGGACGTGCAAGCGGAACTGGCGGCTGTCGTAACGGATCTCCACCTCGATCCGGCCTGCCTGCGCGTGGCGAAACGCGTTCCGCAGCAATTCCCGGGCGATCCGGTAGACCTCGTCCTGGATCAGCGGCGCCACATCCCGCCGCGCACCTTCCACGGTCACCCCGAACACGGGAGGATTCCCCGACGCCTCGTCGGAGCGCGCCAATTCCTGGCCGGCCGTCGTGATTAGTTCCGCGAGATCGCCCCCGCCGGCCGGATGGAGGCGAAGGTCCTGGATCGCGCTGCGGCCCTCGGCGATCGCCCCCGCGGCCGTGTTGATGGCTTTCTCCAGGCTTTCCCCGGTTTTTTCGGGACGGCGGGTAAAGATGTTGTATGCGGCCTGCATCTGGATCAGCGCAGCCTGAAAGCTCTGCAGCATCGTATCGTGCAACTCCCGCGCGACGCGCAGCCGCTCGTCCACGCGCCCGTCCAACTGCGCGTTGAACTCCCGCCGGATCTGGTAGAGCCGCAGCCGGTACAGCCCCCAGAGCACGGCCAGAAACGCGGCTACGCACGACGCGTAGAACCAAGAGGTCTGATTCCAGGCCGGGGCGATGGAGAACTCCAGCGTGTCGCCGGTTTCGTTCCAGACGGCGCTGTTGTTGCAGGCCTTGACGCGGAAGCGGTACGTCTTCGGACGGAGGTTCGAGTACTGTACTTTGCGGTCGTTGATCACTTCCCTCCAGCCGGGGTCCTGCCCTTCCAGTTTGAACTTGAAGTGGACCTTCTCCGGAACCGTGAGACTGAGCGCCGTGTAATCGATGGTCACATCGCGGGGGTTGGCCGGCAGGCGCATTCCGGGCTTGAGTTCGTAGGGTTGATCGTCTACGACGATGCGCTCGATGTGGACCGGCGGCGGTACGTGATTGACCGGGATGTGTCGGGGATCGAGGACTTGCGCGCCGTCTGCGGTCACGAACCAGATTCCCCCGTCGGGCGCCTTCGATACGCGCGGGCTGTACCTGGAGGTCACGTCGGCCGACAATCGCACTCCGTCGGCGGCGTCGAAGAGGCCGAAGTGCACCGTATGCTCCGGGTCCGCAATCCACGCATCCAATTCAGTGCGTGGGATGCGCACCAAACCGCACGATGTGTTCAGCCACAACGAACCATCGTCGTCCGCCATTGACCAGTGCACGGTCTCGCACGGCAATCCATTATGTCTGTTGAGTGTGGTGACGCGGCCATCGGCAATCCGGCTGAGCCCGCCTGTTGTCGCGGCCCACACGGTACCGTCGCGATCCACGCTCACCCTATAGATTGGCCCATCCGCGATTCCCTCGCGTTTCGCATACGACTGCCTGATCCGCCCATCTTTGAAATAGATGACGCCGCGATCGAAACTGAAGCCGAGCCAGAGGCCTCCTGGTTCGATGCCGGGCATTAGACTGATGGCGGTGCGTTTGGCTCCGAGCTGAGGCCAAGACACCTCCTCGACGAGTTCCCCATCCCGAAGGTGCAAAAGACTGCTATCTTCGGATAGCCACACGTTGCCGCTGCCGTCCGCCGCGATGGCATGCACTTGACCGGCGGTCACGGCGCTATTGCGAGTAAACCGGCCATCCTGGTGGGAGACAAGTCCGCCACGCGTGAAGAGCCAAAGCCGGCCGTCGTGGCCCTCAAACATGGATTCCACGACCGGGTCGGGCAGCCCCGGTTCCTTTCGGAAGGTGGTAACTTGCCCCTTCCTCCAAAGATTCAATCCGTTCTGCCCACCAACCCAGACGCCGCCGTCGCGTGACGCCACGACGGACCAAACAGCGTCGCCAGACAAGCCCTGCCTGGAGGAAATCGTCGACACGGCGAACTCGCGGAACCTGTCGAGCCCCGCTAAAGTCGCGACCCAAACGTTTCCTTCGCGATCTTCGAAGCTGGTTAAGACGTAATCGCCCGTGAGGCCATCCAAACGCGCGAAGCGGTCCGTACTGCCCTGGTGGATGTGGAAGAGCCCGGAGTCGGTGGTGCCAAGCCATAGTCCACCATCGCGATCCCGGAGCAGGTTCTTCGGCTTGCCGGGTTCGATGTACACGCCAGGCGAGTAGGGCCGGAACTGATCGTTGACGAATTCCCTGATCCCGTCGACAGTAGCAACAATCAGATGTCCGTCTGAGGTTTCATTCAGATCTCCACCCCGCAAGCGGCTCGAACCTGGGTACTGCTTCCACGATCCGCCTCCGAGGCGCCAGAGGCCGGATTGGGCTAACACCCAAACGTCCTCTCCGATGGGGTGCATGGAGTGAATGCCGCCGAAAGCTGCATCCCGTCCATAGCATTCGACCGCATCGCCGCGTATGGCGCAGACCTTCCACAATCCGACAGTATCGGCAACAACCCATACAACTCCACCGGGAGTGTCGGCAAGACGGAAAATACGATGTCCCGCCAGTTGCGGGTAGATCCGCAGCTTGCCGCCCTTCCAACTCGCAAGGCCGTTGTTGGTGCCGATCCAGAGCGTCCCGTCGCGCACTGAGAGAAGATTGAGAATGCTCGTGGACGGAAGCGGCTGATCATTCGGCGGCTGCCAGCCGCTGAAGTGCATGCCGTCGAAACGGACTAAACCGAAGTCGGTGCCCAGCCACAGATAACCATCGGGTGTTTGAGCGATCGAGAAGACTGTGCCCTTGAAATGCCCGTCACGGATTGTCCACGCGGTATGCGCGTATTGGTTGATGTCCAGAGACGGGTTCAGAGCGAACACAGGCGCACAGAATGCACCGAACGCAAGCACCAGCGCGCCGATTCCATTGCATGGAAGAGTCGCGACGATGCCACGAGTGTGTTCTGTGCCCACTAGCACTCATTATTACCTAGGGACGCTGGGGGCGGCATCTGTGTTGCCGCCCCTTCCAAGTTGGACAGCGTCGCCTAGTCCTGCAGGAACTCGAAGTCTCCAGCGGCATCGGCATCCACGTCGCCTACGCCAGGCAGAAAGCCCTGGATTACCTCTTCGGCTTGCCCGATCAGCGTCAATTCGGGAATTTCATATTTCGGCATTTTGATTTCACCTCCTTCCGCCCAGTCTGAGGAGAGCCGTCGCTAAGCGGCCCGGCATTCCACGCGGCGATCGGCCTCTGGCCATCGCCCGCGCAGCCAAAACTCGAGCAGCACGATCTGCTGCAACTGATACGCATTGCAATCCAATCCCGCAGTCAGGCGGTTCAGCCGCGAGAGCAAACTCGTGCGGTCGACGAATCCGCGCCGGACCACTTCCAGGTCGCCCGCTTGGAGAAGTTGGCGGGCCATCGGACGCAATGCCTCCTGCCATGGCGCGCCAAACAGGCCCTTGGAGCGGCGCTTCTGCAACTTCGCCGGCCAGAGATCGGCAAGCGCCCGGCGCATCAACCGTCGGGGTTCGCCGGGACCGCAGAGCACGCCGGCGGGCACGCACATGAGAAACTCGACCAGCGGCCGGTGCACAAAGGGATGCGTGTACTCCAGATGCTGAAATGGCTCGGGCGCTTTCAGCGTGCGCTGCTCCAGCATCGAAGAGAGCGCCTGAAAGTGTTTCCGCCGCTCCGGTGGGGCGTGCATCCACTCGGTCGAAGAGAAGCGGCTCGCGCCGGAGAGCCCGGTGCGTTCCACGAACGCCGGCACGAGCGATGTCTCGCTGCTTTTCGCGACGTATGAGCCATCGGGCAGCGTGTAGACGCCCACCGGTGCAAGCGACGGCGGCAAAGCTCCCCGCAACGCGCGCCAGAGCGTCCAGTAGACCGGCAG
>Ga0335082_10002413_pt1 | contig 20093 bp, 20 predicted proteins | sample Lox_Sample_41_FD_206718 | JGI IMG/M metagenome (GOLD analysis project Ga0335082, IMG submission 206718) | Soil microbial communities from Loxahatchee National Wildlife Refuge, Florida, United States - Lox_Sample_4.1 | ecosystem: Environmental > Terrestrial > Soil > Wetlands | place: USA...
GCTCGTGGCCCTTGCCAATGACATATGCGAATTCCCTGACAACCGGGAATACGATGTGCTGGTGGCGTCGGGAGAGCAGGTTTCCATCGCCCTTCTCGCCATGTGTCTCAAGTCCATGGGGTACAAGGCCAAGTCCTACCACGGCTGGCAGCTGCCAATCGTCACCGACAGCGTCTTCAGCAAGGCTCGCATCGAAAAGATCGAGGACACGAAGGTCCGGGCCGACCTGAAGGATGGAGCCATCGTCATCGTCGCCGGATTCCAGGGGGTCGACAAGGACGGCAACGTCACCACCCTTGGCCGCGGCGGCTCCGACACCTCCGCCGTTGCGGTGGCTGCCGCGCTCAAGGCCGATGTCTGCGAGATCTACACCGATGTTGACGGCGTGTACACCACCGATCCCAATATCTGCCAGGATGCCCGCAAAGTCGACAAGGTCTCCTACGACGAGATGCTCGAACTGGCCAGCCTCGGGGCGAAGGTCCTCCAGATCCGCTCCGTGGAATTCGCCAAGAAGTACAATGTGGACGTGCACGTCCGCTCCAGTTTCAATGATAATCCAGGGACCATGGTTACCAAGGAGGATAAGGATATGGAAGCAGTTCTCGTTTCAGGGATCGCGTACGACAAGAATGAAGCCAAGATCGCCGTCATGCACGTGCCGGACAAACCGGGCATCGCGGCGAAGATTCTCTCACCCCTCTCCGATGCCAATATCTCCGTCGACATGATCGTGCAGAACGTGAGCGAGGCGGGGATGACCGATTTCACCTTCACCGTGACCAAGGCGGACTTCAAGAAGGCGCTGGCCATCACGAAGGAATCGGCCAAGGAGATAAACGCCAAGGATGTAATGACCGACGAGAACATCACCAAGGTCTCCATCGTCGGCGTCGGCATGCGCAGCCATGCCGGCGTTGCCACCAAGATGTTCGAGACCCTTGCCAAGGAGGGGATAAACATTCAGATGATATCCACCTCGGAAATCAAGATCTCCGTGGTCGTCGACGGGAAATATACGGAACTGGCGGTGCGGGTGCTCCACGACGCCTTCGGGCTTTCCGGCGCCAGTGCCGCCATGGAGTAATGTCCCACCATCCCCAGCCCAATGCGCAAAGGTGACCCCATGAGCCTAGTGAAACTGTATGACACCACCCTCCGCGACGGGACCCAGGCGGAGGATATTGCCTTTCTGGTGGAGGACAAGATCCGCATCGCCCACAAGCTGGATGAATGCGGTATCCATTACATCGAGGGTGGGTGGCCGGGAAGCAACCCGAAGGATGTGGCATTCTTCCGGGACATAAAGAAGGAGAAGCTCTCCCAGGCGAAGATCGCGGCCTTCGGCTCGACCCGCCGCGCCAAGATCACGCCGGAAAAGGACCAGAACATCCGCACCCTCGTCCAGGCCGAACCCGATGCCATCACCATTTTCGGCAAGACGTGGGACTTTCACGTGCATGAGGCTCTGCGCATCCCCCTCGAGGAAAACCTCGAGCTGATCTTCGATTCCCTGGAATACCTGAAGAAGCATGCGCCGGAAGTTTTCTACGATGCCGAGCACTTTTTCGACGGCTTCAAGGCCAACCCGGAATATGCCATCAAGACCCTCAAGGCCGCGGAGGCGGCAAAGGCGGACTGTATCATCCTCTGCGATACGAACGGGGGGACTCTCCCCTTTGAGCTCTCCGAAATCGTCAAGGAAGTGCGCACGCATATCTCGACCCCGCTCGGCATCCATACCCACAACGACTCCGAGTGCGCGGTGGCCAATTCCCTCCATGCAGTGGAGCAGGGCATCGTCCATGTTCAGGGAACCATCAACGGGTTCGGCGAGCGCTGCGGCAACGCCAATCTCTGCTCCATCATTCCCGCCATGAAACTGAAGATGAAACGGGAATGCATCACTCCCGAACAACTGAGAAAGCTCCGCGAGCTCTCCCGCTTCGTGTACGAGCTTGCCAACTTCTCGCCCAACAAGCACCAGCCGTACGTGGGGAACTCCGCATTCGCCCACAAGGGGGGGGTGCACGTGAGCGCCATCCAGCGCCATCCGGAAACCTATGAGCACATCCGGCCGGAACTCGTGGGGAATACCACGCGGGTCCTCATCTCCGACCTTTCCGGGCGCTCCAACATCCTTGTCAAGGCCGAGGAGTTCAATATCAACCTCGACAGCAAGGACCCGGTGACCCTGGAAATTCTCGACAACATCAAGGAAATGGAGAACCGCGGCTACCAGTTTGAGGGGGCGGAGGCATCGTTCGAGCTCCTCATGAAACGGGCGCTCGGTACGCACCGCAAGTTTTTCTCCGTCATCGGTTTCCGGGTCATCGACGAGAAACGGCATGAGGACCAGAAACCGATTTCCGAGGCTACCATCATGGTCAAGGTCGGGGGAAAAGTCGAACACACCGCGGCGGAGGGGAACGGTCCGGTGAATGCCCTCGACAATGCCCTTCGCAAGGCCCTGGAAAAGTTCTATCCGAAGCTCAAGGAAGTAAAACTGCTTGACTACAAGGTGCGGGTCCTGCCGGCAGGGCAGGGAACGGCCTCTGCCATCAGGGTCCTCATCGAGTCGGGGGACAAGGAGAGCCGCTGGGGGACCGTCGGGGTCTCGGACAACATCATCGACGCCTCCTATCAGGCCCTGATTGACAGTATCGAGTACAAGCTGGACAAGGGAGAGGAAGCCGAGGCCGTCAAACGGTAATGGAACGGAGCCGGCGCTTTGTTCTCTGGCTCCTTGCCGCCGGACTGGCAGCGACTCTTTTGTGGAAAGGCCACGGAGAGCCCCGTAAAGGGGTGTCCGTGGCCTTTTCGCATTATTCCGCCGCCGTGCACGTCCGCCTGGTAGGCGAGGTGCGGGCTCCGGGAGTGTATGGTTTTCCTGACGGTATTGATGTCTCTGCCGTCATAAAAATGACGGCATGTTGTCCCGGCAGGCAGGTCGTCAATGACCGCATTTTGCACACCCGTCTCCGGCAAGGCGATATCGTGACCGTCCATCCGATGGATGGACAACATGTTGAAATTCAACTGGGTACGATGAGGGCGCGGGAAAAGATGCTGCTGGGTATTCCCCTCCATCCCGATTTCATGAATGCCGATGACTGGGAATGCCTGCCGGGAATCGGTCCAAAGCTTGCCGAGAGGATCACCTCCGACCGTCAAATAAATGGCGATTTTGGTTCGCTCGCCGGGGTCGCAAGGGTCTCCGGCATGGGGAAAGGGAAGATCCAAAAAATTTCCAGGTATTTTTGAATACGGTAACTGGTTAAAACTAAAGAAAATGTGCAGGCGCTTTTCCCTGCCCGGTTGAAGGATTCCTGATTCACGCTCATCTTGGCATACATGGTGAAAGATCCTTTGGTACTTGAAACCTATCCGAATGCCAAATGGAGGGCGTGATCATGAAATGTCCGAGATGCAAAGGCCGCATGTTTGCCGAGAAATTTTACGATTTTGTGCGATCATTCGACGCCTGGAAATGCACCTGTTGCGGTGAGGTCCTTGATCCCACGATCTTGAGCAATCGCGCCCGGAACAATAATCTCTATCTTGGGTAATCCGGGCCATATATCCCGATAATCGCATGAGATTATCGTCAGTGAGAGGGGAAGAAAGGAATTTCTTCCCCTTTTTCTGTGTGAGGAGGGACGTGTATCAGGGAACCGTTTCAGGCAGGCGCGATGGAGCCACCCCTTGTGCAGTGCATTCCCTGCGTTACACTGTAGCGAGAAATCATTCACCGTTTCACGTAACCAACAATGGGCCATGAAAGGGGGCGGGATGCGCGCCGATGAGCGACTTGCGGAAACGAAGAGGTTTACCGACGGTCTTCTCTCCTGGGTGCGGGGGAGGGGGAAGATCGTCATCATCGTCCACGACAATCCCGACCCCGACTGTCTTGCATCCGCCATGGCATTGCACCACCTGTTCGTGATGACTCTCAACAAGGATTCCGTCATTACGTTCTCCGGGATGATCGGCCGGAGTGAAAATCTCGCCATGGCCAAGGAGCTGGAAATCCCCCTGACCCCCCTGACCATCGTCGATATGAACGATTTTCATGTTGTCTGCATGCTCGACACCCAGCCGGAAACCGGCAATAATTCTCTTCCCCCCGGAACGAAGGTCGACCTTGTCATCGACCATCATCCCATCAGGGAAGCCAGCAGGAAGTGCCGCTGGCTTGATATCCGCGAAGGGTACGGTGCCACCTCGACGATTCTGTACGAATACCTCGTGGCCCAGGATGTCTCCATCGGGACCAAGCTGGCCACCGCCCTCTTTTACGCCATCAAATCGGAGACACAGGACCTGGGGCGGGAAGCGGAACGGGCCGACCGGCAGGCCTACCTGCAATTGTTTCCTTTTGCCAACAAGAACCTGCTGTTCGAGATTACCTACCCCAAACTGCCGGTTGAATATTTTGCCGGCCTGAAAACCGCCCTGGAACGGGCGAAGATCTACGGAAACGTGCTGATCGCCAATCTGAAGGGGATAAGCATCCCCGATGTCGTGGCGGAAATGGCCGATCTCCTCCTGCGTCTCGAGGGGATCGATACGGTTCTCTGCATGGGGCACTACAATGACGGGGTGCTCATCTCCCTGCGGACCTCGTCGGAGAAAATCAATGCCGGGGATATCATCAGGCGTCTGGTGCAGGGAAGGGGGAGTGCCGGGGGGCACGGCATGATGGCAGGGGGACGACTGGACAATGTCGCTGCCGACCCCGCCGCAATCCGTGCTGCCGAACGCTTGCTCACCTCGAGGCTTCTGGCGGAGCTCTCCGTCGGCAGGGCGCAGCCGCTGAAGCTCATTCGGCGACGACATTGACAATGGCCGATTCTTTGGGATATAAAGAACTCTCGATAATTTCCAGTCCGAAGAGGTCGTATGCGTGCGAATGGTCGGGAGGCGGCGAGCCTCCGGGATGTTAGAATCACCAGGAATTTCACCAGGTATGCGGAAGGGTCGGTCCTGATTTCCTGCGGGGATACCAAGGTGATCTGTACCGCGTCGGTGGAGGAGTCGGTTCCCCCGTTCCTCAAGGGAAAGGGAACGGGCTGGGTCACGGCGGAGTATTCCATGCTCCCCCGCTCGACCCATACCCGGTCTGCCCGTGAAGCTTCCCGGGGGAAGGTCGGTGGCAGGACCCATGAGATTCAGCGGCTTATCGGCCGCTCTTTGCGGTCGGTCGTCGATCTCGCGGCGTTGGGGGAGCGGACCATCTACCTCGACTGTGACGTGATCCAGGCAGACGGCGGTACCCGCACCGCTTCCATCACCGGTGCGTACGTGGCACTGGTGGATGCGGTCCGCAGTCTGGTCGATCGGGGGGTGCTGAAGGCATCACCCGTCATGGAAGCGGTCGCGGCCGTCAGTGTCGGTCTCGTGGGAAACGATCCATGCCTTGATCTCGATTACCAGGAAGACTCCGCGGCCGAGGTCGATATGAATTTCGTGATGACTTCGTCCGATCGTTTCGTGGAAGTTCAGGGGACCGCCGAGGGACGGCCCTTTACGAACGCCGAAATGGATGCCATGCGGGTCCTGGCCATGGACGGGATCCGGAAGCTTTTTGCCATCCAGGAAGAGGCGCTGGCCCCATGAGGGAGCTTTTCGTCGCCACGCGGAACAGGGGAAAGCTGAAAGAGTTTCACGCACTGCTGAACGGCGTTGTCGATCGCGTGGTTTCACCCTTTGACGTGCCGGATTTTCCCGAGGTCATCGAAGACGGAGCCACGTTTCGGGCAAACGCGGTGAAAAAGGCGCAGGCGGCAGCCGCCTTTACCGGTCTGCCGGCGCTGGCGGACGATTCCGGTCTGGAAGTCGATGCCCTTCAGGGGCGACCCGGGGTCCTGTCGGCGCGTTTTGCCGGGGAGGGGGCTGGCGACGCCGACAATAACGCCAAGCTTCTGAATGAGCTGGCCCACGTGCCCGACGGCCGCCGTGCCGCGGCCTTCCGGTGCGTACTTGCCCTCTGTCTGCCTGGCGGCGGTTGCAGCACCTTCGATGGCGAGCTGGGGGGCGAGATCCTTCGGGCCCCCCGGGGGACGGAGGGGTTCGGGTACGATCCCCTGTTTCTCGTACCGGAATACGGCATGACGCTTGCCGAACTCCCGCTGGATGTCAAGAACCGCCTCAGCCACCGGGGGAGGGCTCTTGAGCGGTTGAAGGATTTTCTCTCGGCCTCCTGATCCCGAGTCGGTGGAGCACTTCCCCGTAATAAATGCTTGCAAACCGTGGGCGGCTGTGGTATATATTCAACTTTCCATCGGGGTGTAGCGCAGCCGGGCTAGCGCACCTGCCTTGGGAGCAGGGGGTCGGAGGTTCGAATCCTCTCACCCCGACCAAGTCTCTGCGCCTGTAGCTCAGTTGGAGAGAGCAACGGCCTTCTAAGCCGTGGGTCAGGGGTTCGAATCCCTTCAGGCGTGCCAAAATCCCAGTATGGTGGCTATGGTGAAGCGGTTAACACTTACGACTGTGACTCGTACATACGTGGGTTCGAATCCCACTAGCCACCCCATGTAAAACAGGCCCCGCGCAAGCGGGGCTTATTGTTATCAGTGGTACAGAGTTGCGAGAGTGGCGGAACTGGCAGACGCACTGGACTTAGGAATTGAATTATACCAAAAATTATAACGAGCAACTTTGTAACATGTTGTAATTGGTGGTGAATGTTTCCTTTGCAACTGAGTTAGCGTCTGCTGTTGAAAGAAGAAATTACAACAGCATATACCCGCCCAGTTGGTGGAACTGGTATACACGTAGGTCTTAGGAACCTATGCCGCAAGGCTTGCGAGTTCGAGTCTCGCACTGGGCACCAAAAAACAACCCTTCTTCAAGACACATCACACTTCTTGCATAGTCCACTCCCAATTACTCAAATACATTAGCGAAATATGTTAGCAGTTACAGTCGCTTGATAATCTGTAATTGACCAAAATCTGCTTGAGATATCCGCGTATCCGGATATATTAAAACTTATGAAAACAACCATACAATATTTCAAAGCGCTCGCAGATGAAACCCGACTCCGAATCATGGCATTACTACTTGTTTCAGGAGAACTGTGCGTCTGCGACATCACGGCCACTCTTCAACTTCCTCAATCAACCGTATCCCGTCATCTCGCATACCTTAAAAACGCCGATTGACAGGCAAGATTGTTGGGGAACAGAGCAATGGGGAAATATATTGATATATCTATATTTTTGTAATATAGTTTTTTCAATTTTGATTCCCAATAAATCTCAACGGCAATAATATGCGCAGATATAACTACATAAAAATATTGCCCCTGCTTTTAGTTGCCCTGTTCAGCTTTGGTTGCGATACGAAACAGGCGATGAAAAAAGGGGATTCCGCACCTGTATTTTCAACCTTGGACATTACTGGTGGAACAGTTAGCCTCAGCCAGAATAAAGGTAAAATCGTGGTTCTGTATTTCTGGACAAACTCCTGCTGCGCTGACTCCTTAAAACTAATCGAACCTTTTTATCACGCTAACAAACGCTACAATCTTGAGGTAATCGCTATAGATATTGGCGATACGAAAGAGGTTGTGGCCTCTTATGCAAAAAGCAATGGCCTGACTTTTACCATGTTGGCGGATGAACACTCGACCATATATAAGCAATACCAGGTCTTCGGTTTTCCAACCATTTTTATTATCGACAAGCATGGCATCATTCGGGAAAAAATTCTGGGGAATATTCAAAACGAACAATTGGAAAAACTAATTCAGCACCAGATAGATATTCAAAAGAAAGCCGAGGACTCCTATGAAAAAACTCATTCTCGTTAGTTTCTTTCTCTTAGCCATTGCCAGCATTGTCTTTGCTATGGAGGCAGACATTGAAAAGCATCCGGCCTGCACGTACTGTGGCATGGATAGAGCCAAATACGCCCACAGTCGGGTGCTTATCGAATATGATGACGGTACATCATTTGGCGCTTGCAGTCTGCGTTGTGCAGCCGTTGACCTTGCAAACAACATCGATAAAACGCCACGCCAGATACTTGTCGGTGACTACAACAGCAAAAAGTTGATAGATGCGGAAAAAGCCTTCTGGGTTATTGGCGGTGCAAAGCAGGGTGTCATGACAGCTAATGCCAAATGGGCGTTTGCTGACAAAATGTCTGCTGATAAATTTATCAAAGAAAATGGCGGAGTAGCGGCTACATTCGAAACCGCAATTAAGGCATCCTACGAAGACATGTATCAGGATACGAAACGGATTCGTGAACGACGCAAGCAGAAAAGGCTACTCCAGCAGAAAGGACAAAATTGAATGGCTACTGTTTTTCGTACAATAGGTTCCTTTTTCGTTGTCCTGATGTTAGGGGCTTCTCTTTCCTTCGCGGCTGATTTAAAACCGCATAAGGTCGGCCCCAAGGACAAATGCCCGGTATGCGGGATGTTCGTGGCTAAATATCCTGATTTTGCCGCCCAGATTCAGTTCAGAGACGGTTCTATTGTTCATTTTGACGGGGCCAAAGATATGTTCAAGTATTATCTGAACGTGTCCCACTATTCTCCGGGTAAAAAGGTTACCGACATCATCGCCGTTTTCGTCACGAATTACTACGACCTCACCTTGGTAAACGGGCTGACAGCATTCTATGTTATCGGCAGTGATGTTTACGGCCCAATGGGGCGCGAATTGATTCCATTTGCAAAGGAAACCGAGGCCCGTGACTTCATGAAAGACCACATGGGCAAATCCATTATCCGCTTCCGCGATGTCAGCCAAGCGACCCTGAAGCCGCTCGACTGATGGCACCGCGACGCTCGACATTGTATTTGGGATTGACTGCGGGACTATGTATGGCCTTGTTTGGGATGGCGCTGCACGCCGAATACAACGTCAAAGCGTCTGCACCGGTTTTTGCCCGCAAGGTATCGATAGTTCGACAACTTGGTCTTACGGATTTATGTCTGTTCACCGAAGCAAGCTATACCCGGCACATCAGTATGACCGATATGGCGACACCCTTCCAGGACTCACCTGCGACATTTGAACATTTCCCAACTGGAGCTTTAGTTAGTCCACCATCTCATCTGGTGAGTAACCATGTCCAAAAGGATTGAACGACAACGACAAATCATCGACTTCACCCTTGCGGCTCTCATGCGTCGCAAAGGGAAAAACGGCGCTTTGTTGCTGGTCTACGCGCTCGTCATTTTCGTTCTGGCCTCCGTTCTTTTCTGCACCCATGCTCTCAGGCGAGAAGCCGATTTAGTGCTCAAAAGCGCTCCAGAAATCGTACTCCAGCGCATCCTCACAGGTCGAAACCAACCCGTGCCCATAGCGTGGGCAGACAAGGTACGCCACATAAATGGTGTCATATCCGTGCAGCCACGTTTATGGGGATATCAATATGACACTGTATACCGGGCCAATTATACTCTGATGGTTCCGCTTGAGAATCCCCCGGTACTTGGGACTATCGATATAGGTAGCGGAATATCCAAAATTCAAGGAGCTAGCAGTGGCGATAACATTGCTTTTACCGGGCATGATGGGCAACCGCGCTTATTCGTTATCAGAAACATCCTGGACAACGAATCACAATTGCTGACAAACGATTTGATTCTACTCTCGGAAAAGGATTACCGAGACTTTTCAGGTATCCCGACAGACCAGGCTACGGATTTCGTATTACGAGTACGTAATCCAAAAGAGTACTCAACAATTGCCGAAAAGCTTGTTCGGATGTTCCCGGATTCCCGCCCCATAATTCGCACCGAAATTCAACGTACCTACGACGCGGTTTTCAACTGGCGGTCGGGGCTGCTTATTGTCATATTCAGTGCTGCAGCATTAGCGTTTATTATATTCGCCTGGGACAAGGCTACGGGCCTTTCCGCCGAAGAGCGGAAAGAGATGGGCATTCTCAAAGCAGTTGGCTGGGAAACGTCAGACATCCTGCTGATGAAATTCTGGGAAGGAACCGCCATATCTTTGACAGCGTTTCTGGTGGGGGTCATACTAGCCTATTTTCATATTTTCTTTGCATCGGCGGCGCTGTTCGCACCAGTATTGAAGGGTTGGTCTACCCTTTATCCCACATTCCGGCTTACTCCATTTCTCGATTTTGGTCAGTTGGCGACCCTCTTTTTTCTCACGGTTGTTCCGTATACCATTTCTACCATTATCCCCTCATGGCGAGCCGCTACAATAGACCCTGATGCTGTAATGCGTTGAGGATATGATTGATGATAAGAACTCACAGCATCAGTAAGGTTTTCAATGCAGGCCGACCAAATGAATTCACTGCATTGCACGAAATTTCACTGGACATTCAACTTGGCGAGATAACTGTTCTGAAAGGGCCAAGTGGCTCCGGGAAAACAACCTTGCTCGGTTTGCTCGGTTGCATGGCCCGCCCCACAACCGGGCGCATCTTTCTCAAAGAGCGTGAGATTACCAGCCTACCGGAGCGGTTCTTAACGGGAATCCGCCGTTCCACCTTTGGGTTCATATTTCAACAGTTCAACCTTATCAGGGGGATTTCAGCCCTGGAGAACGTGATGGTACCGGCTTATCCTAACGGAGAGAAGTTTGCACAGCTTCGCAAACGGGCAATGGATACGATGGAGGTGTTTAATCTCGTGAATCGGGCAGATGCCAAAATCGAATGGCTTTCCGGTGGGGAGGCACAACGGGTTGCCATTGCACGGGCACTGATTAACAATCCTACCGTAATCATTGCCGATGAACCAACTGCCCACCTTGACACTAAACTTTCCCACGAGTTCATGAGCATCATGCAGGAATTGAATGCGAACGGAACGACCATTATTTTGGCGAGCCATGACCCGATAGTTTATGATTCCAGCCAAATCAACAGGATTATAGAAATGAGGGATGGTCGAGTTGTACATGAGGAAAGTCGGTCGTGATTCTTCACCCCAATATCCTGGCGCTATTCATATCATCTGTACTGATTTGCCTGATGACGCTATATGCCACCTATCATGGTGCAGTGATTTTACGCAGATGGGATATTTCCAGCGGCAGTGAGTTGCAGTTGTCGTTGGAGCGCCGTACCTACCTTATTTCTACTATTCTCAGCTACTTTTTGGGATTCCAGCTTGTATCCATGTTCCTGTTCGTCCAGACGGCTGACAGCATTTGTCATCTGTTTGTCGGTGCCATGTGCGCCGTTGGTACGCTGACAGCCAATAAATTCGGTTATCCGACGCTGCTGCTCAAGATGCTTTCCTTTATCTTGGCTGGATTGTGGCTGATTCTCAATCACGCCGATAATCAGGGGTATGACTATCCACTCATACGCCCCAAATATATCCTTCTGTTGATTCTTGCTCCATTCCTTCTTGCCGAAACCGTTGTGCAGGGCATCTACTTTGCGGGACTCCAACCGGATATTATTACGTCCTGCTGCGGTTCCCTGTTCAGCCAAGCATCACGTGGAATCGCTTCGGAGATAATTGCTCTTCCGAGCAATCCTATGAAAATTATCTTCTATTCCTGTATAGCAGCAGTGATGACGGCAGGTACAAGGCTTTACATGAACGGAAGAGGAGGGTACCTTTTTGCGGGAGTGTGTGGCCTTACCTTCGTTGTGTCGATAGTTTCCATTATCTCCTTCATTTCTCTCTATTTCTACGAAATGCCTTCCCACCACTGCCCATTTTGTATCCTTCAGAAAGAATACGGATATGTAGGATACCCGCTGTACGTTCTTCTGTTCTCTGGTGTTGTCTCTGGACTTGGAGTAGGAATACTGCAACCGTTTCGCCGGAAAGAAAGCCTTATGGATGTTCTCCCGGCAATTCAACGAAAGTTGGCGGCATTATCAGTGGCCTCGTTCTTTATTTTTTCGCTGATAGTTACTTGGCGAATTGCGTTTTCCAGTTTCAAGTTGGAAGGATATTAATACGTCTCATTATTTGGTTGAACGTCAGTTGAATATTGATACTGAGATTATCGTTCCAACCACAACTACCCAAAGAATATCTAGTTTCAAAAGCAAGGCAACCAATGCGCTGCTTGCAAGCAATACATGGGGCAAGTCCCAATGGACACTCAAGCCAAAGCGAAAGGTAACCGTCAAGAGTAAACCTACAAAAGAACAGAGTACGCCACCAATCATTTTATTGAAATTTGGTGAAGTCCGTAACAGGTCGAAATAAGGCGAGACAGCCACTACCAGCGTAAAGGATGGAAGGAATATACCGAACGTTGCCACTAATCCACCAAACACCCCCCTTAAAAGATAACCAATAAAGGTAGCAGTAATTACGATAGGCCCTGGAGTAACTTGCCCAAGAACAATTCCATTCATAAATGTCTGGCTATCCATCCAATTTCTACGATTTCATGGAACATCAACGGCACAGAAGCAAATCCACCACCGAAAGCAAACAAGTCAATCCTGAACATCAGAATAGCCAAATCAAATAAAGCTCGATTAAAAATAAAAAGCAGAAGAAAGCCGATTATGGATACTGACAGTATGAGCAAGAGTGGTTTTGTGGAAGTCGAGTTTTGTGCGACAGAAGCAGGATGATTAGGGTTGGATTGCTTTGGCTTGAAGAGAACTAATCCAATCAAAGCGGCGAGAAGAATAACAAAGATTGGATGCACATTAAGACCGAATAACCCTGTCGCAATGCCTGCAATAACGAACGCTTTCCAACCCTTCAGGGCGTTTCTCCCAAAAGATAACGTGGCATTGGCTATGATTACTTCTGGCTCAGTTGTGGCATTGGTATCATGATGATGTTGCTTTACCAGTGCCCGATGTCGAGCCTTTATATCCTTCATGGTCACCCGCTCAGCTAACCCCAGCACCCGCAGTGCTTCCTGTAAGTCGGAATAGGTCATGGCCTTCAGTGTGTCCAATCGATGATTTTAGTGTCTGCTCCCAGTTTCTTCTCTACAGCCCCTTTAATAGCCGCGAAGTGCGGACAGGGGTATCTGTTACACATTTGGTGCCTTTAAGTAGTTCCGCGACAATCTGGAGTCGAGTCGGGTGAGCAATGGCCTTTAAGAGTTCGGCCCATTCGAGTGAGGTGTTGATATTCATAAAATCCCCCTAAAACATATTCGAATATTCTAATATCATTTATTAACGGTATTTCCAAATAAATTGCTTTGCGGTCTGGATAATTCTTTGATGGCCTATTGAACCTTGTGAGGGAAAAGGGGCAAAATCCTGTAAAGTTTGATGTGAGTAAAAGCGAAAGATGGTCGATTCCAAGGGGTGCAATACCGATTGACTTTTTAGACTTTATGGTATAAAAATAATCGCTTATTCCCTTATCGGCTGAAAAGGGAATTTTGAATATTTAAAGGGCATATAATAACACAATAAGGGCACAATAAAATAGAGGGACATAGGTGGTTAGCGGGTTTATAGGGTGTAACGCACCAGACTTAGGATCCAGCGGGCAACCGTAGGGGTTCGACTCCCCTCTCTCGCACCAACCCCCCATCCCCCGAGAGTTTCACGCCAGAGTGCCTGCACACGATGCCGGAATGAGAAAACACGAAAAAAATTTCCTCTGAATCATGCGCCATATAACACAAGAGAGGTTCGCGATGCAGATCAAAGTTGAAACATTGAGTCCGGTGAAAAAGAAGATCAATTTTGAGATTCCCGCTGATCGGGTAACGCAGGAAATCGACAAGGCCTTCGAAAAAATCCGCAAACGGGCCGCCATCAAAGGGTTCAGGAAGGGGAAAGCCCCCCTGGGTTTCATCGAGAAGCACTACAATGACGTGATGGCCGAGGATGTGTTCAAGACCCTCGTACAGGATACCTATTTTCGGGCACTCACCGACGAGAAGATTTTTCCGGTGTCCCATCCGATCATCAAGGGGGACGACCTGAAGCGGGGCGAAAACTTCAAGTATTCCGCTACAGTGGAAATCTTTCCCGAAATTGACGTGAAAGAGTATACCGGGATCGAGCTGAAGAAGGAGCGCTACGTTCCGGACACTGAGGTAGTTGAGCGCAGGCTCCTCGAGATGCGGGACGGCCTGGCCCAGTTGAAGCCCGTTGGCGACGACCGGGCAGCCGCTACCGGCGATTTCGTCACCTTCGACTTCAAGGGATTTGTGGACGGTGTTCCCTTCGAAGGGGGGGAGGCGAAGGATTTCGTGCTGGAACTCGGATCGGGGCGATTCATTCCGGGTTTCGAAGAGCAGATCTGCGGCATGAAGCAGGGAGACGAAGGCGAGATCACGGTAACGTTCCCCGGTGATTACGGCAAGGAGGAGCTGGCGGGCAAAGAGGCGACTTTTGCGGTCGCGGTGAAGGAAATCAAAGTGAAGGAGCTCCCTCCCCTCGACGACGATCTGGCAAAGGAATTCGGCGAATTCGAGTCCCTCGATCAGGTGAGGGCGAAGCTGTCGGAACTGTACGAGAAGCAGGAGAAGGAGAGGATCGAATCCGACCTGAGGGAGCGCCTGGTCAAGGCGCTGATCGAAAGAAACAATATCGAGGTGCCCGAGGCGCTCGTGGATAAACAGCTGCAGATAATGCTCGATGCCACCAGGAAGAGGCTGGCCTACCAGCGACTTACCCTGGAAATGATGGGGATGGATGAGGAGAAATACAAGATCCAGTTCAGGGGGACCGCAGCCACCCAGGTACAGGGTTCCCTCCTCCTCGAGGCGGTTGCCGTGAAGGAAGGGATCAAGGCGGAAGAAAAGGACCTCGATGAAAAGATCAGTCAGATTGCCGGAGACAGCCGGGAAAGTCTCGACGCGGTCAGGAAGCACTACCTGAGCAACGAAAACGCAAAAGAGAACATGCTGGCGCAGATTCAGGAGGACAAGGTCATCGACCTCCTTCTCGGGTCGGCCAGGGTAACGGAAGTTGCAAAGGACGAAATCTAGCGAGGGGGATGACATGCTGATACCGATCGTGGTGGAACAAACCGGCAGGGGGGAGAGATCGTACGATATCTACTCGCGGCTTCTGAAGGACCGGATCGTCTTTCTGGGGGGTGCGATCGACGATCACCTCTCCAACCTGGTCATCGCCCAGCTCCTCTTCCTCGAAGCGGAAGACCCGGACAAGGATATCCATCTCTACATCAACTCCCCCGGCGGGGTGGTAACCTCGGGGATGGCCATTTACGACACCATGCAGTATATCAAGGCTCCCGTTTCCACCATCTGTGTCGGCCAGGCAGCATCAATGGCCGCCCTGCTCCTTGCCGGCGGCGAAAAGGGAAAGAGGTTCAGCCTCTCCCATTCGCGCATCATGATCCACCAGCCCCTCGGCGGTTTCCAGGGACAAGCCACGGACATCCACATCCACGCCCAGGAAATTCTCCGCATGAAAAAGAAGCTGAACGAACTGCTGGCGCAGCACAGCGGACAGCCTCTCGACAAGGTGGAAGCCGATACCGAGCGCGACTATTTTATGTCTGGTGAAGAGGCAAAAAGTTATGGTATCATTGATTCCATTGTAACCAGAAATACAGGAACGGGAGGTTCCCGGTGAGTAGAAGAGACGACAGACCCGACAGTCTGATCTGTTCCTTTTGTGGCAAAAGCCAGGATGAAGTGAAAAAGCTCATCGCCGGCCCGACGGTGTACATCTGCGACGAATGCATCGAACTGTGCAACGATATCATAGCCGAGGAGACCAAGCTGGAAGAGGCGATGGGGCCCGATGTGAAAAAGCTCCCCAAGCCGCGCGAAATCAAGGAAGTGCTGGACGAGTACGTGATCGGCCAGGACAAGGCCAAGAGGATACTCGCCGTTGCCGTCTACAATCATTACAAGCGTATCGAGGCGATGGGGAAACCGAGCGATGTGGAGATGCAGAAGAGCAACATCCTTCTCCTCGGCCCCACCGGTTCCGGAAAGACCCTCCTCGCCCAGACGCTGGCCCGGATCCTCAAAGTCCCCTTTGCCATGGCCGATGCCACCAACCTCACCGAAGCCGGCTATGTGGGCGAGGATGTGGAGAACATCATCCTCAACCTCCTTCAGGCCGCGGATTACGATGTGGAACGGGCCCAGAAGGGGATCATCTACATCGACGAAATCGACAAGATCGCCCGCAAATCGGATTCCCCCTCCATTACCCGGGACGTGTCCGGTGAAGGGGTACAGCAGGCGCTGTTGAAGATCATCGAGGGGACCGTTGCCAGTGTTCCGCCGAAGGGGGGGCGCAAGCACCCGCAGCAGGAGTTCCTCAAGGTGGACACCACCAACATTCTGTTCATCTGCGGCGGTGCGTTTGCCGGTCTCGACAATATCATCCAACAGCGAATCGGCGTGAAGACCCTCGGCTTCGGTGCGGATGTGAAGAAAAAAGTGGAAAAGAGGGCAGGGGAGCTACTTACGGAAGTCACTCCCGAGGATCTCCTGAGGTTCGGGTTCATTCCCGAGTTCATCGGCCGTCTCCCGGTTCTTGCCACGCTGTCCGAACTGGATGAGGATGCAATGGTCCAGATCCTGAAGGAACCGAAAAATGCCCTCGTCAAGCAGTACCAGAAGCTGTTCGAGATGGAGCACGTGAAGCTGAAGTTCACCGACGGTTCCCTGGTAGCCATAGCCCGCGAGGCGCTGAAGCGGAAGACCGGAGCCCGCGGTCTGCGTTCGATTCTCGAAAACGCCATGCTCGACATCATGTACGAGATCCCGTCCCAGAGCATGGTCAAGGAAGTCGTCATCAACGACGATGTCATCTACACCAGGGAAAAGCCGATCATCGTCTATGAAAACGTAGCGGAATCGGCATAATGGACAGGACGTAAAGGACGCAACTTTCTATGAGTATGCCAGTAGAACAGAATGGCAAAAAGGGAGGGAATCGAGGCAGATTCCCTCTTTTGCCGTTACGCGACATGGTTATCTTCCCCAGCATGGTGGTCCCTCTCTTCGTCGGACGGGATAAATCCATCCTGGCACTGGAAGCCGCCATGAACAGCGGCAAGAACATCTTTCTCGCCGCCCAGAAAAACGCCAAGACCGAAGATCCCAAGGCGGATGACATTCATGCCGTCGGCACGATTTGTCAGATCATCCAGCTCCTGAAGCTCTCCGATGGCACGGTCAAGGTCCTCGTGGAGGGGAAAAGGCGTGGCGCCATTGCGTCGTTCATGATGACATCCGATTATTTCCAGGTGGAGATCGAAGAGTTCGGTGACGACAAGGAAATGACTCCGGAGATGGAAGCCTTGCGGCGTGGCGTCCTTGCCGCGTTCGAGAATTACGGCAAGCTCGCAAGGAATGTTCCGGCCGAAGTCCTTGCCAACCTCTCTTCCACCGATCCTTCCTCTCTGGCGGACAGGATCGTTGCCCATCTCAATCTGAAGATCTCCGACAAACAGGACCTTCTCGAGATGCGGGAGGCCGCCCTGCGTCTGGAGAAGCTGCTGCGGCTCGTGGAATCGGAGATCGAGATCCTCCAGATCGACAAGAAGATCCGTGCCCGTGTCAAGAAGCAGATGGAAAAGACTCAGAGGGAATACTACCTGAACGAGCAGATGCGGGCCATCCAGAAAGAACTGGGGGGAAAAGACGAGTTCAAACAGGAGCTCCGCGAGCTGGAAGAAAGGATCGAGAAGCAGAAACTCTCTCCGGAGGCACGCCAGAAAGCTCTTGCCGAGCTGAAGAAGCTGAAGATGATGTCGCCCATGTCGGCAGAAGCGGCAGTGGTGCGGAACTATATCGACTGGCTGGTGTCGCTGCCGTGGGGTAAGACAACCCAGGAAATCAATGACATCGACATGGCGGAGCAGGTCCTGAACGAGGACCACTATGGACTGGAAAAGGTCAAGGAGCGGATTCTCGAGTATCTCTCGGTCAATGCCATGGTGAAGCGGATAAAGGGGCCCATCCTCTGCCTGGCGGGGCCTCCCGGCGTGGGCAAGACCTCCCTGGCCCGTTCCATAGCGCGGGCCACCGGCAGAACGTTTGTGAAAATGTCCCTGGGCGGTGTCCGAGACGAAGCGGAAATCAGGGGGCACCGCCGCACTTACGTGGGGGCCATGCCCGGCAAGATCCTCCAGAACCTGAAGAAGGGGGGGAGCAACAACCCGGTTTTCCTCCTCGATGAAATTGACAAACTCAGTTCCGATTTCCGCGGCGACCCCGCGTCGGCCCTTCTGGAAGTCCTTGATCCCGAGCAGAATGTCTTTTTCAACGACCATTTTCTCGATGTTGATTACGATCTCTCGCAGGTAATGTTCATTACCACCGCAAACTCGCTTCATACCATCCCACGTCCCCTCCTCGACCGGCTGGAAGTCATCAGGCTCGAAGGGTACACGGAGAACGAGAAACTCGCCATTGCCCGGCAGTATCTCGTCATGAAGCAACTTGCCAACCATGGCCTCGAGGAAAAGAAAGTCACCTTCTCCGACAGGGCCTTGCTGGAGATCATCCGGCATTATACGAGGGAGGCCGGAGTCCGTAACCTGGAAAGGGAAATTGCCACAATCAGCCGCAAGATCGCCCGGAGCATCGTGCGCGGCACGAAAAGAAGGAACACCGTCGGTCCGGGCCGGGTCAAGGAGTACCTGGGGGTTGAAAAATACCGGTTCAGGGTTGCGGAAGAGAAGGACGCTGTCGGTATGGTCGTGGGACTGGCATGGACCGAGGTGGGGGGGGATCTGCTCACTATAGAGGTAGCTGTCCTCCCCGGCACCGGCAAGCTGACCATCACGGGGAAACTGGGTGAAGTCATGCAGGAGTCTGCCCATGCGGCCATGACCTATGTGCGGTCACGGGCGCGGTTGCTGGGGCTTGAACGTGACTTCTACCAGAAAATGGATATTCACATTCATGTGCCTGAAGGGGCAATCCCGAAAGATGGTCCGTCCGCCGGCATAACCATGGCAACCGCCATTGCGTCTGCGCTTACGGGAAGAATGGTGCGGCGCGACATTGCCATGACCGGTGAAGTGACACTGCGGGGGAGAGTTCTGGCCATCGGCGGACTCAAGGAAAAAATACTCGCTGCCCGACGCGGCCAGATCAGGACTGTCCTTATCCCGAAAGACAACGAAAAGGAGTTGGCCGAAGTGCCGATGGAAATCCTTAAGGGGATACATATTCATCTGGTACATCATATGGACGAAGTGCTTGCCTATGCCCTGATGGGAGATCCGATCGTTCCCGCCCCATATCGCGAAAGTGCCGAAAAGGAGATGTCGTTACCGTCCCCCCTGGCTCACTGAGAGCGGTTTCCCTTGAGAGAGGTACGGAAAAATCTCTTGACACCATGGCTGGATGTCTGGTACATTCCGTATTCCTGTTGGTCATGCTCAGGAAGTCGGCAAGACAGCAATCGAAGAGTTGTTCCGTTCCGGCCCCGCGAGGCACGGTGCGGAAAGAGGATGTTCAAGGGGTCGTAGTTAAGATGGTTATAACGCCGGCCTGTCACGCCGGAGGCCGCGGGTTCGAGCCCCGTCGACCCCGCCATCTTACGGGTGAATAGCTCAGCTGGGAGAGCGCCAGCCTTACAAGCTGGATGTCGGGGGTTCGATCCCCTCTTCACCCACCAGAATGCATGTCGGGAATGGCAGTGCCAGAATCCCCGGATTTGAAAAGTTCATACCACTTGGGGTCGTAGTTAAGATGGTTATAACGCCGGCCTGTCACGCCGGAGGCCGCGGGTTCGAGCCCCGTCGACCCCGCCATCTGCAAAGGCCATGAGCAATCATGGCCTTTTCCTTTTTCATCTTCCCGTCTGCAATATCGAAATAATGCGCATCGAAGCCATTCCTGGGATTGGCGTGGCTTGTGTCAGGATATCTCCAAGGGGGGATGCCTGTCAGTGCTTGGGATTGGTGCTTCCGTGAAGGGGGGAGAGGATTTGCCCGGCTCCCGTCTTTGGCTATCTGAAGGCATAACAAGCCGAACTGCTGGACGAGAACTGGTAGTTCAAATCTACAGCGGTGTGCTGAGGCTTTCCATCATCGGAAGCGCCCCTTTTTAATGTCTTGTATAACATCGCCCGTAGCCAATGAAAAAAGAAGCGGTTACTTGGCGACTGCTTTTTCGGACCTGCTCATAATGGTATCCTTACGATAAAACGAGCCCCTTCTCCCTCTTTACTCTCGACCGTGATATCGCCGCCAT
>Ga0335082_10002414_pt1 | contig 20091 bp, 22 predicted proteins | sample Lox_Sample_41_FD_206718 | JGI IMG/M metagenome (GOLD analysis project Ga0335082, IMG submission 206718) | Soil microbial communities from Loxahatchee National Wildlife Refuge, Florida, United States - Lox_Sample_4.1 | ecosystem: Environmental > Terrestrial > Soil > Wetlands | place: USA...
GAGCAAGCGCCAGCAGCAGCGCCGCCTTCCAAGCTAAGGGCAGCACCCTTAAGAGTTCCGGCAGGTTCTGGACGTCGATCACTTTGAACACGTCTCCCCAGTACAGATAGAAAAGGTCGTAGCCTGCATAGATCACCACGATGGGGAAGGCGGCAACGAAGGGCGAGAGTCTTTGCGGCCGGAACACAAAATTGAGTGCCCAGTAAAGGCCGATAAGAATGGGAACTTCGGTCCAGAGATGATAGCGGACGCCTGATAATCCGCTTATCCTGCTCAGGGCCTCGGCGAGAGCCACGATGAAGGCAAGAAAGGCGAAGTAGCGATTTCCCAGGCAGAGGCGGGCCTTGCCCCACATCCAGGACAGAAATCTCCGGAACCATGGCGAATCCCTTTGATCGAGCATGCTCTTCGTCGGAACCTTGCGGCCCGTTTGCTGCAAACGGCGGGAAAGAAAGATTCTAAGCTGCCGGCGAATCCAGAGTCCTAAAATCGTCCGCCATCAGCCATCAGGCTGTTTCCACCCTCCACGCGCGGAATCCGCTTCTACGAAGAGCGGTGCTTTACGGGGCCGGCGCTTTAGCGGCGGAACCGAAAGTGTCCGAGGCCGGGTCCCAGAAATCCCCAGCCAGGCCGAGGCGGGCGAAGATGGCGCGCATCTCGGCGGGCGCCGGTCGGCGGGAATCAGGCTGAAGGCGGGTGGCGTACCACTCGCGGGCCAGGGCCCAGAGCTGGCCGATGCTAACCAGCGGCCGGGACGGGAGGCCCTTGCCGCGGCACCATTGACGCACCCGCTCTTCCGACCGGAAGAAGAGCATGGTGCTTCAGGTGAAAACGATGTCGTCCCACCAGCGGGCGGCGGGGACCAGGCAGTGGAAGAGCCAATCGGAAGGCGCGGGGCCATCGAGCCCGACTTCGAGCGCCAGGGGCTCCATGGACTGCTCGCATCGCGAGCGGACGGTGGCCGGCTTGTGCAGGGCGGCAGGGATGCCGAGCGCGTCCCAGGCGCAGTTGGCGAAGTAAGAGACGCCTCCCGCCTCGACAACATGCTGGGTGGGCACGCCGGAGAAGGGGGGCGCCATGCGGATCGAGGCGCCATCAGGTTCCAGCACCAGGACGCGCTGGGCGCGAAGCCTGAGGTATGCGGCCGGCAGGTCGCCAAGGGGAACGCCGATGCGCTCGCCGACCTGCCTGGGCGAGGGGCGCCCGCCGGTCTCGGCGAAGTGGCGGTAGATCGCCAGCTTGACCTGAAGATCGAAGTCCACGGGTCCATGGTAGCAAGCGTGGAGGGCCAAGCCCCACCCTTCGTCCCGGGCGAAAGGCCTGACCACCTTTTCTTCGAGAGACTTGTCAGCCTATACTGCGCGAGTAAGAGCCAATGGGACGGAGGAAGCGTATGAGGTCAGGGAAGAGAATCGGGAGCGCGGTCGTTCTCTTATGCTGCGGGGTCCTTTTGACGGCGGGAATGTTGTACGGGCAAAAGGGAGGGTCGCCGCCGCCCAGCTACCAGCCTGGATCGCATGTGCCCAGCGCCCCTATGCCCAACGTGAGCACCGTGCCGCAGTTCCAGTCCTTCGACAAGAGTCCGCTGAAGTTCAGTGCGCGGGCGTACTACGTGCTGGTGCCGGTGCTGGTCCACGACAAGAACAACCAGCACGTCGGAGGGCTGGACAAGGACTTTTTCCAGCTGTTCGAGGACGGCAAGGAACAGAAGATCAGCAGCGTCGACGAGATCAAGACCAGTACGTCGCCGGTGGTGGCCGCGGCCCGCTCGGCCAACGAGTTCACCAACCAGCCTACGGTCGAGGGAGGAGAAAGGCGCATCACGGTGATCGCGCTGGACCTCATCAATACGCCCTTTCTGGACCAGGCGGGAGGGCGCCAGGCAGCCATCAAGTTCCTGGCGGAGAACATCTCGGGAGACTCGCTGTTCCAACTGGTCACGCTGGACAACAACGGCGTGCACGTGGTGCATGACTTCACCAGCGATACAGCCGTACTGGTCAAAGCTCTGAAAGCGGTGAGCAGCAAGTTCAGCTCGACCAACACCATCGACCGGACGCTGGTCAGGCAGGGCAGCACCAATCCTGGGGATGTCGACAGCGCCCACGGGATCGTGTACACGAACGCGGGCGGAGTGCAGGGGGTCGACTTCGAGAGCACAGCGCTAACCCTGATGGCGGGGGCGGAGAAACAGTATGCCGAGTACCAGGACGGGTTGGCGGCGGCGAGCACGCTGGAAGGCTTTCAGCAGATCGCGCAGCGCTTGAACGGCATCCCGGGACGCAAGTCGCTGATCTGGATCACGGGCAGCTTCCCGTTCACCATCGACACCGGCACGAATACCATCAGCACCGGCGTTTCGTGGGACGGATACATGCGCGCGATGCAGATGCTGAATGCGGCCAACGTCGTGCTCTACCCGGTCGACGCCCGCGGCCTGGTGATCGCGGACCAGGCGGATGCATCGATGCACCTGACCGGGAAGGCGCTGGCCACGCTGCCGGACAGCATGAATGCGGCGTCGCGGGACCATGCGGATACGCTGGCGACCATGCGGGCGTTCGCCGAGATGACCGGCGGCCGGGCCTACCTGAACCGAAACGACCTGGAGCGGGCCTTGCGGGAGGCCAACGAGGACGGGGCGTCGTACTACATGCTCAGCTACGCGCTGGACAAGAACAACACCAAGCCGGGCTGGCGCAAGTTCAAGGTGGTGGTGAAGAAGCCCGACTGTCACGTGCGCACGCGCGCGGGGTTCTTCATCAGCCGGCAGACGCTGGACCCGAACAACACCGAGAAGGTGGACATCTTCAACGCGCTGAACTCGCCGCTGGAATACACCTCCATCCCGGTGCGGGTGAAGCTGGATGCGACGGCCGACAGCGGGAAGAACAAGAAGATCGGGTTCGCGCTGTTCGTGCCGCCGAATGTGGCCAAGGTGGATGAGAAGAACCATCTCAGCTTCGAGGTGTGGTACACGGTGCGGGACGCCAAGGGGAAAGACGTCGCGCACAAGAACCAGATCTACAACGTGGACCTGACGCCGGTGATGCTGGCCCAGCTCCAGAGCCAGGGGATCGGCTATAACGACACGGTGGAGCTGCCGCCAGGACGGTACAACCTGCGAGTGGTGGTGCGGGACAACTTCACCGGGCAGATGGGCAGCCTGTGGGCGCCGCTGAAGATGGAGTGAGCGACCGGACCGCTCCGCGAGTGATCTCGTTGCGCAGCGATAATGCGCGGAGCGGCAGGTGAGCAGGGAAGAAGTGGAGAGGCGCCGGAGGTGAGGCGGCGCCTCTTGCGGTTGTGGAGCCGAAAGGATTGCCGGGAACATTATCCCGGCCAGATGAAGGGAAGGTTACGATGGCGTGAATCTTCTCTTAATAGATGGCAGATGAAAAGACGCCCTTCAGGGGCGTCTTTCTTACGGCAAAAAGGGCGGAGCTCAGTGCTCGGTGCGTCGGAAGAAGTTAGGCACGGCCCGGCCTGCGACCAGGATGAAGTCGTATTGCTTCAAGGCTTCAAGGTCCCGGTTCTCGGCTAAGTGGAAGATCTCGTTCATGAGACGATCCACGTCGGCCGGGTTCATGTTCTTGGTCGCGGCCCAGAACTTCGGGGGGTTCAGCCAGATGCGTTCATCTCGAATTAAGTTCATAACCAAGTCCGTTTCGCTGGTGCGGGCTGTGAAGTGAACGTTTGACGAAAGCAAGAGCTACGGGAATGATAATCGCGAAGCGACCTTTCGGCATGCCTCGGGCGGGAAATTAACAGTCCTGTAACATTCGGCAAATTGCACCATTCCCGGTGCAGGATCCAGCCAGCCCGGCGGGCAGATCGAATTCACGCGCCTGTAACCGCCCAGTAACGCTGGCGGACTAATCTCGGCGTATGCACGGGGTCTTGGCCTCCGCCGATCGCGGGATGAATCACGATCGGCAATCGCGCACGTATACGACGACCAGTCTGACGGAACTGGTCCTGCACGCGTGCCTGATCGCGCGAGACGCGGCCTTCAACGTCGGCAGCCTGCTTTCGAATCCCTCGGGAATGGGTGTCCTGATGGTGAAGGAGTGCGAGCAGGACCTGGACCGGTACGAGCGGCTGATCGACGAGCAGACGCCGCTCGCCATCACCCAGGTGGACGAAGCGCAGGCGCGCCAGTTGCTGAGTTGCCTGAAGTTCATCACCGACCTGGAGCGGATCGGGGACCTGATGGTGTCGGTGGCGCAAGCCGCGCAGCGTTGCCATCCCAAGCTGAACCGGCGGGAGGCGGAGCCCCTGGCCAGGATGGCGCAGGCGCTGGAACAGATGCTGGAGACCACGCACCAGGCGTTCGTCAGCCGCAATCCCCGGCTGGCCGAATCAGTGATCAAGGCCGACCGGCAGATCGACGACATCCGGCAGAAGTTGTTCCGCAAGCACCTGCAGCATCCGACCGGGGACAGTGCGCGGACCATCCACCTGCTGCTGATGACGCAGGCCCTGGAGCGCGCCGGAGACCACACCAAGAACCTGGGAGAAGAGCTGGTCTCGCTGTTCGAGGGACGGAGCATGCGCCACGCGTCCAGCGAGCGGAGCCGGCGCAGAAATCTGAGTGAGCTGTGAGGGGCGGCGCGATGTGGCTGGTCTTCGTGGGGCTGCTCGCGCTATGGCTGGCGGGAGTGCTGAGCGGCGTGGGCGGGCCCCTGGTGCACCTCCTGCTGGTGCTGGCCATCGTGGACCTGACGATCGGCGTGCTCCCCCCGCGAAAAGCGTGACCGCGAGAGCGGTCCAAGTCTCCTCAGAGATCGAGAGCTAGTGAGCCGCGATCAGGGGGACCGCGATCAGCGCGGCGGCCATGCCGGCGGTCTGGATGCGGGTGATGCGCTCCTTCAGGACTAATCGGGCGAGAAGGACGGTGACCGCGGGATAAAGGGAAGACAGGACGGCGGCAACGTCGAGCCGGCCGCGCTGGCTGGCGAGCACGAAGAAGACATTGCCGAGCGTGTCCAGCACGCCGGCGACGAAGACGACCGGAAGAACGGCCATCGCGGGGAGAGAGCCGCGCTGGACCACCAGGATGGCGGCGCCGAGCGCAAGAGAGGCGGCGAGAGCGGCTGACATCGGCCAATACACCCCCTCAGTCCCCGCCTGGCGAATGAAGACCAGAAAGCCGCCGAAACCCAAGCCGGCCAAGATCGCAAGGCCGAGTCCCTCAGGTCGCAGATCGCCTTCCGGCCGCGAAATGAACCACAGGGCAAGCAGTGCGAGCAGCAGGCCTGCCACCTGGACGAAGCGCGGAAGGCCTTGGGTGAGCGCGGCCACGATGACCGGCAACGCCGCCGAAAGCACCGAGGTCACCGGAGCCGCGATGCCCATCTTGCCGACGGCCAGGGCGCGGTAGAAGGCCGGGAGAGCGAGCCCTCCGACGATGCCGGCGGCGCAGGCCCAGGTGATGGCGCGAGTCGAGGGCAGAGGCTCACGGGTCATCCCAGCCATGGCCAGCATGAGCAGCAGCCCGCAGCATCGTGCCACCGTGAGCACGCCGAAGACATGGGCGCGCCTGGCGGCGACGCCTCCGCTGAAGTCGGCAGTCCCGAACGAGGCGGCCGAAGCCAGCCCAAGAAGCGCGACAGCGGCTCCGGAAGGAAGCGCCATCAGTGGCGGGGCACCACGTAGAGCAGCACGGCGATGTAATGGCAGATGCTGCCGATAAGGACGAAGACGTGCCAGATGGCGTGATGATGCGGGATGCGCTTGCCGGCGAAGAAGATCAGGCCCGCGGTGTAAGCGATGCCGCCGGCGAACAGCCAGGCGATGGCGCCGGGCGGAACGCGTTCCAGCAGAGGCTTGGCGGCGATCACGACCATCCAGCCCATCAGCACGTAGATGATGCCGCTGACGATGGCGAAGCGGCGGATGAAGATGGCCTTCCAGACGATGCCGACGACCGTAAGTCCCCACACCAGGCCGAACAGGGTCCAGCCCCAGCCGCCGCGGATGCTCACCAGCGCGAAGGGAGTGTAGGTACCGGCGATCAGCAGGTAGATGGCGCTATGGTCGATGACCCGGAGCACGTGTTTGACCCGGGGAGCGCGCACGCCGTGGTAGACGGTCGAGGCCGCATACATGAAGACCAGGGTCGTACCGTAGACGGAGCAGGTGACGATGTGCCGGGCGCTGCCGTGCACGATGGACAGGATGACCAGCGCAGCCATGCCGGCGGTGGCCAGCAGCAGGCCGAAGCCATGGGTGATGGCGTTGGCCAGCTCGTCATAGTGGTTGGTGTCGTCCATAGTGCAAAGTCCATGGTACAGAGTTCATAGCGCGGATGAAGACGCTGGACTCCGCACTATGGATTGTGGGCTAATCGTCCAGGGCGCAGGAACCGGCGCCGCCGGGGTGACCGCAGGAACCACAGGGCGATGTGGCGGAATCGAACGACGGCGCCGACTTGGCCTGGCCGCCGGCGACCGCAAACACCGAGAGCTGCTGCTCGAGCTTCGCGCCGTGGCAGGACGGACACTCGGCCTTTTTCGAGCCCAGGACGATGGCCTCGAATCTCTTGCCACAGTCCTTGCAGATGTATTCGAAAATGGGCATAAGAAGTAGTTAGTAGCTAGTAGCTAGTAGTTAGCAGTTAGGGGCCTGGGCCCCTGACCACAGATCTGATAGTAGCAAGCCGGGGTGAGAATCTAAAGCATCGTGATCGGAATGGACGAATTCGTACCGCGAGCGGGAGTGCGCGGCGGGCACATGCAGACCATCGTCAGCACGTACCTGCCGCGGGAGGACCGTCTGCCGGCGGCCGAGGACCGGCTGTTCAAGGTCGAGCCGGACATGCAGGTGCTGTGTCACTGCCACTGGCAGGCGGAGCGTGCGCGGCGGCTGACGGTGATCATCGTGCACGGGCTGGAGGGCTCGGCGGAGTCGCAATACGTCATCGGCAACGCCAACAAGGCATGGGCGGCAGGATGGAACGTGGTGCGGATGAATGTCCGGAACTGCGGCGGCACGGAGAACCTGGGCCCGAGTCTCTACCATTCGGGATTATCGTCGGACGTACGGGCGGTGGTAGAGACGCTGCTCTCGGAAGACAAGCTGGAACGGATCGCGTTGATCGGCTACTCGATGGGCGGCAACCAGGTGCTGAAGGCGGCCGGGGAGTGGGGAAGCGATGCTCCGGCGCAGCTCAAGGGCGTAGCCGCGGTCTCGCCCGGCGCAGACCTGGACGCCTGTGCCACCCTGCTGCACGAGTGGGGGAACCGGATCTACGAGTGGCATTTCCTGATCTCCCTCAAGCGGCACATGCGGCGCAAGGCGAGGCTGTATCCCGGCAGGTACGACGTGAAGCGGCTGAGGGGGCTGCGCAGCATCCGCGACTTCGATGACCGGGTCACGGCGTTCTATTGCGGATTCGAAGGGGCCTCGGATTACTACCACCGGGCCAGTGCGGCCCGGGTGACAGAGCGGATCGCGGTCCCGACGATCGTCATTCACGCGCTGGACGACCCATTCGTCACCATCACGCCCGAGACCAGGGCCAAGATGCTGGCGAATCCGAAGATCCGCTACGTCGAGACCAGGCATGGCGGGCACTGCGGATTCCTGGGGGCGGCGCGGAATGGCTACGACGGGCGCTGGGCGGAGCTGACCATCCAGGAATTCTTCCGCCGGCTCCCATAAGCGGTAGAATGCGCCGGTCATGCAGGCGGATTGGTCAGTCGAACTCGGCGCCGACGACGATCGGCTGGAGATGCCGTGGGCGTCCCCCGACGGCAGCACCCGCTACTTCGACCTGAAGCGCCAGCCTGAACTCCTGCTGCAAGTCGAGGAAGCCCACCACAACCACGAACTTGGCGAATTCCTGGTCGGCACCAACTCCGAGCACTCGGTGCTGGAGACCGCGAAGTGCGACACCTGGCTGAGCAATGAGCTGAGCGATGAAGAAGCCATCTACCAGGCGGTGTGGAAGTTCGGTTCCTACGTGGACCTGCTGTTCACGGACGAAGAGCTGCGCTTCTCCTTCGGTGACCACGAGCGCTTCGCCGACGCCGCCTGCAAGCTGCTGAGCCGCGCGCCCGAGATCTCGGCGGCGGGCGAGTTCATCATACGGCGCTGCGCGTACCACGCCGGGGCCGAGAGCAAAGACGGCTTCTATATCACGTTTTATCTGTTCGGCTACGGCGCCGACGAGGACGAGGCACGGCAGCGCTGGAACATCGGCATCAAACTGGTGGAGAACGCGCTGCTGCAACTGTCGGCGGCGGAGAAAAGAGCGCGCGCGTAGGCCGTAGAGCAACGACAAGTCAGAACGAAGAAGTCAGATTGCGGGTAACTTCTGCGCTCTTCGCTCTTGCTTCTTCGTTGCATTTGTAATTGTCCGCGCCATGCGAAAATAGAGGGGAATGATCCAACTCTCCGGGGCCGGCAAGCGTTACGGCCACAAACTCCTGTTCGAAAACCTGGACTGGCTGATCACGCCGCAGGACCGCGTCGGCATCGTCGGGGCCAACGGGACCGGGAAATCCACGCTGCTGAAGATCCTGGGCGGGCTGGAGACGCTGGACTACGGCGAGCTGACCTCCGCCAAGGGCATCACGTTCGGCTATTTGCCGCAGGATGGGCTCGCGCTCTCCGGCCGGACGGTGTTCGCGGAATGCATGTCGGTGTTCTCGGGCCTGCAGGCCATGGAAGAGGAGATGGAGTCGCTGACGCGGCAGATGTCGGAGCTGGACCACGAGAGCGCCGAGTACGAGCAGGTGGCCGACCGGCACCACCGGCTGGACCACGAGTTCCGCTCGCGCGACGGCTACGCCATCGAGTCGCAGGCCGGGATCGTGCTCACCGGCCTGGGCTTCAAGAAGGAAGACTGGACGCGGCTGACGGACGAGTTCTCCGGGGGCTGGCAGATGCGCATCGCCCTGGCCAAGCTGCTGCTGCAGAAGCCCAACCTGCTGCTGCTGGACGAGCCCACCAACCATCTGGATCTGGAAACGCGCAACTGGCTTGAGGAATATCTGCACGACTATCCGAACGCCTACGTCCTGATCTCGCACGACCGCTACTTTCTCGATGTCACCGTGGGCAGGATCGTCGAGATATGGAACAAGCGGGTCCACTTCTATCCCGGCAATTACGACAAGTACCTGGCGCAGAAGACGCAGCGGCGCGAGCAGGTCGAGGCCGCGTACCGCAACCAGCGGGAGCGCATCGAGCAACTGGAGGCCTTCATCAACCGCTTCCGTTACCAGGCGACCAAGGCCAAGCAGGTGCAGAGCCGGATCAAGGAGCTGGAGAGGATCGAGCGGGTCGAGGTGCCGCCCGACGAGAAGACCATCCATTTCAGGTTTCCGCAGCCCAAACAGAGCGGGCGGATGGTGGCGGAGATGAAGGGAGTCGCCAAGAGCTATGGCGCGAAGGGAGTATTTTGCGGCATGCGCTTCACCATCGAGCGTGGCGACCGGATCGCGCTGGTGGGGCCGAACGGCGCGGGCAAGTCGACGCTGATCAAGCTGCTGGCGGGCATCGAGCCCCTCAGCGCCGGCGAATTCAAGCTAGGACACAATGTCGAGGCCGATTACTTCGCCCAGGACCAGTACAAAGAACTCGACCCGGAGCGGAGGGTGCTGGACGACATCTGGGAGCTGGCGCCACACCACACCCAGACCGACCTGCGCAGCCTGCTGGGCTGCTTCCTGTTCACCGAGGACGACGTCTTCAAGCGCATCGGGGTGCTGTCGGGCGGGGAGCGCAATCGCTACGCGCTGGCCCGCATGCTACTGCATCCGGCGAACTTCCTGCTGCTCGACGAGCCCACTAACCACCTCGATCTGCGGGCCAAGGACGTGCTGCTGGAGTCCTTGGAGAAGTATTCGGGGACGGTGGTGTTCGTCTCGCATGACCGGTACTTCATCGACAAGCTGGCGACCAAGGTGTTCGAGATCGGCGGGGGAGAGGTGCAGGTCTATCCCGGCAATTACGAGGATTACCGCTGGCGGAAGGAACGTGTGGGACAGGCGCCCTCGCCTGTCCAGGAGCAGAGCAACAATGGCGATGGGCAGCCGAGGGCGGCTGTCCCGCACGGCGGGAGGCGCGTCAATCCCATCAAGCTCAGGCAGATGCAGGAGCGCTGCGGGGAACTGGAAGAACTGATCGGCGAGACCGAGCAGGGCATCCGGCAATGCGAGAAAGCCCTGGAAACGTTCGTCAGCGCCGAGGAGACCGCCCGGCAGGCGGAACTGCTGAAGCAGCGCAAGGCAGCGCTGGAAGCCCTGATGAGCGAGTGGGGCGAACTGAACCAGGCGCTGGAACCGCAGACGTAGCGGAATTCGGCCAGTACCCCGGCTGCCACGTATCCGGGGTCCTATTTCGGGCCTGGTTACTGGTTACTTATCCACAACTTTTCCACTTGCTAATCCTCAGCCAACCTTCGCATAATGCAAGTTGTTAGGCCACAATCGAATACAAGTGACCCGATACGCACGAGCGGACGTACTGCGGATCCTGCGCATGACGGCGCGCCAACTGGCCGGGTGGGAAAAAGCCGGCTTGATCGCGCCCGCGGAAGACTATTCGTTCTTCGAACTCCTACAACTGAAAAAGCTGCGCGACCTGAGCTCGCGACGGGTGCGTCCGGCGGTGATCCGCCAGTCGCTGCAGGCGATGCAGAAGGCGGTCAGCGGCATGGAGAACCCGCTGCTGGAAGCCGGCACCTTCTCGGCGCGCGGGCGCGTCGCCTTCCGGCATGAAGGGACCGCGGTCGATCCGGTCTCCGGACAGTTCGTGATGGACTACGACCGTCGCGCTACCGTCTCGGCCAAGGTGAAGACCATGCACGCGGCGGAGAACGCGGCCGAATGGTTCGCGAAAGGCATTGCGCTGGAAGAAGATCCAGGCTCGCAGGCGGAAGCTATCGAGGCCTACAAGCAGGCGCTCGAGCTGGAGCCCGCGCACGCCGCCGCCCACATCAACCTGGGCACGCTGTACTACAACAAGCAGAATTACGCCCAGGCCGAGGTGCACTATCGCCAGGCGGTCGAGGCCGATCCCAAGTACGCGCTCGCCTACTTCGACCTGGGCAATGTGCTGGACGAGACTGGGCGGCTCCAGGAAGCCATCCGCGCCTATAAGCAGGCGTTGATCCTGGCGCCGACTTACGCCGACGCCCACTACAACCTGGCGCTGGCCTTCGAGAAGCTGAAACAGCCGCGCCGCGCGCTGCCGCACTGGCGCTCCTATGTGAAATTAGACACAGCGGGCCCGTGGGCCGTCCACGCCCGCAACCAGGTCCGCCGCATCCTCGAAGACGACGGCCTGCGCGTGGTCTACCGCCGCAAGTAGATTTTGTTCCTCCGTATCTTCCCTCTGTGCACCTCCGCGTCCTCCGTGGTGAGTCTTTCTTCGCAAATCGCAAATCCGACGTGTAAAATCATTGGTTTCGCACTCCTGACTTTGAGGTCTTCCTATGTCCGAAGCTGCCCTTCAGAAGGAACTGGGCCCCGCACCCCTGGTCGCGCTCACCGAAGACGAGGTGTTGTTCCGCGACAACGTCCGGCAGTTCGCCGACGAGAAGATCCGCCCGCTGTCCCGCGAGATGGACGAGAAAGGGGTCTTTGACCACGACCTCATCGACCAGTTCTTCCGGCTGGGGCTGATGGGCATCGAGATCCCGGAGCAGTTCGGGGGCGGCGCGGGCACGTTCTTCGAGGCTATCCTGGCGGTCGAGGAGCTGTCGCGGGTGGACGCCTCCGCCGGCGTGGTGGTCGACGTGCAGAACACGCTGGTCAACAACGCCCTGCTGCGCTGGGGCAGCGATGAGCAGAAGAAGCGGTACTTGCCGCGCATGGCCTCCGAGATCGTCGGCGCATATGCGCTGAGCGAAGCGGGCTCGGGCTCCGACGCCTTCGCGCTTACCACCAAGGCCGAGTTGAAGGGCAGCGACTACGTCCTGAACGGCCGCAAGCTCTGGATCACCAACGGCAAGGAAGCCGGTCTGTTCATCGTCTTCGCCACGGTCGACCCGGCGGCCGGCTACAAGGGCATCACCGCGTTCCTGGTCGAGAAAGATTTTCCCGGCTTCACCGTGGGTAAGAAGGAAGACAAGCTGGGTATCCGGGCGTCGTCCACCTGCGAGCTGATCCTGGAAGACTGCAAGGTGGGGAAGAACAACGTGATCGGCGAAGTCGGCAAGGGCTACAAGATCGCCATCGAGACCCTGAACGAGGGCCGCATCGGCATCGGGGCGCAGATGCTGGGCGTCGCTCGCGGAGCGTGGGAGGCCGCCGCCAAGTACGCGCAGGAGCGCAAGCAATTCGGCAAGCCCATCGCGGAGTTCCAGGGCATCCAGTTCCAGCTGGCGCAGATGGCCACCGAGGTCGAGGCCGTCCGCATGATGGTCTACAATGCGGCCCGCATGAAGGACGCCGGCATGAACTTCGTGAAAGAAGCCGCCATGACCAAGCTGTATGCCTCACAGGTCGCCGAGCGCGTGTGCTCGCTGGCGGTCGAGATATTCGGCGGCTACGGCTTCACCAAGGACTACCCGGTGGAGAAGTACTTCCGCGACTCGAAGATCGGCAAGATCTACGAGGGCACGTCGAACATGCAGCTGGCGACGATTGCCAAGCTGGTCTTGGGCAAGTAAGCTCCGGTAGAGACGCCCGTGCGGGCGTCTCTCCAACCTCATGTCCAACGAACGCCGCCAATTCCCCCGCCTGGACCTTTCCGAGGACGCCTACGCCGTGGACGAATCCGGCCAGACGCTGGGCAAGATCCGCTCAGTGGGCGGCGGCGGCATGCAGATCGCCGCGGCCTCCAACCTGGTGGCCGAGCAGATGAAGGAAGGGCGGCGGCTGCGCATCGAGATCATCGAGCCCAAGAACGACGTCACCCACACCCTCGACGTCATCGTGCGCTCGCGGCGGGACCGCACGGTGGGCCTGGAATTCCTGGGCGGCGAGATCCGCTGAACCCCGCGGTGAGATGGTAGGCGCGGCTGGACTTGAACCAGCAACCCCCGGCTTAGAAGGCCGGTGCTCTATCCACTTGAGCTACGCGCCCCTAGTACCACTCACATTCTAAATCACTTAGATCCTGTTCTTACATGCCGAACGTAGTGAGGCAGCCCTATAACCAAGAAAATCTCTTGGCGCGGAGGGTTCCCTCGCTCCGCTCGGAATGTCCAAGAACGATGAAGTGACCACAGTGTGCTGACCCCCAGCTCACCGTACCTGGCCCAACGGAACTTGCGGCAATAGTGGCGGCGAATCAACATTCGACATCTGGCAACGGAGCCGCCCATGAAGAAGACGTTGAACCGCATCCTGATTTTCTCGGCGCTGGTTGCCGCCATCTGCACCGCTCGCGCTTTCGCCGGCGAGAAGAACCAAAAAGAGCAGGAACGCCTGAAAGAATCAGGGACGGTCCTGCAAGAGATCCTCGACATCCCCGACGCCATCCCGCCCGACCTGCTGAACAAGGCGGAGTGCGTGGTGGTGATCCCGTCGACCATGAAGTTCGCCATCGGGCTGGGCGGCAGCTATGGGCGCGGCGCGATGAGCTGCCGCACCGGGCAGACGTTCACCGGATCCTGGAGCGCGCCCGCCATGTACGCGCTGGAAGGGGCGAATGTCGGCTTCCAGCTTGGCGGACAGGCGACCGACTTCGTGCTGCTGGTGATGAACGCGCACGGGGTGGAGTCGCTGCTGAAAAGCAAGGTGAAGCTGGGCGCGGACGCTTCCGCTGCCGCCGGACCGAAGGGCCGCGACGCCGAAGCCGCGACCGACGCCTTCATGCGCGCCGAGATCCTCACCTACTCGCGCTCCCGCGGGCTGTTCGCCGGCATCTCGCTGGAAGGCTCGACCCTGCGCCAGGACAACGGCGCCAACCAGAAGATCTACGGCCGCATGATCACCGCTCGCGAGATCGTGCGCGGCGGCGCGGGCATGCCGGGCGCCGGCAGCACCATGGTCGGGACGCTCAACCACCACTCGCCGAGGAACATGTCCGATCCGAAGTCGTTGCGCGCCGAGAAGCACTAGGCAGAGCCGAACCTCGGCTTTACGCATCCGCCGGGAGCCATTAAAATCAGAGCAGTGAGTGTGGGACGGCCGCCCTCGGCTGTCCTCCGACATCCCTTCCCGCAGGGCCGACGTAGCTCAGTTGGTAGAGCAGTCGATTCGTAATCGACAGGTCATCGGTTCAAGTCCGATCGTCGGCTCCATACAATCGGCAAGCCATGACCGATGTCCGCCAGGAACTCGAAGAGATCCAACAGCAACTGGTCAAGGCATGGGTGACGCGGGACCGCTCGCTCATCGAGCGTCTACTGGCGCCGGAATGGATGGTGACCCACCCTGACGGCCGGGTGTCGAGCCGGGAGCAGGTGCTGCGCGAATTCGACAGCGGGGACAATCGTCTGTTGGCAGGCCGGATCGACGACCTTAACGTGCGGACCTTCGAGGGCTTCGCCATCGTGAATGGCCGCAGCCACGCGCGCGGAGAATACAAAGGGCAGCCGTACGACGTGACCCTTCGCTTCACCGACGTGTTCGTGCGCCGCCATCGGCAATGGCAGGCCGTCAGCTCCCATGCCAGCCGGATCATGAGCGAGCCGGTTGCCGCGGCGAAGAAGAGCTGACCCGACCGCGCGTATCCCATCAGTAGCTTGTGACCTGCGCCGAAATGCGGCACACTCTTTGGCGCGCCTCCTCGTCTCGGAGACGCCCTCACGGCGTCTCTACCAAGCATCGATGAATGACGGAGGAGAATGTCTCCCGGGCTCAAGTGTGTCGCCATGTCCCAGGCAGTGACTGAACCACCGAATCCGCCCGCGAAGAAGAGCTTACCTGCCGTCCTGAGGAGCCTCTCGTGGAAGGCAAAGCTCGCCCTCCCGCTGGTGCTGGTGGGGATCGGGATGGTGGTGTACCTGACCGGTAAGTCGGCCAGCCTGCACCTGATCTGCCAGCACAGCCTGCGCTCCGGGGAGCTGCGAGTGTGGGCCGACGACCAGCTCGTCTATTCCGGCAAGTTGAGCGGCGTCGCCAAGAAGAAGTTTCCGCTGTTCGGGAGCAAGACGACGCCGGGCGTCTCCACGCTGACCTTCAAAGTCCCCGACGGTCATCACAATCTGCGGGTGCAGGTGGTGGGCGACGGCTATGACCAGTCGAGGATGATCCCGGTGGATTTCAGCGCCGACACGCAATCGAACGTGTCGGTGAACGCGCTGAGCCGCAGCCTGCAAGTCAGCCTGAAGGACACGCGCTTCGCGCCGGCCAGCGGAGACTCGCCCTGGTACGTGCGTTACGGCAAGGCGCTGTTCATCACGCTCTTCGGATCGATCATCTCGGCGCTGATGGGGATGGTGGTGCGAGAGGTGATCGAAAAATTTCGGCAGCCCGCTCGCACTTGAGAAAAGGATCGAAGCAGAAACGAGAAAGCCGCCCGGCAAAAGGCGGCCCTCTCTTTTAGGGAGAATAGTTCCAACGGATCACTTCCAGCCGCCAGAACTTGATGGCGGAATCTTATGAGCCGGGCAAATGGGGTGTCAAGGAATTTTTCCAGAATAAGTTGCTTTGTTTTCAATGACTTACCAAATCAGTCATATTTCTGGAAAAGTGACAGAAAAGGGCACTTGCAGCCTTTCAGCGCCCATAAAAGTTTAAGAATCAGTTAGTTGTGCGGTCACTGACGCAGGTTGAGGCGGATGATCTCCACGTCTTCCGGCCGGTCGAAGACGCGGTTGGGGAAGAGCCGCTTGAGCACGACGCGCACGCCGCCGAACATCACACCCATCATCAAGGCGAACAGCAGCAGGATGCCGATCAGGACGAAGACGTTGACGATCAGGTTGCCGATGTTGTCGCGCTTGCTGAGCGAAGTGGCTTCGTTCCAGGTGACGTCAGCCTCGTAGTTGATGGCGGCGAGCAGGGACTTGGCTTCCTTCTCCGAGATGTCACCGGTGACCAGAGCGACCAGCGGCCCGCTGCGGCGGAGGTTCAGCGAAGGCGATGTCCCCGGCGCGGGCGCGGGATTGGCGGCCTCGATGGCGCGCAGGCGGTCGGCTGCGATCGCGGGCGTGGGATAGGAGAGGATCACGACCGTGGCCACGCCCTCGCCGGTGGTGTACTTGCCGGTCACCAGCTCGGCGTTGCGGCGGAAGTCCACCAGTTGCGCGGGCAGAGGCTGTCCGATGGCTTCAAGTCCTACCGGGCCGACCACGTACTTCACGCTGTTGGCGATATACGACTGCCTGGGAAGATATCCGGGCAGGTCCGGGGGCTTGCCGGCTTCGGTGCGCGGGACCGGAAGCTCCCTGGCCAGGTCGCGCAGCTCGGCGGCCGACATCGCGGTCACCCGGTCAAAGACGGCGTCCACCAGGATGTTGCCGCGGTAGAAGACCACGTGCCTGCCTTCCGAGACGGCGAGATCGCCGATGGTCTCCGGCTGCATCTCCGCGCGTTTGTAGAAGGTGAAGGCGCCGTAGGCCCCGGAGGCGTCGTTGAAGCGCGCCGCCTTGATGGTCAGCTTGCGGTCCTGGGCGGTGTAGGTAGCGGACTCGTACTCGGTAAAGCCGTATTCCTTGAGCAGGGGGCCGTTGGCCGCATCGGCCTGGGAGGCGTCCGCGCTGGTGTGCGGCGACGTCTTCTGCCAGCCCGCGAAGAGCTCGGGAAGCAGGGGCGCAGGCCTGTCGGCGGCGAAGGCGCATGCGGCCAGCGCGAACAGCAAGACGACGTTTGTGAGAAGACGGGTCATCAGGGACAGCAAGGCTCCTGCTTATTAGACAACGGAGTTCTATAGAAAGATTCTACGCCCGCATGGCTGGTTCGCGGCCAAGGGCGGCCGCACCACCCGATCCGCTTTACTGTCCGTTTTCTTTCCCCAGCCGGGCCGCGACCTTCACGCCGGAAAGGCCGCTGACGTACTTGGCCATGCCGCGGTAGAGGGATTCGGCGATCTTCTGCCGCCACTCCGGGGTCATCAGCCGCTTCTCGTCGCCGGGGTTGCTGACGAAGGAGATTTCGGCCAGGATCGAGGGCATGTTGGCGCCGATCAGCACGATGAACGGGGCCTTCTTCACGCCGCGGTTGCGCATGTTCGAGCTCTTGGTGGAAAGGCCCGTGGCCAGCGATCTTTGCACGTCGGAGGCGAACTCGCGCGATTCCTCGATCTTTTCCTTAAGCGCGATCTTCTTCACCAGGTCCTGGAGCTCGTGGATGGACTTCTCGGAGACCGCGTTCTCGCGCGCCGCCACTTCCAGCGCGTCGGCGGACGAGGTGAAATTCAGGTAGTAGGTCTCGACCCCGCGGGCGGACGCGTCGCGGCTGGAGTTGGCGTGGATGGAGATGAACAGGTCCGCCTCTTCCTTGTTGGCGATGGCGGTGCGGGTCTCCAGGGGAACGAAGGTGTCGTCGTCGCGGGTGTAGACCACGTCGGCGCCCATGCGGTTCTCGAGCAGCTTGCCCAGGCGCAGGGCGACGTCGAGCACCAGCTCTTTTTCCGCCAGGCCCTGCGGACCGACGGTGCCGGTATCGTGGCCGCCATGGCCAGCGTCCACCACGATGCGGCCAATCTTCAGCCCCAGGGCGCGGATCAAGGAACGGTCGCCATTCGACGTGGGCTGGGCTTCACGGGCGTTGGGGTCGCGGGCGACCTCGGTCTTCTTGCGGCGCTTGCCCTCGGAGCGCGGCGCGATGGACTCGAAGGTCGGACCGGTCGTCGGCTTGGCCGTGTCCTTCACCGTGGGCTCGGCGCTGGCGATGTCCGGGGCGGCGGCGCCTTTGTCCGAGGCCGGGGGCGCTTCTTTCGTCTTAGGCTGAGCGCTGGTCTCGGCCGACTTGGGCTTTGTGGACGTGGCCACGGTCGGGGCCGATGGGGTCGGCGCTGGTGCCGGCTCCGCCTTCTTGGCCTCTACCTTGGGCGCGGGCTCGGTCTTCTTGGCCTCGACTTTGGCCTCGGGCGGTGCCGGCTTGACCACATCCTTCACCGCGGGCTTGGTCTCGGCCTTGGGCTCGGGTCTCGGCGACTCGACCTTTGCCATCGCCTTGGGCGGCTGCTTGCCATGGATATCGATGACCAGGCGGTAAGGATCGGGCAGCAGGAACGCAGAGTATTCCGCCAGTTCGTCGACTTCCAGCACCACGCGGGTGATGCCACGCTGATAGGGCGCGACCCGCACTTTCCTGAGGAAGCCGTCCCCCACCTCGAAGGTTTTGCCGATCAGCTCCGACGCCAGCTTGGTGTCGTGCAGGTCGAAGAAGATGCGGTCGGGGTTGGAGACGCGCCCCGCTTCGTACTTGACCTCCTGCTCCAGGTCGATGGCCACGCGAGTGTAGTCGGGGGTAGACCAGTGGCGGACGCCGGTCACCAGCGGCAAGCCTCCACGCGCCTTGACCGGGACGGGCTTGGCGTCCTCCGCCGCGGCCTCTTCGATCGGCTGGTCGTCGGTCTGCTTCTTTTTCTTCGGCGCCGGCTGCTTTCTCGCGGCCTTGACTCCGTCGTCGATCTCACGGATCTCGGCGCGCGCCTGCTCGGCCAGGCGGTTGGCGGGATAGTGCTTCAGGAACTCCTGCAAGGTGGCCTTGGCCTGCACGCCGTCGTCGAGGTCCTGGTGATAGATCTGGCCGATGGTGAACAGCGCTTCCACGCGATACTTGCTGCCGGGATACTCACGGCGCAGGAACTCGTACTGGGCGATGGCGGCCTTGAAGGACTTGTCGTCCTGGAAGGCGCGGCCGGACTCGGCGAGCAGCTCGGCCACCGCCACCACGCTGCTGTCGGCCTTGCTCACGGTGGGCGCCGTGTAATAGACCTTGCGGTAGGCGTCGATGACGCGGGTGTAATCGCGGCGGGTGCGCTGCGCGGCCGGCTTGCCGTTCAGCGCTTCGCGCATCTTCTCCGCAGTCTCGAACTGGGTGCGCGCGACCTGCTTCTTCTGGCGGACGCTCTTGGCCGGGGCGGGGGCGGCAAAGGTCAACAGCAGCAGGACGGCCAGCCCGCGCGAAACCAGTCGCATTGGAGCTACTGTCACAGTCCGTTGCTTCGAAACGCCAGAAGCCGAGCCAAACTTCATCGTGGACAGCCTAGGGCGGCTGTCCCACACAACCCTATTCGTTCGTGATCATCAGCACGCCGTCGGCGCCGCGATACACGCGGATCGGGGCCGAGCCCGTAGTCAGCGTGTCGCCAGCGCCGTACAGGTTCTTGATCTTGCGCACGTATTGGCGGGTCTCCGCGTACGGAGGCACGCCGTTGCTGCGGTCCACCGCGCCCGCGCCCGCGTTGTAGGCGGCCAGCGAGCGGTTCAGGTCGCCGTTGTAATTGTCCAGCAGCGACTTCAGGTGGCGGACGCCGGCGTCCACGTTCTGCTGCGGGTCGTAAGGGTTGCTCACGTTCAGCTTGCGGGCGGTGCCCGGCATCAGCTGCATGAGTCCTATGGCGCCCTTACGCGAACGCGCACTGGGATTGAAATTCGATTCCACCTTGATGACCGCGCGCACCAGGTTCACGTCCACGTTATGGCGGGTGGCGGCGTCGGCGATGATCTTGTCCATCTCCGCCGAACTGATGGCGCGCGTGCCGATCAATTCCCGGTTGTCGGGGCTGACGTCAGGCTCGCCCAAGGGCTGCTCGCGCTTGGGAGCGGCCACCAGGAATCGGCGCACGTCGGCGGCCGCATTGCGGGCGGCGCGCATGGACGTCGGGCTGGGCGGCGGCACCGTCTTCCAGCGCTTTTCCGACCGGCTCCAGTAGACCAGCACGCTGCTGCGCACGGGATGCTCCGAGGCCACGGCGGTCGGAGCGTCAACGTAGATGGTCCGGCCGTGGTCCTGCGTGGGCACGATGGCCTCTCCGGCGAAGACCGCGGTGGCGCCGGCCAGGATGAAGCCGGCCATCAGGACAGGGAACAAGGCACCGCCCAACGAACGGACGCGCTGCACGGGCTGTGATACGGTTGCCCTCATTCGCAGTCTTCGGCGGCGCAGACCCCCGCACCGCCCTTCCTTGTCCCAGAGAACTCCAGAGTGGCTGGATTGTATAACGGAGACAGACGGGGAGCAATCGGATAGTTACAGGCGCATCGGGGGAGTGAAGTCCGACGTCCACCCCATG
>Ga0335082_10002415_pt1 | contig 20086 bp, 17 predicted proteins | sample Lox_Sample_41_FD_206718 | JGI IMG/M metagenome (GOLD analysis project Ga0335082, IMG submission 206718) | Soil microbial communities from Loxahatchee National Wildlife Refuge, Florida, United States - Lox_Sample_4.1 | ecosystem: Environmental > Terrestrial > Soil > Wetlands | place: USA...
CGCAACGCGCTGGCGCACCGCGTCCTCGGTGGCAGCGCTCTCCAGGTGCCGATAGACGCGCTGCACGACGAAGATCCGCTCGAGCGCGAGCCAGTGCTTGCGCTCGGCGAGCTGCTGCTGCTCCCAGTCGAGCTCGGCGCGCAGGCGCTCGCGGAGCTGCTCGGTGAGCTCGCGCAGGACCTCGCTCGCGGTCATCTCGACCGGCCGCCGGTCGCGGATCACCACCAGGTTGGAGGGGATCGAGACGCTGCACTCGGTGTAGGCATAGAGCTGCGCGATCACCTCGTCGGCCCGCGCGCCGCGCGCCAGCGCGAGCTCGATCTCGACGCGGTCGGTGGTGAAGTCCTGGATCGAGGCCACCTGCACCCGGCCGCGCTGGATCGCGGCCTCGATCGAGGCGATCAGGCTCTCGGTGGTGGTCCCGAACGCGATCTCGCGGATCGCGATGCGCCTCGGATCGCGCGCCTCGAGCAGGGCGCGCACCTGCACGCGGCCGCGCCCATCGTCGTACTCCGAGACGTCGGCGAGGCCGCCGTGCGGGAAGTCCGGCGCCAGCTCCACGGCGCGCCCCTCGAGCAGGTCGATCTGCGCCTGCCAGAGCTCGGCGGCGTTGTGCGGCAGGATGCGGGTCGAGAGGCCGACGGCGATGCCCTCGGTGCCGAGCATCAGCACCACGGGGAGCTTGGCCGGGAGGAACACCGGCTCGCGGCTGCGGCCGTCGTAGCTCGGCACGAACTCGGTGAGCGGCTCGTTGAAGAGGGTCTCAAGCGCAAGCGCGGTGAGGCGGCACTCGATGTAGCGCGCCGCCGCGGCCGGGTGGCCGGTGAGGACGTTGCCAAAGTTGCCCTGGCGATCGACGAAGAAGCCCTTGTTGGCGAGCACCACGAGCGCCTCGCCGATCGAGGCGTCCCCGTGCGGGTGGAGCTTCATCGTCTCGCCGATCGCGTTGGCGACCTTGTGGTAGCGGCCGTCGTGCATCTCGAAGAGCGTGTGGAGCAGGCGGCGCTGGACGGGCTTGAGCCCGTCGCGCAGGTCGGGAATCGCGCGATCGAGGATCGCGTAGCTCGCGTAGTCGACGAAGTTGCGCCGCATCAGCGCGTCGAGGCGCGCCACCCCGGCCCCCTACAGCACGTCCGTCGCGAGGTTGTCGACGATGAACGCCCGTCGCTCGGGCGTGTTCTTGCCCATGTAGAATTCGAGGCAGCGCGCGATCTCGCCGATCCCGTGGATCGAGACCGGGGCGAGCCGCATGGCGCTCCCGATGAAGGGCCCGAACTCGCCCGGGCTGATCTCGCCGAGGCCCTTGAAGCGGGTCACCTCGGCGCCGCGCAGCGCCGCGAGCGCGCGGTCGCGCTCGGCGTCGCTGTAGCAGTAGCGGGTCTCCTTGCGGTTGCGCACCCGGTAGAGCGGCGTCTCGAGGATGTAGAGGTGCCCCTTGATCACCAGTTCCTCGAAGTAGCGCAGGAAGTAGGTGAGCAGCAGGTTGCGGATGTGCATGCCGTCCACGTCGGCGTCGGTGGCGATCACGACGCGCGCGTAGCGGAGGCCCTCGAGGCCCTCCTCGATGCCGAGGGCGCGCATCAGGTTGTAGAGCTCCTCGTTCTTGTAGATCGCATCGCGCTCGAGGCCGTGGCAGTTGAGCGGCTTGCCGCGCAGCGTGAAGACGGCCTGGGTCGCGACGTCGCGGCTCTGCACCATCACGCCGCCGGCCGAGTCGCCCTCGCCGAGGAAGATGGTCGTCTCGTCGCGGCGCCTGCCCTTGGCGTCGTCGTAGTGCAGCCGGCAGTCGGTGAGCTTGGGGATGCGGATCGCCACCTTGCGCGCCCGCTCGCGGGCGTCCTTCTTGATCGCGGTGAGCTCGCGCCGCACCCGCTCGTTCTGCCGCACCTTCTCGAGGAGCAGGCCGGCGGCCTCGCGGTTCTCGTGGAGCCAGCGAACCAGCCGGTCCTTCACCGCCGGCACCAGCCAGGCGCGCACGTCCGTCGACCCGAGCTTGGTCTTGGTCTGCGAGTCGAAGACCGGATCCTGGAGCTTCACGGCCACCGCGCCGACCAGCCCGTCGCGCACGTCCTCGCCCGCGAAGGCGTGGCCGGCGAACTCGTTCACGGCCTTGAGGACTCCCTCGCGGAAGGCGCTCTGGTGGGTGCCGCCGTCGATCGTGTGCTGGCCATTGACGAACGAGTAGTAGGTCTCGCCGTAGGCGTGCGTGTGGGTGAGCGCGAACTCGAGGCGCTCCTGGCGGCTGTGGGACGGCGCGTAGATCGGCGGCTCGCTGCCGAGCTCGTGGGCGAGCAGGTCGGCCAGGCCTCCGCTCGAGGCGAAGCGCTGGCCGGCGTAGTCGAGCGCGAGCCCGGGGTTGAGGAAGGCATAGCTGCGCAGGCGGTCGAGGATCGTCTCCTCGTTCCAGGCGAACTCACCGAAGATCTCGGGGTCCGGCTCGAAGCGCACCGCGGTGCCGTCGCGCGCGCCGCTCTCGCGCCCGCTCCGGTCCTCCAGCAGGCGGCCACGCTCGAAGACGGCGCGGCGGAAGCGGCCGTCGCGCCAGCTCGCGACCTCGAAGCGCAAGGAGAGCGCGTTGACCGCCTTGGTGCCGACGCCGTTCAGGCCGACCGAGAACTGGAACACCTCGTCGCTGTACTTGCCGCCAGTGTTGATGCGCGAGACGCACTCGACGAGCTTGCCGAGCGGGATGCCGCGCCCGTAGTCGCGCACGGCGAAGGTCTTGCCCTCGCGCGCGATCTCGATGCGGCGCCCGGCCCCCATCAGGAACTCGTCGACCGCGTTGTCGACGACCTCCTTCAGCATCACGTAGATGCCGTCCTGGGGGTGCGAGCCGTCGCCGAGGCGCCCGATGTACATGCCGCTGCGGAGCCGGATGTGCTCCAGCGGATCGAGCGAGCGAATGGCGGCTTCGTCGTACGCGACGCGGGCGCGTCCCATCGACCCCCTCTCACCCGCCGCTCTTGGTACCGGGTCGGCGGCGCCGGGGCAACCCGAGACCGCGCCGCCCCTGCCGCTCGGGTGGGGAGCGGCCGGCCCGCATTCCCCGGTAGAGTCGCTCGACCCGGGCGGAGGCCCGAAGCGGGGGAGGGGATGGACGAGCTCCGAGAGCGCCTCGAGAAGTATGTGGGCAAGCCGATGGGGGAGCCGGGGGTGGCGCCCGACCCCGTCAACGTCCCGATGATCCGCCACTGGGTCGACGCGCTGGACGATCGCAACCCGGTGTATCTCGACCCGGAGCTCGCCGCGTCGAGCCGCTTCGGGGGGATCGTCGCCCCTCCGGCGATGCTCCAGACCTGGACCTTCCCCCGGCCGCGGATCGAGGGCATCGCCGAGCGCGGCGGGGCGCCGGGCGAGATGCAGTTCGACAACCCGATCCGCGCGCTGGACGAGGCCGGCTACGTCGGGACCGTCGCCACGGACTCGGAGCTCGAGTTCGCGCGCTATCTGCGGCCGGGCGACCACCTGCAGACCCGCTCCGAGGTCGAGTCGATCTCGGAGCGCAAGACCACCTCCCTCGGGCAGGGCTACTTCGTGACCTGGGTCACCACCTACGCGACGCAGGACGGGGAGGTGGTGGGCCGCCAGCGCTTCCGCATCCTGAAGTTCGACCCGCGTACGATCGGCCGGGGAGCGGGCCGATGACGACCGCGCAGCCGCGCTCCAGCGCGGAGATCTCGGTCGGCGACGAGCTGCCGCCCCTCGAGCTCCGCGTGACGCCGACCCTGGTCGTGGCCGGCGCGATCGCCTCCCGCGACTTCATGCCCGCGCACCACGACCCCGTCTTCGCCAAAGCGCAGGGCGCTCCCGACATCTTCATGAACATCCTCACCACGAACGGCTACGTCTCGCGCTTCGTCACGGACTGGAGCGGACCGCAGGCCCAGCTCCGCAGCATCCGCATCCGCCTCGGGGCCCCCGCGATTCCGGGGCGAACGCTCCGCTTCACGGGTCGGGTCACCGCGAAGAGCGAGGAGGCCGGCGAGTGCGTGATCGAGGTGGCGGTGCGCGCGGCGAACGACCTCGGCGATCACGCGACCGGCCGCGTCGTGCTCGGCCTGCCGCTCGCGTGAGGCGAGCGGGTGGCCGGCGGGCCCTCAGGCGGCGCCCGCGCGGCCGCGCTGGAGCCCCTCCGCGCTCGCGCCGACCGGCCACGGCTGGAGCCCGCGCATCGCCGCGATCTGGCTCTCTCCCTCGTCGAGCACGCCGTCCGCGGCGTCGGCGATCCGCCAGCGCATGGTGCGGCCCAGCATCGGCTGCGATTCGACCGTCACCACGCGAAGCTCTCCTCTCTCGAAACCGCACTGCTCCTGCACCGCGCGCAGGAGCTGCAAGCCGTTCAGGTGGCCGTCGCCGAAGTTCCAGCCGAGGACCATCCCACCGAGCACCTCGCCGTCGATCCACTCGTAGGCGTCGATGTCGTCCACCGCGCGGGGGAGCGCGTCGAGCAGGGGGCGGCCCTCGAGGTGCATGAAGCGGTGCGCGAGCGAGAGGGCCAGCGCCATCTCGACCGCCGTCGCATCGGGAAGCAGCTTCTCGAGCTGCTCGCGCATCGTGCCCGCGGCCTTGGTGAGCTTCGCGAGCTTGTGGAGGCTGTGCCTGCGGAAGAGCCAGATGTTGTAGGCCCAGTTGCCCGCGTAGTAGCGCATCGAGAGGAGGAATGAGACGCGGGAGGGCGCGAAGTTGCCGAAGCAGGGCACGGCGACGAGGCAGACGAGCAGGAACAGGACGAGTCCCGGCATCCGGCCGAGCGCGAGCACGCTCGCCTCGGGGTGGAAGCCGAACAGGAAGACCCCGCCGTAGATCATCAGGATGTTCCACTCGATCGGCATGCCGCTCGGGTTGTTGAGGGCGATGAACCAGTGGAAGCTCGCCATCACGAGCAGCATCGCCGCGGTGAGCAGAGGGCTCCGGCTCGCGAGCAGGAGCCCGAGCGGGATCATGTATTCGGTGAAGGTCCCCGCCCGGGCCGCCAGCGCGGCGAAGCGCGAGGGGCGCAGGTCGTCGGGATACGCGGCGAACAGGCGCCTCTTGAGCACCTTCGGGAAGAAGGGCCCGTTGTTCATCATCACCATGATCACCGACGGGAAGTGATGGTTGAGCTTGGAGGTCGCGGCCCAGAACCAGATCGCGCACCAGATCGCCTTGCACGCCGAGATCCAGAGCGCGTCGCGGCCGGCGACGGCGAGGCAGACGAGCGCGACGTAGTAGTGCTCGGCGCGCGCGGCCAGGAAGAGGGTCTTGTCGGTGATGCCGAGCAGCGGGATCAGCGCGACGCTCGGGAGCAGGAGCTGCGGAGTGACCTCGGGCGCGAGCAGCGCGCGCAGCAGCGCGAGCTGGTTCGCCGCGTAGAGCGCCACGTCGAGCCAGCTGCGCCGGATCCCGCCGAACACCGGAAGGCCGGGGACGAGCGGCAGCTTGGTCGTGCCCGGCCGCAAGAAGTGCAGGAAGCCGCCAATCGGCGGCGAGAAGCGCCCGTTCATCGGACCCGAGCCGCAGCCGAAGCCGGCGAGCTCGTAGAAGATCGCCCACAGGATCGCCTTCTGGAACGCGACGGGCGCGAAGGCCCAGCGGCCCGGGGAGCCGAATTCCGCGTGGAAGGAGGCGAAGAAGGCCCAGCCGCCGACGAAGAGCACCAGGTACTTCGCCCAGTACATCCCCATCACGATCTTCGGGGTCGGATGGACCTGCGCGGCCCAGGCTCGGCACACGAGCCGCACGCGCTCGGGGAAGGGCGCCGCGAGGAGGCGCGCGGGATCGGCGGACGCGGGGTCGAGTTCCGTGGTCGTCGACATGCTCAATCCTCGCGGTGACCTCGCGACCGCGCCGAGGCTGAGTCAGGCGCGGAACAAGAGGACCATCCCCTCCCGGGCTCCGAGCTCGGCGACGCCGGCCCGCGTGGGGACCTCGGCGCCGGCCCGGGTGCGGAGGCCGCCCTCGACCCGCCCGCTCCCGAAGTCGACGCTCCGCGCCGCGTCGGAGAAGTTGAGCGCCACCCTCGCGCGCTGGTCGCCGGCGTCGCGCTCGTAGGCGAGGACCCCCTCTGGCGCGTCGAGCGCGCGCCAGCTCCCGCGCCGCAGGGCGGGGCTCGCGCGGCGCAGCGCGAGCAGGTTCTTGTAGAGCCAGAGCAGCGACGCGCGATCAGCCTGCTGGCTCGCGACGTCTGTCCCCGGCGGCTGCGGGCCGAGCGGGAGCCACGGTTCGCCCGCGCTGAAGCCGCAGCCCGGCTCGCTCGCCTCCCAGCGCATCGGCGTGCGCTCGGGATCGCGCGAGAGCGTGGGGTGGAGCGTCCAGGCCAGGGGGTCCCGCAGGCGGTCGGGCGGGATCTCCACGTTGCGCATGCCGATCTCCTCTCCGTAGTAGAGGAACGGGGTCCCGCGCAGCGTGAGCAGCATCATGGCCGCCACGCGCGCGCGCGCGTCGCCGTAGAGGGGATGGTCATAGCGCGAGGCGTGGCGAGGCACGTCGTGGTTCGAGAGCACGTGATCGGGCCAGGCGCCCGCCGGGAGCGCGCGCTCGAAGCGCTCGATCTCGCGCCGGAAGACGGCGGCGTCCCAGGGCGAGCGCAGGAAGGAGAAGTTGAAGGCGAGGTGCAGCTCGTCGTCGCGCCCGTAGTACCTGCCGACCTCGTCCGGGTCGAAGAGGTAGACCTCCCCGACCATCATGCGCTCGGGATGGGCGTCGAGGACGCTGCGGATGTCCTGCAGCATCGCGTGGATGTCGGGGTGGTTCTCGTCGTGGACGTGGTGCTGTCCGCCGTAGCCCGCTGCCCCAGGGATCTCCGGATTGTCGGGGAGCTCCGGGTGCTTGGCGATGCGGTGGATTACGTCGATGCGGAAGCCGTCCACTCCGCGCTCGAGCCAGAAGCGCAGCACGCCGTGCATCGCCTCGACGAGCTCTGGGTTCCGCCAGTCGAGATCCGGCTGTTCCTTCAGGAAGGAGTGGAGGTAGAACTGGCCGGTCGTCGGATCGAGCTCCCAGGCAGGGCCGCCGAAGATGCTCACCCAGTTGTTGGGCGGCGAGCCGTCGGGCTTCCCATCCGCCCACACGTACCAGCGCCGCTTCGGGTTGACGCGATCCGCGCGCGACTCGAGGAACCACGGGTGGCGATCCGAGGTGTGGTTGGGAACCCAGTCGAGGATCACGCGGATGTGGCGCGCGTGGGCGTCGGCGACCAGGCGGTCGAAGTCGGCCAGCGTCCCGAACAGCGGATCGACGTCGCAGTAGTCGGCCACGTCGTAGCCGAAGTCCGCCATCGGCGAGGGGTAGATGGGCGAGAGCCAGATCGCGTCGACGCCGAGCCAGACGAGGTGGTCGAGGTGCCGGCGGATGCCCTCGAGGTCGCCGACGCCGTCGCCAGTGGCGTCGGCGAAGGAGCGCGGGTAGATCTGATACACGACGCCGTCGCGCCACCAGAGCCGATCCGCCATGGGCCCTCCCTCGTCAACTCCGGCGGCGGATCAGGCCTTCCTGAGCGACCGACACCGCGAGCTGCCCGTCGCGCGTCCAGATCTCACCGCGCGTGAAGCCGCGCGCGCTGGCGGCGTTCGGGCTGTGCAGCTGGTAGAGCAGCCATTCGTCGGCCCGGAAGCGTCGGTGGAACCACATCGCGTGGTCGAGGCTCGCCATCATGAAGTGCTCGTCGGTCCACGCCACGCCGTGCGGGAGGAGCGCGGTGTCGAGCAGCGTCATGTCGGAGGCGTACGCGACCACCACCTGGTGCAGCGGCGGATCGTCGGGGAGCTTGCCGTCTGCCCGCATCCAGACCTGCTGCTCGGCGGGACGCGGCTCGGCGGACAGGATCGGAACCTCGTCCACGTAGCGCAGGTCGATCGGACGCTCGCGCGTCAGCCACTCGCGCATCTCCGGGGGCACGCGCGGCAGCACGCGGGCCACGCGCTGCTGCCAGGTCGGAAGCGAGTCCGGATCCGGGGCCTCCGGCATCGGGTCCTGGTGGTCGACGCCCGGCTCGTCGGGCTGGAACGACGCCGAGAGGTGGAAGATCGCCTCGCCGTGCTGGATCGCGACGACGCGTCGCGTGGTGAAGGTCCGGCCGTCGCGGATCCGGTCCACCTGGTAGATGATCGGCACCCGCGGATCGCCCGGGCGCAGGAAGTACGCGTGGAGCGAGTGCGCGAGCCCGCGCGCGACGGTGCGGCACGCGGCCACCAGCGCCTGGCCCGCGACCTGCCCGCCGAAGACGCGCTGGCGCTGCTCCTGCGGACTCCGCCCGCGGAAGAGGTTGACCTCGAGCTCCTCGAGGTCGAGGAGCTCGAGCACCTCGTCGAGCGCCTGCGTCACCGCGGCGACCTCGTGCGCCCGAGGGCCAGGATGTGCGCGAATTGCTCGGCCGCGACCGGCATGACCGAGAGCCGCGGCTGCCGGACGAGCGCGAGCCCCGCGAGCTTCCGGTCGGCCTTGATCGCGGCGAGCACGACGGGCGCGACCAGCGGGCGCACGGGCTCGAGGTCGACCGCCAGCCAGCGGCCGTCCGGCGCGGTCGGGTCGGCGTACGCCTCGCGGGCGACCCGGGCGATCCCGACGACGTCCTTGCCCTGGCCCGAGTGGTAGTAGAGCACGAGGTCGCCTCTGCGCATCGACCCGAGATGCTGGCGGGCCAGGGGATTGCGCACGCCGTCCCAGCGCGTGCGACCGTCGCGCACGAGGTCGTCCCAGGCGTAGGTCGAGGGTTCGGATTTCACGAGCCAGTGGGAGCGCGCCATGGTCGCGCGCCGCTGCCCGAGGCCGGGCTCAGCGCGGCCGGCGATCGCCGCGATCCCGGTCGCGGAAGCCCCCACCGCCGCCCGGCCTGCCGCCGCCTCCCCCTCCACGCTGCTCGCGCTCGTGCGCTTCGTTGACGCGCAGGCGCCGGCCGTTCATGTCGGAGCCGTCGAGCGCGCGGATCGCCGCGTCGGCGCCGCTCTCGTCCATCTCGACGAAGGCGAAGCCGCGCGAACGACCGGTCTCGCGATCGATGATCACGCTGCAGGACTGGACGGAGCCGTGCCGCTCGAAGAGCGCGCGCAGCTCCGCCTCGTTGGCGCTGAAGGGGAGATTTCCGACGTACAACCTCTTGGCCAAGGCACGCTTCCTCGCCATGCCCCGGCCGCGAGCGGCGCGACGCATGACACCCGCCCGGGTCCCGGTCGGACCATCCGACGAGGCGACACCGAACGAAGACGATCCGCCGTGTCGGGGCCGTGGGGACGGCGACACACGCGGGAAGGGCAAGCGCGATTGGGAGCACGAACAGACGGGATGGAAAAGACCTCGACCCGGGCTCAGGCGTCCACCGATCCGACTTGCCCTCGCGACAGAGCCTAGCACCGCCCCGCCGCAGGCGCGCGAGCAGAATGCGCACGCGCGTTGCCTTCGGTCGGTCAATCCGTGAGGCGGAAGCGGATCGGAATCTCGACGTGGCTCTCGACGGGAAGCCCCGCCGTGCGGGCGGGCTCGAAGGTCCAGCGGTGTACGGCCGTCACCGCTGCGCGATCGAGGAGCGGGAATCCGCTGCTCTGCTTCACGCCGATCTGGCCGGGCCGGCCGTCGGCACCGACGGCGACCTCGAGGAGCACGACGCCTTCCTGGTGCTGCTGACGCGCCGCGGGCGGATACTCGGGCGGAGGCGTGCTGCGATATCGAGGCACCGCGGAGGCCAGCACGCCCGCAGGACCTCCCGCGGGCGCGCCCGACTTCCCGGGCTCTGCGCCCGGCCCCGAGGACGCCTGGGAGCTGCCGTCGCGCGGAAGTGCTCCGGGGACGACCGGCTCCGGAATGTCGCGAGTCGCCGTCTTCGGGGCGGGCGGCTTGGGCGGGAGCGTGGCTCGCTTCTGGGGATGCTCGCGCTCGCGCCGATTGCTCTCCTCCGGGACCGCGGGTCGAGGAGCAGCCGGCTCGGGCTGGCCTGGAGGCGCCGGCGGCCCCGGCACCGCAGCGACGAGTCCGACGACGAGGGGACCCGGCGCGGGAGGAACCGGAACCGTGGGCGTGTCCAGATGGAGCCCGAAGAGAAGGAATCCGTGGAGCGAAACCGCGGCGACCGCGCTCGCGACGATCGAGGGCCTCACGGGCTCTTCGGGCGGGTCTCGATCGCGACGTTTTCGATTCCGGCGCGGCGCACCTGGTCGAGGACCTCGATCGTCGTGCCGAGCTCCGCCCGGGCATCGCCGCTCAAGAAGACCCTTGCGGCGGGATTTGCCGCGACCAGACGCTTCAGTGCCGCGGCGAGCTGCGCGGAGTCGACCCGCTCCCGGTCGAAGAACACCTCGCCCTGCGCGTCGATCGAGATGGAGGCGGAGTCCTCGCGCGGGGCCGGAGCGCCCGTCTCGGCCGCCGGAAGCTGCACGGGGATCGCGCGGTTCTGGATCATCGAGAGCGAGACCATTACGAAGGTGGCGAGCAGGAAGAAGATGATGTCGATCAGCGGGATGATCTCGATCCGCGCCCGCCTCTTGCTCCGCGGCGACGGGATCGCCGTCATGACGCCGACGCGCCTTCGCGGGCGAGGCCAGACTTCATGAGCAAGAGCTCCAGATGGGCCGCGGCGTTCTCGATCTCCTGGCGCGCCTGCTCGAGCCGCGCGTTCCCGTAGTTGAAGGGAAGCAGCGCGACCATCGCGATCAGCAGCCCGAAGGCCGTGGCGATCAGGGCCTGCGCGATCCCTCCGGTGATCGCCGTCGGGGCGCCGAGCTCGGCGGCCCCGAGCAAGCCAAACGCGTGGATCATCCCCGTCACGGTACCGAAGAGGCCCTCGAGCGGCGCCAGCGTGATCACCGTGTCCAGCACCGGGAGCCCCCGGTCGAAGCGCTTCAGCTCGCGGTTCGAGGCCTGGAGCAGGGCGTTGGCGAAGGACACGTCGCGGTGCTCGAGAGCGAACGTGAGCACGCGCGCGACGAAGTCCTGGGAGGCGCCGCCGGCGGCGCGCGCCCCTTCGAGTCGGCCCGCCTCGACGTCCGCGAAGATCCGGGCGACCACCGCGGGCTCGCGCCGCCAGCGCTCGCGCAAGGCGAACCAGAGCCGATCGATCACGACGGTGAGCGCCACGAGGGAGGTGAGGAGCAGGGGCCACATCATGGGTCCTCCCCGCTCGAACAGGCCGATCACTTGGTCGCCGCTCCCCCGAACCGGTAGGTCACGGTCCCGCGGAAGGCGCGCGGCTCGGAGGGGTGCGTGTGCACGTCGTCGACGCCCTCGTCGGGCTCTCCGGGCAGGCGGGAGGTGTAGAAGTAGTCGATGTCGCTCACCTTTGCGTCGAAGAGGTTGAAGACGTCGAGCGTCAGGCTCCAGTGCGGATTGATCTGATAGCCGGCCTGCAGGTTCACGATGGTGGAGGAGTTGGATCGCACGGTGTTGTCCTCGATCAGCGCGCGCGGCCCGAAGTAGCGGACTCTCAGGCTGCCGAAGAAGCCGTGAAAGTCGCGCACCGTGACGCCCGAGGCGACCACCGTCTCGATCGACCCCGGGATGTGATCGCCGACTGGGTCGTTGTCAGTGAATCGAGCGCGCGAGACCGAGAAATCCGCATCGAAGGTGAGCCACGGCAAGGGGCTGTAGAAGTTGGCGAGCTCGATGCCGTAGCGGCGGCTGGGGCGGCTCGGCTCGGTGGTGCCGGCATCTCCCGTGAACAGCAGCTCGGAGTCGATGTCGAGGATCCAGAGGCTCACCGAGCTCTGGAGGTGGGGAAGCGCGGCCGTGCGCACGCCGATCTCGGCTCCCTTCGAGCGGACCAGGGCGTCCGCCGGCTGGACCGTCTCGCCGGTCTTCGGATCGACGACGGTTATCACCCCGCGGGCGTCGTTGCTGTGGAAGTCGAAGCCGCCGCTCAGATAGAGCTCCGTCTGGTACCAGGGCCCGAAGATCAGGTTGAGCTTCGGGCTCGCGATCGCGGTCGTCTTGCTCCCCGAGTTCTCCGAGTTGCTGCTGCTGACGTCGAAGTTGAAGACGTCGACGCGACATCCCCCGAAGGTCCGGAACCACTCCGTCCACGAGACCTTGTTCTGAAAGAACAAGCCGATGCTCGTCTGGTCGATGTGATCGTGGCGCGTGGTGCCGAACCGATTGCGCTGCTCGGTGTTGTAGAGGCCATTGTGGATCAGGTCGCTGCGCACCTGCATGCCGACCGTGTTGTCGAAGGTCCTGTCGAGGAGATCCATGGTCCAGTGATAGGTGGGGACGAGCCCGAGGACGAAGCGGTCGTCCTTCTGCTCGAACTGGTCTCCGTGAACGGGATCGTCGAGGAAGTAGGTGAAGTTCGAGTAGAGGTCGAGACCGTAGTAGTACCCGTAGAGGAGGGTACGGACCTGGCCGGGCCCGACGTCGCGGTGCCATTCGCCGGAGAGCGAGAAGCGCGACGACCTGCCCGCATCGCTCGGATCGATCGCGCCCCACCGATCGATGATGCCCTCCTTGATGGCGCGCTCCGGGACCTGGTCCGTCGAGTTCCAGTGCCCGTAGTAGCCGATGCCGGTCACGCTGAACCCGTCGCTCGCGTCGCCGCGGCTGAAGCGGAGCACGCCGTTGAACTTGTAGTAGTCGTCGGGGTGGTCCCAGGGCCCCGCGTTGAAGAGACCCTCCAGGGCGTAGAGGAGATGCCCGCCCCAGAGTGCCGGCGAATCGGCCACCAATCCGCGCCCGTAGTCGAACTGGCCTCCCTCCGCCTTCGCGATGCCCTCCGGGAGCACGTCGAAGTACCGGAAGTTGGCGGCGCCTGCGGACGAGAAGTCGCCCTCGTCGGGGAAGTACGGCCCCTTCTTGTACGCGATCTCCTGGACGAGCTCCGGGATCAGGAAGTTGAGGTCCGTGTAGCCCTGGCCGTGTCCGTGGCTCGGGAGGTTCAGCGGGATCCCGTCGAGGCTCGTGGCGAAGTCCGTGCCGTGATCGAGGTTGAAGCCGCGCAGGAAGTACTGGTTCGCCTTGCCGCTCCCGCTGTGCTGCGTCGCGATCAGCCCGGGAACCGTCTCGAGCATCTCGGCGGGCCGGAGCAGCGGTCGGCTCTCGATCTGCGCGTTCCCGACGACGCCTTCGCTGGCCGTGTTGGCTGTTCCAACCAGATTGTCGGCGCGGCCGCGCACGACGACCTCCCCCATGCGCGTCGTCTGTTGATCCGCCTGAGCTCCTGTCTGTTGATCCGTCTGGGTTCCTGCATCGGGCTGGCTCGGGGGGCCGGCTTGCCCCGTCTTCGCCGGCGCGGTCGATTGAGCCGGCGGCGCCGCTGGGTCGCTCTGCGGAGTCGAGTCCGGCTTCTCCGGCGGCGCGGCTCGCGCCCGCGGCGCGAGGGAGGGACCGAGCAGCAAGAGCGAGAGGATGAGGATCCGCCCTCGCCATCGCTTCATGCCGGAAGGTCCTTCCCGGTCGTGGTCAGCGTGAGCTTGCCGTGCTTGACGCCCTTCGCCGCAATCAGGCGGTCGGCGAGCGCGCGGATCTCCGACGGCTTTCCTCGCAGCACGAGGACCTCGAGGCAGTTGTGGTGGTCGAGGTGGACGTGGAGGGTCGAGACGATGCTGCCCCGGAACCGGTGCTGCAGCTCCGTCAGAGCTTCCTGCACGTGCGACCTGTGGTGGTCGTAGACGAGTGTGATGGTCGCCGCGGCCTCGTGGTCGTCGACCTCCTGCCGATGCTCGACGAGGCGCTCCCGCACCATGTCGGCGATCGCGAGCGAGCGATTCTTGTAGCCCTTCTCCCGCAGCATCCGATCGAGCTGGCGGAGGAGGTCCTTGTCCAGGGAGATGCTGAAGCGGGCGACCCGGGGTTCCATGAGTGTTACGATCTACACGGACGTAACACCCACGTCAACGTCGAAATGGCGGACCCGGGACGCCGCGAGCCTCGGCCGCATGCCGGGGCGGTGGCCGTCCGAGCGTCAGTTCACGTCGGGGAAGAGCGGGGCTTCCAGCCGTGGCGCGCGAGGTCGATGCGCCCGCGCGCGTCGAAGCGAACGCCCTCGCGCTCGAGCAGCGCGCGCTGCAGCGAGTCGGCGCCCGGCGAGGCGCGCGGACTCACGCGCCCCTGCGCGTTTACGACGCGGTGCCACGGCACGTCGTTCGCCTCAGGGAGGGCGTGCAGCGCGTAGCCGACCACGCGCGGGTGCGGTCCGATTCGCGCGAGCCTGGCGATCTGCCCGTAGGTCGCGACGTGCCCCCGTGGGACGCGCCGCACGACGGCGTGGATGCGCGCGTGGAGCGTCGAGCGGCGGCTCATCGACCGCGAGCGTACCCTCTCGCGCGTGCGCTGCACGGGCTACGTGCTGCAGCCAACCCATCGCCAGCGCGGCGGCCGCGCCGTGGTCCAGCTCTACGGACGCCTGTGCGATGTCGGAATCGGCGGGGAAGCGGGCGTGAGGGGTGACGAGCCGTTCCTGGTCGAGGACGACCGGGCGCGGCCCTACTTCTTCGCGCTGCGCGAGGCGGTCGATCGCCTGCGCGGCGAGGGCGGGATCGAGGTCCGCGACAGCACGCTTCGCGACCTCGCCGGACGGCCGGTCGTCGAGGTGCGGACCGAGCTGCCGGCCGGGGTCGCCCGGCTGCGCGACCGGCTCGGAAGCGAGGCCGCGCTCGAGGCCGACCTGCGTTTCGCCTACCGATTCCTCATCGACCGCGGGATCCGCTCGGGCCTCGCGATCGAGGGCGAGCCGGAGCGCTCGGAGCGAGGCCTCCTCTGCTTTCGCAATCCCGAGCTTGTGCCGGCGGAGGTGCGCCCGCGGCTCCGCATCCTCTCCTTCGACCTCGAGACCACGCCGGACGCGAGCGCGATCCATTCCGCGGCCCTCGTGGGGGCGGACGTCGACGAGGTCCACCTCGTCGCAACCGGCCCGGTTGCGGGCGCGATGCCCTACGCCGACGAGGAGTCGCTGCTGCGCGCGCTGGTCGAGCGGATCGCGGACGTCGACCCCGACGTGCTGCTCGGCTGGAACGTGGTCGACTTCGACCTGCGCGTCCTCGCGGCGCGCTGCCGCGCGCTCGGCGTGCCCGAGGACCTCGGCCGGGCGCCGGGGCCGATCGGGTTCCAGGAGGATCCCGGCTTCACGCGGCAGACCCGCGCGCTCGTGTCGGGCCGCATGGTGCTCGACGGGATCTCGCTCGTGCGCGACGCGCTCCGCTTCGAGGACTACCGGCTCGAGACCGTCGCCCAGGCGGTGCTCGGCCGCGGCAAGCGGCTCGACCGCGACGCGCCCGATGCGGCCGCTGAGATCGAGCGGCTGTGGCGCGAGGCGCCCGCCGAGCTGGCCGCGTACAACCGCGAGGACGCGCGGCTCGCGCTCGAGATCCTGGAGCGCGAGGGCCTGCTCGCGCTCACCGTCGAGCGCAGCCTGCTCTCCGGCATGCAGCTCGACCGCGTCGGTGCGTCGATCGCGTCGTTCGACCTGCTCTATCTGCCGGAGCTGCGGCGGCGCGGCGTCGTGGCGCCCCGCGTCGACGCGGTGCGCCACGCGGGGGTCGTCGCGGGGGGAGCGCTCCTCGAGCCGGTCGCCGGCCTCCACCGCAGCGTGGCGGTCTTCGACTTCAAGAGCCTCTACCCGAGCCTGATCCGCACCTTCAACCTGGATCCGCTCGCGCACGCTCGTCCGGGTGAGGACCCGATCGAGGCGCCGAACGGCGCGCGCTTCGCCCGCGCGGGAGCGATCCTGCCCGAGCTGATCGAGCGCTTCCTCGGCGCGCGCGCGGCCGCGAAGGCGCGCGGCGATCGCCACGCCGACCAGGCGATCAAGATCATGCTCAACGCGCTCTTCGGCGTGCTCGGCGCCAGCGCGTGCCGCTTCTTCGACCCTGAGATTGCGAACGCCATCACGGGCTTGGGACAGCAGACGCTGCACTGGACGCGCGACGCGTTCAACGCCGAAGGCGTTCGCATCCTCTACGGCGACACCGACTCGCTCTTCGTGGAGCTGGCGTCGCGCGCGGACGCGGGCCCGCTGCGCGAGCGGGTGGAGGCCGCGGTCGCCGAGCGGATCCGCCGCACGTACCGCGTCGAGCCGCTCCTCGAGCTCGAGTTCGAGACATTCTTCGAGCGCCTCTTCTTGCCGCGCGTGCGCGGCGGCCGCGGCGGCTCGAAGAAGCGCTACGCAGGGCTGGCGGAGGGGCGGGTCGTGCTGGTCGGGCTCGAGGCGGTGCGCCGCGATTGGCCGGCGATCGCGCGACGGCTGCAGCAGGGGATGTTCGAGCGCCTGTTCGCCGACCAGCCGCTCGCGCCGTTCGTGCGCGAGATCTCCGAGCGGGTCCTGGCCGGCGCCTGCGATGACGAGCTCGTGTATGCCAAGCGCATGCGCAAGGCGAGCCTCGACCGCTACACCGCGACGACGCCTCCCCACGTGGCCGCAGCGCGCAAGCTCGCCGAGCGTGGCCTGCGGGTCGGCTCGCTGGTGCGCTACGTGGTGACGACGAGCGGCCCCGAGCCGGTTGCGCAGGGCGCAGCGCTGCCGCCCGGAATCGACCGCCGCCACTACGTCGAGCGGGTGCTGCGGCCGGTGGCCGACGCGATCCTCGGCGACATCGGCGAGTGCTTCGACGAAGCGGTCGGCCGCCCGAGGCCGCGTCAGCTCGAGCTGCTCTGAAGGGCGCCGTCGCCCCTCGGCTCGGCGACGCCACGCGCGGCGACGAGCGCGAGGCCGCACGCGGCGACCGACAGGACGTCCACCGCTCCGATCCCGAGCGCGGGCGACGCCGCCGGGGCGAAGCGGGCGAGGAGCGCGGCGCCGAACCCGGTGCCGATCGCGATCGCCAGCGCGTTCGCGATTTGCATCGCGGCCGACGCCTGCCCCTCGCGACCCTTCGGCGCGGCCTCGAGCACGGCGAGCGTCCCGGTCGGATACGCGACGCCGATGCCGATCCCCGCCAGCCCCCAGGCGGCGACGACCGCGGCGGGCGGAAGCGCGGGCGAGAGGATGGCGGAGGCGGCGACCACGCCCGCGAGCAGGCAGGCCAGACCTCCGCGCAGGAGCGGCCGCCGGCGCACGCGCGCCGCCGCGCGCGCCTGGATCCAGGAGCCCGCGGTCCAGCACAGCGTCCCGGCGGTCAGCGCCGCGGCGACGAGGGTGGTGTCCGCCCCGCGCACCTCGGTGAGCGCCAGCGGCAGGAACGCCTCCACCGCGAAGAAGGCGAAGTTGACGAGGCCGAGCGCGGCCACTGCCGCGGGAAGGCCCGGGCGCGCGCGCAGCGTCCCAGTCGGGAGCAGCCGACCCATCTGGCGCAGCGCGAGCGTGGCTCCGACGAGCGCTACGAGCGCGGCGGGCACACCCGCCTCGCTGCCACCGATCAGCGTCAGCGCCACGGCGAGCGCGAGCAGCGCAGCGTCGCGGACCGGCGTCGACGCCTGGTCGTCGCGCAAAGACGCGGCGGGCGCGAGCGAGCGCAGCCCGGGGAGCGCCAGCGCCCCCGCGAGCAGCGTCGAAGGAGCCAGGCCGATGAACACGAAGCGCCAGCCCCATTGGCGCGCGACGCCGGCGGCGATCGCGGGGCCGATCAGGCCGGGCACCACCCACGCGCTCGAGAGGAGCGCCATCATGCGCGGCTGTGCGCTCGCGGGATAGGCGCGCGCCACCGCGACGTAGGAGACCGACGAGAGGGCGGCCGCGCCGAGGCCCTGGAGGACGCGGCCAGCTACGAGGACCGGCATCGAGCGCGCCAGCCCGGCGACGGCGAGGCCGCCGGCGAAGCAGAGGAGGCCGGCCGCGAAGGGAGGCGCCGGCCCGGTTCGATCCGCCGCGTCTCCCGCGAGCGGGATCCCCGCCAGGTTCGCGAGCATGAAGCCCGTGAACGCCCAGCCGTACCACTCGAGCCCGCCGATCTCGCGGACCGTCTCGGGGAGGATGGTCGCAACCGCGAGCGCCTCGAAGGCCGCGATCGACACTGTGAGAACGAGGCCGATCGCGAGCGATCGCCGGCGCGCGGCGTCGGCGTCGTCCGGGGGGATCGGGGCTGCGTCGCCTCGCGAGCGGATCGCGGCAGGGTAGGGCGGCCTCCGGCCCAGCGCCCCGCGGCGAGCCTGCGCGTCCTCGACACGCGGCCCGGGTTGCCGAACGCGATCGGGCCACCTTCACGGTGTAGGAGAGCTTGATCCCGCAGAGCGGCGGGTCGCTCCCGGGGGATTTTCACGGCTCCCTCAATCGCGGCGCGGCGGCGCGGTAGACTCGCGCGCCATGCCGCCGCGCACCGCTCCGACGCGATCGAGCGACGATGGACTACCAGCGCCTCTACCAGTACCGCTTCCGCGGTGTGGACCAGCGCCCCCGCCAGGCGGTCTGGGAGGTGATCGCGCGCTTCCTACACCGGCGCATGGGCGAGCCAAAGTCGATCCTCGACCCGGCGGCCGGGCGCTGCGAGTTCATCAACGCCGTTCCCGCTGCGGAGCGCTGGGTCGTCGACGCCGTCTCCTACGCGGAGGGGCTCGGCGATCCCGCAGTGCGCCGGATCGTGGGCGACGCCCTCGCGGTCGAGCTGCCCGTCGAGCACTTCGAGGGCGTCTTCGTCTCGAACTTCCTCGAGCATCTGGCCGATCCGGACGAGGTGGCCCGCTTCCTCGAGCGGATGCGCGCCGCCCTCGCGCCCGGCGGCCGGATCGCGGTCCTCGGCCCGAACTTCCGGTATTGCGCGCGGGAGTACTTCGACTGCGCCGACCACCGGCTCGCGCTGACCCACGTCTCGGTGGAGGAGCACCTCTACGCCGCGGGCTTCGAACTCCTCGAGAGCATCCCCCGCTTCCTCCCCTATTCGTTCCGCGGCGCGCTCCCTGCGTCGCAGCTCTTGACCCGCGCCTACCTGCGCCTTCGGCCGGCGTGGCGCCTGCTCGGCAGGCAGTTCCTCGTGATCGGCCGCAAGCAATCCTAGGTGGGGACCCCGGCGCGAGCGCTCGAGCCCGGCCTCGCAGTCGGAGCGGTGGCCGCCGCGTTGGGGCTGCGCCTCGCCTATCTTGGCCGCATCGACCTGCTCCCCGAGGAGGCGTACTACTGGAGCTACGCGCAGCACCTCGACCTCGGCTACCTCGATCATCCGCCGCTGGTAGCGTGGCTGATCTGGGCCGGCGAAGCGGTCCTCGGCAAGAGCGAGCTCGGCGTGCGCATCGGCGCCTGGCTGCTCTCCCTGGCGACGGCGGGATTCGGCTATGGCGTGGCGCGCAACGCCTTTGGTGCGGCGGCTGGGTGCTGGACGCTGCTCCTGGTGAGCGGGCTCCCGTACTTCTTCGGCGTGGGGATGCTGATGACGCCCGATGCGCCGCTCGTGGCGAGCTGGGCCGGCGCGCTCTACTTCCTCGAGCGCGCGCTCCTCGCGGGGCGGGGCGCGGCGTGGCTGGGCTTCGGCGCCTGCCTCGGCGTGGGCATGCTCTCGAAGTACTCGATGGCGTTGCTCGGGGCTGCGGCGCTCGGGGCCGTGCTCCTCGACCCCGCGCAGCGGCGCTGGCTGCGGCGACCCGAGCCGTACCTCGGGCTGGCGCTCGCCCTCGCGATCTTCTCGCCGGTGCTGGTCTGGAACGCGCGCCACGACTGGGCGTCGTTCGCGTTCCAGAGCGCGCGGCGCCTCGGCAGGCCGGGCCGCTTCGGACTTCCCTGGCTGGCCGCCGGCGCCGCGCTCCTCTTGACTCCGCTCGGCCTCTTCGCCGCTCTGCAGGCGCTGGCCGGCGGCGACGGCCCGCCCGCGCGCTTCCGCCGCCAGGCCCGCCTCTTCGCCGGTGTTCCGCTTGCCGTGTTCGCGGCGTTCAGCCTGCGCCACGGCGTTCGCCTTCACTGGACGGGCCCGCTCTGGCTCGCGGCGCTGCCGCTCGTCGCGCAGCGCATCGCGACGCGCCCGGGCCTCGCCCGGATCTGGGGCGCGACGCTCGCCGCGCTGCTCCTCCTCTATGCCGCGGGGCTCGAGGCGCTGGCGGCCGGCTCGCTCGGCGTCGGCGCCCCGCGGCTGCCCGTGGGATGGCGCGAGCTGGCCGCCGCGGTCCAGGCCCTCGCGCGCCCTCTCGCGGGCGAGGCCGACCCGCCGCCGCTGCTCGTCGGCATGGACCACTACTCGATCGCGAGTGAGCTCGGGTTCTACGCGGGCGGCGAAGAGGCGACCGGGCGCCAGCTCTTCGGCCGCCACAGCCTGATGTACGAGCGCTGGGCGTCGCC